>Ga0209488_10004395_pt1 | contig 11039 bp, 9 predicted proteins | sample Rivendell_Oct201_8_FD_188349 | JGI IMG/M metagenome (GOLD analysis project Ga0209488, IMG submission 188349) | Vadose zone soil microbial communities from the Eel River Critical Zone Observatory, Northern California, USA -... | ecosystem: Environmental > Terrestrial > Soil > Vadose zone >... | reverse complement strand
GAAAACCGCGAGCGCATCGCGCTGGTGGTGGACGAGTACGGCGAGCTGATGGGCCTGGTTACGCTCGAGGACATCATCGAGGAGATCATCGGCAAGTTCACCACCTCGCTGCCCTCGGCGACTCCGGCCCTGAGCTGGGACGCGGACGGCACGGCCACGGCCGAGGGCACGATGCCGGTTCGCGAGATCAATCGCGCCCTGGGGCTCTCGCTTCCCACCGACGGCCCGAAAACCCTCAACGGGCTGATCCTCGAGCAGCTGCAGGACATCCCCGAGGCGGATGTGTCAATAAAGGTCGGCGAAGTCCCGATGGAAATCGTCCACGCGCAGGGCCGGACGGTGAAGACCGTGCGCATCTTCCGGCCCGCCGCATCAGTAGAAAATACAGAGGCGTCAGAAGCTTAGGAGGGGGACTTCAGCCTTTACAAAAGCCGTTTCCGGGCGCTATGCTCCGGCAGCGCAAATAGGGGATTCCAGGGGAGTTCGGATGGCCACGGCGGCAGCGGTAAAGGGAGGGCCAAAGGAGCTGACGTTCCTTTGGGAAGGCAAGGACAAGGGCGGCAAGATCGTGCGCGGCGAGATACGTGCGCAAGGCGTAGCGCTGGTCAATGCCACGCTGCGCCGGCAGGGCATCGTAGTCACCAAGGTCAAGAGACAGCGCATCGGCCGCGGCGGCTCCGTCGGCGAGAAGGACATCGCGCTCTTCACCCGGCAGCTCGCGACGATGATGAAGGCCGGCGTGCCGCTTCTTCAGTCGTTCGAGATCGTCGGCAAGGGCGCCTCGAATCCCGCGGTCGCGAGGCTGGTCCTCGCGATCAAGACGGAGGTCGAGACCGGTTCGACTCTCGCCGCGGCGTTCCGCAAGTATCCGCTGCATTTCGACGCGCTTTTCTGCAACCTGGTCGCCGCGGGCGAAGCGGCGGGTATTCTGGAGACCCTGCTCGACCGCCTGGCGATCTACAAGGAAAAGATCCTCGCCATCAAGGGCAAGATCAAGTCGGCGCTGTTCTACCCGGTCGCGATCGTCGCGGTCGCTTTCGTGATCACCGCCGTGATCATGATCTTCGTCATCCCCGCGTTCAAATCGGTGTTCGCGAGCTTCGGTGCGGATCTGCCGGGCCCGACGCTCGTGGTGATGGCGATATCGGAGTATTTCGTGCAGTACTGGTGGCTGATCGGCATCGTCGTGGGCGGCAGCATCTGGGGCTTCCTCGAGGCCTGGAAGCGCTCGCTGTCGGTGCAGATCTTCATGGACCGGCTCTCTCTCAAGATGCCGGTATTCGGCGCCGTCATCCGCAAATCGACCATCGCCCGCTGGACGCGCACATTGTCGACGATGTTCGCGGCGGGCGTGCCGCTGGTCGAGGCGCTGGAGTCGGTCGGCGGCGCGTCGGGCAACTACGTGTACCTCGTGGCGACAAAGCAGATCCAGGGCGAGGTGTCGACCGGCACCTCCCTCACGGCGGCGATGCTGAACGCGAACGTATTTCCGCCGATGGTGATCCAGATGGTCTCCATCGGCGAGGAGACGGGCGCGCTCGACGCCATGCTGGGCAAGGTCGCCGATTTCTTCGAGGCGGAAGTGGACGACGCGGTCGAAGCGCTGTCCTCCCTGATGGAGCCGCTCATCATGGTCGTCCTGGGTACCCTGATCGGCGGCATGGTGGTTGCCATGTATCTTCCGATCTTCAAGCTGGGCGCCGCGGTCTAGCGAAATGGCGGAGCTCGGCTGGCTCCTTCAGCCAGCTGTTTTTCCCTGGTTCGCTCTGGCGTTCGGGCTTTGCATCGGCTCGTTCCTGAACGTCGTCATCCACCGGCTGCCCAAGATGATGGAACGTGAATGGCGCACCGAATGCGCGGAGCTCGCGGGACAGACGCCCGCCGTGCAGGAGCCCTATAACCTGGTGGTGCCGCGCTCCGGCTGTCCGGCGTGCGGCCATCGCATCACCGCACTCGAAAACGTGCCGCTTTTGAGCTTCGCGTTCCTGCGCGGACGCTGTTCCCGCTGCAAAACCCCGATCGGCCTGAAGTATCCCCTCGTCGAGCTGCTTTCGGGCATCGGCGCCGCCTACGCCGCATGGCGCTTCGGCCCTTCCCTGCACGCCCTGGGAGCGGCGCTGTTCGTGTGGTTCACCATCGCGCTCGCCTTCATCGATCAGGACACCGGCTTCCTGCCCGACGATCTGACGCTGCCGCTCCTATGGCTGGGCCTGCTTCTCAACGTCGCAGGCACCTTCGTCCCGCTGACGGAGGCGGTAATCGGGGCCGCTGCCGGATATCTCTCCTTGTGGCTCGTGTACTGGGGCTACAAGCTCGCGACCGGCAAGGAAGGCATGGGCTTTGGCGACTTCAAGATGAACGCCGCAGTCGGGGCCTTCCTCGGCTGGAAAGTCCTGCCGCTCGTGATCCTCATGTCCTCGTTGGTCGGATTGGTGTTCGGCGCGCTGCAGATGTTCGCTGCACGGCGCCGCTGGGACGCCGGCTTTCGCTTTCATTTCGGCCCGTACCTCGCAATCGCCGGTGTCGTCGCGCTGTTCTGGGGTGAGCCGGTGCTAAGGTGGTATTTAAACTAAATTGGCCCCTTCCCCGGCGAAGCTCGTGGTCGGACTGACCGGCGGCATCGGCAGCGGCAAAAGCGCGGCAGCCGCGGAGTTCGAGAGGCTCGGCGCGACGGTCGTCGATACCGACGCCATCTCGCATGCGCTGACGGGCCGCAATGGCGCCGCGCTGCCGGAGATCGAAAGGATTTTCGGCAGGCAATTCATCTCCGCAGGCGGCGAGCTCGACAGAAAGAAAATGCGCGAGCTTGTGTTTTCCGACGCGCGGGCGAGGAGATCGCTGGAGGGCCTGCTGCACCCGATGATCCGGGAAGAATCGAAGCGGCGGATCGCGGCCGCGGCCGGGCCCTACGTGGTTCACGTCGTGCCGCTGCTGGTCGAGTCCGGCGAGTACGGGCGAAGGGTGCACCGGGTACTGGTGGTGGATTCCCCGGAAGAAGCGCAGCTCGCGCGCGTCCGCGAGCGCGGCCTGACCGAGGACGCCGTGCGCTCGATCATGAAAAGCCAGATTTCGCGGGCCGAGCGCCTGGCCGCGGCGGATGACGTGATCGACAACGCGGGAACTCTGGAGGCGCTGCGCAAACAGGTCGGCGCTCTTCACCAAAAATACCTACAATTCAGGGCGCCGTGATCACTTACGAGTATCCCCTCAACGAGCGCATCCGCACCCTGCTGCGCCTGGAGGACCTGTTCGAGCGCTCGCGCCATTTCATCGGCCTGCCCGACCAGCACGACCACCATGTGGCGCTCCTCACGCTGTTCGAGATCCTCGAGGTCGCGAGCCGCGCCGACCTGAAGTCCGACCTGCTGCAGGAGCTCGAGCGCCAGAAGCAGGTACTGCTCTCGTTCAAGAACAATCCGGACATCTCCGAGGACGCGCTCTCGGGCGTGATCAAGGACATCGAGCAGGCCGCGGCGGCGCTGTTCGCGATGACCGGCAAGATCGGCCAGTACCTGCGCGAGAACGACTGGCTGATGTCGATCAAGCAGCGCACCGGCATCCCCGGCGGCGCCTGCGAGTTCGACCTGCCGTCGTATCATTTCTGGCTGCATCGTTCCGCCGAGGAGCGGACCGGACAGCTCGCGGCCTGGACCGCCCCTCTTTATCCGCTGCGCGACGGCACCGCGATCATCCTGAGGATCCTGCGCGAATCGGGCAAGCCGCAGCCCGTCAAGGCGCCCCAGGGCACGTTCCAGCAGATGGGCGGCAAGACCGCGCAGATGCTGCGCGTGCGCCTGTCGCGCGATGCGCCGTGCGTGCCCGAAATCAGCGCGAACAAGTACGCCCTCAACATCCGCTTCCTCGCGCAGAGCGCCGAGGAGACCCGGATCCGGACCGCCGACTGGGACGTGGACTTCGAGCTGACGTTCTGCAACCTCTGAGGCGGGTCCGCCGTGCCGCCTGCCAAGAAGGTCGCCTGCCCAGCCTGCGGGAAGCCTGCGCTCTTCAGTCCTGCGAACAAGTGGCGGCCGTTTTGCAGCGAGCGCTGCAAGACGATCGACCTGGGCGATTGGGCCTCCGAGCGCTACCGTCTCGCGACGGGCGAAGAGGTCAAGGATGCCCCGGAGGGCGAGGGCCCGAGCGAGGATCCTGGCGCCAAGCGCCGCTGATCATCGCAAGGCCGTGCCCCCCCGCACTCCACGCGTCATTCCGGTCGGTCACGTTGAGCCCGCCGATGGCGTAGACCGGGATGCTGGCCTCCTGCGTCATGGCGGTAAATTTTTCCCAGCCCAGAGGGGGATCGCCCTCATGGGAGGCAGTCTTTTTTACCGGGCCAAGAACGGCGAAATCAAGCTCGAGCTGCATCGCGCGCTCCAGCTCGGAAGCTGTATGGCATGACGCCGCCACCAGCATGTTTACCGGCTTGCTTTCGAGCTTCATCAGTTGCGCGGCGGTAAGGTGGAGCCCATGGGACCCGGGCGCGATGACGGTCGAGGGCGCCTTGACCATCACTTTGCAGCCGTATCGGTGCGCGAGCCCGATCGCCTGTTCGGTGAAAAGATTGCGCTCGGCGGCCGTGAGCTTCGGTTCGCGCACCTGAACGAGCTTCAGGCCCTGCTCCAACCGCTCTTCAAGGAGGCTGAGCATCCTGGATACGCCCAGAGTGCCTGCGTCGGTGATCGCGTATTCCCATGGGAGCGCGAGCGAAGCGAGGACCGCGGCGTTGGCGGGCAGCATGGGCTCGGCCATGCGATGCTCGAGCCGCTGCCAGGCGAGCGCCTGGTTCTCCCGCGGACGCGGTTCGTTCCTCCACTGAAGGACGCGGTAGAACCTGAGGCGCACCGTCGCGTGCGGATAGGCGAACACCCGGGTGAGCCAGGGATAGGCGCGCTCGACCTCTATGCCGAGTTCTTCGTGCAGCTCGCGCGCCAGCGCCAGCCGCGGCGCCTCGCCGGGCTCCATCTTCCCGCCGGGAAATTCCCAATAGCCCGCGAAAACCTTGCCGGCAGGGCGCTGCGCAAGGAGAAACGCGCCGTCGGCACGTTGAAGGACGGCTGCCGCGACCTCGACGATCATGCTACTTGTTCTTGGACGGGCGGCGCGCCCCTGAGCCGAGGGCGTGGCGGCCGGCCCAATCCCGCGCGAATTGATAGGCGACGCGGCCGCTGCGCGAACCCCTTTGCAGCGCCCATTGCAGCGCTTGCTCCTTTACGTCCTGGCCGAGCGAGCAATCGAAGGACTTCAACCACTGCCCGACGATGTCCAGATATTCGTCCTGGTCGAAAGGATAGAAACTGATCCACAGGCCGAAGCGCTCGGAAAGGGAGATCTTCTCCTCGACCGTCTCGCCGGGATGAATCTCCTCGCCGACGTACTCGGTCTCCAGGTTCTCCGCCATGTACTCAGGCATCAGGTGACGGCGGTTCGAAGTGGCGTAGATCAGCAGATTCTCCGAGGTGGTGGAGATCGAGCCATCGAGGGCGACTTTGAGGGCGATGTAGCCCTCCTCGGCGCCGTGGAAAGTCAGGTCGTCGCAAAAAAGCACGAACCTCTCCGGGCGCGGCGCCACCAGGTCGACGATGAAGGGCAGGTCGACGAGGTCGCTTTTTTCCACCTCGATGAGCCGCAGGCCCTGCTTCGCGTACTTATTGAGGAGCCCCTTCACGATCGATGACTTGCCGGTGCCGCGAGCCCCCGTGAGGAGCACATTGTTCGCCGGCTGGCCGTCGATGAACTGCCGCGTGTTCTGCTCGACTCGCGCGATCTGCGTGTCGATGCCGCGCAGATCGGCGAGCCCGATGCGGTGCACGTGGCGCACCGGCTGCAGCCAGCCCGCCGTGGCACTTGCCCCCGAGGTGCCGCGCCGGCCGCTTGCGCGCCAGCGGAAGGCGACGCTCGCCTTCCAGTCGGTCGGCGGGGGCGGCGGCGGCAGCAATTGCTCGAGCCGCTCCAGGATTTTTTCGAGTTCTTTGCTCAAGCGAGGGTCAGGCGCAGGTCAGGTCCGGTATTCCGCGTTGATCTTCACGTAGTCGAAGGATAAATCACATGTCCAGACCGTCGCCTCGGCCTTGCCGCGGTTGAGCACGGCGCGTACCGTGAATTCCGGCTTCTTCATCGCGGCGGTGCCCTGCTCTTCGCGGTATTTCTGGCTGCGCCCGCCGCCCTTGGCGACCAGGACGTCATCGATGTACAGATCGACCTTGGAAGTCTGCAGGTCCTTCACTCCGGCATAGCCGATCGCCGCAAGGATGCGCCCCAGGTTCGGATCAGAAGCGAAGAAGGCCGTCTTCACGAGCGGCGAATGCGCGATCGCATAGGCGATGCGCCTGCATTCGTCGGCCGTGCGGCCGCGCTCGATGCGCACGGTAACGAACTTGGTCGCGCCCTCGCCGTCGCGAACGATGGCTTGCGCGAGTTGCCGCGAGACCTCGGTCAATGCCTGTTCCAATCTTGCCTGGTCCTTGCTCGATGCCGCCGCAGGCCCCTGACCCGTGGCGACGAGCACGAAGGCATCGTTCGTGGAGGTGTCTCCGTCTACCGTGACGCAGTTGAACGACCGGTCCGCCGCGGCTTTCGCCACTTTCTGGAGATACTTTCTCGATACGGTGGCGTCCGTGGCGACGAATCCCAGCATGGTCGCCATGTCCGGGCGGATCATGCCGGAGCCCTTCGCGATGCCGGTGACCACGGCCGTGCCGGTGGAGAGACGGATCTTCATGGAGACTGCCTTGGGTACCGTGTCCGTCGTCATGATCGCTTCGGCGGCCGAGAGCCAGTCGCCGCCGTTCGCCAGCGCCTGGGGCAATGCGGCGACGATCCGATCGACGGGCAGCGGCTCCATGATCACGCCGGTAGAGAACGGCAGCACCTGGCCTGGCTCGCAATCGATGAGGTCGGCCAGCGCATCGCATACCTTGACCGCGCGCCTGATGCCATCGTCTCCCGTCCCGGCATTGGCATTTCCGGTATTGACGACCAACGCCGCAATGTGCGCTTGAGCCACCAGATGCTCCTTCGCCAGGACCACCGGGGCGGCGCAGAAGCGATTCTGGGTAAATACCGCGGCGACCGTCGCGCCGGGCGCGAGACGCATCACCAATAGATCCTTGCGGTTCGGCTTGCGCACGCCCGCCATGGCGACGCCTAACGCGACGCCGGCGACAGGATGGAGGGAGCTCGGATTGGGCGGGAGAAGATTGACCGCCATACGGCTAAGTCAATTTCCCGTGGCAGTGTTTGTACTTCTTGCCCGAACCGCAGGGACAGGGGTCGTTGCGCCCCACTTTCTCGGCATGGCGCACGATGGGTTGGGCCTTTTTGGTCACGGCGCTTGCAAGCGCCACATCGCCGTTGGAGTCCGCTGCCGGGGCCTCGTCGCCACCGCCATGCTGCAACCGCAGATTCTCGACATGGAGCTGGTCGTCCGCCTCCGGGACATCGTCGCGCGCGCGGATCTCGACTGCGGTGAGCGTCTTGATCACGTCGAGCTTTACCGACTCCACCATCGCGCCGAAGAGCTCGAACGCCTCGCGCTTGTACTCCTGCTTGGGATTCTTCTGCGCATAGCCGCGCAGGTGAATCCCCTGCCGCAGATGGTCGAGCGCCGCGAGGTGCTCCCGCCAATGCCCGTCGAGAGTCTGCAGCATCACGTAACGCTCATATTCCCGGAACGACTGCTCCGCGCCTTGCGGCACCTTGGTCGCATACCCTTGCGTCGCCTGCGCCACGATGCGCTCGAGCAGCGCGTCGTCGATCAAGTCGGGTTCTTTCTCGAGCCAGTCGCGCAATGCAAGCTGCAGATTGAGCTCGGCCTTGAGGGCGGTCTCGAGTCCTGCGATATCCCACTGCTCTTCGACGCTCTCGGGAGGCACGTGGGCGCGGAACAGGTCCTCGATCACGCCGGCGCGCAGCTCGGTAATGCGTGGCGAAACGTCCTGGGAATCGAGGATCTCGTTTCTCAGTGCGTAAATCGTCTTTCGCTGATCGTTGGCGACATCGTCGTATTCGAGCAGCTGCTTGCGGATGTCGAAGTTGCGCGCTTCCACTTTTCTCTGCGCGCTCTCGATCGAGCGGGTGACCATGGAATGCTCGATTGCCTCGCCCTCCGGCATCTTAAGCATGACCATGATCCTATTGATGCGGTCTCCGGCGAAGATCCGGAGCAGAGGATCCTCGAGCGACATGAAAAAGCGCGAGCTCCCCGGATCGCCCTGGCGGCCCGAACGGCCGCGCAGCTGGTTGTCCACCCGCCGGGACTCGTGGCGCTCTGTGCCGATGATGTGAAGGCCGCCGGCCCTGACCACTTCGTCGTGCAGCTGTTGCCATTCGCCGCGCAGCTTGTCGACGCGCGCTTTTTTTTCCTCCGCCGGCAGGTTCTCGGTGGCTTCGACCAGATCGCACTGCTTCTCGACGTTGCCGCCGAGCACGATATCGGTTCCGCGGCCCGCCATGTTGGTCGCGATGGTGATCATCCGCGGCCGTCCCGCCTGGGCCACGATCTCCGCCTCGCGCGCGTGCTGCTTGGCATTCAGCACCTGGTGCTCGAGCTTTTCCCTGGCGAGCAAGCCCGAGATGAGCTCTGAGTTCTCAATCGAGGTCGTTCCGACCAATACCGGCTGACCGCGGGACTGGCAGTCGCGGATGTCATTGATCACGGCCTGGTATCTCTCCTTGGCGGTGCGGTACACCTGGTCCAGTCGATCGTCGCGGATCATCGGCACATTGGTCGGAATCACGACCACTTCGAGTCCGTAGATTTCCTGGAACTCGTAGGCCTCGGTGTCCGCAGTGCCGGTCATGCCGGCAAGCTTGCCGTACATGCGAAAATAGTTCTGGAACGTGATCGAGGCGAGCGTCTGGTTCTCGTTCTGGATCGAGACGTTTTCTTTGGCCTCGACGGCCTGATGCAAGCCGTCAGACCAGCGCCGTCCTTGCATGAGGCGACCGGTGAACTCGTCGACGATGATCACCTCTCCGTCCTGAACTACGTAGTGCTGGTCGCGGTGGAAAAGGTGATGGGCGCGTAGCGCCGCATACAGCTGGTGCACGAGATTGATGTACGCGGGTTCATAGAGGCTCGCGCCCTCCGGCAGCATGCCTACCCGCGCCAGGATCTCTTCCGCCTTCTGGTGACCGCTCTCCGAGAGCAGGATCTGGTGGTTCTTCTCGTCCACCCAGAAATCGCCGTCGCCCTTTTCTTCCTTCTGCGGTGTCAGGAGCGGCGCTACCTCGTTCATCTTGTAGTAGACCTCGGTGCGGTCCTCCGCCTGACCAGAGATGATGAGCGGCGTGCGCGCCTCGTCGATCAGGATCGAGTCCACCTCGTCGACGATCGCGTACGGCAGCCCGCGCTGGAAGCGCTCCTGTACGTGCATCGCCATGTTGTCGCGCAGATAGTCGAAGCCGAACTCGTTGTTGGTCCCGTAGGTGATATCCGCCGCGTAGGCCTGGCGCTTGAGCTGGGGCTCCATGTTCGGCAGGTTGACACCTACCGTTAGACCGAGAAAGCGGTAGATCTTGCCCATCCACTCGGCATCGCGGTTGGCAAGATAGTCATTCACCGTGACGATATGAACGCCCTTGCCAGTAAGGGCGTTAAGGTAAGCAGGCAGCGTCGCGACGAGGGTCTTGCCTTCGCCGGTCTTCATCTCGGCGATCTTGCCGTTGTGGAGGACCATGCCGCCGATGAGCTGCACGTCGAAGTGGCGCATGCGCAGAGTGCGCTTAGCAGCTTCACGCACCACCGCGAACGCCTCCGGCAGCAAATCGTCGAGCTTCGCCCCGCCCGCGAATTTTATCCTCAGCTCGTTCGTCTTTTCCCTGAGATGCTCATCCGGGAGTTTTGAGATTTCCGGTTCAAGCGCATTGATTTGATCTACCGCGCGCGAGTATTGCTTCAGCAGGCGCTCATTGCGGCTCCCGAACACCCTCGTCGGGATACCCCACAGCACCTCAACAGATTTGCGAAGGAAATTAGCGTTCATGGGCGCGCGCCGTGAGCGGGCCGACATAACGCGGCGGCCCCGTCAGAACCCTTGAAAAACCGGTGATTTTAGCTGGAAAGCCGGCAACTGGCCGGCGGGTCCGCAAACAGAGCTACGCTACTTGGCCTTGGCTACGGCTGCAGGTGGGTTCGACACCAGGAACTTCGCAGGGTTCTGCGCCGAGCCGCGGAATCGCACCTCGAAGTGCACGTGGGGTCCGGTCGACCGGCCAGTATTGCCGGACAGCGCCATCTTGCGTCCCCGCAGAACCATGTCGCCCTCTTTCACCAGCAGCTTGGACAGGTGCGCATAACGGGTGACCAGGTCATTGCCGTGGTCGATATCGATCATAAAGCCGTACTGCGGATGGAAGCCGGCGAACTGGACTACCCCGCCTGCGGCGGCCACAACGTTGGACCCGGCGTCCGCGAGAAAATCTATACCCTCGTGCATGGCCCATTGCCCTGTGAACGGATCGATGCGCTTGCCGAACCCCGATGCGTTGTACGGGGCCTCGACAGGCATCATGGTCGGGATGAGCTTTTTCTTGACCGCAGTTTCGAACAATTGCGCCTCCAGCACACCCAGCATATCGCTACGGTTTTCGACATGGCGCGATAGGGCGGCGAGCTTATCGCCGAATTCTGGAAGTGACAGGTTTTGCGGCGGCATCAACGTCGGCGCCGCGCCGCCGAGCCCAGGCGCCTCCGAAAAACGGAACTCCTGGGGCCGGATTCCTGCAAGCGAGGAGAGCCGCTCGCCGAGCGCATCGAGGCGGGTAAGCTGGGCCTGCATCTCACCTAGCTTTACCGCCATCGCATTCAGGTTTTGCTGCACGAAGGTGCGGCCGCGCTCGGCTTCGGCTTCCTGAGACGCGACGACGAGCTGCTGCAGCACCGGAATGCGGAATTCGGAGGCATAGCGAAGCGTGAACCAATAGACTGCCGATGTGGCGCTGCACAGCAGGGCCAGCCCCAGCAGCGCGACGCCTGCAAGATGCACTGCCGACAAATTTACCGACCTCGCCTTGGCCAGCCGATCCGAGATCAGGATAAT
>Ga0209488_10004392_pt1 | contig 11045 bp, 8 predicted proteins | sample Rivendell_Oct201_8_FD_188349 | JGI IMG/M metagenome (GOLD analysis project Ga0209488, IMG submission 188349) | Vadose zone soil microbial communities from the Eel River Critical Zone Observatory, Northern California, USA -... | ecosystem: Environmental > Terrestrial > Soil > Vadose zone >... | reverse complement strand
ATGGGAATCCTCAAGGGCAACCCGGATTATAACGACGTGGTCGCAGCCCAGTTCGCACCGCTCTGGCGTGAAAGAACGAAGGCCACCTATTCAAAGTGATATTCGCCCACCACGCGTCGGGTGTCTGGGTCAACCCAGACCTCAATAGACTTGTCACCACCTGTTTGGGGAGGTGCCTTCTTATCATCGTTATGAATGACCCAATACGCTAGAACCTTTCCCTCCCAACGGTTGAACTCAATGTTGTACATATCTGGAGACCAACCGTGAGCTTGCTTAACATACTGATCAACAATAGGTCTGAACTCAGAATACAATTCGACGTTGGGAGTGTTGGAGTTGACCGAACTCGCCTGTTTCTGTTGTTGCGAAGAGGGAGAGCAACTGACCAAGAGTACACAGATGAGCGGACAAATCACCGCTCCGAATTTGTAGAGAGCCGTTCGTCGTTGCTTGCTCACTATTTCCACGTCGGTCTGAACTACCCAAAGCCTACGCCTGGGTGGGATCGGAGCATAAGCTAAAGGAAGAGATCGTTCAAAATTTCGAAATGTGTGCGGAAAGAAGAATAGATCAGGGCGATTCCAGCCAGTGCACGCTGAAAAGCCGGCCCGGATCGCACCACACCGCGTGCGGCACGAAACCCGCCGAAGCCGCAAGGGCGCGGAAATCCTCCACGGTGTATTTGTAGGACCATTCCGTGTGGATCGCCTCGCCGTCCGCGAAGGCGAATTGCCGGCCGCAGATCGTCACGCGCTGAGCCGCCATACTCACCAGATAGACTTCGATACGCCGCTGCATCGGGTTGTAGAACGCATAATGCGCGAAGCGGTCACAATCGAAATCCGCGCCCGCTTCGCGATTGGCGCGAGCCAGAAGATTCTTGTTGAACGATGCCGTCACGCCGGCGCGATCATTATAGGCCGCGTGCAAAACGCCAGGGTCCTTGACCAGATCGACCCCGACGAGAAGCCCGCCGCCCTTGAGCAATTTTGCGCTGCGCGTCAGGAACTGCCGCGCTTCCTCCGGTTCGAAATTTCCAATCGTCGAGCCCGGAAAGAATCCGATGCGCCGCACGGACGATGGATTCGGCATGGAGAGATCGCCGCTGAAATCCGCGACAATCGGTTCGATCGCGAGCGCGGGATATTCGCGTCTCAACCGCGCCGCGACGCCCTTAAGATAAGCGCCCGAAATGTCGATAGGCCTATAGGCGCGCGGCCGCTCCAATGCATCGAGCAGCGGGCGGATCTTCTCGCCGGCGCCGGCGCCAAATTCCATGATCTCGGCGTCGGGTCCGATCAGGTCCGCAAACTCAGCTGCGTGCCGGCGCAGCAGCGAGAGCTCCGTGCGGGTCGGATAATATTCGGGAGTCTCGCAAATTCTTTCGAACAGATGCGAGCCTTCCGCATCGTAGAAATATTTGCAGGGAATGCATTTGGGTTGCTTCCTCAAGCCAGTCAGCAGCGCGTCGGAATAATCCTCCGCATCGCTCGAAATTTCGCGCGGGCGAGCGGCTGCACTCTGCGCGGGAGGCGTCATGAATCCTCCGCCAGACGAATGCCGGAGAATTGCCACCGCGCGGAAGGCGGGAAGAAATTGCGGTAGGTCGGGCGGATGTGTCCGGCCGGCGTGGCGCAGGACCCGCCGCGTAGGACCATCTGGCCGCACATGAACTTGCCATTATATTCCGCGACGGCCCCCGCAAGAGGCCGATAGCGCGGATAGGGATCGTAACTCGATCGCGTCCATTCCCAGGCATCGCCATACAATTGGGCAAGACCTTCGCTCGCGGCGGCGGGCTTGGGATGAGGCTGCGCGGGGTCGAGGAAATTGCCCGTCACCGGCTGTGCGATGGCGGCCGCTTCCCACTCGAATTCGGTGGGGAGTCGCTTGCCCGCCCAGGCCGCATAGGCCGCCGCCTCATAGAAGCTCACATGCACCACGGGTTCGTCCCGCTTCAACGGCTGTACCCCGTTGAGCGTGAAAACCTGCCATTCGCCCGCCTCGTTCGACCAGTAAAGCGGCGCCTCCAACCCGTCCGCCTGCACCTTTGCCCAACCGTCGGAGAGCCAGAATTCGGGCCGGCGATAGCCGCCATCCTCCATGAAAGCCAGATATTCGCCGCAGGTGATCAGCCGGGAGGCCAACCGATAGGGGGCAAGCAACACCAGATGACGCGGGCCTTCATTGTCGAAGGCAAAGCCCTCCTTGGCATGGCCCATCGGCACGATGCCTCCGGCAAAATCCACCCAGCCCAGCGGCGGCGCGCTTTTCACGGGCGCCGGGGAGGCCGGCATGTAGCGCGGCAACAGCGGGTTAGAGGAAAGCAGATGCTTGATGTCGGTCAGGATCAGTTCCTGATGCTGCTGCTCATGATGAAGACCCAGCTCGGCGATATCCTCAAAAACCAAGCGCTGGGCTTGGTTCGCGCGCTCGAAAAGCCCGGCCATCGCATCATCGACGTGCCGGCGGTATTTGAAGACCTCTTCGAGTGTGGGGCGCGTCAGAAGCCCACGTTGGGGTCGCGGATGACGGGCGCCCAGCACCTCGTAATAGGAATTGAACAAATATTGGAATCGCCGGTCATAGGGCTCGTAATCCGGCGCATGGGGCATCAGCACCAGCGTCTCAAAGAACCAGGTTGTATGCGCCAGATGCCATTTCGTCGGGCTCGCGTCGGGCATGGACTGAACGCAACTGTCCTCGGCGCTCAAGGGTGCGGCCAGCGTCTCGGTCAGCGCGCGAACGGCCGCATAGCGCGAAATGAAGCGCGTGTCCCCGCTCGGCGCATCGTTTTGGAGGGTGCGATACATGAGGCTGGAACCCACGCGTTAAGCGGCCCCCGGGGCCGAAGCCTGAGAGTGGCTATTTAGTGGCTATCTAACGCCGTTCAATGGGGTTTGTGCCAGGCCATGCGGCGGAATCGGCAAACACGCCGAGCTCGCCTAGGGGTTGAAAACGGCTCGCAGGAAAATCGGGGTCGCCCGCGCGAAACCGGCGCAGGATGTCGGCTTTCGAGCCGCCCGCCACGAGGAAAGCCGCGTGCCGGCTGCTTTCCAGCACTGGGTAGGTGAGCGTGATGCGCGGCTCGGGCCCGGCCCCGATTACCGCGGCCGCCCATCGTTCGTGTTCCTTCAAAACCGGATGGCCGGGAAAAAGCGACGCGAAATGCCCGTCCTCGCCCAATCCTAACAGGGCGATCTCGAAAAGCCGCCGCGTTGGCTCCAAGGTGCCGGCACCGTAGAACGATTTCAGCTCGCGCTCATAGGCCGAAGCTGCTTGTTCCGGCGTGACGTTTTCCGTGCGCACGGGATGGATGTTTTCAGGCGGAACCGGCACATGCGACAGCATGGCATCCCACGCCATGCGGAAATTGCTCCGCGCATCGGTATGAGGCACGAATCTCTCATCGGTCCAGAACCAATGCGCCTGCCGCCACGGGAACCGGCTGCTGAAAGCGGCAGATGCAAGAAGCGCGTAAACGGGCCTCGGCGTCGATCCGCCCGACAGCAGGATCGCGAAATCTCCCCTTTGCTCCAGGGCCAATCCCAGTACCCAATCCGCGACCCGGTGCGCGAAAGCCTCGCCATCACCCAGAACTTCGATTTGCATATCCACCCGGATTCCCGCGATTAATTCTTGCAACCGATGGGACGCCATTGCCTCGCGTCGCGTTCGATCAATGCATCGGCCTCCGCGGGCCCCTCGCTGCCCGAGGAGTAAATCGGAATCTGATTGATCCGCTCCGCGGCCCAGGCATCCAGGATCGGCTGGACGATGCGCCAGCCCGATTCGATGTTGTCGGCGCGTTGGAACAGGTTTGCATCGCCGGTCATGCAATCATAGAGCAGCGTCTCGTAGCCGTTGCTGGGTTCTGCCTGGAAATAGTCGTCATATTTGAATTTCATCTCGACGTCGCCGATGCGCATCAATTGCCCCGGAATCTTCGCGCCGAAACGCAGACAGATGCCCTCGTGCGGCTGGATGCTCACGGTCAGGTCGTTCGGCACCAGCCGTTCCGCCGGCGTGCCGTGAAACAAAGTCAGCGGCGCCTGCTTGAATTGGATGACGATTTCGCTGCACTTCGCCGCCAAGGATTTTCCGGTGCGCAGATAGAACGGCACGCCGGCCCAACGCCAATTCTCGATGGTCAGCTTCATCGCGACATAGGTTTCGGTGAGCGAATTGGGCGCCACGTCCGGCGCCTCGCGATAGCCGTCAACCGGCTTTCCTTCCATGGCTCCCGGACCATATTGCGCGCGGACAACGTTTTGACGCGCGGTCTCGGCGGTGAATCTTCGGACCGCGTCCAGGACCTTGCTTTTCTCGTTTCGGGAAGCATCGGCATCGAAGCAGGTCGGGGGCTCCATCGCGGTCAGCGTCAGAAGCTGAAACATATGGCTCGGTACCATGTCGCGCAGCGCGCCTGTGGCGTCGTAATATCTGCCGCGCCGTTCGACGGTCAGGCTTTCCGAGACCGTGATCTGGACGTGGTCGATATGGTCGCGATTCCATATCGGCTCGAACAAACCATTGGCGAAGCGGAACACCATGAGGTTCTGTACGGTCTCTTTGCCGAGGTAATGATCGATGCGGTAAATCTGATCTTCGCCGAGTACTTGGAGCAGCAGGCGGTTAAGCTCTTTGGCGGAAGCGAGATCGGTCCCGAATGGCTTCTCGACCACGACCCGACGCCATTGGTCATTTTCTTGCCGCGTCAAACCGGCGGTGCCCAGCTGTTGCACGACTTTGGCGAATTCCGTTGCAGGGATCGCCAGATAGAACAAATAATTCCCGCCGGTACGGTGATCGACGTCCGAACTGCGCAACAACGCCTTGAGGCGCTCATAGGTCGCAGGATTGCCGAGATCGCCGGACATATAGCGCATCCGGCTTGCCAGCCAGCTCCAGTCGGCAGCGTCAATGTGCTCATGGCTCAGTTCGCGCAAGCTGTCGGCGATGCCTGAACGGAACTCTTCATCGCTCAGTTCAGCGCGCGAGATGCCGATCAGCGCGAACTCCTCGGGGAGCAAATGGCTGCGCTTCAAATGGTACAAGGCCGGGATCAGCAGGCGCTTGGTCAGATCGCCCGAAGCGCCGAAAATCACCAAGGAACAGGGGCCGGCCGGCCGTGGCTCATCCGTCATTAGGGAGCCTGTTTGGGTTCTTGATGGCCCCCGAATTCATTGCGCATGGCCGAAAGAAGCTTGTCGGCGAATTGCGCATTCTCGCGCGAACGAAAGCGAGCATAGAGCGCGGCCGACAGCACGTCGGCCGGCACTCCCGTTTCGAGGGCCGCCATCAGCGTCCATCGGCCCTCGCCGGAATCCTCGACAAAGCCCGAAAAGCGCGCGAGCTCCGTATCCTTGGAGAGTGCAATCGCCGTGAGGTCGAGCAGCCAGGATCCAATGACGCTGCCATGCCGCCACACTTCGGCGATGTCCGAGAGTTCGAGATGGTAGCGCTCGTCCTCGGCGCGTGCATCCGATTGGGCTTCGCGCAAGATGTTGAAACCTTCGGCATAGGCCTCCATCAGCCCATATTCGATGCCGTTATGGATCATCTTCACGAAATGCCCCGCGCCCACAGGACCGCAATGGAGATAACCGCGTTCCGCGGTGCCGCCGGACGCGCGTCCCGGCGTATGGGGCGCCGAACCCGCGCCCGGCGCGAGCGTGTCGAAGATCGGATCGAGATATTTTACGCTTTCCGCCTCGCCGCCGATCATCATGCAATAGCCACGTTCCAGACCCCAGACGCCGCCGCTGGTTCCGACATCGACATATTGAATCGATCTCTGCTTGAGCGCGCGCGCCCGCCGGATATCGTCGCGGTAGAATGTGTTGCCGCCGTCGATCACGATGTCGTCCTTGTCCATCGAAACCGCGAGTTCCTCGATCATCTTCTCGGTGATCCCGCCGGCGGGGAGCATGACCCACACAATTCGCGGCCGCTTCAGGCGGGCGATGAAATCCTTGATGTCGTTTGCCGGCGAGGCTCCGTCCTTGGCGAGTTCCTGCCGCGCTTGGGGCCGCGCATCATAGACGACGCAGCTATGGCCATTGCGCAGCAGGCGGCGGGCGATGTTGCCACCCATGCGCCCCAAGCCGACAATTCCGATTTGCATGGATGTCCTTTCGTCAGCCGAGCGCTTGAACGACCGCCTGCTTCAGTCTCGCAAGACCAGCAGCCACATCCGCTCCGAGATGCACCCGGATGGCGCGCCGCCCGCGTTCGTTCAGCACCTCGAAATCGCCGCGCGCCGTCGCATCGATCACGGCGCCGAAGCTGTAATTTCGGCCGGGCACCGGAATGTCGACGCCATGGTCGGCGGTGATCTGGAGGAAGATTCCGGAGTTCGGCCCGCCCTTATAGGCTTGGCCGGTCGAATGCAGGAAGCGCGGACCGAAACCAACGCAGGTGGCCAGTTTTTTCCGATTCCGGATCGCGGTCCTTATTTCCTGCAAAGCCGCGTGATGGGCGTCGTTCCGGGCTACATAGGCGAGAAGCGCGCAATAGTCGCCGTCATGGGCGCGCGCGAGATGGGCTTTCAGCGAGCTGACCAGCGCCGTGCCGTCGCCGGCCTGTTTGAGAATCTTGCCATTCTTTTCATCGGCGAAGATCTTGATGCCGCTCTCTTCCAGGAGCGGTGTTTCGGGCGGCAGCGAGCCGTGCGCCTCATAGACCGCCATGAGGTCTCGCGTCTTGATCTTGCTGGCTTCGACGTCGGGCTGATCGAAGGGATTGATGCCCAATATCGCGCCCGCTACGGCGGTGGCGATTTCCCAGCGGAAAAATTCCTGACCGATTCCGGCGCGGTTTGGAACCGCGATGCGCACCACCGGCTGGCCCGCTTGTTCGAGCTTTGAGACGCCGTCGTCCAGGCCTGCATTCGCGTCCCCATCAAGCCGCAAATAGGCGAAGAGGCGATCTGTCCCATAGAGTTCCGGCGATGCGAGAGGCTCGCCGTCGACGGGGATGATCCCTTTGCCCTGTTTGCCGGTGGATTCGGCGATCAGCTGTTCCAGCCATGCGCCGAAATCGGAAATGCCGGGCGAAGCGATGATGGTAAGCTTGTCACGGCCTTTGGCGGCCATGAGCCCTAAGATGATGCCCAATGTCACCCCGGGATTTGCGGCGGGCGGAACGTCGGCACCGCAGGAGCGCGCCATCTTCAATGTGGATGTCAGCAGCGTCTTGATATCCACGCCCATGATCACGGCCGGCGTCAAACCGAAATCCGACAACACCGAATAACGCCCGCCGATGTCGGGTTTGCCCATGCAGGTCTTGCGAAAATCTTCCGTCGCCGCGAGGTCGGCGAGCTTGGAGCCGGGATCGGTGAGGGCAACGAAATGCGAAGGCGCTTTTCCCTCGTCCAGCACGGCTGCCGCGCGGGCGAAGAAATAATCCTTGAGGATGTTGGGCTCCAGTGTCGTTCCCGATTTGCTGGAGACGATAAACAGCGTGCTCCGAAGATCGATCGCGTCTTCGATGCTTTTGATCTGCACCGGATCGGTGGAATCGAGCACCAGCAATTGGGGAAAACCGGGTTGCGCGCCAAAGGTCCGCGCGAAGACCTCCGCGCCAAGGCTCGATCCGCCCATGCCCAACAAGACAGCGTGCGTGAATTTCGCCTTGCGCACGTCCGATGCCAATTCCTGGAGACGGTCGAAATCATCGAGCTCTTCCGCGGCGACATCGAGCCAGCCCAGCCATTTCGCCTCATCGGCGCCCGTCCACAGCGTGGCGTCGGGCCGCCACATCCGCCGCACATTGCCGCTTCGCCGCCATTCCTCAAGCCTGTCTTTGACGGCTTGTTCGGCATCGGGGCCGAGACTCGTGCTCTGCCGGTTGATCGCCGTTCCCAGACTGGCGGCGCGTTTTTTTTCGGCGGCCGTGAGAAGCTCGTCGAACGCATCGGCGAACAGCTTCACGCCTTCGCTCGTCAGTTTCGTGGTGACCTCATCCAGCGAAATTCCGAATTGGGACAGCTTCGCCATCATGTTCTCGGCCGCCGCGAGATTCTCTTCCAGGGTCGAGCGGACCGCGCCATGGTCACGGAAGGCAGCCAAGGTCTCCGGCGGCATGGTGTTGATGGTGTCCCGCCCGATCAGCTCCTCGACATAAAGGACATCGCGATAGGCCGGGTTCTTTGTGCTGGTGCTGGCCCAAAGCAGGCGCTGCACGCGCGCGCCCGCCTCGTGCAGCTTGCGCCACCGTGGTCCAGCGAAGATCGTCTTGTAATCCGCGTAGGCAAGCTTCGCGTTGGCGATGGCGATTTTCCCGCGCAAACCGGCGAGGGCGTCCGTCTCGCCTCCAACGGGAAGCTTTTTCAGATGTTCGTCGATCACTTTGTCCACCGCCGTATCGATGCGGCTGACGAAAAAGCTCGCAACGCTGGACAGGCGATCGGCGTGTCCGCCGGCCGCGATATAGGTCTCCAGCCCGTCGAGATAGGCCTCGGCCACCTGGCGATAGAAGCCGCGCGAGAACAGCAGCGTGATGTTGATATTGATGCCTTCGCCGAGCAGCGTGCGAATGGCCGGGATGCCTTCCTCGGTGGCCGGCACCTTGATCATGACGTTTTCGCGATTCACTTCCTTCCACAGCCGGCGCGCTTCGGCGATGGTGGCTGCGGTGTCCCGGGCGATATAGGGCGAAACTTCCAGGCTGACGAAGCCGTCGGCGCGTTCGGTCTGTTTATAGACCGGACGCAGCACATCGGCGGCGTTTTGGATGTCCGCGATGGCCAGCTGCTCGTAAAGGCGCATCACGTCCTCGTCGTGTTCATTCACTAAGCCACGGATCGCCGTATCGTAATCGCTGCTGTCACCGATCGCCTTCTTGAAGATGGAGGGGTTGGAGGTCACGCCTGCCAGGCCATCCTCATCGATCAGCTTTTTCAGGCCGCCTTCGGCAATGAAGCGGCGGGAGAGGAAGTCGAGCCAGATGGCTTGGCCCTGCTCACGCAACATGATCAGCGCGTTCACGATGGAACTCCCTATGCTGCACCGGATGGCCCGCCTTTGCCGGCCATCACATCGGTTTTAAAGCCCAAGTGTGGCGAATCCGAAATTCCAATAGGTTTGGGCAACGCTCCGGGGGAATTTCGGTTTCAAGGCCACGCTAGCAATTTATTGAATCTAGCGTGGCAGATGGCCCATGCGGCCGCCCTGATAATCGGCGATCGCCTTGCGGATTTCCCCTTCATTGTTCATCACGAACGGACCATAGCCGAATACCGGTTCTTCGATCGGCTCGCCCGAAAGGATCAGCAGAGTGGCATCGCTGTCGGCATCGATGCGCACGCCCTCGCCTTTGCGATTCAGCAGCACCAGCTGCGCATCCTCGGCTTTTGCGCTGCCATTGATCCGGACCTTCCCTTTGAGCACGAAGACCGAAGCATTCTGCCCCGGCTTAATCGCCAGAAGCGCTCCGTGCCCCGCCTTGAGCCGCACATCGAAGAGATCGATGGGCGTGAACGTCTCGGCCGGTCCCTTCGCGCCGTCATAATCGCCCGCGATGACGCGCACTTTGCCGGCGTCGCCAGCCAGCGGCACCTCGGGGATTTGCCCCGCCGTCAGCGTCTGATATTTCGGCGGCGTCATCTTCAGCCGCGCCGGCAGATTCACCCACAGCTGGATCGCTTCGAACGGCCCGCCGCTCTTGGTGTAGTCCCAGGAGTGCATTTCCTCATGCACCAGGCCGGAACCCGCCGTCATCCACTGCACCTCGCCGGGGCCGATTTTGCCGCCACCGCCGCTGGAATCGCGGTGCTCCACCTCGCCGCTATACAGAATTGTAACGGTCTCGAAGCCGCGATGGGGATGTTCGCCGACGCCGCGGCGCTTGTCGGCGGGCGGGAAATGGAACGGCCCGGCATAATCCAGCAGCAGAAACGGGCTCACCGCCTCCGCATTGTCATAGCCAAAGACGGTGCGGACGGGGAACCCGTCGCCCACCCAGTGTCCGCCGGGCGCGGCGCGTATCTCGGCGACCTCTTTCAGCTCGGCTAGGCTTTCGATTCCGCTGGCGCTGGGTCTGGTCTTGACCTGCGATTGGGCCATTTGGGCTGCTCCAAAATTGGGTTGTTGCCGACTATATCGTGTCGATCACGGTCCGTGAAAAGGCCGCCACCGCCGAATGGGCCAAATGGCCGGTCTCCCAGGGCGAATCGGAGCCGCCGCAATCCACGTTGTCAGGGCCTCTCCAACAAGGCAAAATGGCGCCAGATGCTCGTGCAGGCATCGCAAATTGGAGGGAAAGCATCATGAAGATTCAAATCGCGCTGATGGCTGCCGTGGCGGCCACGGCGTTGGCCGGAACCAGCATGGCGGCGTCGCTGAACGACGTCATCCAAAAAGGACCGGCGGCGGCAAAAATCCTGGAAAAGAACCAGATCAATTTCGCCACGGCCAAGGCGCTCGGCGACCATTGCGTGGCCGAAGCGGCCGCCAAAGGCATGGGCGTCAGCGTCGTGATCATCGATCAGTTTGGGGTCATCTCCTACTATGCTCGCGGCGACGGCCAGGGCAAGACCAACACCGAATCCGCGCTGTGGAAGGCCAAGACCACACTCAACACCCGCGCTCCCAGCAAAGCGCAGATGAACGCGGTGCGCACCGGCGCGACCTCGGAATCCCGCGTGATCTGGCAGGGCAATTTCGCCAATGCCGGCGGTCTTCCCATCGTCGTCGAAGGCCAGTTCCTCGGCGCCATCGGCGTCGGCGGGATGAATGCCCAGCCCGGCGTATGGAGCGATGAGATTTGCGGTTACAACGCCTTGACCGCCGTCCTCGGCCCGCAGCCTAAGCTGCTTCCCGACCTGCCGAATCCCTTCGCCGTCACAGCTGGCGGCGGCGCAGGTGCCCGCCCACCGGGTGCGGCCAACAATTAGGCCATAGATTTCTGGTTGACGACCAAGGGCCTCGCGCCAGCCGCGAGGCCCTTTTTCGTGGATTCAACGCACCGGGAAGGCCTTGGCTTCTTCCCAGACGGGGGCGGCTTCACGCGATTTCATATAGTCCAGCAGCGCCTTG
>Ga0209488_10004391_pt1 | contig 11045 bp, 19 predicted proteins | sample Rivendell_Oct201_8_FD_188349 | JGI IMG/M metagenome (GOLD analysis project Ga0209488, IMG submission 188349) | Vadose zone soil microbial communities from the Eel River Critical Zone Observatory, Northern California, USA -... | ecosystem: Environmental > Terrestrial > Soil > Vadose zone >... | reverse complement strand
GAGACAGGAGTAGGTGGCAAGGGAGAAGTGGGGGACCTTGAGTATGAGATTGTGTACGGGTGTCGGGGCTTCAAGTTGGGGAGAAGAAGCAGAGTGTCCACCCGCAGGTCTTTTTATATCATGCGGAACAGCCGCCCAGTTACCATCGGTGAGGGTGATGTCGCCAGTGACAACCTGGCAGGCTGGCAGGTGATGAAGAATCGAATGATGCGAAAGTTGAATCGACCATAAAGGTATCATGGTGGTTTCCGATCTCATAAAATGAGCTAGCAGAAACCGTACTCCAGCCAGGACTCCGACTGTACTTGGATCACGGAACAACGTGTTGCCAGTGGTGCTGGCGCCAACACTGCCTGTGGTACAGGCGGTCACTGGCGGTGGTTTCTAAAGCGCCCTCCGATTATGGTATTTTTTTGAATCCAAGTCTGTATTCCGCAACACGTACAACGAAGGAACAGAGGCGGTCGCGTATGAAATACGTATCAGCGATGAGTCAGCTTATCCGCTGGCCATGGGTGGAGTTAGGTGCTTTCGGCACGGCGTCGTATCGTGGGCAGTCTCTGAGGACGTGCTCGATCGTTTGGATTGGCTCGCCCCATTGGCAAGCTACTTGTTCGGGTGTATGTTGGGGGAAAAACCGTTGGGTAAACGCCCCGACAAAAGCGTGACCTGTGATGAAATGGTATAGTGTTGATATGGTGCGTCTCCAGAAACCGGACTTAGCTGTTGTTTGCGTGGGACGCCGGTGTGGGCGCCTGGGTGATCCCCGCGAGCGCTCGGGCGCACGTTGGAAGGTGGTATGTGGTTTCCCATCCGGGGGTCTTGTGAGCGCAGTCTGGTAGGCTGCTGACGCGGCGGCCGTGCGGGGAGATTGGTGCCATCTTTCAACCCATTTGTCAATGGCCTCCGCCCGGGTGTTTGCTTTTTGGCACCTAATGGACTGGCTCCCGGTGATCATGGTGATATCCGCCGTGCGAATCCGACGAAGGGGCATTTTCTGGGGAGCCACACATTAGGAAACTTGCCACTTACTTTTTTGGACTCCTACGAGTTAAAAAGTCGAAAAGTCGACGAGGAACATAGAATCCGAAAAAAGTTGATTCCCAAACTCATTTTCAGGAGGAGTGAAGCACAAAAAAACCCTCTTTTTTTTCGAAAAGGAGACAAGTAAAAAAGTAAATGAATATTTTCCTGATGCCAGTAGCTTGATATTCAGGTTCGAGTAGGCAGACAGGAGCCAGCCCCTTACGGGGCCCTAATCATTGTATGTACCATAATGTACGAGACAGGGTTGTATTAGTAAAACTAGGGTGGGAAGTCCTAGCCAAGCCTCCAGAGGCCTGTCACGGTCGCCATGTACCGATCAATGTCCTCCACTAGGATTCTCTGGCGCAAGCCGTTCTTGATGGCCTCGACCCAGACATAGCCTGGAAAGGGGTCCCGCGAGTCTCCAGTTACCGTGGGCGTGACGTCACTATGGATGGGGAAACTGGCTTGTCCATGGCAAAGTTATGAGCGCGAGAAGACGTCGGCGCGAGAGGGGCGAAAATCAATCTTATTGGAGCCCTTCGGGGCTGTAGCTAATAGTACAAGTACACTACAGGCTTCGTAAGCGTACACCGAACTACATACTGTATATAGGTTTTTTGTTATACGAAAAACAAATTGTATAGTACTGTTACAGTAGTCCGAAGCATCGTAATTGGGTCAGAGTCAGTAAAATCGCGATCACGGAACGAGACCAAGGCGCCAATCCAGTCTTGCTGTGGGTATGGGGTGTGAGTCCTGACCACTATGCTGCTGCCTCCTTCACGCGCACCACTTTGGACTTGGGGCATTTGTGCTTCCTGGCGGTTTTGGGTGACTTGAACTTGCATCCACATGTCAGGCATTGCCGCTTACGTGGGGGAAGTTTGGCCGCTTTTGCAGCCTCACGTTCTCTCTCACGCTTGGGCTTCGGTGTACGCCTCTTCTTTTGGGCTTTCTTGGCCTTGCGGCCACCCTTCTGGAGTTCGAGGCCACCCTTCTGGAGTTCGAAGAAGGCGTTGCTGCCTTCCTCATTAAGAAGCTCCAAAATATATCCAAACATCGCTTTTTCCACCTTGAGGACAGGGTGAGGCACAAGTGCGACAGCACACTCGACCAGGTGAGAGTGGTATTGGGGAGTGAACTCAACCCAAGAAATGTTTCCATCCTCGGCCTTTTGGGCTGAGATGACATTGGCCAAGAGGTGGGTCCTCGAGAGGAACCATCGACGACGGAAGATGTCAAGGGTGTCACCCTTAGGAGAGGACTTCTTTGGCTTGACCCCCTTCTTCGGATTTCGAGGGGGGGATATGACCATAGAGGTGCCCGATGAAGGAGAAGGGATGTGCTCTTGCGAGGACATGGGGGTCAAAGTGAAAAGAAGACGCTCCGATTATGGTGCTACGGCACAGCAGCGATCTCAATTTATCAATTGTTCGGTAACCCTGTTCCACTCCCCCCCCCTTTTGTCACTACAGTAGTTCGTGTTGTTCACTCAGGCTCTGATTGTCTGCCTTGATAGTTTCTGATCCCGCTGAAACCTATTGAGTCTCCGGCATAAGAGGAAACATGCCACGATGCGCTAGATCAAGCGAGTATGATACGCCCTCAATACTGTAGCGCCAGTGACAATTCTGGCTCACTGGCAGGCTCAACCCTGCAAATAGTCTACCACTCAACAAGCTGTCATGGGATGCCTCGATCCCTGCGTGCACCGGAGGCTAAGTTATACCGTTACACCCGAGACTCATTCGAACATACTATAGAGCTGGCGTTGACAACAAATCCAATTTGGATATTGGCATCCTGACCGTAGCTGTTATTCTACATTAGGGTGCCGTCGCTGTATGACGAACTGCTTCTTCCTTTCAGCTGTCCTAACCCTTTCCATTGTTCTATCATACCAAGGGATAAATGGGCTAAACAGCTTATTGTTGTTTATGCCCAACGCGTTGATCAGTGGCTGTGAGGTGGCAGTAAAGTGTGATATATTGATTAGTCAGCAAAGTCACCCTTCCTTTCCCTTCAAACCGCCTTCTCATCCCCACTCGTTTACAACATGTCTACAGCGCACAGACCGACATGGGACCCGGCGCAAGCACGAGAAGTCAAAGGCGGCTCGCGCCAGTACTCGGTGCGCGATATGGCTGCGCACACAAAGCTCAAATTCCGGTCCGATCCTTGTCCTCTATCCTACAACAATCTTTCACTAACTGTAAGCTCTATTCCTCAGACAACCTGGCCAGACATCCGTAAACGAGGTCAGAAGGAGCGACCTGCGCATGGAGCTCCTTGCAGCGGAAGCCGAGGCCCGCGCGAAGAAGCGCAAGGCGGCCGGGTTGCCCGTTGAGGATGCCCCACCGGTCGTGGCGGCCATCGAGGACGAGGAGGCGAACAAGCGGAGAAAGGTTTTACGGGATGCGCTGGAGATGGATAAGGATGCGGATAGCGACGAGGACGGGGACGGGGATAGCGACGAGGATGCCTCGAAGGGGGATACCAAGTGCGTCGCGCGCGTGACGTTTTTCTATCTTCCGTTTGCACTCATGTTCCGGCACTGCTGAACAGCGGGACTCCCAAAAAGGCGGGCCAAGACGCCGGTGATGGTGGTGGTGGTGGTGGTGATGATGATGATGACGAGGGGGACGATGATGACGAGGAAGACGAGACGGCAGAGCTGTTTAGGGAACTTGAGAAGATCAAGCGCGAGCGGGCGGCGGAAAAAGCGCGCGTTGAGCAGGCGGAGGTTGAGGCGACCGAGGCCGAGCGCGAGGCGCAAGTAGCGACTGCGAACCCGTTGCTCAACCTAGCCGCTGCGCTGGGCAATGCGCCAGGTGTCAACACGACCGCACCCAGCACCTTTTCCGTGAAGCGGCGCTGGGACGACGGTGCGTTGTGTTATGCTTGGAACTCTCGCGGTCCGCACTGAACGGGAATGAATTGTGGCGTTCCCGACTTGTTTTCAGATCTCGTCTTTAAGAACCAGGCGGTAAACGAGAAGGATAATCCCCGGGGCGGCCAGTTCGTCAATGATCTTCTTCGCACGGAGTTCCATAAGTGAGCCTGTTCGAGTCATCGTCTTTCTTCTTGCCACTCATTCCTTGTTCAGAAAATTTATGTCGCGCTTCATCAAATAGTATTTCGTACACCTTTGTATTCGTGTACACCACTCGGGGCTAATAGACGCCTCGTTGCCTCATGAAGCTAAGGCGATGAACAGAACTCGCCGCGGTGCTTCGTGGCATGCTCCTTCAGGACGAGCTGATTGCGATGGAAGCGACATAACTATGTGACCGGTCACTCATATTGCGCGACTTCAGACATCCCGCACAGCCGAGGGCAATGTACGTGGCAGCTGTTGGCTATCACGTATAAAACGACCCCTGTCCACCTACCTAGCGAGGCAGTACAACACTCCTACACACGCACGCGCACACCCAAAAACACATACACATACGATGGTAGCCACTTTCGAAACCCCGAAGGACTCTGCTCAGCTGAAGACGATCCTCCGCTACTTTGACGCCCTCAAAGCCTGGGACCTCGCCGAAGTCGGCAAGCTCTTCGCGGATGACTTCGTGCAGTCCACGCGCCCCCTTTCGCTCAGCGTCCCCTCGCGAACGAAGGAGGAAGACCTCGAGTTCCTGCGCGGCTTTTCCAAGCAGCTCGATGAGAAGCACCTCGAGGTGATGATCCACCCTTCTTTCCCCTGTTGACTTTCCCCGTCTTCAATGACGAGCTGAAGTGTTTATTCTACTGTTTGGATAGATAATCATTTATGACGTCTTGGAGGTTCCCGGAAGAGCCTGGGTTAACGTACGTAGGGGACCCTCTGGTTCCTTCCTCTCTTTGTGGCGTAATGTGGCGCGCGCTCACGCGCGCTCCTTGCCCTTGAAAGGTCCTTCTGCATGGCGAATTTCCGGATGGAAAGACTTTCGACATCGAGAGCATCTACAAGTTCACGTTCGTCGAGCACTCGAGCCCCCACCAGATCAAAGCCGTCGACGACTTTTTGGACAGCGCTGCGTTTGCTCGCTTGGGCGAGGGTGGTGAGCCATCTCAGGAATGAGATGAAAATAGTGCTCATCCCTTTCAACGAATGAGGGTTAAGTCAGGCACGGCACTGGTGTAAAGAGCGTTGGCTTGTTGTCGTTCTCACTCTCACATAACAAATGACTAGTCAGGGTTGGGGTCTGTGGTGTACACTTAGTAGATGCCGAGAAATCCATTAAGCTGTGTGTTTTTCGGAACAGTGTGGCCTTTGGTTCAGGACAACGACAGATCGCCACGTGCGCTTATCTTTAAGTGGCACAACAGGTTTGTACCGGTTCCAGGGAGATGTTAAGCTCATACCGTAAGTGCCACAGCATTGCAGCTGACTGCCTACCGTCAACAGGAACAGATGACATGCCGCCGGCGGCCTGGGGTCTCGCTGGATAACTGCCACCGAAGCTGTTCCGAGTTGTTCGGGTCACTGTCCGAGCTCGGTCGCGGTACGATTGCAAGAGTTGGGGATGTGAATTCAGTCAATCGGCTCTGCGTAAGAACAAGGCAGTAAGAGAATCGCATAGGCGCTTGAATGGTTTCTTTTCTTGTCCCCGTACCTTACCCCTTTGCGTGTAACAGTGATACCAAAAGGGCTTCAGGTATGAGCGGAAGAAGCGAGGAGCTCGCCGCAGAGCCGAGCACGTCAACGGCCGACGGCGCTCGAACAACACAAGCGCTTCGTTACGAGTCAAGGTGGGCCGGACCCGCAGAGACCCGAAGAGATGTGCTACCGCTCCTGGTGCCCACCACCATCGTCAAGTACACTCCCACTCCCACCCCTCCGCAGCCCACTCCGGCATATCTGTCTCAAACACGCCAAGGCTCGTCGTGTACCGCAGCGCATGCAAGAATATGTAGAGCTTCTCCGGCGGCGGATCCGGGTGCAGTGGCAAGTAGCACTCGCCGCAGTACAGAGCGCCGTCGTTCTCCTCCTGCACCGCGACTTGTGCGGTGGCCTGCTTTGCGCGCCCACTCTCGGTCGGCGCATCTGGGGGAGGTGCAACTCGCAGGAGCGGGTTTTCCGCAGGCGGCGAGGCGGGATCGAGGATCGCGAGGGCCTCCTCGTCTGTGAGCAGAGCACCCTCCTGCCCATGTGGGGCCTGTTCTCTATCTAGAGGCAATTCAGAGCCTGCCGCAGGCGGCGGAGTCTCGCTTTCGCTCTCGGCCCACGCGGGCCCGCCTCGTTTGCGCCGGTTCTGGGGAGGCAACTTCTGTTGAGGCATACCTTTCGGGTGTAGCCGACCCTTTGCCCTGAAAATGACATCGCGCCACCGCGACCAGTCTTCATTCTCGTCCTTTCAGAGAAAGAAGGCAATAAGTTTAGAAGCCGTCAGAGCGGTAGTGGTATCGAAATCCAATCCCTACCTTCATGTTGCGCAGACGGGTGATTATTCCGACAGCCTCTGCGGAGAGCGGAACTGGTGACCCCATGCCAATATCTTGTCCAGTCTCACGTGGAAGGGGTTGTGACACAGAAGCAACTGATGCGGCAGTTGCAGGTGACGTTGTCGCGTTGGTCCGTGTTGGATCTGCTGTGTCGGATCCGACCAGATGTGGAGGTGGAACTGGTGGAGCCCGTTCACCGGACGGTGTGGTGTCAATGCCACCCTTTCCTAGGTTTGGTCCCTGCATGCGGTCAGATCAGAGATGTTAGATAACTGAGGGAACTTACCCAAATTTTTGTTTCAGAGTAGACGGGGTCATTGGCGATCGGGTGGCCGAGGTATTGGAGGTGGACACGGATCTGGTGAGCTGGCGAGATCATTGGATGGTTCCAAACACGGCATCGAATTCGACGACGTACAACGACCTGTCAAAGGGCGACCTGCATGTGATTTACCGTGTGGGCTTCCTACTGAGACTGAGAATCGGAATGACAGCTACGCACAGAGAAGCACGCTCGTGTTTGTGTTTCTATCATAGTGTAGCCGTTTGAACACCGTCTTCGCGAACTTCCGACACAAATCGGTTAATACATTCCCAACTGGCAACCTGCACCCACGTACTTTGCCTTCCGGATGCACGATGTTTAATCCCATCTGACGGTCGACGGTGAGCAGAGGTTGGTCCACGACAACCTCCTCCGTGGGAAACTCGCCTGAGCAGCGAGCTATGTACTCCTTCTTGACCTCCCCTTGCACAAACTCCTGCGAGAGCGTGTGGGCGCGAGGCGAAGAGAGCCCGATGATCATCAGCCCCGAAGTGAGACGATCTAGTCGATTCACGGCTAAAAACACAAAGTCAGCACCCGCATGCCAGGCAGTCAAGTGCGCCCGAACCGCCTACTTACTGTAGACCTTCCGGTATCCAAATTCCCGCTGAAGGATCTCCACGAGGGAGAGGTAAAAGTAACGCCCGGTCGCGTGGACAGGCTAAAAGGGTGTCAGGTCAGAAAATATCCTTCGAACCGGTATCAACGCACGATGCTGCCTGGCTTGTCAATCACGATGAATTCGCGCTCTCTGTCCTCGTGCAGAATCTTGACGGGTCTAGATGTAACCGGTGGCTCGTGCCGATGGACGATGTTCTCGATGCGGTCCCCGTTGCGCACGATGGTGTCAGGCTTCGCAATCTTGCCGTTGACAGTTGTCACCCCAGACTCGAGCGCATATCTCTGCGAGGGCGCACATGTACGCGCGCGCATGTCTTCTCAGTAACATTATCCAACAAAATCAAAACGCACGGGGGTAACGCTCACATAATACTCGACCGAGCGGTCCCGAAACTCGGTGGAGACGATCTCGAGTATTTCCCGGTTCAGCCAGCGACCTTTGGCCATCGTCGTATAGGGATACCAATACGGCGCGATCTTGCGTAGCCCAGGTCGCGCTGGGGCTGGGGCGGGCGCAGGGGCGGGGACGGCATCCGGCGCCATGGAGGCGAGGACCATGCGACGGAAGACGTGTCTGAACTGGTCCGCTGGCGGCACTAGGATAAGTGGGAGATGGACCTTGTTCGTGTGGAAGGGAAAGACAGGTAGCGACGACTCCAGCTTCAAGTTTGTGACTAGAGGATGCAGCTTAAATCTGATCATAAGCCAACCTATCCTCGTTTGAGAGCTGACGACGTACCGCCAGTGTTTTGAATACAGAAGGCTTTAAAAACCCGGGCCGCTACTTCCGAGGGACTACATTTTATTCCCAATCAAATTTCTACAACATAGTCAACTAAAGAAAGTAGTATGCTGCTCCGAGGCAGTCTGCTCAAAAGTGGCGTGGATAAACTTGTAACTAACGTCACACAGCCATGTTGGCTGTGATAATGAGCTCCTTCGCACGCTCATCACGAGGCAGGATGCTGCATCTAAAGTCCACAGGACGACTTGCGACAAAAAAAAGTTCACATCAGCGAGTGCACTTCTTTACACCGGGCCCTAGAAAGTGTGCCAATCCCGTACCTTGAATTGGTCCCGCTGTCTTTAAGCGATACGGGAATTTCGTTGCCGAGTTCATCTTTGGGCGGGCCAACGCGAAACACGGCGAGGATGCACGAAACAGAGAGGAACAAACTGGAGTCGACAAAGTGGCGAGCGGGACAGAGCCGCCGACCGAAACCGAAGGCCGAGGTCAACATCGGATCGTCCCGGAAGGTCCCGTCGGCACCGAGGAAGCGCTCCGGCTTGAAGGCGAAGGGGTCCGGGTAGGCGGTGGGATCGTGGAGCATTCCCCTGACGAGGAGGTCAGAGAGACCGGTGCGCGGATAAATTCGCCTCGCATACCATGCGTTTGCAATCACTATGGCACCTACGGTAAGTTGGAGCATCAGTATTGATCTTTCGGAGTCGGAGACAAACGGCAACACCTTTCGGGATTAGATAGCCCTCATATATGTCGTCTTCAGTTGTTGCGTGAGGAACGCCTGAAAAAGCTTCGCATCGGCCTTGCACGATCACAAATTCGGGAGACGTATCACCAACCGACTGGCGTCGCCATACTCCATCTCATGACCTCCCTACACAAAGCATCTATATATGGCAACCGAGGACGGTCGTTGTAGTCAGGGAGGCGCAAACCTCCAGTGACTGCGTCCAGTTCCTTTTGCGCGCGCGCCTGGACGTCGGGGTACAAAACGAGAATACGGAAGAAGGCGATTATTGTCAGAGCGGACTGGACAAGATGTGAGACTTGACCATGCTTAGCCTGCAAGTGTATTCTCGCACCGAATCCGAACCAGCTATGCGTGGGTGCCCGGCCAAGTGCGGCAGTGTTCAAAAAATTAAATCGTTGGAGGTAGTGAAGCCGAGGCGCTTACCCGTGTACATCGAGCCCAGTACTCCCCTCAATACAACCTCCGCGTTCTCCCTCTGTGGACTTTGCATCTTTTCGATATCCTGCAGGTTTTCGAGCGCCAAGGATGGGCGCGCGGTGCCATTCCTCTGTTCAAGTCCAACATCTTATCTCAGACGCACTTTTCGCCTCCCAAGAGGACAGATGACAAACGCACGAATCCGTCCTTGACAAATTCTATCGGGTAGCGGAGCACGTCCTGTCCGGCATCGAATCCCGCCCGTGCTGCGGGCTGATAACTCAACCACGGGACCCACGCGGGAATGTATCTCACTGAAATTAGTTCCTTTCGTCGGTCGCGCAATGCGGGTTGCAACGACGGGAAACTTACGGATCGGTATCTCGTTGACGAGGACGGTCCCAGGCAGCACTGCGCTCCCGAGCTCGGCCATCTTCCGGGCTACGACGAGCAGGCGGTCGTTGTAAGCTTTCACATCGTACCCATACACCAGGGACATCAACAGCTTTGCTTGATACCTGATCACGATGTCGTTCGAATACGTCAGCGATTTCGATTTTCATCGGGCTGGTGGCTAACGCACAGTTCAATTTGATGATGGAAAGACTCGGGATCCGAGAGGAGTTGGTAGAGCAGATCGTGTGTTTTCGCGAGCTGCATAGGCCGGTACTGCACCACCTCACTTGCACGGAGACTTCGGTCTAAGAGTTTTCGTCCCTCTCGCCAGTAGTCGCCATAGGGAGTAGTGGGATGAAACCACTCCCATCCCATCCTGGTTGAACGACAGTTTCGTTGGCGCGTCAGTAAAAGGGAAGGAAGACACGCACATCTGGTAGAAAGGCATGAGATGGCGATCCGAATAGATATTGCCGCGCTTCTCGAGCAAATCCTTGGCTGCCTTTGGCGAATTGAGAATGACTATAACCTGTCCTAAGACTTTGACTGAAACGATATCTCCTGCATCCCCCAAGACTCAGCCCGCGGACTATTGGAAAACTGGAGATCTCATACCGTACTTTCGACCCCACTCGGTGAAGGTCAACCAAACAAAGTTCCTTGGAAACGTCAGGAAATGGCCGATTATTGGCAAACCTTGAGGTCCTGGAGGATAAGGGTGTCTACCTCGTTGGCGTCGATAGTTGAAGGAAACAGCGAGAGCTACAAGAACCACACACGCAAGGACGTCTAAAACTATGATCGGTGAAACGAAATACATGATGCCCTATTGGTTAAACAAAGAGTGATGGCGGACAGGGCAGCGATGGTTGGTAGTATGCCAGAACGGGGACCTGTTATACAGGACTCTTGTACCGTTAAATAGGCATCGCCACTGAGAACTCCAGAACAGGTAAGACGACAGAAACTGGCCAAGTAAAAGCAAGGGAAAGTTATTCGCTAAGAGATTCGGAGCCGCCTAAAGCGCCAGGCACGTGCAAGGTTCCTTTGTTCGTTGACGCCGTCAGATCGGGAAGCGGGAACCAGTTTCCAGATTGGCACTCAACCTTGACCTTGTTCATAAAGAAAGGTGGTCATTTGATGGACACCCGAGTTGATCAGTGATAGGGATGATCGATATGGTCGAAAAATATAGTCTCGATCCAACTCGGTCCGAGTCAAACCGCCTGTTCTACATCCCGAATTCGCCGTGACAACCGCGCGACATACCCACTTTCGCAGATCAGCGTGTAGTCCAACATAGATGCGATTGTCTCGGCCACCTCGTGTAA
>Ga0209488_10004388_pt1 | contig 11049 bp, 15 predicted proteins | sample Rivendell_Oct201_8_FD_188349 | JGI IMG/M metagenome (GOLD analysis project Ga0209488, IMG submission 188349) | Vadose zone soil microbial communities from the Eel River Critical Zone Observatory, Northern California, USA -... | ecosystem: Environmental > Terrestrial > Soil > Vadose zone >... | reverse complement strand
GACCAGGATCGTTGCACTTGGTTTTCCCCCTCAAAACAAGTGTTACAAGCCTAAGATTGATTGTAAATGATTTGAATCGAGTTTGGGGGACGCACAAGCTGAATTTATAAATACTTTCATATGCTACAAATACAAGTTCCCCAATAATTTCGATCAAATTCGACTTTTTTTTGACCTGTGCTCTTATTTCCCATACTCCCTCATAACCCATAGCCCCACAGTGCAAAAAATCGGTATGGGTTAAGAGGGAGTCGACTGTAATAATCGCCGAGCTTGGTAATGCTGAACATTAAAGATCCCAGATAATCATATTCCCAGGGTTTCCACGTCCCAAGACGTACTTTCACGCAAAGGGGACCACCACGAAAGACAAATCCAATGACCTTTCCCATTATATATTGTTTACTCGACACACGTTCGAAATGGTGTTTAAAAGAATGATCCAGGAGTTTGGCCGAAACCAAAAAAAATTATGCGATGTATGGACCTTCACTGAGAAAGACAGAAACGTAAATATACAGATGTGCGAAGAAAGGTCACCGAAATAAAAGGGACATTATACTGTCCGAGGGTCCGATAGTGGAGACATAAGTATGGGACGAGACTCTGTCGTGAGGAACATAAGGGAGGATGCACATATGCAGATATCAATGGACGCTTTGGGCGGCCACAAGGCAGGTCATGATTAGAAAAAAAAAATTTAGAGAAATTGCAAAGAGCACGATCTTCTCGCGCCGGGAAGCGACATGACGACCATTCAATCCCGACTCAATGACGGCGGTCGCATTGCCGTAGGTCGTCGCTTCCACAACTTCCATCCCCAAAGCCGCTTGTCCCATGGCTTCTTGAAAGGAAGGCCACGGCGGGACGACGCGTCCTCCGAGTCAGGCGGCGTCGGCAGCACGTTAATGACAGGACTCGACTGTGACAGAGTAGGGGTTGTACACGACAACCTACTAGGTTGGAGGCGCGCCGGGACGGGGAACGTGGGCTCCGTGGGCGAAGGTGGCAGCCCGGCGACAACAATGTCTGAAGCACCGGAAAACCACGCGCGCGACGTTGGCTGGTCGTCGAGACAGCCGCTCAGTAAGACGTCCGCGACGGTCCAATTCGTGCTCAGACAAGGAGGAGTGCCGACGATTTCTGCAAATGCAGTCGACTCGAGTAAGTATGGGCACGCGGACTGCATCACATCTGTCTTTTTCGTCTCCAAGGTTAGCGGAGACGAGAAGGAGAGGAGGAAGGCTTCGATGCTGGGCAAGAGGTGGTACGCAGCCCTACTGCGAAAGCGTGGGGGTAGCAGATGCACAAGGTGTGCTTTGATCGGCGGGGCTCGAGGAAACTGTAAAACGGTAGCGAGATTGTTTAATGAATCCGTAGAACCGGGGGGAGTGTGTGGCATCTGATAAACAGATCTGGGCATAATGAAGCTGCCCCGTTTCGAGGTCCGTGGCTGGGCCACCAAGGACGGAGGGGCGGTGGCGACGAGAAAGGGCCGGCTGACTGTCGTCACAAGGATAGTGTACTTAAGAAGGGCTTTGTCGGACATGCCGAAAGGAAGGCAGTTGATTAGTGCGTCGAATGGACGCTGTGAGGGATCCGCGGGCGGGAGTACCTGGTCGAGGTGATTGTCGCGCTTACCCCACATGAGGAGCTTGTCCAAGGCAGACAGTGTGGAGAGCGAAGAAACGAAGGAATTCGGGCGCTCGGTAGATCGGGATGGATTACTTTCGGAACTCTGGCGAGAGAAGTTCGGGGGAGGCGTGAGGGCACCAAAGCCCTCTTGGTCAGACTCGTCGAATTCTCTGACGCCGATTCCACCCTGTTTTCGCCACATTCGGGCAACGCGTTCGGCCCACTCGAAAACATTTACGAGATGAAGTGCACCCGCCTGCTCCGCGGCGAGTGGCGTTGCCAGACGGAGGATGCGAATTGCAGGTTGTACCTTGGGAGGTAAGTGTGGAGGCTGATGCGACGCAATGATGACAAGGGAGAAGGCAAGGCGTTCAGCATTGAGCAGAGGCGCAAGGTCTTGGTGGTTCGGATCTGTATTGACAAATTCGCAAAAAGGTAGGGAAATAGAGATAGTTAAAAGAAGACGGACCACCGAGGACGAGGATGACATTCCGCGGAGGGTGCGAGGCTGCAGCGTTGTAGAGACGTTCTGAAGTTAGGACGACTGGAGCTCGCTTGAGGAAAGCGAAAGTTAGAAAAGGATCGGGGGGATGCTTGGGCCGAAAGGAGTCCGACTTGCGCTTGGAAGAGGAGGCGTGGAGAGACCTGAACGTGCCGGGAGGGAAGCGTTGGGGGGAGGACGTCGGGCTGAGGCAGGCCATGGGGATGGGGCGACGGTTGACGACGAGGGAGGAGGGAGAAGGAGGGAGAAAAGGGGAAAAGAGAAAGGAAAGGAAAGGAAAGGAAGGAAAGTGCGCTGGGGCAGTTGCGATGAAGGATCGCCTTCTCGGTTAAGCTCAGCATCATTCTTTCCTCTCTCCTCTCAAAACGCTTTCCTTCTTGCCCGTGTCGGCGGCGTCTATCTCTCGAGTCGTCATCCAATTCAATTTATTTTCAAATTTCGGCACCACTCTCGTCATCCTCCCTAAGTCTCTTCCCAGCTTTGGTTTGCTCCACGTCCATGTTGTTTTACGTTTCATTCATCGCCATTACCAGCTCTTGTGCCCATTGTAGCTGTGGCGAAACCACTTTTGCCCATCAAAATCAAAGGAATCATTTTTTTCCTAACCTTTTCCGCGGCGCCGCGACTCCCCGCCGGTTTTTTCCACCGCGCGACACCCATTGAACGCCACAAAAAATTACATTAACATTAATCTTGTGACGTGGCCCCCCCAAAACGGGATATCATCCATCCTCATATAGTAGTTTTATTGTTTTCAAAATTTCGTTCTTAGGCAACTGCTTACTTCCGTAGCGCGTTTATCAAAAATCGAAGGGCTCCCTCTGCTTCGATTTGCAATCTGGCCCCTCTCTTTGCGCATCTTCTTTCTCTTGGCTCTCTTGGCTCATGCGCGCTTCCCAGGCCGGTCAACAACTGTCCACACTCGTCGGATCGAAACGAAACGTCCCCCCATCACGAAGCCGCCTCGCCCGTCTCGGACCAGACAGTTTTCAGCCTCTTCCCCAACGATCACTCTCGCCCTTGCCTGCCCTTGCCTTGCCTGACCGGCGTGTTACACATTAATATTGCTCTCGCCGTCCTCGCCTCTGCCCTCTGCCCTACCTTATCCTGTCCATTCCATCACTGGAGAATACCTCGCATTGCCCCTAAACGTGCCATTCCAATGCGATCCTCCTCAGCCCTACCCTCAGCACGCTCGGCAACAATCCTCCACTCGGCTCGCGAAGCATGGTTGCCTCAAGTACAGCATCTGGTCGCTCCCGACGTTCCTTCATCTTCACCTCAACACCTAACGCCCCACTAGTACTGCTCTCTGCGCCACTGTACGGTACGGACGCGGCTCATCCGCCTTCATCCGCCTTCCTACCATCACAAATCATTTGATCTTGACTCGCGCCCCCCGACCAGGGTCTTGCTGTATCGACCATTATACACGATCGCTTGTTGCTGTGATACGTGATGGCCCATTATCATTTTGCGTACGGCCAGATGCCCGTCTGTGTCGTGTACCTGACATTCACGGTCCTTGGGTCTATGAGCCTTACATGACAACTCCATGGCCTACGAGACTGCGACCTGGGACCTTTCTCATGAGGCATGATTGCGATATCAAATCACATTATTTGGGTGTCCGTGCAGTCTAAATACCGATACATCTAATGACGTTCGTTGTATACAATGGTCCGCAATATATCCAGTCCGATTCACCCGGGCCGTCTCTAACGCGCAGGTGCCAATTTACTCCGTTGCAACTTCATGAACCCACCTACCAATCTCCTTCCATATGCCCTCGCGAACTCGCTCGTCCCATGCAGCCATGATCAATATATCGTGAACTGCGTCCTTGGCCCACACCATCCGCACACGTACTCCGTCGTGTTCCAGAGCTCGTTCTAGCGCGGCGACCTCACGCTCAAGCCGCTCCGCGTCACCCACCACGACCAGAGCTCTGGGAAACTCGGTGAACAGCCCCATGCCTTGCGGTAGGCGGATGTATGGGTTACTCTCTGCGGAGCGACCATTCGAACACGGCGGCGCGCCCTTGACCGCGCAATCGTATGCTTTGATTCCCTCGTCGCGGTAATCACGCGAATCTTGGTGCGAGCCAAGAGGCTCTAAATCTACCAAGCCCTCTTGGCCATGAAACACAGAGAGTACCCACTCGCTCGCCGGCGAGATGTACGGTGAGTACACCATCTCGATTGGATGATGACCTAGAAACGTGCGAGAGAGTAAAGCCCGTGGCTCGGGGGTGTCCAACAGATAATCAGTGTCGGCGTGTGGCCGAGGCCGACGTGAGGCTGGGACTTGCGGAAGTGTGTGCGCTAGTTGACAAATCGGATCACATCAGCGAAGCTCCGAGACCGAACGATTAGTAATCATGGGATGCATACAGGGATCACAAGATGGTGACAGTAGAATCATCCCATCTGGGGCTGGGAGGACGCCCTCATCTCTGATCCAACGCGCAAGTGCCAAGACGAGGTTTCCACCTGCGCTATCACCAATGAGGATGATACGTGGTCGATGTGACGCAGCAACCGGGTCGGCGTTTGCGTGTGTCGAACGGACAGGGCTGGTGGGTACATGTGGGGTGGCATCGTTTCCACTAATTATCGGCTCTACAAAATCCCTCGAATCATCATATTTTTGGATAGTCTCGACATGTCCATGTGCTGTTTCACCTGGAGGGAACACTATGCCTGGAGTGATTGCAGAACTATCGAGACGGGTCTCAGAATTTGAGGCTGATAGGAGATCATGTGCGTGTCCGCGATGCGAAATGGCAAAGTCTGGATAATGATATTTGCCATCTAAGCCCTTGCGCGCGCCAAGATGATGCGTAACGAGATGCGCATAGACGGCAGCAGCATCCTGAAGTGCCCCAGGTAGAGGGGCATGTTGCAAGAGTCTATACTCGACAGCTGCGATAAAGAGTCAACGTTGAGGGGATGACCTAAATTCAAATAGCACACCATGTATCTCCCGGAAAAGGTTGTCCTATTGGAGCAAATGAGCGTGACACATTGAACTAGCCAAACCATGGGTAACACGAACTTTCATGAGCCTACGAGGAATGCGGGAGGTACCAGATTTCTCGTGGGCGGACATGTGGCAGTATCCGCCGCCATGAAGGTAGAGTCCAATCACGGGCGGGGGAGAATCGGCCGCGCCAGCCTCGACATCCGCATTGTTGGTGGCATCCGGGGGGTAGGAAAGCGCCTCTGTTACGGGTACGTCGATTATCTTGGGTGGTTCATATTGAGAGGCTGGTGTAGATGTCACGGTTATGCTACAGTCAGGGGTGTCATCGAATGGCAACGCCACTAAGTTGGGGTCATAGGAGGTGTTGTCTCTGAAATAGAGACGTTCATGTAATCCGACATCGGACCCTGAGGCTACGCTGCGGATGCGCGCGCTGGCAGGTGGGTTTTTGGGCCAGATGAACGTGCCGACCTTCTGGGGTGGCACTTGATAATCGTTCACGACGCCTGTAAGGAGATCTTCTGGGAGGGGCGGGACCCAGGCAAAGCGCGTCTCCCCGAGAGACTTTTCGACTGGTTCCTGTGTGGGATCGCGGGTTCCCCATGTGACACCAGCTACTTCGGTGACTTTGTATATGCGCTTGGTGAATTTGACGATGATGACCTGTGTGATGGACCATGAAGGGCGAGGGCGAAAGGAGCGGGGAAGAATTGAATAGTAGAGAAGCCATAGGGGCACAAGGAGGACAGTCGTCATGAGGCGCTGAAAGACATAAATAGATTTCCATGGCTCGTGGGCCCAAGGAAGGTGCTGTTGGTGGGGGAATACAGGAGTCTTATCATACATCACGAGAGTGGGGAAGACAGAAATGGTGCGTGGTAGTAGTAGTTTATGTGTTAGTTTTGAAAGAACATGACATAGAAATGCGCAGCAGGGGTAATAATCCTCCGTCCGTCGGAAAGTCTCGCTCTCCGTTGGAACCACTTGTCCACCCACGTGACACCCTACGTGACAGTGGCAGATTTTGAGACCGTTCGACCTCTCACAAGTCGATTGAGTGGGTATGAAAAAGTTTGCCATTCAGCTTTCTTGGGCGGTTGCTGACTTTAACGTGGCGTGTGGCGTTGGACTATATCAAGGTAGTCCCGGGTCCAGGTCCAGGTACCAAGTCTCGGTCTCAGGTCCATCGATATGTATGTGGGAAATGGAAGCTGAGATAAGCCGTGTGTACAACCACTCCCCACAGGGAGTCTGTGGCCCCATACTACCCCATCAACGTCTCCTAAGTGGCGAGTGACATCGCTAACCCCACCAAAATGTGACGATGATGGTTGCGTATCGCTGCGCCTTGGCCTCAATCCCAAGGGTCTCCGATTATGGACAGACAGGCAGGTGATCGTAGTTCATGATTAAGCGCCCCGAAATGTTCCGGAACTTTCGGATTCATGCAAGCTTCACCCACCCGAATCGGGTCGACGCTAACTCCGAGAGTGGGTGTCCCACTCCATCCCGAGAGTGAGATGACGTTGGCTCGCTCGGGATCGCTCGGGATCGGGGAACAGAGTTCGGGAGTGACGGCGGGACCGAGAGTGATGTGATTGGTGATTGTGATTGTACTCGTGGCTGTGTCATCGCCTGACTCATCGCTTTGTCTTCATACTATACTCGTGGTAGTAGCATAGCGCCTAGCTTACTCGGTTGGTCTGATAATCGTGTCCGGTGTCGGCACCTTTCTCGTCTTGGCAAGATGTCAGCCTGGTCTAGGGTCTCAATCCACCCATGCCCCAGATATAAAAGTCCCTGTCCTGGTCTTAGCCCCACCCATCACTCAACCACTCTAATTCGCTTGACGCGTTCACTTCATCTGTCCCAGTATCTCGCTTTAGCTTCTTACTACACCTCCCCTTATCCGTAATGGCCACACTCCTCTCTCGCATCCCATTCGACACCTCCGTCTTTTCTAAAGATACTCTTTCCAAGTTCAACGACTACTGGCGCCCAACAGAGTCGACCACCTCCAACACTACCAGCCTCCCCACACAACCGGAGCAGCCTAGTCAAGTTGCCCAGAGCGAGCCCGCTTCCCACTCTGCTTCCCTTGATCCCGAGGCAGAGGATTCGCTCGATGCTGAGGCGTTTGATTTCCAACAAGCTTCCACTTCTTCTGCCCAACCCACCGATGTCGAGCCTGACAAAGCAACTGGTGACAAGGTTGGTCTCGCTGACCTGATCGCCAAGTACGGCTCCTCTTCCGCTACATCATGGCTCGAGTACGGTCGTTACCAGAAGTGGGTTGCAGAGGTTCCCATCCCCGAATCATCCTTCCCTCCCGTCCAGGGTTATCTCCGCTCGGACCCCTATGTCTTCGCGTGGGGTAACCCCTTAGTCTCAGACCCTGCTGCTCTTGAGCCAACGTGCGCCGCCTTCATCGATTGGGCCAAATCTCAAAAGCTCCGCCCGATCTGGCTCTGTGTCGACGGTCAGATGGAGCAGGTCCTTGGCGCTCAAGGCTCCAAGTTCGGTTGGAGTGCTCTCAGCTGCATCGTCGAAGACTTCCTCGACCCCCGCTCCGTCGTCGAGCTTGCTCACTCTCACGGTGGAGGATCTGAGGTCAAGGACTTCAAGAAGAACCTTCGTCGTGCTGAGCGCGAGAATGTTCAAGTCCGGGAGGTGTTGCCTGACCAGTGGACTGACGCGATGAAGCGCCAGGTCGAGGAAGGCATTGCCAACTGGAAGAAGAGCAAGTCTGGCATCCAAATTGCTTCCGTAAGTCTCTCTCTACTTCATCCATCTCTTATGCGCCTTACACGGTCTTGCTTCATAGACTTCCTTCAAGCCATGGCTCGACTTTGAGCACCGTCGCTACTGGGTTGCCGAGAAAGACTCCGACATCGTTGCCATTCTCGTTCTCACTAGCATTCAGCACAAGCAGTACCAGATCAAGAATGCCGTGTCTTTCCCTAATGCACCTCGTGGTACTTCGGAGACGATCATCTATCGCGCCATGTCGGACATTCAGGACGAGGGCGTCTCGTCGGATGACTCGGAACGCAAGTCGGAAGACGGTGCGTTGGTATGGACCAAGACAGACCCCGAAGCCGCCCGCAAGGTCGAGGGGAGCTCAAGCCATTCGCGCTCACAGAGTGTTGACTCTGGTCGCTCGACTCCGTCCCAGTCCCATTCCGAAAGCTCCTCTGGCAAATCGTCACCTTCCGGTTTCCGGCCCAGTGGTGTTGCCGTCACGTTCGGCATTACGGCATCAGATTCGCTCACGCCGGTCGACAACTTGAGCGGCTGGAAAATTACATGGCTTAGCAAGACCTACAATAAGGTCGTTGGTCTCACTGGTCTCACACGCCGCGGTGACTTCCGGGTACGTTCCTTACTCATACGTTCGGTGTCGTCGAGCGTGGCGCTGACCTTTTGCTTCGCAGAACAAGTTCCACTCGAAGCACATGCCAATGTATGTCTGCTACCCCGCCGACCAGGGCTTCGGTCTTGACGGCGTGAACAAGCTCATTAAGTGCCTGCGACAATAAACGCCTTCTCTCGCGCACTCTTTCTTCCCTTCCCATCTTTTCCGGTTACCACTTATAATAAATGCACGTAATCGTTCGCGCCACGATACGCTCGCCACATATCTTTCCGATATCACTTGCAAGTCTGCTTACACCACATCATATTTCTCTTTAGTGTATCTTGCCACACAGTGTTTCTTGTTTGTTTGTTGTAATCATTATTGTAGAGTTTGAGAGGGCGTCCTTTGTTACACATGTGTCCGGGCCACTGTAGTAGACAAAATAATACTTAAGTTACTCTTGTGATCGCTCCGACCTCTACTTCCAGCGCCCGTCTCTTCCCGATGGTTTCGATCAAAGCAGGGTTCTGCCGGTGCCGGTGTGTTTGCCGCGCACCCGGAGCCCGACTCGGTCGATTGATAAACCGATAATCTACGAGCATTCGTCATCATCCAATCAATTCGTTCATCCATCCGATCCATGCTACTCATTCATTCAATCATTCCATTCATCCATCCGTTCATTCCATACGTCTGAGTTGCAGCGCCCCGCCCAGCTTTGTCCTATCCTACCTTTACCTACCAATCTTCGGTTGGGGTCGGAGCCTGAGGAGTTGATTCGGATTTGATAGCTCCTTCGTCGTCGTCTGTGAGTCATTGGGGGGCAAGTGGATGGATAAGCACGGCTTACGATCCACTTGTTGTTCCTCATGCGAGTCAGCCCCCTCCGAGTCCGGGTCCACTTTTTGGCAATTTCCAGAAACGTCCTTCGGACATCAGTGTGGGTCACTCTTTTTGTTTGGTTTCATTGCGTGCCTGCACGGATCCCCCATGCTTTATGCAGCAGGTAATAAAGCTATGGATCGGAAATAAGCAATCACATGTGGTCTTGGTCCAAATAATCACAGTAACGTAATGGAGTGCTTTGTTCTTGGCATTACAGGCACGTGGATCTATGTGGCGTACAGTACTACTACTATATTAGGACCGGTCTCGGGGACGAGTCCAAATGGGGGGACCGGTACAAGGGACCTTTAAGGATAATGACATCTGAATGGCAAGGAATCCTGATGGGACCATTCGACGATCTCAGGCTGCAGGGCTAATCCACACCATCCAGGCCATCGCCGCCACCCGACTGAAAGTGATGCTCGGCCTCGTTGGCCTCCGCATTAGGTGGATGGGAGCCAGGCTGGGGCTGCGACTGGTCGTCGTCCACAACGAGCTCTATCGCGATACACCACAACACGCGACCCCAAGGTACGTCTGAATCCGAACCTGCCTCGACCCCACCGTCCTCATTCTCTCGTTTGCGCTCACAGCAAACGAAGCGCACGGGCTGTCCGTCCCAATAGCGCATGAGGTCGAACGAGATCCCGCCAGGCAAGTTCAGCGCCAAAGTGGGGGTGAACTGAATAAAGCCGTAGCAAAAGTCGATCGTGAAGAGATCCTAAAAGTAAAAATAGGGCAGGCACAAAAAACGTCAACCCACGCCACATATTTTTGGGGGAAGGGGAAATGAATTGGGTGGCGTGTGCACACGTACCTCGGGTCCGAAAATGAGTTCTCGTCGTCGCGTCGCGTCGCGGAAATACGCGCGCCGCTGCGCCGCGGTACTCAGCCCGCGCAGTTCCCGTTCCCGTGCTCGTCTGGAAAACTCCTCCGCCTCCGTGCGCTCTTGCCCATCTTCATGATTTGCAGACTGGTTTGATGCGACCGACGCGGCGGACAAAGGGCCGTCGTCCTCAACCTTCGACCAGTCTTTATCGGACGCAAGCGACTCGGGTGGTGCAGGCATGTTGTCGTCGCCGGGGTCGATGGACGACGACGATGACGACGACGATGATGACGACCCCTCAGTGACTGAGGTCGGCACGGAGCTGTCAGGGTCGGGAGGAGTGGCTCGCCCTGACGTTGATGGCTGACGCGAGGAAAGCGGCGAAAGGGAGGGCGAAGGGGTCGGGTTCTGGCTCTTCAGAGCGAGGTACAGCTGCGTTGAGTCATCGGAGAGGGATTGCGGAGGTGGAAAGGGCGGCCAGGCCTCGCGGTTGATCGCGTGCTTCTTCTGTGATGCTGGTTCGTGGACGGCGGGCAAAGGGGTTGTAAGCGAGGGTGAGGGTGAGGGTGAGGGTGAAGATGATGATCGAGGTACGGCATGCACACGCCTGTGAGCGAGATATGGCATCGTCGAGATGAGCGGGGACAGCGCCCACGGCTTCGTGCTGGACGCAAGGTTGTGTTCCAACGTCGGGTCAATAAAGCTAACATGACGTCAGTTCTGTCGAAAAAGGGAAGATGGGGGTACTGGCTTACTACATGAATTTGAGCGCTGTGCTGGAGCCCCAGGGCAGTTTCAAGGGACGGTCGAACGTGTTTCCAAAGAGGACGTCATCCGCAGAAATGGGGCGAA
>Ga0209488_10004387_pt1 | contig 11050 bp, 9 predicted proteins | sample Rivendell_Oct201_8_FD_188349 | JGI IMG/M metagenome (GOLD analysis project Ga0209488, IMG submission 188349) | Vadose zone soil microbial communities from the Eel River Critical Zone Observatory, Northern California, USA -... | ecosystem: Environmental > Terrestrial > Soil > Vadose zone >... | reverse complement strand
CAACGGCGAGCTCCGCATCCTGCTCGCTCAGATTCTGCCGAACATCATGCCGATCATGGTGGTGCAGATGTCGCTGACCATGGGCTACGCCATTCTCAATGCCGCCGGCCTCTCCTTCATCGGCTTGGGCGTGCGTCCGCCGACCGCCGAATGGGGGATCATGGTGGCGGAAGGCTCCGCGTTCATGGTCTCGGGCGAATGGTGGATCGCGTTCTTTCCTGGCGCCGCGCTCATGGTCGCGGTGTTCTGCTTCAACCTGCTCGGCGACGGGCTGCGCGACATCGTCGATCCGCAACGGCGCACCTGAGGCGGCCATGACCGAAGCGGTTCCGCTCCTCGATGTTGCAGACCTCACCGTCGAATTCTCGACGCGCCGCGGCATCGTGCGCGCGGTGGAGCACGTCGATGTGCGCATCGCCAAGGGCGAGACCGTCGGCATCGTCGGCGAGTCCGGCTCCGGCAAATCGGTCACCTCCTATGCGGTGATGCGCATTTTGGATCGCGCCGGACGCATCGCCGCCGGGGCGGTGCATTTCACCGGGCTCGACGTGCGCGCCGCAAGCGAGGATCAAATGCGCAACCTGCGCGGGCGCGAAATGTCGATGATCTTCCAGAACCCGCGCGCGGCCTTGAATCCGATCCGCAAAGTCGGGCGGCAGATCGAGGACGTGCTGGAGCAGCATTCGCAGGTGGATTCCTCCGCGCTCACGGACAAGGCGATCGAAATGCTCGATCAGGTGCGCATCGCTCGCCCGCGCGAGCGCTATCACGCCTATCCGTTCGAGCTCAGCGGCGGCATGTGCCAGCGCGTGGTGATCGCGCTCGCGCTCGCCTGCCGTCCCCAACTCCTCATCGCCGACGAGCCGACGACCGGCCTCGACGTGACGACGCAGAAGACGGTGATGGACCTCATCGTCGAGCTCACCAAGCAGCGCGGCATGTCGACGATCCTCATCACCCACGACCTCGGCCTGGCCGCCACCTATTGCGACCGCGTGGTGGTCATGGAGAAGGGCCGCGTGGTGGAGACCGCGCCGTCGCGCGAGATTTTCACCGCCCCCTCGCATCCCTACACGCGCAAGCTCATGCGTGCGACCCCGCGCCCCGGCACATCGCTGCGCGATCTCTTGCCCGAGGACGAGAGTTCGTACGAGGCGCGTCCGCCCACTGCGACTCCCACCCCAACGCAAGTCGGGCCTGCCCGACTTGCGCAAGACAAGACGGAACCCGGGCAAGCCCGGGTTCCGTGGGGAGGGAAGCGCACCGAGTCTGCCGTGCGATCCAACGGTAAAAGCGGAGCGCCGCTGCTGGTGGTGGAGAAGTTGGTCAAGGAATACCCGCGCAAGGGGCTTGGAGGTTTCGCGAAAATCTTTCAGCACCAGCCCGCGCCCGAGCCCGAGACCTTCCGCGCGGTGGACGGCATCAGCTTTACCATCAACCGCGGCGAGAGCGTCGGCCTGGTCGGAGAGTCCGGCTGCGGCAAGTCGACGACTTCCACGATGGTGATGCGCCTCATCGACAAGAGCGACGGCGTCATCATGTTCGACGGCGAGGACATCGGCGCGATTGCGGCCAAGGCGTTCGCCAAGCTGCCGCTGCGCAAGCGCATCCAGATGGTGTTCCAGGACCCGACCGACAGCCTCAATCCACGCTTCACCGCTGCGCGCGCCATCGCCGACCCGATCTTGCGACTGGCTAATCTGAAGGGACGCGAGGCGGTACGTGCGCGCTGCGAAGCGCTGGCCCGCCAAGTCGGCTTGCCCGTCGAACTGCTCGACCGCTTTCCGCATCAGCTGTCCGGAGGACAAAAGGCGCGCGTGGGCATCGCGCGGGCGATCGCGCTCAACCCCGAACTCGTCATCCTCGACGAGCCGACGGCGGCGCTCGACGTGTCGGTGCAGGCGGTCGTTCTCAATTTGCTCCAGGAGCTCAAGGATACGCTGGGGATGAGCTACCTGTTCGTCTCCCACGATCTCAACGTGGTGCGGCTGCTGTGCGATCGCGTCATCGTCATGCGGGCGGGACGCATCGTCGAACAAGGGCCGACCGAAGAGATTCTGGTTTCGCCGCAAGCGCAATATACTCGCGACCTCTTGGCCGCCATTCCCCATCCCATGTTCGCGTAGCGGGAGTGGGACGGTCCATTCCGCGAAAGCGGGACCCAGGTTTAAGGCTGGATTCCCGCTTGCGCGGCAGTGAGCGCTGGAGCGACTTCGGGATAGAACGCAAATGACCAAGCGAGCCAAATCGAGCAAAAGCAAAGCTAAGACACCGCGCGCACGAGCGAAGGCGCGCGCGAGGCGGATGTTTCCCAAGAGGGGCCGCAAAACTGCCAAGCGCGATCCTCTCGACAGCTTCGTCGATGCCGCGGCGCACGCCCTCGATCTCAAGATCGAGCCGACCTGGAAGGGTGCGATCAAAACCAATCTCGAGGTGACGCTCGCGCTCGCAGCCCTGTGCGCGGATTTTCCGCTGCCGGACGATGCCGAGCCGGCGCCGGTTTTCTCGGCCTAGGGCAACTCGGGATGGACACCGCCTGGGCGCATGCGAGCGAGATCGCCGCTGCCGTATCCGACAGCCGCACGAGCGCGACCGCGGTCGTGGGCGGAGCGCTGGCGCGGATCGCGAAACATGATCGCGCGCTCAACGCGTTCACCGCCGTCACCGAGGAGCGCGCGCTTGCCAAGGCCGAGGCGATCGATGTTGAGCGTGCAAGGGGCCGTCGGCTCGGCGTGCTCGCCGGCGTGCCGTTCGCGGTCAAGAATTTGTTCGACGTCGCCGGGCTGCCGACGCTCGCCGGCTCGAAGATCAATCGCGACCGCGCGCCGGCCGCGCGCGACGCCACCGTCATCGCACGCCTAGAAGCCCACGGCGCCGTGCTCGTGGGCGCGCTCAATATGGGTGAATATGCCTACGACTTCACCGGCGAGAACGTCCACGACGGCGCCTCGCGCAATCCCCACGACGTCAGCAGGATGACGGGCGGCTCCTCCGGCGGCTCGGGCGGCGCGGTCGCCGGCGGCCTCGTGCCGATCGCGCTCGGCTCCGATACCAACGGCTCGATCCGCGTGCCGGCCTCGCTCTGCGGGATTTTCGGCGTGAAGCCGACCTACGGCCGGCTTTCCCGCGCCCACACGTTTCCCTTCGTTGCAAGCCTCGATCACGTCGGACCGTTGGCGCGCAGCACGCGCGATCTCGCGCTCGCCTATGACGCGATGCAGGGCCACGACGACGATGATCCGGTCTGCGCGCGGCGCCCGGTCGAGGCGGTCACGCCGCTGCTCGCGCGCGGCAGCGAGGGCCTGCATATCGCCATCGCCGGCGGCTACTTTCGTGCCGGCGCGTCCGCACCGGCGCAAACCGCGCTCGCTCGCGTCGCCGCCGCGCTCGGGGTGACGAACGAGATCGAGCTTCCCGAAGCGAAACGCGCGCGCGCCGCGGCCTATGTCATCACCGCGAGCGAAGGCGGGGCGCTTCACCTCGGCCGCCTGCGCACGCGCGGGCGCGATTTCGACCCCGCCGTGCGCGATCGACTGATCGCGGGCGCGATGATCCCTGCGGCGCACGTCGCCAAGGCGCAGAAATTCCGCCGCTGGTATCGCGAACAAGTGCTCGCGTTGTTCGCCCGCGTCGATGCCGTGCTCGCGCTGGCGACGCCATGCACCGCGCCCGCCATCGGCCAGCGCACCTTCGTGCTCGACGGGGTCGAACTGCCGGTGCGCGCGAGCCTCGGCATCTACACCCAGCCGATCTCGTTCATCGGCCTGCCGGTGGTGGCGGTTCCGGTGCCGCTCCAACCATTGCCGATTGGCGTGCAGATCATCGCGGCCCCCTGGCGCGAGGACGTCGCGCTGCGAATCGCCCATGCGCTCGAGCAAGCGGGGATCGTTGCCGCCACCAGACCGTCGCTCGAGGGAGGGAAATGATGGATATCGACTTGCCAGAGATCGTCGCCGAAGTGAAGGCTGCATTCGAGCGCTACGAGCAGGCTGTCGTGTCGAACGACGTCGCGGTGCTCGATGTGCTCTTCCGCGATGATCCGCGCACGATCCGCTATGGCGCGACGGAAAACTTGTACGGTTATGGTGAGATCAAAGCGTTTCGCGCGGCGCGCTCCCCCATCGGCTTGGCGCGCACGCTATCGAAGACGGTCATCACCACCTACGGGCGCGATTATGCGGTGGCCTCGACGCTCTTCCGCCGCGACACTCTACCCGGCAAGGTCGGGCGTCAGACCCAGACGTGGGTGCGATGCCAAGATGGCTGGCGCGTGGTCGTGGGCCACGTCAGCGTGATCGACGCGCCGGCGGGGCCGTGATCGCCGCCGATCGGCCGGAATCGCGAGACTTCGATCCCCCGGGCCTGCTCGAATCCCGGAGTTCCCTTGATTGGGACCAAAAGGATTTAATTTCCCCGATGGCGAAAGGTTCCGCTCGCGCGCCGAAATAAATGACTGGCGTGGGTTGTGAATTCGGCCCACCCTTACTCAATCACCGTTAGCCGGCACGGCAGCGATCATGCCCCGTCCTCGCCAGCCTGATCCATCACCTCCTCCACCCGTTTGGATCTGCCCCACCTGTCAGAAGCTGATGCGCGTCCGCGCGATCGAAGTCGCGAATGGACAGGAATGGATCAAGCTTGCATGCGCGGGATGCGGCGCGGAGGCGGCGCAAGCCAACGTGCTGCCGGAGTGACTCGTTAAGGGTGCCCGCTCCAGATCATGCGCCGCAACACGTTATTGCGTTTGACAACGTGGTGACGCAGCGCGGCGACGACGTGGATGAGCACCACCGCGGCGAGCACATAGGCGACAACCAGATGCGACTCCTCGATCCACTGCCGCACCGACCGATCCACCGTGGTGACCAGCGGCGGCACGTCGATTCCGAGCAAGTCTTTGGTCATGGGAACGCGGAACGTCGTCGCAACCATCCAGCCCGTGAGCGAGACGATGAACATCAGGACGTAGAGGCCGGCGTGGGACAGGCGCGCGGCAACATGCTCCCACCGTTGGAGGCCGACAGGAAGTTCCGGCACGGGGTTGAGCCATCGCCATAGCAGCCGCAGGATCAGTATGACAAAGAGATCGTATCCCAGCGCCGAGTGCCAAGCATAGTTGGCGAGCCGCTCCGGCCGCGGAGTCATATGCGTCATCCACCAGCCATGGACGAGCAGGATGAGGATGATCGCGGCGCCGGCCCAGTGAAAGACCTTCGCAAGCCAGCCCCAATCGGTTTTTGAATTGCGCGTCATAATCGTCGTTTCGCTGCAGACATCAAAGCAAGTCTAGTCGCTCGGACTTTGGCGCAATCAAGGACGCAATGTCGGGCAGCCAAATGTCGACACCATCGGTGCCGATCTTACCGAAACGACGCCGCACGAATGCAGGCTCATTGCAGGGGAGCGGACGGAGCGACCTTACGTTCGACATGCAGCACGCCCAAGGTCGATGCTTTGGCCGTCAGCCGCTGCCCACGGGCCGGCAGAGCTTGGGCGGTCGCCGCCCGCTTTGAAGCGCGGGCCGGGAGCCTTGCGGTCTGGAGGCGCGGCCTTGGAACCGGCACGTGATCGGCTTTTGCGCCCGCCGCGGCCGCCTCGGAAGGTCCGGCCGCCGACGGTTCTGCATCGGGGGTTGCTGGAGCAACGGCGACGACATCCGCGCGATCCTGAAGCACGTCGCCCTGAGGCGCGTTGTCTTGATGCGGATTCTCTTGATGCGGGTTCTCTTGGCCGTTCGCCTCCACGATGATCGGCGCCGTGCGTTGCGTCGAAGCTTGCGAAATATGCGCTTCGATCAACTGCCGCATGCGAGCATCGCGCGCGCCATTCGAGGTCCCGCCCAACACGACCGCGACGATGTGCTTCTCGTCGCGGCGCACCGATGACGTCAGGTTGTAGCCTGAGGCCTCGGTATAACCGGTCTTGATCCCGTCGACGCCCTTCACCTGCCCGAGCAGGTTGTTGTGGTTGCGCATCTCGGCCCCCTTATAGCGGAAGCTCGGAGTTGCAAAATATTGATAGTAGACCGGGAAGCGGTGCTGGATGGCGCGACCCAGAACGGCCTGGTCGCGCGCGGTCGTGATTTGCGCTTCGGCGGGCAAGCCCGAGGCATTGACGTAAGTCGTGCCCAGCATGCCCAGCGCGCCCGCTTTCATGGTCATGAGCTTGGCGAATTCTTCTTCGCTGCCGCCGATGGCTTCGGCGACGACGACCGCGGCGTCGTTCGCCGATTTGGTGACGAGCCCTTTGATTGCGTCCTCGACCTTGATGGTCTGATTGGCCTTGAGGCCGAGCTTGGTGGGATTCTGCAGCGCCGCCCGTGTCGAGATCGGCAGCTCCGTATCGAGGCCGAGCTTGCCGGCCTCGAGCTGCTCGAACAGCAAGTAGAGCGTCATGATCTTGGTCAGCGATGCCGGGCGGCGCGGTTCGTCGGCACTGACCTCGTGCAGTACGAGGCCCGATTTGTCGTCGACTACGATGTCGGCATAGGGCGGATGATAATTGGGACCGTGAATCGCGCGTGGGCGGGAATGGTCACGCTTGGACTTGACACGTGCTTCCGCCGGATCGCAGCCGGCGGCGGCAATCGTTAGCGTTGCCACGAGACCGGCAAGCGCGAGCCAATGCGAGCGCGAGATCCGAGCCGAACCCATTGCGGCGCCCCCAGCAACCGAATCGCGAATCCCCGTCGGGCGAGTAAATCCTGAATCTGGCTTGCTGGCTGTATTCGGAATGCCACAGTTCGCGGAAATCGCTCGCGATAACCACGATGGTGGCGCGGCTGCTCACGCGCCAGCGCGCCTCTGCGCGGAAATGAAATCAACGCGCGCGGCGAACTCGGGTCCCGCTCTTGTGCCGCGCGTTTCCGGGCTGACCCGGATCAGGCCTCATCTTGCGCAAGTGGCGCACGCCTGGTTGGCAGGGAGGGCTTCGCCTATCGAACCCCGCCAACGTTGACCACTGGACCGGTGTAGTGCTCGAAGCGCTTGCGCAGGTCGACGAGCTGCTCCTCGTTGGTCAGGAAGTCCCGGTAGTCGTTCACTACCTTGTAGGAGAAGATCGGCCTGTAGCCGGCCGGCGGCGGCACGTCGCCCCGCACAGACCAGGTGCCGGTGGCTGCTTGCTGCTCCGGCTCCAGCAACCACCCCATGAACAGCCGGGCTGCGTTCGGATGCGGCGCCTTCTTGAAGATCGCGCCGGTCAGCGGCCAGATCGGCGTCGCATCCACCGTCGAGAAATGCGAGGCCACCGGGCTGCCTTCCTGTTTCATCGGTTCGGTGATGTTGAAAATCGAATCGATGGCGACGATGTTTTGGCCGGAGGCGACGCTGCGCTGCTGGGCGAGATGACCCTGGATGAAGTTCTGCTTGTTGAGCATGTACTTGTCCATCCAGTCCCAGCCGTACTTCCGCACCACGTGATGAAACAGCCAGAGCGTGGCGTCGTCGTCCGCCGGATAGGGCGTCACCGCCTTGCCGCGGAATTGCGGCTTGAGAAAATCAAGCGCGGAGTCCGGCACATCGCCTGAGCTGACGTGCTCGGTGTTGACCATGTAGGGCATGGCGATGACCATCGTGCCATAGAACGCGCCGTCCGGATCCTTGAAGCTTGCGTCGATGGCATCGAAGCCCTGCGGCTTGTAGCTGAGAAGGTGGCCTTGCGCCTTCCAGCGCACGAAGTCCTGCAACGTCTGGAAGATCGCAGCGTCAACCTCGAGCTTGTCGTCCTTGAGCTGCTGGTCGATCTTTTTATCGAGCACGTTGGAGAAGCCCCCCGTGATCGACACCTTGATGCCGGGATAACGCTGCTCGAAGATTTTCGCCTTCGCCTCCCAAGGCGCGGTCGGTCCCCCGACATAGAACGCGAAAGCACCCTCGGTTCTGGCCTCGGCGTAGAGCTGCGGTTGCGCACGAGCGGGTAGGGAGGTCGCGGCAAGGAGCCCGGGTAAACCAATCGCCGCCACCAGGCAGAGCATAAGATGGAGCATGAGCGTGTCCTCAAAGCGCAGTTTTCACGATTCGTCCGGTCGCCTCGACCAGCCAGCGTTCGCTGCCGACGGGCTTGCCGTTGAGCCGCGCGACGAGCCAATCGGCGACCAGCGTCGGCGGGAAGGGGCCGAGATTGGCTGCGGGCACATTGCCCACCGAGTGCCGGCTATCGGCATAAATGACCAGTTGGCGCGGGCATGACATGGCACGGACCATTCGCTCGGTGTGCTCGAGCGGGCTTAGCTCGTCGGCTTCGCCCGCAACCACCAGATAAGGTGTTCGGATCTTCTCGATGTGACCTTCCCAAATCAGCGTCTTTGCGAATTCATCAAACTTCTGTTCATCGGTGAAGTTCGACATCCACATGAAACGCTTCTTGAACGTCGGCGACGCTTCCTCGAAGATCGTGTGGCATCCGGGCTCGAGGCAGGTGGAAATCACCGCGGTTGCTGAAATTCGCGGTTCGTTGGCGGTCAGGATCGTTCCAAAAAACGAGCCGAAGCTTGCTCCCGAAACTCCGATCTTCTGCCCGTCGATCTCAGGCCGGCGCAACAGCCAGTCGACGACCGCGGGACCGGCGTCGATCCAATTCTGCATCGAGACGTAAACGCCGAGGAGTGGACTTTCGTATTGCCCCGGTCCATCGATCGACAAAACCGCGACGCCGCGCTGCATCCAGCGGTCGTTCGCCAGCGCCACATTGACTTCTTTGAAGCTGTCCATGCCGGGGATGGCGATCACCACTGGTACCTTGCCGCCGCTGTAGCCGGGCGGCAGGTGAAACCAGCCTGGAATCGATTTGGTCTTGAACGGGATGGAAACCGCTTCGATCTTGTGGTCGGCGAGCCGCGCATAGTTGGCAAAGCATTCTCGCTTCTTGTTGTGAAGCTCGACGTGCTGGTGTCCGGAGTCGTCGTAGGGCCACTCGGCAGCGCCATAGTGAATGGCGGCCATGTACCAATTGTCGCGGGCGGTGACCGCATTGCCGTCGGCCTCGGCGTCGCGGGCCTTGGCCTCGCGCCGTTTCGCCGTGCTTTCGAAGGCCGGGCCGATGTCGGCCATTTTTTGCACGCGCGCGCGAATAGCGGCGAAATCGGCATTGGCTTCGACGCCGCAGGGCGCCGACAAATAGATCGATCGCGGCTGATCCCAGTCGATGCCATTGGCCCGAATGATGTTGTCGAGCGCCCAGCGCTGCTGCGAGAAGCGCTTGGTCGTGGTCGCGACCTCTGCCTCGGCGCATGCGACACGATGCGAGACTGCTAGGGTTGCGCCGGCCCCTGCCGCGGCCACCGAACGAATGAAGCGGCGTCGATCCATGACCATACCTCCCGATGCTCGTCGGCTTCTCAACGGCCGGCGTGAAGCCGCAATGCTAATCGAGCGGCTGCAAGCGCGCCAGGGACGCGCCACCCACGGGCATGGAGTTTCTCGCCACGCTCCGCGTCGTGGAGCCTAACGTCGGGGGGCGTAGGCCGACATCTCGCCGGCGCATGAGCGGCGGCGCGAGGGGCTGGTTGCGGGCGTCGTCGCTTCACCTTGAATAATGCGCTACAACTCGAATGCTCCTCGGCCGCGCCGCAAATCGAGGGAGGAAAGCGCCATGCGAATGATCGACCTCAGCCGCGAACTCTATCATCGCACCCCCACTTATCCGGGACAGCCGCCCATCATCCACGGCGTCTGGAAAACCCACGAGGAGTCCTTCGTCGAGTCTGGAAACGTTCACGGCAACTGCGTGATGTTTTTCTCCATGCCCGACCACGGCGGCACCCACATCGATGCTCCCCGCCACTTCGGCATGAACGGGACGCCGATCGACGAGTACCCGCTCGAGTATTGCTACGTGAAGGGAATTTGCCTCGATCTGCGCCACATCGCGCCGAAGGCCGAAATCACGCCGTCGCAGCTGGAGGAGGCGGTGCGCAAATCGGGCAGCGCCATCCCGAAACGCGGCACCGTGCTGCTCTGCACCGGGCATCACGCGCGCACCTTCCCCAGCCCCGCCTATTCGACCGACAATCCCGGCGTCAACGTCGCGGCGACCGAGTGGCTGGCGAGCCAAGGGATCGTGCATTTCGGCATCGACTCCATGCGCCCCGGACCCATGGGGGCCGTGAACTCGCTCGTGCACAAGGCGTGCCTTGAGCTCGACATCACGCATATCGAAAGCCTGTGCAACCTCGAGGCGCTGATCGGCCAAGGCGAATTCCGCTTCATCGGCTTGCCGCTCAAATGGCGCGGGGGCACCGGCTCGCCGATCCGCGCCGTGGCGGTGTTCGAGAAGTAAGGCAGGACGCATCGAATAATCGGGCGGCTTTGCCGCTGCTTGACCCTCTCGACGGCCGGCTTTAGCGTCAAGTCGACGAACCCGTGGCCTGGAGGGTCATGCGATGGCGTCATTCACCATCACGCCGCTGACGGCTCGCACCGGCGTCGAGGTCGTCGGCCTCGACTTCACGCAGTCGATCGACACCGATACCGGCGCCCGCCTGCGCCGCGCCTTCGCCGAACATCATGTGCTGGTGATGCGCGAGCAAGACTTCACGGCGGACCAGTTCGAGACCGCCGCGCAGGTCTTCGGCGAGATTCAGCTCCACGACAAGCGGGAGCGCCACGTGCCCGGCCACCCCGGCGTCGATTACGTGTCCAACGACCAGATCGAGAACGGCAGGCGCATCATCCCGGGCGAGACCTTCCACACCGACCATTCCAACCACCCGCGCCCGCCCAAGGCCACGATGCTGTTCGCCGTCGAGCTGCCCTCGAGCGGCGGCGACACGCAATACGTCAATATGCACGACGCCTATGATGACCTGTCGGCTGAGACCAAGCGGCGAATCGACGGGCTCAAGGCGGTTCATGTCTATCAGAGCAAATACAGCCCGCGCCCGCTCGGACAAATCACCGAGCAAAGTCGCAGCAAGCTGCCGCCGCCCGGCGTCCACCCGCTGGTGTGCACCCACCCGGAGAACGGCCGCAAGGCGTTGTTCCTCAATCCGGTGCGCATGGAAGCCATCGTCGGCATGGACGACAAGGAGGCGCTGGCGCTGATCGACGAG
>Ga0209488_10004386_pt1 | contig 11053 bp, 9 predicted proteins | sample Rivendell_Oct201_8_FD_188349 | JGI IMG/M metagenome (GOLD analysis project Ga0209488, IMG submission 188349) | Vadose zone soil microbial communities from the Eel River Critical Zone Observatory, Northern California, USA -... | ecosystem: Environmental > Terrestrial > Soil > Vadose zone >... | reverse complement strand
TCATCGCTCTCTAATTAAAGGTCGATTTGTAAGTTGTAACTCTTTTACAAGAACAGGAGATTCTTAATCACGACAACACAATCTAAGAATATTATCATGAGCACATGGCCTCACAAACTCAGCTGGCACCACCTCCATTTTTTCGTACCAGTCCCATACCACTGGCCTACCCTACTGCGGACTCCGCTGTCTCTGAGTCGATGCGTAGTGACGTGACCTCACCTCTTTCAAAGTTGTTACAAACAGCTCGAAGAACGTGAACGCGTCATCGCGGCAGTGCCTCAAGTTCCCTGGCCTACGCACCGTGTCCGTATTGGACCGCCGATTGGATATGGGTGCCTATATGCTCTACCTGGGGCACACCGAGATGGATTGGCATGGGTGCAAACAGGGCAACTTCTGTATTCAGTCTCGACGGCACTAGATGTTTGTCACCTACTACCACAACCCGGTTGGGCTAAATTACTTATTTCAGGTACTAATTCTCTCGCCAACTAGTGTGGCACGCTCAGGGTGGCCTAGAATTTACGGACGTCACCGTGGCCAAAGTTGCCGCGACTACTTGTAGTAAGGGAGGTGGTTTTTCCGAGAATATCATTTCATGCTATACTGTGTGGTCCATGGCTCCAGCAGTCTCTAGTCCCAGTCTCCCAGTCCACACCTTCCAACCACGATCCATCACGGTGTTTTCAGTTCTTCGTTGTCCAAGTAACGTATCAGCCAAGCGGCTCTCATTGACAGTGAAATGGATGGCCAAACCTTCATTTCTTGTTGAGTTCCCAAAAGCAATTAAGAGACAAGTTACACCTGTTGAGCGTGGGTGTGACTCGGAGGGATCACATAGCGATCGAGGTAGATCATGGTCTTGGATTCAACACTTGTCAAACGTCTCACGTCTATATGATAGTAGTCCAGATCACAACACTCCCTGATGAAGTCCTCTTGGAGGTCTTTGTTTCTTATCGACTCAGTTCTGAGGGGCTTTCTGACAGCCCGTGGAATTGGAATACGCTTGTGCATGTATGCAGAAAGTGGCGAAATATCGTATTTGCGTCATCCCGTCGTCTTAATTTGTGGCTCCTATGCACACATAATACGCCTGTTAGGAGAGCACTGGAGTACTGGCCCCGCTTACCTATTGTCATAAGGTACTCGGCAAACTTGGAATTCAAACCACCTGCTCCAGAAGATGAGGATAATGTTGTTGCTGCACTCGAGCACCCGGATCGCGTACGGGGGATTCGGCTTGCTGTAACAAGCTCGCTATGGGAAAAGGTAGAGAAGCTGATGCGGGTGCCGTTCTGGGAACTAACATCCCTCTCACTCTGGTCTGAAAAGGGAGTAACGCCGGACCTTCCCAATGCATTGTTGGGTGGATATGCGCCTCGTCTCAAGGACTTATCTCTCATCGGTATCCCATTTCCCGGACTCCCGACACTTCTTCAATCTACTCGTGACCTGACTTCTCTTCGACTCATAAAGGTACCAGATGCCGGCTACATCTCGCCCCATGCTATTGCCACGTGTTTGTCTGCGTTGTCAAGCCTTCAAGAACTTTACATTGAATTCCACTTCCCAATACTTCCCCATGATCGGAGACATGAACGCCTGCCCCCGCTTGAACATGTCACCCTTCCCTCCCTCACTCGCTTTCATTTCCGAGGCGCCAGCGAATATCTGGAAAGCCTCGTGGCCCAAATCGATGCTCCGCTACTCAGCCACGTCAACATCACTCTCTTCAATCAGATCATCTTTCAAGTTCCTCACCTCTCTCGATTCATCAGTCGCATGGAAGTAATCAAGTCACCCAAGGCAGCAGAAATGGAATTATCGTTCGGAAGCGGGGTTTCTGTCACCGTCACCACCCTTGATCAACCGGGCGCCGCGGGCGGCCCTCAAGCTTTGGGATATTTCCTCTCACTGCAGATTCCGTGCGGATGGTTGGATTGGCAGGTTTCGTCCATGGCCCAGATATGTAGTCAATCTTGCGTTTTTTCCAATGTCGAACGTCTGGATATCCGCGCAGACTTTCTGCGGCTCGATTGGCAAGACGACATGGACCCCATCGTGTGGCTGGAACTCTTCCACTCGTTCACCTCGGTGAAGATGCTGGTCATCTCTGGGGAATTGGGGCCACACATCGCGCCCGCGCTGGAAGAGGCCGCCAAGGAAATCGATTCGGAAATGCTTCCGGAACTGTGCGAGGTCCAGTTTGAATGCTGCAAAAAGTCTGCGCCTGTTGAGGACTTTGTTGCTGCACGACAGGAATCCCATCGCACTGTAACTGTACAGTATACGCGCTCTTCCCACTCGTTTGAGACGACAGGCAGGGATAAGAGTCATGGGCATCAGTAAGCACTGGCAACAAAGATGCAGCGTGTCCGGGGTTGATCAGTAACAGTAACTTAAACTGCGACAACAAAAAAAAAAGTTCCGTCCCGGCAGCGCCTACCACCGTTTACATATTTTCCGCCTCCATCTAAATCCTTTTGCTCTGCGCAAGTCAGGAGGACAAGACCTGGCATTGGACCTTTGGGTTAGGTTGTCAGTTAGAGCATTCACTTTCCCAAGAAGCTCTCCTTTTTAGTGCTAGCGCCAGTGGCACTCTCAGGTTATTGTGTTCATCGGCTATCCCCACTAGGTCTAGCTTTCGACGCAAAGTAATACCATTTTTTGTATCACTACTGTCCCTGTTACTCGATTCCGGGTTCCGGGTTTCCTGAGAAGCCGGGTCAATTCCGATGAATAGCGCTGACTGTGCTCGGCATTATCACAATCACAAAGTGGCCATGAGGCAAGGCGTATGTTTGAGAAACATCGTATCCATTAACAACTACGCAGACATGACAGAGTGAACGGCTACTACCATGGCCCGCCAAGCTCATTCAAGTCATGCAACACCGCTGTCCGTTCCGTCCCTATCTGTCGGGTGATCTCGCTCTGCCGTGTCAGGGGCAGGTCCTCAAATGACGTAAGTAAACGGCCGTCCAGAATACCATATGAAAGCGGCTTTGATACGTAGTCATTACGAACGATGCTGCGCAAACACAAGACGGAAATGATCAGATCCGATCAGTTAATCTAGTGAAAGATATGACAGGACAGGGAGCAAGGCATACCGAAAGGCGCGAGGGTTCAGCCCAGCGGTGTGCTGGACGTTTCGTGTGAGCTGCCCTTGGAGCAGATGCAAGCGCTTGAAGGTCGCTTCGTCCACAGGCACAAGGGCCGTCAACGAGCCGTCAGGGTGTCCTAAGGGTAGCGATGATCAGGGGAAAGCGATCAAATGGGGTCATGGGCCTCCTCACCGCATATTAATTTGGCTTGAGGGGCAACCATGTCCTCGCCTTTCATCCTACGCGCGATCATCACTGACGAACGATAATCCGATTGGCCGTGGAATTCAGTTTGGCAGAGCAGCTTCTGCCCTTTGTTCGATTCGGGACCTTAGAGAGGAGAGGTATTACTAAGGGAGGCGTGGAGAATAGTCGGACTTACTCTGGGGGTCATACTTGTACATCCGAACAGCGCCTTCTTCGTCACACGAAACGATAGACAGCTGCTCGTCGGCGAAGAAAAAGTCCGCAGCGGTTACACAGACCTTGTGAGCATCCTTCGCTAAAACGACAAGTTTGTATGGATCTTCCTGTGTGACAGCTTAGTTAGCAGGTTTTCTTTTGAAGCTTTAAAGCCAGGAGGGACGTACTTGAAATGCAACGAACCAGACACTCTTCACAGCGTCACCAATAATCAACAGATTTTTTAACGCGCGCATTGTTGTCACATAAACGCCAACATCGAGGAATGCCACGCCAACCAAACGCTCGTCGAGGTCAAATGCGCGCACAAAGATCTGTAATAACGATATGTGAAATGTTGGCGTGATTCGAGGCATTTGCTCACTTTCTGGCCCATGGACGATACAAGATAGCCATCAATACCGCACACAGCAGTCACTGGGCCCTTTGCCTCGTCCCGGCAGCGCAAACGGAGCTTGAAGCTGCGTTTCATGTCCGACGCAGGGTCTGGTACAACTTCGACGATCTCGAACACGTATGTCTGTTTACAGTGATGAGAAAAGGGGGATAACCTTCCGAAGAACGGAAGCGTACAGCGCCTTTGATGGCCAGGTCTTCACCACGGTTGATCGTCGTGCCTACAGCAATAAAGTCTTTTTTCCCCGACTCGGTACTCAAGGTCTCCAGAGGCACGCATGCGAGTGAGTTTACAAACTCATTCGACGCGAATTCGTATCTAGATATTGGCTCAAAAGGTCAAAAACCACGCCAGTAACGATGAAAACATACCCGTCAATTGCAACAAAATCAGTACTGAATAACTCAAGCGCCGAGCATTCGCTTATTGGATACGAGACGTTGGGAGCTTAAAGGTCGTCTAAGTACTTTGATAACATCATACATACATAAGACGAAACTCACCGTCCGGAACCCACATCTCGTTACCTTCCTCGTCATACGATGAGAATTGAGCTTGGATGAGTGAGGCGGCAACCAACAATCCATTGGTCGGTTCAAACACAACACTCGTGTACGCCCGACCCTGGTGAATATGTCGCGACGGCATGCCCAAATTTAGGTCAACATCCGGCGTCCATTCAAGCAGCGTCGGACCCTAAAAAATACCAGTTAGGCGTAGCCGTTGGCAATCGACCGTCTCCTACCTCATCAGAATACAACAAAAAATCTCCCTTCCAACCCCAAAGGGAGGTCGCAGTTAACGCGTGGACGACAGCATGCCCTGAAGGGATAACCTTGACGCTTGATTTATCAGTTTGCACGATCCATGACGGGTTCTCTCCCGTCAAGAACACGCCGGATAGTGTGACATCAGGAGTCGGCGATGTGGTGAATGGAATGAATTGGCGCGAGATGCGCCGGTGCTCAGCGAGCGCGGAAGTGTCCTGTTCCTCGGGGTGCTGGAGCTCGTATGCAATCGAAACCGTTTTGACAAACTTGACGGCGAGCGTACTGGCCCGTGACGGCGGTATTGGTTCTGAGCTGGGCTCCGCGGGAAGGGCTTGATAAAGGGCGAGTTGACCACATCGTAGAAAGACCTGGAGTTGTATCCTCTGTCAAGTCGATCGACCTATCTTTATCAAGCGCAGACATACCAGCAAGTACGGCCAAGGCTCTGTCTCTCCAATGGAAGATATCAGAATTTGTTCGATATCGAGATCCTGGGGTTTACGAGGTGGATCTTGAGGAAGAGATAGGGCCGGCGGATCAAACGAATCAATCAAGAGACCTTGAAGGGATGCAATGGCGGTGGTTGAGAACGCCAAGGTCAATTTGGGGAGGGTCCAGATCTAGCAACCGTTGGCGTGGGAGTGGATAGTATAACATGACAGCCCACTGACCTCAACAACACCCTGTGGCCTGCACAACATCAGCCACTGGGTTTTTTGGCCCGCAGTCATGGCGGTTTGGAGAGTCGACGTAGAAGGCTGCGCATCGCCATTCGCAGCGGACGCGTTCTCATTCGCACGCGTTTTGAATATCCCGGTTGTATCGTTGAAGAATGAGCCAGCAATATATCGCGATGTCTTCCAACAGACAATTAATGTCCGAGAGAGAAACTATGTGATAGCGACAAACTTTTTCTCCCATGGGTGACATATCTTTACGCCGGATCTTTCCACGCTCAGGCTCTCCGATGAACAAGCCGATAGTATCGTCCTCGCGGAGGATGAACACGAACGGGTCACAGATGCTACAATATTTGATCTTGGGTCTTTGATTGTTGCCTTCCATATCCTTTATAATCTGTCGCTCCGTGCCATCTGTCGCGCAGTAGACATTAGTGCTGCGTGTTATAAGAAGGCCATGAGAGTTGAGCAACGTACCTGGCTCGAGCACACGGATGGCATTCGACAGCACATGCAGGATGGCAGTGCCCTGGAAGAACGACGAGGCACCGACCGTGATGCCCTGGACGCGAGTCGTGATCGTAATGTCCCCCTTGGGGCTGCGTGTCCCAAACTACCCCCACCACCATCATCACCACCCGTACAAATATCAGAGCTGGGCTGGAGGGGAGAGAAAGGAGAGAGATGCGCACGCGCGAGAAGCCCGGCGACGGGATAGCGTCCGTTCCGAGGATTAAGGAGTCGTTTTCTGCGTGATATGGATTCGCGGGACGGTCGTACGGCACACCGTTGACCTTGACCGCCGTGCGTACCGACAGCGACCATACCCCTCGGGCGCCGCCGATCGCGTGCAGCTTGCGCTTTGTGCGGGTCGGAAGGTCACGCTTCGATGCAGATTTATGGGATGTGATATTATGAGCTGCGAGTGACGGACAGGGTCAGGGGTTCTAGAACATCCACGAACCTGGAAGAGTGTGAAACCACCTAGTGAACCGGACCCTGTTGCAGTGACAAGCTCCGGCACGAAGCGGTCCTAAATGCAGCAAGGTGAACACGGGGCAACAAGTTTCATTAGTTAGGTTTGGCATGGTGGCGCAGAAGATAGTAGCAGCCCCGGCACGGGGGCGTGCTTTTCGCTTACCCCATTCTTCGCGAGGGCAAACGCCAGGTCGGAGATTGGACCATACGCAGGAAGCGAGTCGCATAGTGAGAGATGGATCACGGACCGCGTCTTCACCGATGGCGCAGTCGAGGCAGAGGGCAACGGGTCGGGACTTGACGTGCCATATATGTCTGTGAAAAACGGACTCATTAGTGATCGACGGTGCAAAGCGCGTGGTGCTGTCACACCGTCATCATCGTCCAAGTCCATCGAATTCCCAGCGTCAACGACCGCAGCGGGGCCAGAAGTGGCCATGTCGTCTGCGTCAGTGACAGGTTCCTCTACGCTCGCGGCCCGGAGTAGGACAGATGGGCCCACCGTGCTTCCGACGAACAAATGTTCGCCGTGTACCTTGCGAACGACAGTGGGAGGGGCCGTCTGCGCCAGTGCCGTGCCCATTACGAGACGCGATACCATTTTGCCGTCGACGACGAATTCGAAGGGAACGATAGTGCCATCTACGAGAACTACGAAGAGGGTCCGTTCCTCTACGAATGCCATTCGTGCCCCCTCGAGGCGTAGGTCACGCATGTCCACAGGCGTGGGAAGAGTGGGCATGTCGCTCACGCGCGGCTGCCAGCCGTTCACAGGGAGGGCGACACGCCGCGTCGCCTGATCAACATGGATGACTGCATTACTCGTCAAGATAACGACGCCACCCAGTGCCGATGAGCATGGAATAAGAGATAGGCAATCATATGGCAAGCCGTCAACTTTTGTTATGACTGGGTATGTGCGAGAAACGAGGTCGAGGGTAAAAATGTAGAGTGAGACTGTATCCTTGAACTCTTTTAACCGCCTGTAGGGTTGATAGAATTACAAAAGGTGAAGAGGGCAAAGGACAGGGAAGTGCCTCACCCAGTCCACGTTTGCTGGGGTTGGAACATTACAGCGACAGTCGGGTTGTTGAACCCGGGGAGGAAGACAAAATCGACTACATTTCTGACGTGTTCATCGACACTGGCAGCCAGATCGAGAACGAAACTGGGGGAATAAGGCACATCCCTGGCCGGAATGAGCCCAAACATAAGATTGGCAATGCGTCAAACGCACCTCGCTCTATAATCTTGTTCCATGACGTCGAGATCCGCTTGCGATTGATAGAAGGGAAGTATGGCGAGTGCATCCTTTGGAAGAGATAGTGCGGCGCATCTCGATGCGGGGTCCGCCCGGAGTTCGGATCTGAACAAGGCTGCGTCGAGAGAGAGCTAAGAGGGGAAATGAAGGTGAAACCTCCGGAGACGGTGCTTATCAGACGCTCACAAGCTGAGGGGCGCGTTCATACGTGTGGATAGAAACGGTGATCAAGTCGTGTACAGCGGCAGACCATTCCAATAAGGCTATCTGAGTGATGTCAGTTGACTTAGCCGCGAATGAATAACGACGTCAACAGACTTTTGCGTCCTTGAATGACACAAGCAAGCGATCGAGACGGTCCTCGTATGATGACATGATGCGGATGCCGTCCAGCCCGGTGACTGTGCCATGAAGACGGTATTCACGAACGAAATGGAAGCGAGCAATCGTTGGTGGTTGGCCCGATCCACGAGGACCTGTAAACTGAGAACGCGATAGGGCATTATCAGTTTTGGCTGTTGCAAAAAAACCCGGGGGCGCAAAGTAAGGGTGATGGCAAATATATATATGTCATTGGGGAGGGGGCGAACATAGACAGCAAGGTATCCGAAATTACCTTGACAGTACCCATGTTGACGAAGCCTTCGCCCTGCCTGTCCATCTCGACCTCACCCTCAACCGCTTCTGTGTCTCTTCGCACATGTGCCCTCCGCTGTCGTTCGTCCTGTAGCTGGGGTGATATGGGTGCGGGATCTTCCGTGATCTCGAACACGCGTAGAATGTTGGCGCGAGCCACGACAAGGTTGTAGAGTGCACTTCTGGAAGGGTGGTCTTGTGACGTCGAGGTTGAGGGTGCGTGTGCTTCTGGGGGTTCTGGGAGAGTAGAAGGGGTAAGTTTAAGAGTTGTGGCAAACTCTACACCGCTTGGCGGAAGAATCTCCTGATGGAGGGCTTGCATGTAGAGAGTGATTTTTAGAGGGCGACCAGGTAGGGTAGTCGTGACGAATAGAAACCATTCGATCTACCCACAACCCAAGCCAAGAGAAGGGCATGGTAAAGCGTGAGAAAGTATCACGTGAGTTGAATCTGAGATTTTCATCACTACCACTCACGTTAATGTTCCAGCCTCGGAGGTGGGGATATGTGATTGTGAGATCGCTCCTCGCCGTTCGCGCGTGTATCCGGCACTCCTTTCTGGGTCTACATCAGATGCCTATCAACGCCTTCCCCCTAATAGTCGTACTCGTGTTAAAAGCATGACCTCTTGGGCTCATGGACCGTCCCCCTTCCGACCATAAGACCCTCGTCGCTTCACCGATTGGCCAATCCCTTTCAAACCCTCGACACCAACTATTTAACTGTGTCCGCCCACCACTGGTACTATGGCGTCCTCTAGAATCTCTCGTAGTGTTCCCGCTAAGGTTTGCCAGACCCTCTCCCCTCCCACCCTCATACACAACCTAATTCATATCTCAGAACTTTGTGATGAACATCCACAGTCGGGCACTTCGCGTCTTTGATAACACTACGAACATTCCCACCGCTTACCCTCCTACCATTTCCGACCAGAAATCTTCTGGGGCACTTACCCACGTTCCCAGCGCTTCAAAAGCCCTCACCCCTACCCTCGAAACCTACTTCAACCCCTCCAACTACATCCATCGTTCGGCGATCGACAGCGCATACGAGCAGAAAAATTCAAATGGTTCGCGAAAATTTGTTATTTACCCTTCTGGTGCCAAGAACGCATTCGTGTATGAAGCCTCAGTCTCATCAAAATCCGACCTCTATGACGACGACGACTCTTTCTTTGGCATAGACGACGCCTCCATGCTTGCTCGAAGCAGTCTGGAAACTCTTCCGAGTATCTATGGACATGGTGGCCTGGATCTCGACGGCCCAGATCACTCACGAATCCACCCACCTAATCTCCCAGCTCTGATCGAGGCGCAGAAAAATTACAACACTGGGGTTATTAGTGTGGCCTTTCCAGAAGGTGTGGTCACCCAGCGTCCCTTTTCCCATTGTCCCTAACTTTTTTTCTTGGTAATACAGGCTCTGTGTCATCAGACTCGGACACCGAGAGCACCATCACTGAAGGTCCTTACAGCGGTCAAGATTCTACGACCGCCATGCAACGGTATTACCCTATGATGTCATCTCGTCAAGTCCCTGTCCCCGAGGACCGTCGTCTCCTACCCGCTCCTGTGCCCTCACAGCCTCAGTCTAGTGTCATCACCCCGCGGGGACCCGCGATCTCTCAGTCGACAGGCATTGTTGCTCCCACACGGCCACCAGGGCCCGTGCAACGCCTTTCGGATATCCAGACGCCCATGCCTCGCGATAGCCTCGTGCTCCCTCCTATGCAACAACAAGATTCCGGCTACGCTAGACACGCTACGGTGCCCCGTCGCTCATCCCTCGACCGAGATCAACGGCCGGTTCTCCCCCCAGGACTATCGACGTCACCAGGTGCCCACTCTACAGGACAGCCATCTGCCCCACCGTCATACACTCCAGTAAGGACCCGACGCGATTCCTTATCTCCACCGGCGCCTCAATCTGTCCAGCCAGCTCGCCGTGATTCTATCTCTCTTGCGCCCCAGCCATCCGCCCAGCCCCTTGCGTGGGATCCGATTTCTGCCACCACGCCCACGCGCCGCGACTCGATCGTCCTGCCCCCTCAGCCTCCCCCGCAATCCATCCATCGCAGTTCCGTCTCTATTACACCCCAACCTCCGGTACCTCAGCGGAGGGCTACGGATCCACTCCCCGTAGCCAACCTCCCCCCTCCAGCCACTGTGCGCCGTGCGTCAGAATCGGCGCCGCGTGGCCAAGGAATCCTCGTGTCCACACGTGTACGGTTCGATGACGAGAATTTGATTTGTCCTTCTCCGGTCCCCATGCACGAGCGGCGCAAGGGCTTCCACAATCGTCGCGGGTACGCTTTCCCCCCCCCATCCGCTCCATCCGCTCCATGACTGTAATCGCTGACTGACATTATCCATTCTCGCAGAGATCAGCTTTGGACGAACAAGGGAGATTATAGGCCGGCGCAGCCGGGACATGAATATCCCCCTGACTTGGCGAGCTACCCCGACTATGGCGAAGGCTGGATGAACGAGGGAGGCCTGCGCATCGACATGCAGCACCGACATATCCCCAAGCCGCCGTTGCGCTCCGCGCTCAAGCGACCGCGTCAGATGAGCAACGCGGCCGCCAACCCACCGCCACAGTTCATACAAGTGGCGCGAGCCTGACTCGGCTCAGGCTCAGGCTCAGGCTTAGGCTTATGGCACGCTCGTTGCCGGGCTTTATTTATTACTTGTTGCTGTCCCATCGGAGGTAGGGCAGCTGACGATTATTATCACGATCTAACTTATCAGCCTAGCCGCTGTATTTATTCTTCTTTTTTTTTTTTTTTTTTTTTT
>Ga0209488_10004385_pt1 | contig 11053 bp, 10 predicted proteins | sample Rivendell_Oct201_8_FD_188349 | JGI IMG/M metagenome (GOLD analysis project Ga0209488, IMG submission 188349) | Vadose zone soil microbial communities from the Eel River Critical Zone Observatory, Northern California, USA -... | ecosystem: Environmental > Terrestrial > Soil > Vadose zone >... | reverse complement strand
TGATATCGAGACTTTGTAGCCTTCCGCAACCGGAGACTAGGCCGGACAATTCCCCGGAAACGCTCGTCACCACAGCGGTCCCTCGCCGGCTACAGGGCGGGGTGGCCTGGGCTTCTGATCTCGCTGGCATCACCGAGACAGTGGGGTGCACGGTCCTTCGACTGCGCTCAGGGCAGGCTCCTCGCGTTCTTGGCGAAGGGCGGAGTCGGAAATGCCGGCGCCAAGTGCGTTTGATCACGTCGGGACCAACCTTTTTTGACAAATTGCAACTTTCGCTATTGCATCGCCCTTCGAGAATGCGCTATTCTTCAGCAGCCCTCAGGGGTGGAGTTGGGTCCGATCTTTGACAATTAGCAATCAGCAGTCAGCGTTCAGCCAAAACCCGGCTTGCGACCCTCTGCCGATTCTTGGGTGGATTGGGTGACCTTGGGTGAAATTGGGTGTACATAGGGGGTATGGGGAGGGGTACCGCAAATTGCCGGTCGGAAAGGTAAGCCGGGACTGAAAGAGAACGACTTACGCGCCCAGTGCAATCAAAAGAGCAACAAAAATGATCCGGAAATATGGGTGAAATTGGGCAGAATCGACCGGATCACGCAAGGAACATGCAGAGGGTCGCTGTCATTGCCAAAATCGGCGAAAATTGCCAAAAATTGGTAATTGAAGGGCAGGAAGCCAGCAGCAGATCCTTCGCTTCGCTCAGGATTTCGCCTGCGGTCTCCCGCTCCGCTCACGCCCGCGAATCGGCTCAACCTCATACTTACGCAGCGTCCGCGCCAAAGATTCTGGCGCTTCCACGTCCATGTGGACTTTGCTGTCGCGATACGAGCGTTTCAGGATATGCGTCCGGGCAGCAATCTGGGCCAGCAGTTTGCCTTCGCTTTGGGGAACGCGAATACGCATTTTTTGCAGTGCGTCAATTTCCAGGTGGCCATCAATCGCGGAGAGCAGATTGTCCAGGCCGAGTTGCTTTTGCGCGGAGATATAAACCGTGTTTGCCGTGTTCGTCAGCTCGCGCCGTTGCGCTTGCGGCACCAGATCGATCTTATTCATCACGCGGATCTGCGGACGGTCCATTACCTCAAGGTCTTTCAGCACGCTTTCCACCTGGTTTTGTTGGTCGTGAACGGAAAGGCTGGTGACATCCACCACGTGCAGGAGCAGCGCGGCCCGCTGCACTTCTTCCAGCGTCGCTCGAAATGCGGATACCAGCGTCGTGGGCAGATTGCGGATAAATCCTACTGTGTCTGACAAGAGCACTTTGCGTTTGCTGGGAAGCGTTACGCCGCGGACCGTGGGATCAAGCGTGGCAAACATCTTTGCCGACTCCAGCACGCCCGCGCCAGTGAGCACGTTGAACAAAGTCGACTTGCCCGCGTTGGTATAGCCAACCAACGCCACCGTGGGCAGTGGGACAGACTCGCGGCGCTGGCGCTGCTGGCGGCGTATGCGCTTCACGTCTTCCATCTGCTGCTTGATGTGGCGGATACGGCGGTAGATTTTTCGCCGGTCGGTCTCAAGTTGCGTTTCGCCCGGTCCGCGCGTCCCGATGCCGCCGCCCAACTGCGACATCTCAATGCCTCTTCCGGCTAGTCGCGGCAGCATGTATTCCAGTTGTGCCAGTTCCACCTGCAATTGGCCTTCTCGGCTACGGGCATGGCGGGCGAAGATATCCAGGATGAGCTGGGTGCGATCAATCACCCGCGCGTTAACTTCCTTTTCTATATTGCGCTGCTGGGAGGGAGAAAGCTCATGGTCGATGAGCACAAGGTCGGCGTCCACCGAAGCTACCGCGCCCGCAATTTCCTGGAGCTTGCCTTTGCCGATCAGCGTTGCCGGATCAGGACGGTCGCGATGTTGCACGAATTCACCGGCAATTTCCGCGCCGGCAGATGCCACAAGCTCGCGGAACTCGGCCAACGATTCCTCAACACCTACACGGGAGACACCTTTAGCCTCCGCTCGGTCCGAAGCGACGTTGCGCGCCAGCACGGCACTTGGAGGCAGCGCCAGATCACGGTCAGAACGTGAACGGTAGCGGAACTCCAGAGCTACGAGAAACGCACGCTCCGGACCGTCACGACCAGTCTTGATCCCGGCCGACGGTTGAAAACGGCGGGAACGCTGCCCAGGAATAAATTAGCCCTCCGACTTGCCGGTGCTGCTTTCGCCTTCTGCCCCAGAGCCGTGCGAGCGGCCGTCGAAATGGCTGCCTTTCGCCATGACCACGGTTGAGATGGCGTGTTTGAAAATGAGCTGTTCCTGATTGTTGGTTTCAAGGACGACTGAATATTTGTCAAAGGACCGTATACGGCCGGTCAGTTTCACCCCGCTCAGCAGATAAATGGTGATCTGACTCTTGTCTTTGCGCGCGGTATTCAGAAACGAGTCCTGTATGTTTTGTGCCGGCTTATTTTCCATCTGCCGATCTTTCTCCTGTGTTTGCATAGGACGCGGAAGCAGCCTTGGTGGCCTTTCTTTGCCATTGTAGCTTTTCAGGGCGTTCCGGGGCAAAAAGTGTGTGCGCCAGACATTGGCCGCGCCAATGCTAGAATTTTATAAGCTGTATTTCATTAACTATGAAGAGCGCAGGACACAAAGCCGTAGCGGACGTCCCCATGCTTGACCTCTCGCGCCAGTACGCCTCCATTCGCGATGAGGTCCTGGCCGCCGTTGCCCGTGCCTGTGACTCGCAACGCTATATCCTGGGCGACGAGGTGGTCGCTTTTGAACGCGAATTTGCGGCTCTGTGCGCCACCGCCGACTCCGTGGGCTGCGCCTCCGGCACGGATGGCCTCTGGCTGGCTCTGGCGGCCGCCGGGGTTGGCCCCGGCGACTCTGTGATTACCACGCCCTTCAGCTTCTTTGCCACCGCCAGTTCGATTTTACGCGCGGGAGCTAAGCCGGTTTTTGTTGACGTGGACCCAGGAACGCTCAACCTGGATCCTACGAAAGTAGAAGATCGCCTGAAGAGCTCACCGAGGGGTATGCGCGCGGTGATGCCGGTGCATCTCTACGGCCAATGCGCTGACATGGATGCATTTAGCCAGATCGCAGCGGAGTTCAAAGTACATGTAGTGGAAGATGCCGCCCAAGCTGTGGGCGCAACGTGGAATGGCAAGCGCGCAGGATCTCTGGGGCTGGCGGCCGCGTTCAGCTTCTATCCCACAAAAAACCTTAGCGCGTTTGGTGACGCAGGAGCCGTTACAACTAACGATGCCGGGGTGGCCGAGCGCATGCGCTCATTACGCAACCATGGCGGCAAGCAGCGCTACTACCACGATGAAGTGGGGGCTAACAGCCGGCTTGATGCGATTCAGGCAGCAGTGTTGCGGGTGAAAATGCCGCACCTGGGCAAATGGAACGAAGCTCGCCGCGAGCGCGCCCGGACATATGGGCGTCTCCTTAGCAGCGCTGGTCTGACCAAAATCGCAGCCGATTCGACGGCTCCGGTTGTCCTGTTGAAGACCCTGCCCGGCGCCCACCACATCTATCATCAGTATGTGATCCGCGTCCGCGATCGCGACAAGCTGCGCGCTTTCCTGAGCGATCGTGGCATTGGTTCAGAGATTTACTATCCCATTCCGCTGCATTTGCAGAAGTGCTTCGCCTATCTTGGCTATGCAGCGGGAGAGCTGCCGGAAGCCGAAGGCGCTGCACTTGACGTACTTGCTTTACCGATCTTTCCCGAGCTAGAGGAAGACGAGCAGCGGCACGTGGTGGAATCGATCGCGGACTTTTACTCCTAACCTAGAGTGAGCTAAGTCGTATTACACAGCAACCATGCTGCGCGCCTTCATCTTGTCCAGCACTGCTCGATAGCCGTTCGCGGCGCGGTGCAAACGCGGCTGCTCGTCTGATCCGCTCATGGCATTCGCTGCCATCAGGCAATAGGCCGAGCGGAAAACCGCATACGCCCTGGTGAAGTCGTTAATCCGGGCTCTCGCATCGTCTCCGCTGGCGCGATGATACGTGTCGAGAAACTCCGCGATTTGCTCGTCATTCATTTGCCACTCGACAATCGCGCCCGCCAGGTCCCATGCAATGTCCGTCGGACCGGGAAAGAAATGATCGTCGCCATGACTGCCTGAATCTGTCTTCACCAACTTGCCTTCTGTGCTCACCAACCATTCGTGTGGCTGCATTTTTCCGTCTGCAATTACAGGACGCTCCAGGCGAAGCTCAACGGTGCAATCCAATCCAAGTTCACGCAGGTTGTGATTCGCCATCTCTTGCAGAACTGTAAGATCAGATAGCTCCAACGAGAACGTACGCATCCGAAAGGCGCAATACTCAGCAAGCCGGACCAATACTTCCGGAGACAAATTACGTGCGGACAGGGGCCGGGCACTGATCCACGGATAAGAAACAAAGCTATCACTTTCCATTACAGGCATGGGAGCGAATCCGGCAGCAGCAACTTTCCGTTCACGCTCAAACACCACATCACCGTAATGACCCAGACCGGCAAATTTGAAAAACCTCCGCGCATCGTGATCCGTGGGCGAGACATATTTGAGCCGCTCCAGGCTGGTCCATGAAGCGGGCCATTCCCCCTCATTCCCGATCATGTGGCTGCGCCAGTGTCCGCCGCCAATAAAATTGACCGCCCGAGCGGGCCGACGCGCTTCCGCCGCAACTGCAATACAAGTGCACCGTTGCCATCGCCGCACTGCGTCGGTTGCACAGAGCGCATCGATATTCGGCGCATGGCTGCTCACCAATACGATCTTCTCCGTTGGCGCTCCGGCGCGTTCCAGCGCTTCTGCCACAGCCAGAAACGAGGATCCACTCAACCCCGGGCCTTCATCCACCACAATGAAGCTTGAGCCGCAGGAAACCGCCTTCCCCACTGCGGCCAGTTGCTCGCCCGTAAATTCCAGGCTGCGATTGTACGGATGACCTTGCGGGCGTACGGTGATCCTCTCGGCTGTGATTCCGCGAGAGCGTGCGGCGGCGGCAGCCACGGCACTCAGGGTTGTACCAATGCTCCTGATACCCACAACCAGCAAATGTTCGCATGCAGGAATCTGCCATATCACATCCGCGTAAGCTAAGGGATGAAGCGCGTAATAAGCAAAGCCTTCAGGGGTGGAAATGGTGAGTTGCGTGAGACTGGGAATAACTCGTGCAGCGTCGATAAGATTTTCAGGGTCAGTGCTACAAAGATTGAGGAAAGACGGATTTGCGCGGGAAGACGTGCCTGTCGCAACACGCAACAGGATCTCTGCAATTTGATCATTGAGCAACTCACAAGAGCAAGCGGCTTTTGCATCAACATCAGCCACGCCGCACTCAAGCTCTCCCGCAAGCAGCAGCGCATCCAAAACGGCTTCATATGTGCGCTCGGCGTCCAGCCGCTGTAACCGCCCTATGAGGGCCGTCTTCAGTTTCTGGCCACTCACGCGCCGCCGGCCTGCGCGAAAGACCAGCAGGTTCAGACCGCTCATGGATGCTCGTCAGGCTACTTTCTTGGCCGTTCTTCGGACCGCGCGGGGCGAACGCGCCACATCGCCTTCTTTATCGACGAAGTAAAGATACTGATTGTCGCGCTGAATTGCGTTGGGCACCAGCACCTCGGTTTCACCTTCACCGGATTTAGATTTGCGGCTTACGTTGCCGCTGCCATCAACAAAGTACAAATACTTCTTGTAGTCACGTTCTAGATGTAGTTCTTTTACCTTTTCCGCCATACCCTGTTGGACGGCGAATAAAGCTCTCTGGATGCCACAACCTTAATGTTTAGATTTTCCTTTGCTGCTGGATTTGGTTCCTTTGCGATGCCGCGTCGGTGGCTCTTCGCCGGGCGCCAACACGCGATGCACGAGCGGCGGGTTGAATTTGTAAGTACGTTCGCGCACACTTCCGTCATCTTCCTTTATCCGCAGCACAAACGTGCGCAAATTGCCTTCTTTTTCGAACCCTTTCCTGCCCAACGTCACCGGCAGCACACCTGCCAGTTCGCGCTCACGATAGGCGGTTTCATAGCGGTGCTTGCGCGCGTTCCAGGTAAACACCCTGGCCTGGCTGAAATCATAAGCCAAACCTTCCTTTTCAGTGAACAGGACCAGGTATTCTGGAACCTTCTTGTCTTCGTCCTGGACTTCATCCAGCGTGTAAGCGGCCACGATGCGCTGTCCTTCGGAATACTGCGCGATCTCCTCCGGCACCGTCAGGTAAAGCGTTCTGCCCAGCACCCATCCCACACGCATTTGCGAATCGCGCACCAGCCACCAGTCTTCGCGGACGGCCGGCGGTGCCGCATTATCGCTTTTTACCTTGTCTTCATCCGGGGTTTCGTCGGCGTCTTTCTGATTCTCGTCCTTCAGTTGCAGTGGCGGAGCGTTTCTGTCCACCGGCAGGCGCTGCAGCATATCCACCTTTTGTTTCTCGTTCAGCAGGTAAAGGTAGGCAGTCTTCCTTCCCGGCAGCACATGTACCTTGACTTGCTCTTCCGTCGTCGCCGTGGCCTGGGCCGGAGCGGACTTAAATTGCTCCGCCAGCCGTTGAAACTGGTCGAAAGTAGGTTGGTCGGCCAGGTAGCGTTCCTGCACCCAGCCTTCCTCCCCACGCGGAGAGCGCACACGCAGGAAGCGCTTGCTCTGCATTCGCTCCAGAATCCGCACCCGCTCTCCGTTATGCACCACGCCGGTTTTGTTGTAAAAAGTTGCAACATGGTCGCGAAGCCCGGCTTCAGTCACGGCCACGTAGGCGTATTCCGCACGATCAGACATGCCGCCTTTGCCGCTGCACCCTGCCAGCAGGCATAGCACGGCGCCGGCCAAAAACACTGCCGCTAGCGTGACGCGCTTTTGAATTCGGATCAGACCCGTGATCAAAATTTACTCATCGCCTTTAACGACAAATATAGCAGCCCTCCGCCGCGCATGACAGACGCGATCAACGCCGTGGCCACCTTGAGCGTGTTCCGCCTTCCAAGCGCGCGTGTTTGCGATAGCAATCAGTTCCCGGGCAGTGTCTAGTGCTACCTGATCTCCACGCTGCCGATTCCCCGCAACTCTGCAAGGTATACTGCTCAATCGAGGAGAAGAATGGCGACCCGTATAAAACTGTTTTTATTCTGCAATCTTATTTGCTTCCTGACCGTAACTTCAGCCCAGCAATCCAACATTGATCAAGCTCAGATCCGCGGCGCCATGGAATTTCTTGCCAGCGACGCCATGCAGGGACGCGCCAGTGGCTCCCATGACGAACTGTTAGCCGCCACTTATCTCGCGTCGCAACTGCGTGAAATCGGCATTGAACCTGCCGGCGACGAAGGCGGCTATATTCAGAACGTTTCCGGCGAGTTCAACTTTTATCGCGAAGGCAAGAAACTGTGGAACACCCGCAACGTGATCGGCAGACTCCAGGGCCGCGACGAAAAGCTTAAGGATCAGGTCATTCTTCTTACCGCGCACATGGATCACATTGGCATTGGAAAGCCGGTCAATGGCGACAACATCTATAACGGCGCCGATGATGACGCTTCCGGCTGTGTCGCCGTGCTCCAGTTGGCGCGGACTTTGGCCCATGAAAAAGCGCCGAAGAGAACTGTGCTGTTTGTCTTTTTTGGAAGTGAAGAAACCGGCGGACAGGGCAATCAATATTTTCTTCAGCATCCGCCTGTGCCGCTCAAAAACATTGTCGCCAACCTGGAATTTGAGATGATCGGCCGCGCTGATACCGCGGTAAAACTCGACGAACTCTGGCTCACCGGCTTTGAGCGCAGCAATCTCGGCCCCGAACTGGCGAAACATGGCGCCAAGCTGGTAGCTGATCCGCATCCTAAAGAGAGCTTTTTTCAGCGTTCGGACAATTACGCCCTGGCCAAACAAGGCGTCGTTGCCCACACCGTATCAAGTTTTGGCTTGCACTCTGATTACCACCGTCCCGGCGATGATGTCGCCCATATCGACTTCAACCACATGGAAGAGGCAATTCACTCCATGCTCGGCCCGGTCGAATGGCTGGCCAACTCTGAATTCAAGCCGGAATGGCTGGAGGGGAAAAAGCCGTAAGTTTTTTCTTGTCCCGAGCGAAGCGAGGGAACCCTTTAGCGGCAATGCTTTGTGGGATGGCAGGGATATATGTTTGGCTGTACGATTTTTAACTTCTTGAGGCTCACCGAAATTATCGGCAATTTCTCACCAATCAACTTAGGAAACCGCGCTCAGTTCGGCTTCTCTCGCTTTTTCCCGCGCAGGATGCGCTTATCAATCGGCTTACGACCTTTGAAGCCTTCTTCCATGCCATGCCAGAACTCGATCTTCTCTTCTCCGTATTTCCAGCACAACAGCACAATCTCGTCCTCCACCACGCAGGGGAAATCCAGCAGGCCGATGTCGAGATCTTTTACCTGCACGCCAATGGCGTCGATTTCCGCCAAAGTGTCTTTAATGTCCTGGAACGCCTTGTCGCGCTCGGCGCGTCGCCGGGCGACCGTTGGAACATCGACAAAAAGCCCGCCGCTGAGCAGGATGCGGTGTTTCAGGTCCTGCAGTTCTTTTTCCACGGCTTCAATCACGCCTTTGTCGTCCATGGCGCGTTTGATCAGTGACCGCAATACCGGCAGCAGCGAGTGCGCCTCTTCCAGGGTAAACGTTTTTTGTTTTGCCATAGCTTGCTTATCTTCTTACTCGACGCCCGCTCACCGTATTTCCAGCATCCTGTCCAGCGCCACACGTGACCAGTGCTTTACGTCGTCCGGCACTTGTATGTGGTTCACTACGTTTCCATCCGTCAGGTTTTCCAGCGCCCAGCACAGGTGTTGTGGCGATATTCGGAACATTGTGGTGCAAAGGCAACCAGACTCATCCAGGGTCATTACCATCTTACGCTCATTGGCAAACTCCTTGCCCATACGGTTCACCAGGTGAATCTCCGTGCCCACGGCGAACTTGCTGCCCTCAGGCGCGGCCGCAATCATTTTGATCAAGCTTTCAGTCGAGCCCACGCCATCGGCCTTCTGGCAAACTTCCCAGCGGCATTCGGGATGAACGATCACCTTGATCCCCGGATGCAGCGCACGAACCCGGTCGACGTGCTCTGGGAGGAAGCGCTGGTGCACCGAGCAGTGGCCCTTCCACAAAATTACCTTCGCCTGACGCAATCGCGCCGGATCGACTCCGCCGCCAATCATGAATGGGTCCCACACCACGCACTGGTCCAGTGGAATGCCCATGGCAAACGCCGTGTTGCGGCCTAGATGCTGGTCAGGAAGAAACAGAATTTTCTCGTTGCGCTCAAACGCCCACTTGAAAGCTGCCGGGGCATTCGACGACGTGCACACCAGCCCGCCTCGTTCGCCGCAAAATGCCTTGATCGCCGCCGTGGAATTCATATAAGTCAGCGGCGTGATGCCCCGGCCCGCATCGTTGGTCAGACCCAGGGAAACCAGTTGTTCCCAGCAGCTTTCTACCTGTCCAATCTCGGCCATGTCCGCCATGGAGCAGCCGGCATTGAGATCGGGCAGGATCACCTGCTGGCCCGCCAGCGCTAAAATGTCCGCGCTTTCCGCCATGAAGTGCACGCCACAGAAAATAATGTATTCCGCATCGGTCCGTGCGGCTTCCTGGGCCAGTTTGTAAGAGTCGCCCCGAAAATCGGCAAAGCGGATGACTTCATCCCGCTGGTAATGATGGCCAAGAATCACCGCGCGCGAACCAAGTTCGCGTCTGGCCGCGGCAATCCGTGCGTCCATGGTGTTGTCTGGGAGTACAAGGTAATTATCGAGCGAGCAACTGACGCCTCGCTCTTCCAAAGGAGCAATCGTAGTCGACATTTATTCCGCCTTCAGTCCCGCGGTTTAGCCACGGAACGGAGATGTTGAAAGCATCCACAGGCTCCAGCAGGTCCACTGCGCAATTTCACGCCCGACCTGCGGGGTTGTTGAAGCCCGCAGTCTTACTAGTTTGTTTGATGACCTTCAGCCACGCTTCGACGCAAAATTATCCCCGCCGTCAACCCGCTGAACCGTCACCATTTATTGTGCCATTGCGGCATCTATCAACGCAAATGATGGCGCTGCACGAAGGGATCGCGCAACGCCATTCAGATCAATCATTTTTGATGATTTGCTGGTTTATCCAACGCAGAATACTACTTCTTCGCTGCTTTGGCCGGCTCCGCTTTCGCCGCTTTCGCCGTCTTGGCTGTCTTGCCTTTCAGCTCAGTGACGATTAGTTCCATATCCTTATCGCCGGTATTTTCCGGCAAATGGGTAGCGGCCGCGCTGTATTGTGCATCGCCTGCCTTGACCGTGAATTCCTGCTTTTTTCCGTCGGGAAAAGTAAACTGCCCCTTTGCGTCCGTAAGGAACACTGCAACAGTGTCGGGATGGCTGTGCATCACTGACTTCTCGTGCGGGCCATAGTGCACTTTCAGAATCCGCACCTGATCGTTTTCGCTCACGACCGTGTAATGTTTGGGATCGACTTTGACCGCGTCCTGGGCCGAAAGGACCGTGGCGCTGCATAGACACACAGCCACCATAGAAAGAGCAAACCTAGCTCGCATATTGTTTCTCCTATACTACTTGAGTTATCCGATAGCGTTCTGTGGCAGCAACCCTACTCTGGCAGGTTAGGGATGTCAATTCAGCCCATCGTGAACTTTTGGCAACATCGCCCGGATCTCATAGCGTAGGAAACTTTTTTCTGACCAAGCCGTCAGCTCGCTATCGTCAGCCTTCTCACGATCTCTTCCACCACGCCATCGGCCCGCGCGGCGATCTGCTGCGGTGTCTGGTCCTGGATGGGATGCTGCACGTAAACGGCGTCAAAACCTGCGCGTCCAAGCGCGCTGGCCTGAATCCGCGCGGGAGCCGTGAACTCGGTCGTAGCGACGGGCACTGCTGGAATGCCCAGATTCTCTAAGCCGATCGTGTCGTGCAAACTGCACGTTGTGCACGACCCTCAATCCGCCAGCCCTTCTACCACCGCGTCCATGCCGCGCAGTTGTTCGATGATTGGCTGCGGCGCGTTCTTGGAAAATGTCGGCTTGCGTGTGCGCAGAATTTCCGCCGCTCCGTACTTCGTCCGCAGAATTTCTT
>Ga0209488_10004384_pt1 | contig 11056 bp, 15 predicted proteins | sample Rivendell_Oct201_8_FD_188349 | JGI IMG/M metagenome (GOLD analysis project Ga0209488, IMG submission 188349) | Vadose zone soil microbial communities from the Eel River Critical Zone Observatory, Northern California, USA -... | ecosystem: Environmental > Terrestrial > Soil > Vadose zone >... | reverse complement strand
GGAGGCGGCTGGCGGTGGTCGGCGATGGGTTTGCGCGAGGCGCAGCCGGAAGAATTAACACCGAGAACACAGAGGGCGCAGAGCACACAGAGTCCGAAAGATGGATTACGCCGAAAATGCGAACGGCAGCAAGATTGGCGATGTGAAACGCGTCTGCGCGAATCCCAACTGACGGAAACTATTTCCAGTGGACGCTTCAAAGCGCGGCCTGTGTCATGAAGATGATGGATTCTGCGGAGGCGGCGCGCCGGGAGGACGCTGGTCGTTCTGCGTAGTGCGCGCGGCGTTGCGTGCTTCGATCCACGATGCCGCCTCTGTGAGCTTTTCGGAAACCTCGCGCAAAAACTGCGCGGTACGCTTTTCCGTCTCGGGTGCAACTTCCTCTTTTACAAAACTTTTCACGCGTGCAAGTTCTTCGTCAACTCTTTTCCCAAAGTCTTCAAAGTTTTTGATGCTCTTAATCCGCGCGAACTCTTCGTCGACGCGCTTGCCGAACTCTTCGAATTTGTCCATAAGTGGCAGACCCCCGGAGAAATCGCCGTAAAGAGAAGAAGCGCGGCGACTTGGGTATTATAGGAACGCGGTGTGCGGGTCGCAAGGAGGAGAATTGGCGCTTCCCTACCGGTGGCAGTGGCGCGTGGAAAAATGGAAGAACGCGATGGGCGGATTTTTCGGCGGAGGCGACCAGCAGCCGCGGCCGAAAATTTGCCCGGCGTGCGGAGCGCTGGTGGGAATCAGCGCGACGCGCTGCCACGAGTGCGGCACGAGCCTGCGATTTTCCCTCACCGCATTGAGCAAAAAACTTTCCCGACTCTTCGGCGAGCAAGAAACTCCCGTGACCTCGACTCTGCTGGTCGCAAACTTTCTGATGTTCGGCGTGAGCTGGGTTTTGACCATGCAAGCTGGCGAAGCCGGCGGCCTGCGCACGCTCTGGGGGATGAGCGGCGCATCGTCTTATCAATTAGGGGCGAGCCTTCCGTTTCTATTCTTGCTCCAGGAACATCAATGGTGGCGGCTGGTGACGGCGATGTTCCTGCACGGCGGATTGATTCACATCGGCTTCAACATGATGACCCTGATGCAATTTGGTCCGGCGTTGGAAGAACTATATGGGTCCGCACGCTATTTGTTTCTCTACGTTGTCACGGGAGCGCTTGGCTTTGTGGCCAGCGCGTTGATGGGGCACTTTTCCATCGGTGCCAGCGGCGCGTTGTTGGGCCTCATCGGCGCGATGCTGGCGGTTACCTCGAAACGCGGTGGCTCGTTCATGCGCGAATTGCGGTCCCGGCTAATCACTTCGGTGGCGATTCTGTTCATGATCGGATTCTGGGGCGGTCTCGGCATCGATAATTCGGCCCACATTGGCGGCTTTGCCGTTGGATTCGTCCTGGGCAAGATTTATGAAGACCGCCAGCCGATGAACGCCGCAGAGCGGAAGCGGGCGCAGTTACTTGGCTGGTTCGCGGGAATTGTCATTATCGCGAGCTTTGTGCTGATGATCCTGCACTTTCACGACCCGCTGCCTGGTCGATAATCAGATTCCAACGGCGCAGCTAGAAAAAGTGCGATACTCTATTCGTCACAAGAGGCCTCACCCGTGGATCCACATTCCATCATCGTCGTCAGTCTGCACACGCCGAAGGAAAAAGTGTGGGGCGAGCTGCTGGTCATCAACCCTTCGGGAATCACGGTGCGCGGCATTGATTTGAATTCCTTCGATCACTTCATCCGGCAGATCAATGAGCCGGACGGCGAGCGCATGGGCCTGCCCACTATTTTCTTCCCGATGAACCGCGTCGAGCGCATCTCTCTCGACGAACCTTCCGGCTCCATACCCTCGATGAACGAGCTTTTCGCACGCAAAGTGGGGCGTTCCCTCTCCGACTATCTCGCGCAATTCGCCTGAACTGCGTTATCCTGAATCACAATGAAAGGCCGCATCTGGACGGTTCCCAATCAAATTACGTTTCTGCGTCTCGGCTTTCTGCCGTTCTTTCTGATTCTCATCGCCTACGATCATTACCGTTGGGCGCTTCTTGTTCTTGTCATTTCCGGACTTTCCGATGGTATTGATGGTTTGCTCGCGCGCAAACTGAATCAGCGATCTGCCCTCGGCGCGTATCTCGACCCTATCGCCGACAAACTTCTGCTCTCATCTTCCTTCGTCATCCTGGCGTTCAAGAAGCAACTCGCCTGGTGGCTCACCATCCTGGTTCTCAGCCGAGACGTTCTGATCCTTATTGTCGCCGTCGTGATTTTGCTGGTCTTCGGGTACCGGCCATTTCCGCCGAGTATTTACGGCAAGCTCACAACCGCCGCTGAGATTATTCTTGTGTTCCTCGTAGTTCTTGGTGCGGCTTATTCTAATTACCACGTGGGTGTTCTTAATCACTTCCTGATTTATACGGTTACGGTGTTGAGTATCGGATCCGGCTTCCACTATTCGTTCACCACCGCCAGACACCTCAGCAGTTCCACACCCGAAGTGAAGTGAAAAACCGATCGTGTGGCGAGGTAAGGGCTATTTTTTGGCGGCTTCGTAAGCGCGGCCAAGCCAGCCAAGGGCACCGCGCGTGGCGGAGGCTTCATTCAGCTCAAAGGCGAACCACCCCGAACCGGGCATGCTCGAAACTGCGTCAACTCTGGAATCCTTTTTGGCGGAGTCCAGGATGGCGGGGGACACAGAAGCAAACTTGAAAATGATGGACCTTGGCGATTTCATGGCGCGGGAGCGTGGGAGGGCGGCAAAGATTATCCCGTCTCGATAAAGACCCTGGAATCCGAACATGGGTCTCTTTGACACGCCGGGCCAGTCCGAGATTTCCGTTTCCAGCATGGCCGAAAGTTCCTTCATCTCGTCGTCGATGTGGAACAGCTTGGGCATCTTCGAACGCTTGGATTCTGTCTTGGGAGCTTTTTTCTTAGATTTCATGTGGCATCCCTTCGCTCACGAGATTTGAATCCTACACGGGCATGGGTTTGGGTCCGCCTGGAGGAACGAGAAGTTTTGGCTCGGTGAGGGACTGGACTTGTTCGAGGGTGGCATCGGGGGCCAGTTCGCGGAGGAGGAGGCCGCCGGGAGTGACGTCGATGAGAGCGAGCTCGGTGACGATGTGGTCGACGACTTCGACTCCGGTGAGGGGGAGCGTACACTTTCTGAGGATCTTGGGCTTGTTGTCGCGGGTGGCGTGTTCCATGGCGATGAAGACGCGCTTGGCGCCAGCGACGAGGTCCATGGCCCCGCCCATGCCTTTCAGCATTTTGCCGGGGATGGCCCAGTTGGCGAGAGTTCCCTTTTCATCGACTTGCAAGGCGCCAAGAACGGTGAGGTCGACGTGACCGCCGCGAATCATGGCGAAAGAATCAGCGGAGGAAAAATAAGAAGTGCCCGGGAGTTCAGTAACGGTTTCCTTGCTGGCGTTGATGAGGTCGGGATCGACTTCGGATTCGACCGGATACGGGCCGACGCCGAGCATGCCGTTTTCGGATTGCAAGATGACGTCCATGCCTTTGGGGACATAGTTGGCGACAAGCGTGGGCATGCCAATGCCGAGATTGACGTAGTAGCCATCGTGCAGTTCGAGGGCGATGCGGCGGGCGATGCGTTCGCGTTTTTGATCTTCGGTTAGGGGCATAAAAAGTTCTCAGTTGTCAGTTGTCAGTCGTCAGTCAATCCTAAAGACAAAATCACTGGTCTAAAGACCGGCCCCTACGACTTCCGCACGGTGCGGCGCTCGATGCGCTTTTCGTATTTTGGGCCTTGGAAAATAGCGTCGATGAAGATGCCCGGCGTATGCACTTGATTGGGGTCGAGCTGGCCTAGCTCGACGAGTTCTTCGACTTCGGCAATGACGTAGTCAGCAGCGGTGGCCATCATGGGATTGAAGTTGCGCGCGGTCTTGCGATAGATGAGATTGCCCCAGCGGTCGCCTTTCCACGCTTTGATGAAAGCGAAATCTCCGCGGATGGCGCGTTCCATGACAAACATGCGGCCATCGAACTGGCGCGTTTCTTTTCCTTCCGCGACCATGGTGCCGTATCCCGTAGGCGTGTAGAACGCGGGGATCCCGGCGCCACCGGCCCGCAGGCGCTCGCTCAACGTTCCTTGCGGATTCAATTCCACTTGCAATTCCCCGCTCAGGACTAATTGCTCGAAGAGTTTGTTTTCGCCGACGTAGGTGGAGATCATTTTCTTGACTTGACGCTGCTGGAGCAGAACGCCGATGCCGAAATCGTCGACGCCTGCGTTATTGCTGACGATGGTCAGATCTTTCGTGCCTTTGCGGCGGACGGCGGCGATGAGGTTTTCCGGGATGCCGCAGAGCCCGAATCCGCCCATCAGGATGGTGCAACCGTCCGTCAATTTCTCGACGGCTGCGTCCGCCGAGGCGATGCGTTTGTCCATGCGGCGCTCCGAAGTGTTCAGGGCAGCAACTTTTTCGGCAGAGGTTCCCACAGCTCGATGCGGTTGCCATCCGGGTCCATGATCCAGCCAAATCTTCCGTACTCGTATTCCTCGACCTTCGGGTCGACCCACACACCTTCATCACGCAAGGCCTTCAGTGTTGCGCGGAGATCGTCCACGACGTAATTCACCATCGAGTTCGCTTTAGTCTCGCCAAAGTACGCCGTGGTGGAAGGAAAAATACACCAGGCCGTGAAGTTGTCTTTGGAAGGACTTTCCGGCTGATTCCAGCGGAACATGGTCCCAGTGTCGCCCTCGCTGACAATGCCAAGATGCCTGGCGTACCAAGCGCGGAGAGCTTCCGGATTCTCAGATTTGAAAAAGATTCCGCCGATGCCACGAACGCGCGTCATGCGCGGTATGCTACGCGACGATTTCCATTCAAGCAACGAGTAAAAGGGTGTCGCCCGAAGTTCGAGTAAACACCGAGCGTTAGAGCGAGCGGAGTAGCTTGTAAAGTTCATTTGCGGCGTCGAAGTCGGTTTCGAGTTCGCGGGAAGCGAGTTTTTCGCGCAGGTCGTCGAGGCGGCGGGCAAAAAGATCGAGCGCGGCGGAAAGGACTTCCTGGTTGGTGAGGACGATGTCGCGCCAGGTGGAATAGGGGCTGCCGGCGAGGCGCAGCGAATCGCGGAGGCCGGGGCCGGCGAGCGTGATGGGGAGACCGTTTTCGTCGAGGCGGTCGTAGAGAAAGCCGGCGAGAGCCACGGCGGCGAGTTGCGGGAGATGCGAAGCTAGGCCAACCGCGTAATCGTGTTGTGGAGCGCCGAGCCAGAGCGGGCGGGCGCCGATTTTTTCGAGAATTTTGACGAAGGCTGAAACGCGGGGATCCTGGGAGACGCCGAGTTCATTCGCAGCGGAAGAAGAACGGGTCTCCCGATCCGGTTGGGACAAATTCCGGCCCGCCACTACGGGTTCGGAAGATTCGCCGATGAGGGCGTAGGTGTTTTCGCGGAAAAGATCGGCGTCGGCGTGCGCGATTCCGGGGAGTTCCCTGCCGGCCATGGGGTGGCCGCCAAGAAAAAACGGGCCGTTTTCGCCAGGGAAAAGTTCGGCAGCGGCTTGGGCGATACGGACTTTGGTGCTGCAGGCGTCGGTGACGAGCGCGTGGGAAGGAGCGTGGCGCGCGACTTCCGGGAGAAGGTCGATTGTTGCGGCAATGGGAAGCGCGACGTAAATTAGATCGGCGTTATGCAGCGCTGGCACCAGGTCGCTGGAGAAGGATTCGTCCAGCGCGCCGCGAGCTTGCGCTTCACGAATGACGTCGAGGCGATCCCAGCCGGAGATGTGCATACCGGTGGTGTATTTGCGCAGGGCCAGGGCGAACGAGCCGCCGATCAGGCCGGTGCCGAGAATTGTGACGCGCGAGATGAGGTGACCGGCCGGCATGGGTCAGGCGATGCGACGGCCGATGGCGGGGGCGATGATGCGGAGTTCGCCCATGAGTTGCGCGAATTGGCCGGGCTCGAGAGATTGCGCGCCGTCGGAGAGCGCGTGGTCGGGATCGTTGTGGACTTCGATGAGGAGGCCATCAGCGCCGGCAGCAACCGCGGCGCGGGCCATTGGCGGCACTTTGTCGCGGCGGCCGGTGCCGTGAGAAGGATCGGCAATCATGGGCAAGTGGGAAAGTTTTTTGATGACGGGAATGGCCGCGATGTCGAAGGTGTTGCGGGTGTAGGTTTCGAACGTGCGAATGCCGCGCTCGCAGAGAATGACGTTGTAGTTGCCGCCGGCGAGGATGTATTCGGCGCTCATCAGCAGCTCTTCCATGGTGGCGGACATGCCGCGCTTCAGAAGCACGGGTTTGCGGATTTCGCCAAGCGCGCGAAGTAAATAGTAGTTCTGCATGTTGCGCGCGCCGACCTGGAAGATGTCCACGTAACCCATCATCATCTGAATCTGCGACGCGTCCATCACTTCGCTGATGGTGAAGAGGCCGAATTTGTCGGCGGCCTCGCGCATGAGCTTGAGGCCCGGTTCGCCCATGCCCTGGAACGCGTAAGGAGAAGTGCGCGGCTTGAAGGCCCCGCCGCGCAGAATCTTTGCTCCGGCTTTGGCAACAGTTTCCGCAACGGAAAAGATTTGTTCCCGCGATTCGACAGAGCAGGGGCCAGCGGCAATGGCAACTTCCGCGCCGCCGATGCGGACACCTCGGCCAAGATCGACGATAGTGCCTTCGGGCTTGAACTGGCGGCTGGCGAGTTTGAACGGCTGCGTAATGCGCATGACCTCGCGCACGCCATCCAGCAATTCGAAGTCGCGATGATCGAAGTCGCGGTGCACGCCCACGGCGCCGAGCACGGTGTGCGATTCGCCGGTCGAGCGGTGAACGTTGAAGCCGCTGGCGACGAGCCGGTCGATGACATGTTGGATTTGGGCGTCAGTGGCCCCTTCTTGCATCACGATGACCATAAGCGTTGCCTGCTCTCCTGAACCTTTCCGGTAATGACCGGAAACTGGCCCGTTTTATTTCTCTTCTCTCTTCGCGCCGTCGCCGGAATGCATGGCGTCGCGTTCGGCGGCGCGGGCTTCGTCAATGATGCGCTCGAACAAGCGGCGGATCGCGGCGTCGGTCAATGGCCCTGCATTGTTGCTCTCAGCGTTTGCGAGCACTTCGTTTTCCCGGTCCGGCTGGTACAACGGTATCTTTGCCTGTTGCTTGAGCTTGCCGATTTCGAGGGCGCAGTGCGAGCGCTCGTTCAAGAGCTGGACGAGCTTCTTGTCGATTTCATCGATGCGGCGGCGCCAGTCGCTGAGGTTCATGGGGCCACCTCGCGGCGGGAGAGGCCGTGGCGGGCGGCTTCCTTGAATGAGCGAACGCGCTCCGCAAGTGCCGTGGCGGCTGCATCAACCGACTTCGCCTTTTCGATTTCAGAAACAAGCGCGGAGCCGACGACGGCGGCGTCCGCGAGGCCACCGAGTACGGAAACGTGGCCGGGAAGCGAAATGCCGAAGCCGACGGCGATGGGAAGTTGCGTGACTCTGCGGGTACGGCGCAAGAGCGCGGGGAGATCGTCGGGCAAGGCGTCCTTTGCGCCGGTGACGCCAGTGCGGGAGATGAGATAGAGAAAACCGGAGGAGCAGGCGGCGATTTTCGCAAGTCGCTCGTCCGTGGAAGTCGGCGCACCAAGAAAAATCGTGTCGAGATGATGGGCGGCGAGAATGCGGCGATACTCTTCGGATTCTTCGGGCGTGAGATCAGTGGAGAGGACGCCGTCGGCGCCTGCAGACGCGGCCGCGGATGCGAATTTTTCAAGGCCCATTTGCAAGATGGGATTGTAATAGCTGAAAAGGACCAGCGGGACTTGAGATGACTGGCGAATGCGGCGGACCAGTTCGAGGACGCCTGCGAGCGTTGCGCCCGCTTTCAAGGCGCGCTCGGAGGCGCGCTGGATCGTGGGTCCATCAGCAAGCGGGTCGCTGAAAGGCACGCCCAGCTCGATGACGTCGGCGCCCGCTTCGGCAAGGGCAAGTACATATTTCAGCGTGGCGTCGAACGAAGGGTCGCCGGCTGTAATGTAGGCCACGATGCCGAGTTCGCCCCTTGCACGCAGATCGGCGAAGCGTTTGGAGATGCGAGTCGCGTTGGAGAGCGTCGTGGGCATTGGATTTCGGGAAAGCCTAAAGATTAGAGCAGGCGGGAGTAAGTGTCCATGTCCTTGTCGCCGCGGCCGGAGAGGTTGAGGATGACGAGGTCTTCCTTCTTGAATTGAGGGAGACGCTCGATAAGACCGGCGATGGCGTGGGCGGACTCAAGTGCGGGAATGATGCCTTCCACGCGCGAGAGGAGGCGCGCGGCATCCAGAGCGGCTTGGTCGGAGACGGCGGAATATTCGGCGCGGTGCTGGTCGGCGAGCCAGGCGTGCTCGGGGCCAATCGCAGGATAGTCGAGACCGGCGGAAATGGAATGCGTGGTCGCGATCTGGCCGTCTTCGTTCTGCAAAACGTACGTATAGGTGCCCTGCAAGACGCCGGGGCGCGCGCCCGTAAAACCTTGATGTGCGGCGAGACGCGCGGCGTGTTCACCGAGCTGGCCGCCGCGGCCGCCCGCTTCAATGCCGATCATTTTCACTTCGGCATCGCGAAGGAAGTTGTAAAAGAGGCCGATCGAATTCGAACCACCCCCGACGCAGGCGAAAAGATGCGTGGGCAGGCGCTTTTCAGCGGCGAGAATTTGCTCGCGCGCTTCGCGGCCGATGACGCGCTGAAAATCGCGGACCATCGTGGGGTACGGATGCGCGCCGAGAACGGAGCCGAGAAGATAGTGCGTGGTTCGAACGTTGGTGACCCAATCGCGCATGGCTTCGTTGATGGCGTCTTTGAGCGTGCGGCTGCCGGAATCGACCCCCACGACTTGCGTGCCCAGCATGCGCATGCGCGCGACGTTGAGCGCTTGGCGCGCCATGTCTTCCGTGCCCATGTAGACGACGCATTCGAGGCCGAGATGCGCGGCGACGGTGGCGGAAGCCACTCCGTGCTGGCCTGCGCCCGTTTCCGCGATGATGCGCGGCTTGCCCATTTTCACGGCCAGCAGGCCCTGGCCGATGGCGTTGTTGATTTTGTGCGCGCCGGTGTGCAGCAAATCTTCGCGTTTGAGATAGATGCGCGGGCCGCCAAGTTTTTCAGTGAGCCGCGAAGCGAATTGCAACGGCGTCGGGCGGCCGGCGAAATTCTTCAGAAGATCTTGGAATCGCGATTGAAACGAGGAATCCAACTTCGCAGCTTCATAGGCGCGCTCGAGCTCGAAAAGCGGCACCATCAGTGTTTCGGGAACGTAGCGTCCTCCGTAGGGGCCGAAGCGCCCCGGCGCGGTGGTCGGTGACTGAAGTATGGAGCTCATAAGTTTCCGCGAGTCTTCCGATCGATGATTCTATTTCCGTTCGCCGCGGCGGACTTCCTTAATAAACTCCCGGAGCAGGCCGTGATCTTTCTTTCCCGGCTTTGATTCCACGCCGCTGGCAACATCCACCGCATACGGGCGCACAATGCGCACCGCCGCAGATACGTTTTCGACTTTCAAGCCGCCTGCCAAAATGATACGGCGGTCAACCGCGGCGCGCCGCGCCACGTCCCAATCGGTGGCGTGCCCTGTACCACCATATTGGCCTGTGTGTGCGGCGTCAAACAGAAAGGCAAAAGCCTCGGGGTACTGATTGAGAGTCTGCAATCGAAAATCAGGCTCGACGCGAAAGGCCTTCCAAACGGTGAGGTTACGGGAAAGTTCGGCAACAATTTCCGGGGGCTCGTCGCCATGAAGCTGGGCGGCATCGAGTTTAAGTGACTTGCAGAGTGCGGCGACGTCGCCCGTCCGAGCGTTGACGAAAATTCCTACGGCTTGGACCTTTTTCGGAAGCTGCGGACGGATCTTTGCGGCTTCGGCTTCAGTGATATGACGAGGGCTCTTATCGTAGAAATTGAAACCGAGGAAATTGGCGCCCGCGTCGATGGCGGCAAGGGCATCGGCTGAGTTGGTGATGCCGCAGATTTTTACGCGGACCATGCGCTTCATTCCTGTTCAGGCGCTGCACGGAGGAGTGTGGCAAGTGCCGCGGCGGGATCGGGAGCGAGCATGAGATGCGTGCCAATGAGGAAAGCGTCAAAACCGGCGGCGCGAAGATTCACGAGATCGTCGTGGGTGCGCAGTCCGGATTCGCTGACGGCGATGCAGTCATCGGGAATGCGTTCGATCAATTCGAATGATGTTTGTACGTTGACGGTGAGCGTTTTGAGGTCGCGATTGTTTACACCGAGGATCCGCGCACCCGCTGCGAGGGCGCGGTCGAGTTCTTCGACGGTATGGACCTCGACGAGCGCCTCCATGCCAATTTCGCGGCCGAGCGCAATCAGGTCGCGGAGCAGGCCCTCTCCCAGTGTGGCGACAATCAGCAGAAAACTATCCGCGTCATTCGCGCGCGTTTCCCAAACCTGCCAGGGATCGAAGATAAAATCCTTGCGCAGGACGGGGAGCTGAATGGACTTGCGGGCATCGCGAAGATTTTTCAACGAGCCGCGGAAGAATTCTCCTTCCGTAAGCACGGAGAGAGCGCACGCCCCTGCGGCTTCCAGGGCTTGCCCCAGCGCTACCGGTTCGAATGGCTCGCGAATCACGCCACGCGAAGGTGAAGCCGGCTTCAGCTCTGCGAGAACATTCAAACCGTCGCGGCAAAGCGCCGCGGAAAAATCGCGGAGCGGCGTGGCCGCCTTCACGCCATACTTGAGCGCAGTCTCCGGCAAGACGCGTTTGCGGTGATCGACCTCGGCGCGCCGCGCTTCCAGAATGCGGTCCAGCACGGTTCCGGCGTTAGCGTGAGCAGACATTCGCGTAACTTTGTATGCTAGGGGTGCGGGGGAAGAGAGTCAAATGCGGTGAGTAGTGAATCGTGACTCAATTCTTCCTGGTGCCCGGTCGAAGCAGCATCTTGAAATGGGAGAATCAATGGGCTACGGAAAAGAGTACGGCGCTTTACTGGAGGCAATCGCCAAAGAGGCGGATGCGATTGCGATGCGGTATTTCCGCGCGGATGAGTTGCGCATCGAAAGGAAAGGCGACGGGACGGCGGTGACGCAGGCGGATCGCGCGGTGGAAGAGCTGGC
>Ga0209488_10004383_pt1 | contig 11059 bp, 11 predicted proteins | sample Rivendell_Oct201_8_FD_188349 | JGI IMG/M metagenome (GOLD analysis project Ga0209488, IMG submission 188349) | Vadose zone soil microbial communities from the Eel River Critical Zone Observatory, Northern California, USA -... | ecosystem: Environmental > Terrestrial > Soil > Vadose zone >... | reverse complement strand
CCGCATCCTCGAGGAATTGCGGCGCCGCTCGAACAAGCTCGCGAATCACTTGCGCGCCCTCGGTTTGCGGCGCGGCGACCGGATTCTCGTCATGCTGGGGAATGTGCCGCAACTTTGGGAACTGATGCTTGCGGCCATCAAGCTTTCCTGCCCGATCATTCCGACGACGACGCTGATGATGGCTGCGGATCTCCGCGATCGCGTTGCCCGCGGCGGCGTGCGAGCCGTTGTGACCGACGTGTCCTGCGTCGATCGCTTTGCCTGGCTCGATCAATCGCATTTGAAACTGCTCGCTTCAGGTCTGCAGCCCGGCTGGCACTCGCTTGCCGATGCCGCAGCCGCCGCGGAACAATTCAATTCGAGTCGTCCCACGCGCGCTACGGATCCGCTGCTTCTGTATTTCACATCGGGCACGACGGCGAAACCCAAACTAGTCCAGCACACGCATGTCAGTTATCCGGTGGGACACCTGTCGACGATGTATTGGTTGGGGCTGCAGCCCGGCGACGTCCATCTGAATCTCAGCAGCCCCGGTTGGGCGAAACACGCCTGGAGTTCGTTCTTCGCAGCCTGGAATGCTGAAGCGACCATCGTGGCGATGAACACGGCCCGCTTCGACGCGGCGCAGTTGTTGCGCGAATTGGAGCGGTGTGAGGTGACGTCGTTTTGTGCGCCGCCAACCGTGTGGCGAGCCCTGATTGGACTGCCGCTCAAAGCAGCCAACGTGAAATTGCGCGAGCTGCTGAGCGCCGGCGAGCCTCTCAATCCGGAAGTGATAGCACGAGTGCGCGAAGCCTGGGGTATTACGATTCGAGATGGCTATGGACAAACGGAAAGCACCCTGCAAATCGGCAACTTTCCCGGCCAACCCGTCAAACCCGGCTCGATGGGCCGCGCTGCGCCGGGTTATCGAATTGCGCTATTGGATGCGAATGACCAGCCCAGCGATGAAGGCGAGATTTGCGTATCGCTCGCGGAACATCCGGTGGGCGTGATGCCGGGATACTTGGACGACGCGGCGCGCACCAACGTCGTGATGCGAGATGGCTACTACCATACCGGCGACATCGCAATGCGCGACACCGACGGCTACTACACCTACGTCGGCCGCAACGACGATGTATTCAAGTGTTCCGATTACCGCATCAGTCCGTTCGAACTCGAAAGTCTATTGATCGAGCACGAATGTGTCATGGAGGCCGCAGTCGTTCCGAGCCCCGATCCGCAGCGTCTCGCGGTGCCGAAGGCGTTTGTCATGCTGCGCTCCGGATTTGCGCCGACCAGAGAGACGGCGCTGTCTATATTGCGCTTCGTACGCGCGCAGACTTCACCCTACAAACGTATTCGACGCATCGAATTCGCGGAGCTTCCTAAAACCATCTCCGGAAAAATCCGCCGCGTCGAATTGCGCGGCGCCGAATTGCAGCGTTCGCCGGATACGTGCCGCCCTCAGGAATTCTGGGAAGCCGATTTCGAGGAGCTGCGGCGCGATTGAATTTATTTTTGCGCGGTCTTCATGCTGAAGGACAAAGGCGCGCCGGCCACTGTCCCGGCGAATTGACTATCGAGTTGGAACGCGGAACTGCGGACTAGCCGTTCTCATTTCCGCCGCGCCATTCGCCGTTTTTGGCGGATTCACCGGCAGTAATTCGCCGTTCACCGGCGGCCGGAAACCCTTGAATATGGCCCTCTGCGCGGAGTCTGGGCGCGTTATGCAATTCGCCCCCTCCATGAGCCGTTCGCGACTCCTAGCAACCGATTATCACAAAGTTGTTGGGCACTCAGATCGCGAGACTAATCTGCACTCCGTCCTCAACACCAACCGGAGAAAACAAATGAACACCGCAACTTTCCAAGAATCCATTCTCGACAAAGTCGGCTTCGCAACTCTGTTGATCGTCGCCGCGCTCACCGTAATCGGTCAGTTCGCATTGATGTTGTAACGATCCGGCCGCCTTGAGGCGGCTGGATTCGTTTCACGTCCTTTCAACTTCGCCGCCGAGTTCCTCAGCGGCAAAAAACAACAAATCTTTATTCTGTCCCCCGCTCCCTTGCGCTAGGCTACGTCGGTTTTGAGCCACAGACTTTGAGCTAGGCTCCATCCGGTGGATCGTTCGGTCTAAGACCGACGCATACGAAACTAAGGATCTAGATGCGCACGTTCGGACTCATCGGCTCTATATATATGTTTGTCGGCAGCGCGCTAGCCGCGACGACACCAGAACAAGACGCTGCGCACCCTGGGCACGCCGTGTATGAACGCGCTTGCGCGGCCTGTCACAACAATCCGCAAGCGACGCGCGCGCCCGCTCTCGCGAGTCTGCGCATCCTCAATCGCACCACCATCGACTACGCGGTCAACATCGGCTACATGAAAATGCAAGCCCGAGATCTGACGCCTACGGAGAAGTTACAGCTCGTTGCTTGGCTCACGCTGGGACAATCTGACAATGGTGCGTGGGTTGCGCGCGCCAAGTGTTCCGGAAAATCGGCGAGCATCGATGCATCGGCCAAGCCGATCGCGACCGCCTTCGGACTCGGAGCCGCTAATCTGCGTTACCAAAGCGCGGCGCAGAGCGGACTCAAGACCGCCGACTTTGCAAAACTCGAACTGGCCTGGGCCGTCGCATTTCCGCAAACGCCGAGCATGCGTTCGCAGCCCGTCGTTGCCGGCAATACTGTGTTTGTCGCTTCCACCGATGCCGGACGACTGTTCGCCCTCGACACGCAAAGCGGCTGCGTAAAGTGGGTCTATGAGACTCCTCTCCCGCTGCGCTCGTCGCTGAGTTACGGAGAAATAGAAAAAGGCAAACCCGTTGTCGTTGCCGGCGATGCCAACGGTGCAGTGATCGCCATCGATGCCAGAAACGGCAGGGAGCTTTGGCGCTCCGATATTCGCATTCACGAATCCAATCGCATCACGGGAACCCCAGTCATCCACGACGGCCGCATTTTTGCGCCGCTCTCCGCGGTGGAAATCAACTATGCGGCGCTCGATACCTACGAGTGCTGCAAGGCCCAGGGCGCAGTGGTTGCGCTCGATCTCAAGACCGGCAAACAATTATGGATCGGCCGCACGATGGCGGAAGCCACGAAACAGAGAATCAACCGCGCCGGCGCGCAACTCTGGGGACCTTCGGGCGCTCCTATTTGGAGTACGCCGGCGATCGATGCGAAGCGCAACCGACTCTATGTGGGCACCGGCGAGAACAATTCGTTGCCCGCAACGGACACCTCGGATTCGATCATCGCATTTGATTTAAACAGCGGCGAACGCAAGTGGGTATTTCAGGCCACTAAAAAAGACGTGTGGAGCTATGCGTGCCGCAACGGCGCGAATTGCGATTTCGGCGACCAGGCTGTGATCGTCGATCACGATTTCGGCGGCTCGGTGATGATTGTCAAACGCGCAGACGGACGCGATTTGTTGGTCGTCGGCCAGAAATCCGGCACGGTGTGGGCGCTCGATCCCGACAACAACGGCGCATTGGTGTGGTCGCGGAAAATCGGTGTCGGCGGGGGCAACGGCGGCATTCACTGGGGCACGGCAACAGACGGGACTCGTGTCTTCGTTCCGATGAACGATCGCGAAGCCAAACCGGAATTAGCGCTATCGGGTCCGGGCCTGCATGCCCTCGACCTCGCTACCGGGAAAATCCTGTGGAGCCGCAAAGCTGAGGGCGATTGCAGCGGCGATCGCAAACAGAGATTTGCAGCATGCGATTCGAGATTGGGCTATTCGTCGGCGCCGCTCGTGGTGGACGGCGCCGTCGTACAGGGATCGTTGGACGGAATTCTGCGCGTGTTCGACGCGGCGACCGGCGTGACCCTTTGGAGTTTCGACACGATGCGCAAGTTCGACACGGTAAACGGCGTCGCCGGCAATGGCGGCGCAATCGACTCATCGCCTTACGTCGCCGCAAATGGCACGCTGTTCGTCGTCTCGGGTTACTCCCGTTTTGGCGAGTCGCCTGGCAACGTACTTCTCGCCTTTAGGCCGAAGCGCACTTGAGGTAATCGGTCCGTGCTTCTCATCGAGATCATCGCAATCATCGAGATCGACCGCGGGCCGTGACCGGCCATATCTCGACTAGCATCTCGCCGCTGATCACGTGATAAGCATCGTACAAATTAACGGTCGGGTCGCAATGGGGTACGGCGAGACGAACCGAATCGCCGATCTGCCATCGTTGTTTGAATTCAGGATCGACAATCGCCCCGTGTTCGTCGCCCATGAAGTGAAAGGCGGCTCCCGTCGGAGCGCCGGATACGATGGCCGGCGGACCGCCATCAGTCGCCAGCGCTTTGAATCCCGCGTCTGTCGTCGCCATGCCGGGAGTATTCGCGCTGATCACGCGTGCATCCACGAACAGCGAGTACTCGAATGTCGATGAGCCGTCTTGCGTCAATTCGCAATCGCGATACTGGCGATCCATAAAAATATAGGATCCGACCTGCCACTCGTTGAACACCGCGAGATCGGCGTCAATGCGATGCGTACCCGTGCCGCAACCCGTGATCGATTCCGGCTGCGCGTCATTAGCGGCCAATAAGGAGATAATCGAATTCAAATACTGCATGCGTTCGGCGAGGGCGGCGCTACGCTCGGCGTAACTCGCCACATGCTGCTGCATCCCGCAATACATTTGCACGCCGCGATACAGCAAATTGCGATGCGCGCGAATGGCGTTGACGAGATCGAGCGCCGCCTGCGGACTCGCGACGCCGGTGCGACGAATGCCGGGATCGATGTCCACTAAAACTTTGAGCGGCTTGCCTTGCGCTGCCGCCGCCAGCCTCTCCACGTTTGCTTCGTTGTCGACGACGACGAGCAACTCGCGCATGTTTTCGTTGAGATCGACCAGCCGCGCGATACCGGCCGGCGCAACGACCGGAGATGTCACGAGAATCGACTCGATACCGCCTGCCGCCAACGCTTCCGCCTCGCCAAGTTTCGCGCAACAGACACCGACGGCGCCGGCCGCGATTTGACGTCGAGCGATGTCGAGGCTCTTGTGAGTCTTAGCGTGCGGACGCAGTGCGACTCCTCTGGCTTTCGCAAAGTCCGCCATTTGTCTGATATTGCGATCGAGCGCGTCGCGGTCGATGACGAGCACCGGCGTATTCAATTCCTTGCGCGAATTCGGTCGATTCAATAGTGACCGATGCAGTCGTAACTCATCCAACATGCCAACCTCCCATCAATCGATGGCAAACAGTTGCTGAAGATGTGCGTTTGCAAATTTCGCGCGGGGATCGACTTCAGCGCGCACCGCGCAAAAGCGTTGCGCCAGCGGATACAGTTCAAACACTTCTTCGGCGGACAGTGTATGCCGTTTCGCCCAATGCGGCCGCCCGCCGTGGGCGCGAAATATAGCCTCGGCATCATTGAATATTGCCTGCCAGCTCATGGGTGCGTATTGATGAATCGAGATCGACGCAGCCGGTCCACGATTAAATGGACTGAGCCAGATATCGTCGGCGGCGGTCCATCTAAATTCGAACGGAAAAGCAACCAGCAGCTTGCGTTTGCGAATCCAAGCGATCACCTCGGCGAGCACCTGCAGGCCGACGGCGCGCGGCAACTCGTATTCCATCTCTTCGAAGCGGACTGTGCGTTCGGAAGGAAAGATTTGATGGGCGGGCCCCACGCGACGCGATGCCCGCACCTGCGTCATCATCAAGCGCTGCGTCGGCCCGACCATGAACGGAACGCTCGACATGAACTCGCAGCAGCGTTCGAACGTTTTCTGTTCGCGCACATCTTCGGGACGAAACGCGCCGGTGTCGTCGGTGGGGTGTAAGGTCTTGACGATCGCATCCTGGGCATAGGGAAATACAAAAAACTCCGCGTGCCGGTGTGTCGCTGCCAGCGCGTCGAACTCTTCTAAGAGAGCGGCAAAGGGAACGCGCCGAATTTTTTCCTCGAGGCGATAAGCGGGTAACACGTCGATGCGAATACGCAGCGCGATACCGAGCAACCCCAACGAGAGTCGCTGCGCCTGGAACAACTGCGGATTGTCCTCGGCGCTGCATTCGACAATCGAGCCGTCCGCGAGAAGCAACCGAAACGCTCGCGCCATCGTCGCGAGACTTCCAAGCTCCGCACCTGTGCCGTGAGTGCCGGTGGAGATCGCGCCGGCGAGCGACTGAGGATTCACATCGCCCTGGTTCGCCAACGAGAATCCCAGCTCCCACAAGGCGTGTGTGAGTCGCTTGAGGCTCCATCCTGCCGGGGCCCACACGGTACGGCGATCGCTCGCAACTTCGATCGCGTCCTCGAACTTGCTCAGATCGATCAACGCGCCGTCCGTAGCGCATAACGGCATGAAGGAATGACCCGCACCGACGACACGAACCTTGCGCGCACTTCGGACGAAGGCGGATAGTTCGGTTTCTGTACGCGGCGCGAGAATTTCGTTCGGCTGCGCCGTCACGCTCCCCGACCAGTTTTGCCAACGCCCGCTCACGAACTGAGCGTCGATTTTGCTAGCGTGCGTCGCCGCGCGAACGCTGGATGTCCAGCTGTTCCGCTTGTCGTCGTTGCGCTTCACGCTCTTCCGGCGTCGTGCATTTCTTCTTTTTCAACACCGAACCGGTTTCGGGTTCATTGGTGCAAATGATGCCCTTCTCCGGGTCGTCCGTTTGCGCGTTGCGCCCCTTCGATTGCGACGGATCCGACGAACACGCGATTGCACAGGCCATCACCAACAAAACCCATGCGTACTTCATATTCTCCCCGACTTGAACCCTAGCCCGGCGGCGCGATTACCGCGCGCTATATTAGCGTTAAACGCCAGCGACGCAATCGTGTTCACTGAGTCCGGATGGACGACGACGCGGCGGGACGATCCGCCGCGTTAATCTTGGTCTCAGCCAATCGTAAATTAGGTCGCGCCGAGGTAGTCCGCCTTACCCAATTCCACTCCATTGTGTCGCAGGATGTCGTATGCAGTGGTCACATGAAACAAAAAGTTGGGCAGTAGGAACTGCGCGAGATAAGGCAGTCCGATCAGATTCATCGGACCGCGCGCCGTTGGTAACGATATCGGCCGATCTTCCGAACCGTCAATTTGATCCGTTCGAAAGGTTTTAAGGTGCGCAACCGTCTTGTCGATGCGCTCGAGCAGTTGCGGAAACGTCGACTCGGTGTCTTCGTATTTGGGAACTTCCGTGCCGCTCAGGCGCGACGGGCAACTCTTCGCCATATCGGACGCCAATTGAATCTGGCGCGACAGCGGCAGCATGTCCGGATACAGCCGGCTGCCGAGCAACACCGCCGGATCGATTTTTCTCGCCTCGGCATGCGCGGCCGCCTTCTGCAAAATTGCGCGGAGGTTGCCGAGATAGCGGACGAATACCGGCACCGATGCCTCATACATGGAAATCTTCATGACCTGTTCTCCTCTCTAATCACATCTGTAACCATCGACGACTACTTGCGTTTTGCAAGTAGTATATCTACAAACTTGCAGTTTGCAAGTAATCTAGTAGACTCGCCGCGTGAAAAAACAGCTGCCGGCGAGACGCTCCGATTGCTCCATCAGTTACGCCGTCGATTATCTCGGCGATAAGTGGACTTTGCTGGTGCTCCGGGATCTTTTGTTTCAGGGCAAGCGGCGCTTCGGCGACTTTGCCGCGTCCGATGAAGGGATCGCTTCCAACATTCTTGCCGATCGGCTCAAACAACTCGAATCAGCCGGCATGGTGACGCGACGGTCCGACCCCGAAAACCGGCGCAGCGTGACCTACGCACCCACGGAGAAAACGATCGATCTCATTCCGGTCATGCTGGAACTGACGCGTTGGAGTGGTAAGTACGATGCACGTACGCGCGTAACCCCGAAGCTGACTCGCCGCATTGCCGAGGATCGCGAATCGTTGGTTGCCGAAATCGTCGCTCGTATTCATAAGTAAAAAAAGTCTGCGCGGATTCGAAGCGCGCCTAGCGACGTTTTGCGACGGCATCGGCGAAGCGTTCCATGGGCAGAAGTACAACGGCTAGGTCGCCTTCATTAGCCTGCGAGCAAGAAGGTGTGCAGCCGTGATTTATTGCCGACGCAGGCGCGCCGTTTTTCAAACTCTCTTTACAAAATGTCTACGCCGGAAGGTGTTGTAGGACGAGATTGATAACGGGTTCAGGGTGAACCGGGTTTGCAAAGATTGCCTAGCATGGCAATATGACGCGACGATGACAGCCGACGTAAATTCGTGGTGGCCGTTTCTCTGTGTGGTGGGCGCGCTTAATGTTGCAGCGTGGTCGCTTGCCGCCATGACGTTGTATCGCCGGCGCGCTGATATATCAGAGGAAATCTACTCCGCACGCCGGGTGCAGCTTCTCTTGTCGGCCTTCTACGTGTTCGGCTGCGCTTTCCGCTCTGTCATACCAGTGTATGACATTCCACGTATCTGTCTGTTCGACTCCTGGCTTTCCAGCGTTTTCATCGGCCGCTCGGTCGCGACCATCGCCGAACTGTGTTTCGTCGCTCAGTGGGCAGTAATGCTTCGCCAGGTTTCGCGGGCCACGGGAAGCTTTACGGGCAAAGCCGTCTCGCACACCGTGGTCCCGTTGATCGCGATCGCCGAGATCTGTTCGTGGTATTCCGTGCTCACCACTTCGAACATCGGTCACGTTGCGGAAGAAACACTCTGGGGCGTCAGCGCTGCGCTGCTGGTGATCAGCATCGTGGCGATGCGCTCCCACTGCAGCGGCACGCTGCGCAATGTGCTCGACGTGTGCTGCGTCGCCGGCATTCTCTATGTGGCATACATGTTCGTTGTGGATGTTCCCATGTACTGGTCGCGGTGGATTGCCGATGAAACCGCAGGGCGCCGGTACTTGAGCATCGCACAAGGCCTGCACGACGTGTCCGGCCGCTGGACGGTTTCGCATCGCTGGGAAGACTGGAAGCATGAAGTTGCGTGGATGTCGCTGTACTTCAGTGTAGCCGTGTGGCTGAGCATTTCGCTCATTCATGCTCCCGCGCCACAAGGTCGACCCGCGACGAACAAGGACAATCGTTTCCATTCCGCTATTCGTTAGCGGCGAGCGTCGCGAACTGCTGAGATCCGCTACCGCTGTTCCTATTTCTTTGCGGCTCTTAATGTAACCGTGGGCGCGGGAAGCCGCGAGCCGGCGGCGCCGACGAATTCCTCTTTCATCCCGTCGGCGTAATGTTGAACGAATTTCCAGATCAGTTGCGTGCCATCTTGTGGGTTAATCCCGAGCATGCCGAATTCCACAAACTCCAACGGCGCAATCGATCCGATCCACGAGGCGCCGACAATGTTGCCTGACGCGTCCTTCCTAATATCCACTTTCCATCCGGGCTTGGATTCGAACGAATAGATTCTAAGACCCGCCGGAAATTCGCCGTCGATCCGAACCGTAGCGACTTGTTTTTCGTTCGGCACGCGCATGACGTATTTTTCACGCGCGCCAAGCGTCGACTCCGGCGGAAATACTTTGATATGCCCGACCGCAACGCCAACGAATGCAGCGGCGGATAGGGCTACGAGGCAACTTGCGAATTCTTTCGTTGGCATCGCGACTTCCCCTCAATGACCGGCGCAGCAGGCCATTCGATTCTCATGCAATCCGAACTATAGCAGCGGTCGAGGACGCAGCGGTGTGGAATAGTAGTCGGCCATGCGTTTCAGCGTCGCAGGCTTGATCAGCCGCAGGCGATTGTTTTCCAATGTATGCAGCCCCAGCTTTTCTAAGCGCCGCAGCGTCTTGTTCGTATGCACCAGAGACAACCCGAGCGCATCGGCGATATGTTGCTGCGTTATCGGAAATGGCACGCTGCCCTCCTCGGACAATCCCGCCGCTTCCGCCCGCTTCACGATGTGAATGAGCAGCATCGCCATTCGTTCGCTTGCCGTTCGTCGGCCGACAGATAGTAGATTGTCGTCGACGATATGCTCTTCGTGCGCGGTCAGCCAGGTGATGTCATAGCCCAACTGTGGATGCGCGCGATAGAGATCCCATAGCCGTTCCGCAGGAAATATGCACAACTTGACGGCGCTCAGCGCCTCCACACCGTGCGGCGAATCGATGGCTATTTGCTCCTGCATGCCGATCAAATCGCCGGGAAAGAGAAAATTCAAAATCTGGCGGCGCCCATCGCTCAACGTGCGATAGCGAAAGGCCATGCCGAAGAGCAGTGTGTAAAGCTCTCCGACGCGGCGACTCTCGGCCAGAATTTCACCGCCGACCTCGACATCCAGTTCGCCTTTCTTAAACGACTGAATGAAGTCGATTTCCGCGTCAGTATTGATTGAAAAAGTGCGCAGATTCCGCAGCGGACAACGACGGCACGCTATGAATTCCTCTTTCATCGGCGGCCGACCCCGACGACCAACGCGAAGGCCATCGCTATGTCTTATGACATAGCAGCCGGACATCGCGGCAATTAAAGTAACGGTGTATACAGTAGCCGCTTCGGAAGCTGCGATGAATCATCCAATTCGACTAATCTATGTCAGCTTTATCTCACCCGATTTCGATCAGCATTCCATTGCGCAAATTGTCCGTCACGCGCGGAATAAAAACAGACAGCTGGACATCACCGGCGTACTCATATTCGACGGATTGCGCTTCTGTCAGTATTTGGAAGGACCGGCCGCAACGCTGAATGCGCTGGCAACGACCATTCGCACGGACCCTAGGCATCTGGATTTCAGCATCAAAGGATACAGTTCGCTTCTTGGGTCGCGACTATTTGGCGACTCGCCCCTCAGTTATGCGATCGCCAGCGAGCCGGGCGATCTAGAACAGCTGCACACAATCAATCGCGAGACGGACGCATCCGCATTCGTCGCATTGTTAGACCTGCTACCCAAGCTCAGCGCCGACTCGTCTATCGGCCGCTAAGCGGCCGCCTTGCGGAGCACATGTGCCGCGGCGCCTGCACGCTGCAGCTTGCGACGCGCGTCACGAATCAATCCTGTTGTCTGCTTTGCAGCATCGCATTGCAAAACTTGGCTCAATATCTACTAGACCATTCGGTCTAGTCGGATTAGTATCGCTGCATGCCGGATATTCCCGCCGACTTTG
>Ga0209488_10004382_pt1 | contig 11059 bp, 6 predicted proteins | sample Rivendell_Oct201_8_FD_188349 | JGI IMG/M metagenome (GOLD analysis project Ga0209488, IMG submission 188349) | Vadose zone soil microbial communities from the Eel River Critical Zone Observatory, Northern California, USA -... | ecosystem: Environmental > Terrestrial > Soil > Vadose zone >... | reverse complement strand
ATGGCCGTCTACTACCCGGTCCTGCGCATCCCCGGAACGGCGGGATGGTGGGCCAATCCCATGACCCTCGTCGTCAAGACGCGATTGGACGACCCCGTCTCGATCGTTCCGGCCGTACAGGCTGCCATCCGAGACGTTGATGCGTCGATCCCCGTCGCCGACGTCGACGCGATGGAGACGATCGTGGACCGATCGATGGCGCAGCTGTCCTTCGCGATGATGCTGCTCGCGATCGCCGCCTCGACGGCCCTCGTCCTCGCGGCCATAGGGCTCTACGGCGTCATCTCCTACATCGTGAGCCGGCGCACCGGAGAGATCGGTATTCGCATGGCGTTGGGTGCGGAGCCGAAACAGGTCGCGGGTCTTGTGGTCGGCGGTGCGGTAAAACTCGCCTTGGTAGGAGTGGGCGTCGGTGTCGTCGCCGCGCTCGGATTCACTCGCGCCCTGCGCGGCCTCCTCTATGATGTCCAGCCTACGCAACCGCTCGTGTATCTCATCGCGGCCCTGGTGCTCTCCGCTGTGGCGGCGTTGGCGGCATATCTACCCGCCCGGCGCGCCGCACGCATCGATCCGATGATCGCATTGAGGAATGAATGATGGACACCCTGCTGCAAGATCTCCGTTACGCCGCTCGTCAGCTTATCAGAAATCGTGGCTTCACGATCGTCGCTGTGCTCACGCTCACGCTCGGCATCGGCGCCAACACCGCCATCTTCAGCGTCATCCGCGGTGTGCTGCTGCGGCCGCTGCCCTTCCCGGAGCCGGAACGCTTGATGCTCGGCGTGGAAATGGTTGGGCAGGGACGCTCGGGTGTTACCGCGCCGGACTTCAACGACTGGCGAGCCCAGAGCCGAACACTCGACATCGCGGCCTTCGTGACGTACAACGCCAACCTCACCGGGATCGACGAGCCCGAGCGTGTGACCGCCGCTCGCGTCACGTCGAACTATTTCGCCACGCTGGGGGCGCGCCCTGTGCTCGGGCGCGTCTTTGCTCCGGAGGAAGAGCCCGAGGGCGGACCGCGCATCGCCATGCTGACGAGCGGGTTCTGGCGCCGCCGGCTGGGCGGCGATTCGACCGTGATTGGACGCTCGATCACGCTCGACGACGTGCCGTACACGATCGTCGGGGTCATGGGGCCCGATGCCGAGGGTCTGGAGAACGGCGAAGACGTGTGGGTCCCCCTGGCCATAACGCGACAGGAGCTGACGCAGACAGGCGCCCGCTTTCTCACTCCGATCGTCCGGCTGCGGCCGGGGGTCGAGCAGGCGCAAGCGTCCGCCGAGCTGCAGGGCATCGCGGCTCGCATCGCGCAGGTGCGGCCGTGGTCCAACAAGGACGTCGGAGCGGCACTGATCCCGATGTCGGAGGTCGTCGTCGGCGACAGCAGGCAATCGCTGCTGTTGCTGTTCGGCGCCGTCGGTCTCGTGCTGCTCATCGCGTGCGCGAATGTCGCGAACCTGCTGCTGGTCCGCGCGACGGCTCGTGTCCGCGAGAGTGCAATCCGGACCGCGCTCGGTGCCGGGCCGGGCCGGATCATCCGGCAGCTGCTGACCGAGAGCGTCCTCTTGTCACTGATCGGCGCGGTCGGCGGTCTGCTCCTCGCCTCGTGGGGGACCGGCCTGTTGGTGCAGGCGCTTCCGGCCGGCACACCCCGGCTGGATCAGGTGCACCTGGACGGCGTGGTGCTCGCGTTCACGTTGGGGATCGCAATGCTGACCGGCATCGTGTTCGGCCTGGCGCCCGCCCTGCGTGCCGCGCGGCCCGATCTGGTCCAGGGGTTGACCGACGCCGCGCGCGGATCCGGTGGCCCGCAACGCCGCCGGCTCGGCGCCGCGCTCGTCGTGGCCGAAATCGCCGTGGCGCTCGTGCTGCTCGTGTCTGCCGGATTGCTGCTGCGCAGCTTTGCCGCGTTGAACCGGGTCGATCCCGGATTCGATGCCGAGCATCTCACAGCCGTCCGGATCGCGCTGCCGGAAAGCCGCTATGGGCAGCCCGCACAGACCGTGCTCTTCTATGAGGGGCTCGTCGCGCGCGCCCGCGAGATTCCCGGGGTGCGCGAGAGCGCCGTCGCGTCGAGCGTGCCGTTCGGCAGCGGCGGATACAATCTGTCCATTGTGATCGAGGGGCGAGCAGCCCCGGCGCGCACTGAAGACACGCCGATGATTTTTCCCCGCGCTATCAGCGCCGGCTACTTCCGGACCATTGGCATGCGAGTCGTGGAGGGACGCGAATTCGAAGCAGGCGACCGCGCCGGCGCGCTGCGTGTCGCCATCGTCAACGAAACGGCCGTGCGGCGGTATTTCCCGGGTGAAAGTCCCATCGGCCGGCGGATCACGCCGGACGATAACGGCGCCGGCCCGATGCAGATCGTCGGTGTGGTTTCCGACGTCCGTGGCTTCGGGCTCGCGAGCGATCCTCGTCCCGAGCTCTTCTATCCTATCGAGCAGGCGGCGCCGAACCATTGGGAATGGACGGGGCGATCCATGAGCCTCGTAGTCCGCGCCGATGCCGGCGGTGCGCGCTTGAACGCCGGGCTCCGCGACGCGGTGTGGTCGCTCGATCGGAGTCTCCCCATCTACAGCATTTGGGACGTGCGTTCCTTGATCGCGCGCTCGGTCGCGCCGCGCCGGCTGTTCATGCTGCTCATCGCCGGATTTGCATCCGTGGCATTGCTTCTCGCCGCGATCGGCATCTATGGCGTGATGACGTTTACGGTGAGCCAGCGGACCCGTGAGATGGGGATCCGCGTCGCACTGGGCGCCGTCCGTCAGGACGTGTTCCGGCTCGTGGTCGGCCGGGCCATGGTTTTGACCGGCCTGGGTCTCGCCGTCGGTGTGCTGGCGGCCGTCGGCGTCACGCGCTTGCTCACACAGTCGCTCTACGGCATTCGGCCGAGCGATCCGCTCACGTACGTCGCGATCGCGGCATTGATGTGTGTGGTCACGTTCGCGGCGAGTTATCTCCCCGCCCGCCGCGCGGCACGCATCGACCCGATGATCGCGCTGAGAAATGAATAGGTGTCAGGTGTCTGGTGTCGGGTGCCAGCGGCGACCGGTGACGGCCTGGAAGCCCTGGCATCTGCCACCAGGCACCCGAAACCTATGATCAGCCTCTCCAACCTCGAGAAATCCTTCCCGCAGGCCGACGGCCGGCTCTTTGTGCTGCGCCGGATCTCACTCGACGTCCCGAAGGGAGATTTCGTGACGATCATGGGACCGTCGGGAGCGGGAAAATCTACGCTGCTCGCGGTGCTGGGCATGCTCGACGGCGACTGGACGGGGGAGTATCGCCTGCTCGACCACGACGTCCACAAACTGAAACACAAGGATCGGATCGCGCTCGGCAAACAGTACGTGGGGTTCGTGTTCCAGCAGTACCACTTGATCGACGACCTGACCGTCGCCGAGAATCTCGCGATGCCGCTGTCGTACCGCGACGTGAAGCCCGACGATCGTGAGGCCGCGGTCGCCGACACGCTCGATCGCTTCGGCATGGTGGCCAAAAAGAATCTTTATCCCCGTCAGCTCTCCGGTGGCCAGCAGCAGCTCGTCGGGGTCGCGCGGGCGGTGATTCACCGGCCTGCGCTGCTGCTCGCGGACGAGCCGACCGGGAATCTTCACTCGGAGCAGGGGAAGGACATCATGACGTTGTTCCGCGAGCTCAACGCCGCGGGCACGACGATCGTGCAGGTCACGCACTCGGAAGAGAACGCGAAGTACGGAAAGAGGGTCGTTCAGCTGAGGGATGGTTGGATTGTTGACTGATATCCGCGCGGGCATTCGCGGCCTCCGCCGCACTCCGGGGTTCGCGATCACCGCCATCCTCACCCTCGCCCTCGGGATCGGTCTCGCGACGGCGGTGTTCACAGTGGCCGATGCGCTGTTGCTGCGCCCGCTCCCAGTTCAGGATCAGGACCGCCTTGTCGTGCTGTGGGGACAGAAGCCCGAGCGAGACTTCGCCTATCCGCTAGGCTTCGACGACGCCCGCGAGTTCACACGACGGAGCCGAACTCTTGATCGGGTGGCGATCCTCGCATCTTGGGGCGCCGCGCCCCTGCCGATTCGCGATGCAGACCAGATCTCGCAGCTGCGCCGCGCGCTCGTGTCGGGCGACTTCTTCGACGTGCTCGGTGTGCGACCGGCGATCGGTCGAGGTTTGCAGTCGACTGATGACGTCTACGGCGCGGCACCGGTGATGGTGCTGAGCTACGCCGCGTGGCAGCAGCGATTTGGCGGCGACGCCCACGTACTGGAGCGTCACCTCGTGATGTATCAGGACGGCGTGGCGTACACGATCGTCGGCGTGATGCCGCAAGGATTGGACTACCCGCGAGGCACCGACTTCTGGGCGCCCGTCGCGGCGTCGATCCCGCCGAAAAGCCTGTCATATATCTCGCTCCACGTGATCGGGCACCTCGCGCCGCGGGCAACGATCACCGACGCGCGGGCCGAAATGACCGCCTTCTTGGGTCGCGCCGAGGCCCCGCGGGAGGAGCGCGACCTGCGCGGTGTCGCGCATACGCTGCCACGTCTCGTGCTGGGCGACGTACGGCCGGCGTTGTTCGTGTTTGCTGCGGCCTCCGGGCTGCTCCTCCTGATCACATGTATCAACGTCGCCAGTCTGTTGCTCGTCCGTGGCGTGGGACGTTTTCGGGAGATCGCCGTGCGTTCGGCGCTCGGCGCGGGACGGGGGCGGCTCATCGCCCAGCTGTTGATCGAGAACGGGATTCTCGCGGTCGCCGGCGGCGCGCTCGGGATCGTCGCGGCGGCGGCGGCACTGCAGAGCTTCATTGCGTTCGCGCCGGCCGGAGTACCGCGCCTGGATGAGATTCACCTGAACGCGACGGCGCTAGTGGGGGCCGTCGGAATCGCGGGCGTCGCCATGCTTCTCTTCGGCCTGGCGCCCGCGGTCATGTCCTCCCGCGTCGAGGTGCAGCGAGCGCTTCGATCCGATACTCGGCAGAGCAGAGGTCGGGCCTCGCGATTGGTCACCGAAGGGCTGGTGGCGGGACAGTTGGCACTTGCCTTGATTGTCCTCTCGGCCGCGGGGCTCATCGCCAAGAGCCTCCTCAGGCTCGAACGCGCCGACCTCTCCCTCGAACCGTCGCGCCTCCTGATCGGAGAGCTCGCGGTCCGATACGATCAGCACAACGACGCAACCAAGCAACGCGCTTTGCTCGAGCGGCTGCTGCCCCAGCTGCGGGCGATTCCAGGTGTCCGCGGTGTATCGCCGGTTGTGGCAGTTCCCTTCGCGGGATCGGCGGCGTGGGACGGCCGGCCGGCAGCTGACGGACAGTCTGCGGAGGAGATGGCTGCCAATCCGATGCTCAACATGGATGTCGTCGCTCCGGAGTACTTCGAGACGCTTGGCATCCCCGTGTTGCGGGGACGGGGGTTCACAGACGGGGATCGCGAGGGAACGCCGGCTGTGGTCGTCGTGAGTCAGTCCGCCGCACGCCACTACTGGTCTGGTCGAGACCCGATCGGTAAGCGCCTGAGGATGGGCGCGGACTTGGAGCGGACCGTCACCGTCATCGGAGTAGTGCCGGACACGCGCTACCGCGACCTGCGCGAGGCGCGGCCGAGCATCTACTACCCGCTCGGTCAATCGGTCTTCCCCTTCGCGCCGATGGCGCTCGCCATTCGTACGAGCGGACCGCCGGCCGCACAGGTCGCGGTCATTCGCCGGGTGATCAGCGAGACAGCGCCCGGCGTCGCGCTAACGAGCGCGGCACCATTCGACACGTTTCTCGACGGCCCATTGGCCCAGCCTCGCTTGAACGCACTGCTCCTGGCTGTGTTCGCATCCGCCGCGGTCATACTTGCGACCGTGGGCTTGTTCGGGGCTATGGCCACCATGGTGCGCCAACGAACGCGCGAGCTCGGTGTGCGGATGGCGTTGGGGGCGAACGCAGGAGATCTGCGACGAATGGTGATGGGTCGCGGTCTCACAATCGCAGCGATCGGATCGGTGCTGGGGCTGGTTGGTGCGCTGTTGGCGAACCATCTACTGCAAGGGTTGCTCTACGACGTGACTCCCACGGATTTGGCGACGCTCGTAGCAGTCACTGTGTTTCTGATCGTCGTGTCGGCGCTGGCCAGCCTCATCCCGGCCCGCGCGACCGCGCGCATCGATCCGGTGCTGGCGTTGCGAGCGGACTAGTGACCAGGGGCTAGGGCGGGCCTAGCCCCAGACCCCAAGGCCCCGCAACCTTCCTTCATGTCTGCGCCGCGTCTTCTCGTAGCTGACGATCAGCCAGATATCCTCGAAGCCCTCAAGTTGCTGCTGAAAGCTGAGGGCTTCGAGGTCGAGACCGCTGCGTCTCCCCGCGCGGTGCTCGCCGCTATCGAAGCGCGCGATTTCGATGCGCTGCTGATGGACATGAACTACGCCCGCGACACGACGTCGGGCGCCGAAGGGTTCGACTTGCTCTCACGCGTCCAGGGGCTGGAGAGCGCGCCGCCGGTGGTCGTGATGACGGCGTGGGGCAGCATCGACGGCGCGGTCGAAGCGATGCGCCGCGGCGCGCGAGACTACGTCGAGAAGCCTTGGGACAACCGGCGTCTCCTCGCCACGATGCGCACGCAGGTCGAGCTGGGCCGCGCGCTGCGGAAAAGTCAGCGGCTCGAGATCGAGAACCGCAGGCTCCGCAGGGAAGGGCTCCCCGAGCTCATCGCCGAATCGCCCGCCATGCAGCCGGTGTTGCGCGTGATGGAACGGGTGGGTCCCTCGGAGGCGAACGTTCTCGTGCTGGGCGAGCACGGAACGGGGAAAGAGGTCGTGGCGCGGTGGCTGCACGCGTCGTCGCCACGGGCGGAGCGCCCGATGGTCGCCGTGAATCTGGGCGGCATCCCCGACGGCCTGTTCGAGAGCGAGCTGTTCGGGCACGTGCGTGGTGCGTTCACCGACGCAAAGACCGACCGCGTGGGGCGCTTCGAGCTCGCCGAGGGCGGCACGCTGTTTCTCGACGAGATCGCGAATTTGCCGCTCCCGCAGCAAGCGAAGCTGCTGCGCGTGCTCGAGACGGGCGAGTACGAGCGCGTAGGCGCGTCACGCGCGCGCCGCGCCGACGTGCGCGTCATCGCGGCCACGAACGCCGACATCCAGGCGGAGGTGAAAGCCGGCCGCTTCCGGGAAGATCTGCTGTTTCGACTCAACACGGTGGAGATCCGGCTCCCGCCGCTGCGCGAGCGGCGCGCCGACATTCCGCTGCTCGCCGCGCACTTCCTGCGCCGCTACGCTGCCCGCTATCGGAAAGCGGCCAGGGAGTTCACACCTGATGCCATGGAGCTGATGCTGCGCCATTCGTGGCCCGGCAACGTGCGGGAGCTCGATCACGCGGTCGAGCGGGCCATGCTCATGGCGGAAGGCGGGCGTGTTCAGTCGCGCGACTTCGGATTGGGCGGAGGCGCGGGCGGAGACGGCGCCGCGGCGCTCGATCAGATGAGCCTCGAGGATGTGGAGCGTGTGCTGATCCAGAAAGCGCTGACACGCGCGGCAGGCAATGTGAGTGAAGCGGCCAAGGCGCTCGGCCTGTCGCGCAGCGCGCTGTACCGCCGGCTCAAACGGCATGGCCTCTAAGCACCCCCCGGCTCCTCGTCACGAGCGCCGCGTATTCTGGCTCGCGTTGCTCGGCGGATTCCCGGCTGTCGCCCTCGCGCTCGGCCTTCTCTGGTTCGGCGATTACACGGCGCGGACGCAGTGGACGCTCACGATCCTGGTGGCGGGCATCTGGCTCGCGTGCGCGACCATCGTGCGGGAGCACGTCGTGCGGCCCCTCCAGACCGTATCGAACGTGCTCGCCGCGCTGCGCGAGCGCGATTACACGCTGCGCGCGCGCGGCTCGAATCCCGAAGACGCACTCGGCCTGCTGCTGCTCGAGCTCAACAGCCTGGGCGACGATCTGCGCGGACAGCGGCTCGACGCCCTGGAAGCGACCGCGTTGCTGCGCCGAGTGATGGAAGAGATCGACGTCGCCATCTTCGCATTCGATGCCGCGCAGGCGCTGCGGCTCGTGAACCGCAGCGGCGCGGACCTGCTGGGGCGCGCGCCGGAACAGTTGCTCGGCCGCGACGCGTCGAGCCTCGGTCTCGCCGGGCCCCTCGCGGGCGACGCCCCGCGCGTCGACACGCTCACGTTTCCGGGCCGCGCCGGGCGCTGGGAATTGCGGCGCGGCATGTTCCGGCAGGGCGGCCTGCCGCACCAGCTACTGGTGCTCACCGATGTGAGTCGCGCGCTGAGCGATGAGGAGCGCCAGGCGTGGAAACGGTTGATTCGCGTCCTCAGTCACGAGCTCAACAACTCGTTGGCGCCCATCAAGTCCATCGCCGACAGTCTGCTTGCGCTCATCACGCGCGAGCCGGCGCCATCCGACCAACGCGAAGACCTGCGCAAAGGACTTGGCGTCATCGCGAGCCGCTCCGAGTCGCTCAGCCGGCTGATGGCGGCGTACGCGCGCCTGGCGCGGCTGCCGCCGCCCCGGCTCGAGCGCGTCGCGATTCAGGACTGGGTGCGCCGGGTGATCGCACTGGAGACGCGCCGGCCGGTCGCGATACGACCGGGTCCCAACGTGGCGATCCAGGCAGATGGCGGACAGCTCGATCAGCTCCTGATCAATCTCGTGCGCAACGCGGTGGACGCGACGCTCGAAGGGAATGGCGCGGTGGAAGTCGGCTGGGAAACGCGAAATGGCCAGCTCGATGTCTGGGTCCGTGACGAAGGGCCCGGCCTGGCCGACACGGCCAACTTGTTCGTGCCGTTCTACACGACCAAGCCCGATGGCTCGGGGATCGGTCTCGCGCTCTCGCGGCAGATCGCGGAAGCGCATGGCGGCGCGCTGACGTTGTCGAATCGCGCCGGACAACGGGGCTGCGAAGCGCGGCTGTCGCTCGCACTGAAGTTCGATAATGAGACCAGAATGAGAAGCCTCTCATAACTCAAAAAGGGTAGTCCGCTTTGTCGGCCGAGCGTGTTCATTCTCCCGAGCAACAAATCACCATCCACTTTTCGGGAGGATTCGATGAACAGGCTCATGGTTCTTGGCACGGCGGCGCTCGTCGCAATCGCCGCGTGCTCGCCGGACAGCAAGAGCGTTACGGGGCTGGCCGCGGACCGCGCGGTACAAATCGACGCCGAGGCGCAGGGCGCGGTCTACGCCCTGACCAATCAGACGACGGACAATGCGGTTGCAGTCTTCGCACGCTCGGCCGATGGCGCGCTGACGTGGCAGGCGAGCGTTCCTACCGGCGGCAGCGGTGCCGGCAGCGGTCTGGGCTCGCAGGGCGCGTTGGCCTCGAGCGCGGACGGCCGCTGGCTGTTCGCGGTGAACGCCGGTTCGAACGACGTGTCGGCATTTCAGGTCACACCCGGCGGGCTCTCATTGACGAGTCGCGTCGCATCGGGCGGCATCCGACCGATCAGCGTCACCGTGCACGGCGACCTCCTCTACGTGCTCAATGCCGGCGGCGACGGCAACATCTCCGGCTTCAGCTTGGGGTCTGATGGTGCGCTGTCGCCCATTGCCGGATCGTCGCGGCCACTTTCAGGGAGCGCGGTCGGACCAGCCCAGGTCTCGTTCAGCCCCAATGGACGCTGGCTCGTCGTCACCGAGAAGGCGACGAATAGACTGGATGTCTACGCGGTGAACGAGGGTGGCGTTACGTCTGCGGTCAGGACGACGGCATCGGCCGGCGGCACGCCCTTCGGCTTCGCATTCGGGCACCGTGATGAGTTGTTCGTCTCGGAGGCGGCGGGCAGTGCCTCGTCGTATGAGATCGAGCGCGATGGCTCCCTGAATGTCGCCAGCGGTGCGGTTGTGACGCACCAGGGCGCGCCCTGTTGGGCCGTCGTCACGAAGAATGGAAAGTTTGGCTACACTGCGAACGCCCAGGGCGGCTCGATTTCAGGCTTCTCCATCAACAATGATGGAGCGATTGCGCTCATCGACGGAGATGGCCGGACCGCAGTCGTGGGCGGCGGGAATATCGATCTCGCGGTGAGTGGGAACAGCCGCTATCTGTATCAGCTGAACGGCAACCGCAGCATCAGTGGCTTCCGCATCGAAGCAGATGGTCATCTGACAGCGGTAGGGAACATCGCCGGACTTCCGGCGAGTACAGTCGGACTGGTGGCGCGGTAGGATCTACAGGCGCTCGGCCGAGGGGAGCCAGAGAGTGAAGGTGCTTCCCCGGCCTGGTGCGCTGTCCACTTCAACCCGACCTCCCTGCAGCTCCGCCAGCAACCGCGCGATCGCGAGACCCAAGCCCGTTCCTCCCAACTCGCGGCTCCGCGACTGATCGATCCGGAAGAAGCGATCAAAGATCCGATCCAGATGTTCCGGTGCGATACCGGGGCCGGTGTCCTGCACGCTCACACTGACTTCCTTGCCATGGGGCATGATCGCGAATGTCACGCTGCCGCTCGGCGTGTAGCGCACCGCGTTCGACGCGAAATTCAGCAGGATGTGCCGCGTCCGATCGGCGTCCCCAATGACATCAATCCGCGCCGCAGGCTCAGCGTGCACGACCAGCGACTTATCCGTGGCCATTGCTTCCGTGATCTCCCGGACCTCCTCGACGACGGCCGCCAGATCAAATGGGGCATGGGCCAAAGCGAGCTGCCGATTCTCGCCGCGGGCGATCAGAAGCAGCTCCTCGATAAGCTTCGTCGTGCGGTCGAGACCGCGCTCCATCGCGACGAGGGCATCGCGAATCTCGGGCTCCGTCCGGCCTTCCGCGGAAGCCCACTGCACCTGCGCGCGCAGGTGCGTTAGGGGTGTGCGCAACTCGTGACTCGCATCCGCTGTGAATGACTGCAGTGCACGGTGCGCGCGATCCACGCGCTCGAGCATCCGGTTGATACTCTCCGCCAGATCGGTGACCTCCGCCTGCCCGGTGGGACTCGTGAGCCGGGTGCCGAGCTCGGACGGTCCGATCGCACGGGTCTCGCGGGTCACGCGGTCGAGGGGCTGCAACGTTTGGTCGACGGCTTGCCGAGCCCCCCGTGCCGACGCGAACGCTGCCAGCGGCAGGAGCAGGGCGGCCGCGATTGCGAGGAT
>Ga0209488_10004380_pt1 | contig 11059 bp, 12 predicted proteins | sample Rivendell_Oct201_8_FD_188349 | JGI IMG/M metagenome (GOLD analysis project Ga0209488, IMG submission 188349) | Vadose zone soil microbial communities from the Eel River Critical Zone Observatory, Northern California, USA -... | ecosystem: Environmental > Terrestrial > Soil > Vadose zone >... | reverse complement strand
GGTCCACTCGATCGGCCCCGCGGCAGGGGCCTCGCGCACGGGTCTGGGCTCCGGCCCGAGATACCTTGCGGGGTCGCTCTGGAACTTCGCCAGGCAGCCGGGACTGCAGAATCCGTACTCGTGGCCTTCGTGGATCAGCTTTCCGCCCTGGGGGTCATCGAGATCCACGGTCATGCCGCAGACCAGGTCCTTGCCAGGACGCGCAGCGCGGGCAGCGTGCTTCACATGCCGCTCATGTGCGCGTGGCTGGTCGGCATCTTCGCCGGCTGCAACCCCACGAAGAAGAACGCGCCGAGGGGCGTCCGTGTCCCATAGAGCGTTTCGAGCCCGGCGGGAACGACCCCGATATCGACCGTGGCGCCGATGAAGGGAACGATCGGACCTCCGCTGAAGCGGTGGACGTGTCCGAACTGACCCTGGAAGACGCCATATTTTGCCTCGGGATCGCCCGGCACCACCAGGTCATGGCCGAGCTTCTGCACGTACTCCAGCCGTCCGAACGGGACGTTGCTGCCGTCGAGGTCCAGGGTTGCCTCGGCGAGCACGCTGTCGGACGCGTGACCCGACTCGATGTTCCGGCCCCAGATGGCGGTCACCGCGAAGTTGCCCCGCGAGAGAATCGGCGCGCTGAAGGCGCCGGACGCCGTGACCCGGTGCAGGCTCACGTCGGGTTGCGAGGCCTCGGGGCTGTGGATGTAGCCGTACGACACCTGGAAGCTGGTGCGCTCGGTGGGATTCACCGACAGGCGGCCCGACCACGAGTCGAGCGCACCGAGGTCGAGGTCCCACCGGTCCTCGTCGGGTTCGCGGCCGTGGAAGATGGAGCCTTCGAGCTTTGCCCAACCGGTGTAGACGCCGGCAGTCAATACACCAAAGGAGATGTGCGTCGAGTCCTGCCAGTGGTGGCCGATGGGCGGGAACGGGTTGTACATGGCGGAGGCACGATGCATGAACGCAGTGGGGCCCAGCGCCGGCTCGCCGGACGGCGCGGCATACAGCTCGAGTCCGAGCGCGTCGCCCACCGGGTACCGGTAGCTCGCCGCCAGCTCCATGAAGAGGTCGTGCGGATGCTGGCGGTCGTGCAGCGGAGAGCCACCGTAGGTTTCGCCGCTCTGGAGCAGGAGCGGAAGCTGCAGCTCTCCGCCCATGGTCGCGGGCTCGGCGGAGAGCATGGAACGCAGCATGAGCTCGCCACCCAGCAACGGGCGTGAGGCCATGCCCATGATCCAGTTGACCGACGCAAGCCTGTCCGAGCCACGATCGCTCCACTGCACGTCGTAGCCGGCCTCCAGCGAGTAGTGCAGCATCAGCATCCAGTCGCCCACCATGAAGTGATGCGCGAACACCGGTGAGGAATCGGGCATCCAGCTGGTTCCGGACCCTTCGCGGCCGTGCGGGACGCGAAAGGCCGGGGTGTCGCCCGTCTCGTGGGCGGCCGAGTGCCCCAGGTGCTCATGGTCCATTGGACCAGGTTCCTCCGGAGCAGGCTGTTCCTTTTCGGCGTCCTTCGGCTGCGTGCCGGAGTGATGCTCGTGCTCCTGCGCGAACACTGCACCCGGCCCGGCCAGCGCGACCATGCAGACGACCATCGTTGCGGATGCCTTCTTGAGCATGCGAGCCTCCCATCGGAGCGACGTGGGCGAACGGCACGGAATCGGGGCGCTCGAGGCCCCGCCCTGCAGTCACCGCAGGCTCAGATCAGAAGCGCGCGTTGGGCGAGAAAGAGCGGGGGGCCCTGGGCGCCAAGGTGCGGCTGCCGGCGAACTCGTTCGCAGACCGGAAGCTCCAGGGCGATGGACCCGATGGAGATGCTGGCCGACGCGGGCGCAGCTCGGAGCTGATCGGTCTCCCGGGTATGCGTCACCCCGAGGGCCGGGACGACGCGGCGCTCGCAACATCCCTCCTGCTGAACGCCGGCCTCTTCGGGCACCGACTGCTCGACGCAGTCGAGGGTCTCGGTCCCCGTGTACCGGCAGAACATCCGCGCCTGAACCACTGCGGGAGCCGCGAGCAACGCGACGACGAGGAGGGCGCCAATGAGACGCAACATCCAGTCCAGCATAGCAGCATCGATGCATGGGGCGAGACGACCATGTCTAGAACTGCGATTCGCATGACCTGGGACGGCGCCGCGACAACGATCGCGATCTCACGACTTGCGCCTCTAGGTCACCCACCGCGGATGGCGCCACCCGGATTCCCGCCGTTCGGCGCGGGCCGTGGATTGAAGGAGGCCGCAACCGCCCGGGCCAGCGCGCGGGGGCTGACGCGAAGGGACTGTACGGTGAGCTTGTTCTTCAGGCCGTGGATCACCATCGGCTTGCCCTTCATCATCGCGCGGTAGCCCTGCCTGGCGACGGTCGCGGCGGAAGCGGCCCCCAGCCGGAAGAGGAGCGATCGCGCGTTCCCGGCCACCGTCGCGAACTCGGTGGCCGTCGCGCCCGGGCAGCTCACGGTGGCGGTCACGCCGCTCCCGCGCAACTCGTACCAGAGCGCCTCGGTGAAGCGAGGTCCAACTCGACGAACGCTCCGCTGGTGCCGAAGCCGGCGTTGTTCACCAGGAAGTCGATCTCCAGGCCGAGGCGGCGGACCTCATCGACCACGCGAGAGACGCCGTCCGGCGCGGCAAGGTCGGCGGCCACCACCCGCGCCTTCACCCCGTGCGCAGACTCCAGCTCGCGCGCCAGCGCTTCCAGTCGATCGCGCCGTCGGGCCACCAGGACCAGGTCGTGCTTGTCGGCGGCAAAGAGCCTCGAGTACTCGACGCCCAGCCCGGCCGACGCTCCGGTGATCAATGCGGTTCCCATGTGCGCCGTCGTAGCGCGACTTCTGCCATTGCGCCAGCAGGAGGGCGCCATCGGCTCAGCGATTGGCGAGCGGCGCCAGCAGGACCACGGAGTAGCCGACCGAGGTCGCGCGCGTGGGATTGGCGTACGAGTGGCGCTGGTCGGCCCGGAACGAGATCACGTCGCCGGACAGCAGGTGGAACGACTCCCCGCTCACGACCAGGTCGATCTCTCCGGATTCGCAGGTGAGATATTCGCGGGTTCCCGGCGTGTGGGGAACGCCCGTCAGCCGCGCCAGCGGCGCAAACTCCATCCGGGCGATCTCGGACCCGGGGATGGGATCGGGCAGAAGCTGCCGGACGTTCACCTGGCCGCGCACGCGCACCGGCACGGCGCTGCGCGGGTAGAAGCGCGAGGCGGCGCGCGGCGCGGCCAGCAGCTCTTCGAGTGAGATCTGGAGACTGCTGGCGACGCGGTGGAGCACGGCGAGCGTGGGGTTGGCGCTGCCCGACTCGAGATTCGCCCAGGTGGCGCGAGGCAGGCCGGAGAGGCGCGCCATCTGCTGCTGGGTGAAGCCCCGGGCCGTGCGGAGCTGCTTGACGTTGGCAGCCAGGTGGCCGGCGAGGGCGTCCATGCCAAGAGAGTAACCTTCTGCCAATACATTGTCAGGAATGCCAGTTGGACAGCAGAGACCGTTAGGCTCGGCCCCTGAGGAGGGATCGGGGCTGATGGACCTGAGAGGCAAGGGTGTCTTGGTGACGGGGGCGAGCAAGGGCCTGGGAGCGGCGCTGGCGGAGGAGCTGGCTCGCGAAGGCGCGCTCGTGGCGCTGGTGGCTCGCGGCGCGGACGACCTGGCGCGGGTCGCCGCGCGCATCCGGGCCTCGGGCGGTGAGGCGCATGCGCTCCCCGCGGACGTGGCGGACAAGCGCGCGGCGCATGTCATCGCCGGCGCGGCCGCGGCCCTGGTGGGACCGATCGAGCTGCTGGTCCACAACGCCAGCACGCTCGGGCCGGTGCCGCTGCGGTCGCTTCTCGACACGGACTGCGAGGACCTGGACCGCGTGCTCGAGGTGAACCTGGTCGGGCCGTTCCGGCTGACGAAGCTCGTGGCGGGCGCCATGGCGCTGCGCGGGTCGGGGCTGGTCGTGCACGTGAGCAGCGACGCGGCGGTGGCGGCATACCCGCGTTGGGGTGCCTATGGGGTCTCCAAGGCGGCGCTCGATCATCTGGGGCGCGTCTTCGCGGCGGAGCTTGGCCCCGCGGGAGTGCGCTTCCTCAGCATCGACCCCGGCGAGATGGACACTGAGATGCATGCGGCGGCGATGCCCGAGGCCGACCGCACGGCGTTGCCGCGGCCGGATGTGGTGGCACGCCGGATCGCCCGCATGGTCCGGCAGGTGGAACGGATCGAGGCCGGCACGCGGCTGGACGCCAACGCCTGGGCGGAGCAGCGATGATCCCGGCGCGCTGGCCCCGGGAGGACGCGCTGGGCGAACGGCTCCTGGTGATCGACCCGCGCGCAGGGAGCTTCCGCGACGCCCGCATCGGCGACTTGCCCGAGCTTCTCCGCCCCGCGGATCTTCTGGTGTTGAACGACGCCGCGACCCTGCCCGCCTCGCTCGCGGGGCGCGGTCCCCGGGGCGAGCCCGTCGAGGTGAGGCTCCTGGGCGAGCTGGCCTCGGGCGCCTTTCGCGCAGCGCTCTTCGGCGCCGGAGACTGGCGCACTCGCACCGAGGATCGCCCCGCGCCTCCGGCCGTCGAGCCCGGGGCGTGGCTCACGTTCGCGGAGCTGTCGGCCACCGTCGAGCGGGTCTCGCCGCTCTCCACGCGCCTCGTCGAGCTTCGCTTCGACCGCAGCGGTGCCGCCTTCTGGCTGGCGCTCTACCGAGCGGGGAAGCCGGTTCAGTACTCGTACATGGCGGCGCCGCTCGAGCTCTGGCACGTTCAGGTGCCGTATGCCTCGCGCCCCTGGGCGGTGGAGATGCCGTCCGCGGGCCGGCCGCTGCGCTGGGAGGTGTTGCTGCAGCTGCGCGCTCGCGGCGTGCAGTTCGCCCGGGTGACGCATGCCGCCGGGCTCTCCGCCACCGGCGATCCTGCGCTCGACGCGGCGCTGCCGCTCCCCGAGCGCTTCGAGGTGCCGGCCTCCACGGAGAGGGCGGTCGGCGAGGCCCGCGCGGCGGGCGGGCGCATCGTGGCGGTGGGGACCAGCGCGGCCAGGGCCCTGGAAGGGGCCGCCGCGCAGCATGGCGGCGCGCTGTTCGAGAGTGGAGGCGAGACCGACCTGCTCATCGGCCCCGGGTACCGGCCCTGCGTCGTGGATGGTCTGCTCACCGGCACGCACGAGCCCACGGCCAGCCACTTCGCGCTGCTGCACGCCTTCGCGCCCGCGGAGCTGCTCGCGCGCGCCAGCGCCCACGCTGAGCAGACCGGTTACCTGTCGCACGAGTTCGGCGACTCGTGGTTGGTGCTGGACGCCCGGGCCGCTGGTTGACGCCGGCAGGATTCGGTGCGCGTTTTCTTCGGGTCCCGTTCCGATGGGAGGAGCGATGGCCAAGTGGTTCTTCGAGCCGGGTCACACCGCCGCGGAATTCTGCGCGCGCCACATGATGGTGACGTACGTCCGCGGGCACTTCAAGAACGTCCGCGGGAGCCTCGTCTTCGACGAGAAGCACCCGACATCGGCGTCGGTGGAGGCGATCATCGACACGCGCGGGCTGTGGACGGGCGAACCGGAGCGCGATGCCCATCTCCGCAGCGCGGACTTCCTCGACGTCGAGCGCCATCCCCAGATCCGCTTCAGCGGTCGCGTGGGCAAGACGCTCGGCGCCCTGGACTGGAGAGTGGACGGCGAGCTGACCATTCGCGGAGTCACCCGGCCGAGCTCCCTCGAGGTGCATTACCTCGGCCGCTGGACCACGCCGTGGTGGGAGGGCAACGTGGACAAGGGGCCGAAGATCCGGGCGGGGTTCGTCGCCACCACCACCATCGACCGGCACGACTTCGGCGTCAGCTGGAACAGCCTCCTCGACCACGGCGGCATCGTGGTGGGCGACCAGGTGCAGATCACCATCGATGCCGAGGCGATCCTCGAGGAGACGTGAAACGCATTCCCCCCCCGCTCGGGGCTCTCAGGTGCTGATGCGGGTGCCCAGCACTTGAAGGAACTTCGCGATCCAGTCGGGGTGGGCCGGCCACGCGGGTGCAGTCACGAAGTTCTTGTCGATCACCGCCTTGTCGATGGCGATGTCCGCGTACTCGCCACCCGCTGCGCGGACTTCGGGAGCGCAGGCCGGATACGCGGAAACGACCCGGCCGCGGACCACGTCCGCCGCGGTGAGGATCTGGGCGGCGTGGCAGATGGCGGCGAGCGGCTTGTTCGCCTGCGCGAAGTGCCGGACGCAATCGATGACCTTCTTGTTGAGCCGCAGGTACTCGGGCGCCCGGCCGCCGGCGATCAGCAGCGCGTCGTAGTCTCCGAAACGGACCTCGTCGAAGGCCGCGTTGAGGGTGAAGTCGTGCCCGCGCTTCTCGGAGTAGGTCTGATCGCCTTCGAAGTCATGGATGGCAGTCCGGATCTTCTCGCCCTTCTGCTTGCCCGGGCAGACCGCGTCCACCGCGTGGCCGACCGCCTGAAGCGCCTGGAACGGCACCATGATCTCGTAGTCCTCTCCGAAGTCGCCCACCAACATCAGGATTTTCTTGGCCATGTTTCCTCCGCGGGTCCTTCCCGGGAGCCCGGCTGTACTCTCGTGCCGGTACGGAGTCAACGAACGATTGGCAGGCTCACGCGACAATCTCCAGCACGTCGGCGAGCAGCGCCTGCGCCGTGATCTCCGGACCGGCGCCAGGCCCGCGGACCACCAGCGGCTGCACGCGGTAGCGCCGGGTGGTGAAGGCGAAGAGGTTGTCGGCGCCCGACAGCTGCGCGCAGGGATGGTCGGGCGCCAGTGCCTCGAGCCGTACGCTCGCCCGCTCTCCGATTCCGAGGCGCGCCACGTAGCGCAGCACCTTGCCCGAAGCGGCCGCGGCGTACCGGCGGCGCTCGAGCAGCACGTCGAGCTCGCCAAGCCGCCCCAGGAAGGCCTCGAGCGTCAGATCGCGAAGCGGCGCAGGCACCAGGTCCTCTACCTCCATGTCGCGCTCCTCGAGCCGCTCTCCGGCGGCGCGGGCCACGATCAGCAGCTTGCGGGCGACGTCGCGTCCTGACAGATCGGCCCGCGGGTCGGGCTCGGTGTAGCCGCGCTCGCGAGCCTCGGCGAGCAACGAGGAGAACGCGACCGTGCCGTCATAGGCATTGAAGAGGAACGAGAGCGACCCGGAGAAGACGCCGGAGAGCGCGACCAAGGTGTCGCCGGCGCGCTGGAGCCGGCGCAACGTCGAGAGCGCCGGGAGCCCGGCCCCGACCGTGGCGGCGTCGCCGTAGCGCGTGCCTCCGACTTCGGCCCCCGCCTGCAGCGCCTCCCATTCCCCGAGCGCACCGCCGGCGGCGAGCTTGTTGGCGCTGACCACGTGCACCCCGCGGGCGAGCCAGCGCGCGTGATGCGCCGCCACCTCCTGGGCCGCGGTGGCGTCCACCACCACCCGCACGTCGGCCGCCGTTTGCCGAAGCGCCGCCACCGACGCCTCCAGGCCAGGCCGCTCGCCATCAGCCCAGAGGCGGTTGAGCGCGTTTCCGGGGTCGATGCCGCCCCCGTCGCTGAGCGCCCGCCGGGAATTGGCGACGCCGACCAGGCGGAGAGCCCCGAAGCCGCGCTCGGCGAGCTGTCGGAGCAGGGCGCCTCCGACCTGTCCCGTTCCCAGGAGTGAGAGCGCGACCCTGGGCTGCTCCTGGACGCGATTCGCAGCAGCGAAGTGGGAAGGGACGAACGGAAGGATCGACGACATCGGTAGCTCCGTCAGGCCCGAAAACCCCCTGCGGAGGACCGCGTGTCGTCGATCCGGGCGCTCATCGCGCGCGTGGCCGACGCCACCTCTCATCTCTCGGCGATCCGCGCCTCAAAGGCGGGCCACCGCAGGAGTTGGCACCGTGACGGGGAACGTCGGTCCCGCTGGTTGCCCCGGCTTCGAAGGGCCTATCCCTCAGCCGGTCTTGATGAGATGATGCGTGTCTAGCAGCACCAGTCGGGGGCGTCAAACGATCCAGCGGACGCGCCCCGGGAGCTCCGGAACGAGCTCACCTGGTGGTGAATCCGGGCGCGCTCTGCCTAGGCGAGCTAACGATACCGGAAGCTAGAAACGATGCGCCTACTCCTGTTCGCAGAACTGCGCCACCGTCGCCAGGAGGGCGCCGAGCTCGACCGGCTTCCTCAGGAATCCGGCTGCCTGCATCTGCTCCGCCGCGGTGTCCAGGTCGGCGTGGGCGCTCAGCACCACCACCGGGATCTCGCTCAGCGCAGGGTCCTTCTGTTGCTCGGCACGAAACGTCTTGCCGTCCATGATCGGCATCATCACGTCGAGCAGGATGACGCAAGGCGCGGTCGTCGCAGCCCGCAGCTCCTGCAAAGCCGCCGCGCCGTTGGCGGCATGGAGCGGGCGGTAGTTCACGTCCTGGAGAACTTCCGCGAGCGCCATGCGCGTGTCGGCGTCGTCTTCGACGATGAGCACCGTCCTGCCGCAGCTCGGTCCCGTCATGCGCGCGCCCGCGGGACCTTGTCCCGGCCTGCTGCCGCCGGCGCGGACAGCCGCGGCAGCTCGACGACGAAAGTGGAGCCCTCGCCGGGCTTGCTGATGACGGAGATCGTGCCCCGGTGCGCCTCGACGATGTGCCGCGTGATGTACAGGCCGAGACCCATGCCTCCGTAGTTGCGGATGGGCGCTGCCCGCTGGAAGCGTCCGAAGATGCGATCCACGTCGTCCGGCGCGATGCCAATGCCGCGGTCGGCGACGCAGAGCCGGACGAGGTCACCCACCTCCTCCAGCTTCACGGTGATCGGCTTGCCCGCTCCGTACTTGACGGCATTCGAGAGCAGGTTCACCAGCACCTGCTCGATCCGCAGCCGATCCCACGATCCCTCGAGCTTCTCCGGCAATTGCAGCTCCAACGCCGCGCGGGCCTGCGTTGCTGGTTCGCGGAAATCCTCAGCCACCTGGCGGACGATGATCGCCAGATCGAAGCTCTCGGACGTCATCTCCACCCGCCCCTGCGCAATCCGGGAGACGTCGAGCAGACGATCGACGAGCCGCGCCAGCCGCTCGGTCTGACGCACCGCCGCGCCGAGCCGCTCACCCTTGGGAGGGGGAAGCCCGCCGCTGCTCTCCAGGCCCTGGAGCTTGAGCTGGAGCGCGGTCAGGGGCGTCCGCAGCTCGTGCGCGGCCACGGAGATGAACTCGTCGCGCTCGAGCAGCGCCTCCTGGATGCGGACGCTCCTGCCGCGCTCCTCGATGGCTTCGCGTTCGGCGAGGCGAAGCTGCTCCTCGCTCTGGCTCCGCGCCATCGCGACGGCCACCACGTTTGCGACAGCTTGCAGGAACCTGACGTCGTTCGCAGTGAGCGGCCGGGAGGCGGACGCCGCAAGGAAGCCGTACTCAGCGTCCGGTTCCGGCGCGTGGATTCGCACGGTCCTCGCCCCCGGCACCGGCGACTCGCCGGCGCGCAGGATGCGGACGTCGTCGATCTGAAGCGTTTCACGGACGGTTTGCATCGAGCGCTCGATCACCCGATCGAGCTGCCCGGACTGCAGCGCGTAAAGCCCCAGCTCCGCGGCCACCGACTGCTGCCGGGCGCGCTCGGCCATTTCCTCGGCGGCACGCTTGCGCTCGCTGAGGTCGCGCGTGATCTTGGTGAAGCCGATCAGCGCGCCCTCGCGATTCCGCGTCGCGCTCAGCACGACGTTGGCCCAGAAGCGCGAGCCGTCCTTTCGGACGCGCCAGCCCTCTTCTTCGAAGCGCCCCTTCGCGCTGGCGATCTCGAGCTCGCGTTCCGGCTTTCCCGCGCTGATCTCCTCCGGAGGGTAGAAGCGGGAGAAGTGCTGCCCGACGATCTCCTGCGCGGTGTATCCCTTGATGTGCTCGGCCCCCCGGTTCCAGCTCGCCACCCGGCCCTGGCGATCGAGCATGAAGATGGCGTACTCCTGCACGCTCTCGATCATCAGGCGCAACCGCTCCTCGGCCTGGCGAAGCTGCTCCTCTTCCCGGCGCCGCTCGGTCATGTCGCGCGTCACCTTGGCGAAGCCGATCAGCTTTCCGTTGCGATCGTTCACCCGGGTGATCACGACGTCTGCCCAGAAATGGGAGCCGTCCTTGCGGACCCGCCAACCTTCGTCCTCGACGCGGCCCTCGTCCTGCGCACGGCGGAGCAGGCGCATCGGCCTGCCGGCCGCCTGGTCCTCCGGCGTGTAGAAGATGGAGAGATTGCTGCCGATCGCTTCGTCAGCGCGGTAGCCCTTCGCTCGCTCGGCACCGAGGTTCCAGCTGGTGATGGTCCCTTGGGGGTCGAGCATGAAGATCGCGTAGTCCGTCACGCTGGCGACGTTCAGGACCGTCCGTCCCTCACCCGATTGCTCGTCATCCTGGCGGCGTCGGGCCAGGTCGCGCGTGACCTTCACGTACCCCTCGACGGCGCCGTTTGCCCCGCGGAGCGGCGAGATCACCTCGTCGGCCCAGAAGCGCGATCCGTCCTTGCGCACACGCCAGCCTTCATCGTGGGCGCGCCCCGCGCGGAGGGCCTCGGCCAACAACGTCTGAGGGCGCCCAGCCGCGCGGTCCTCTGCCGTGTAGAGGCGGTCGAAACGGTGCCCGACGATCTCCTCTGGGCCATACCCCTCGATCTGCCGAGCGCCCGTGTTCCAGGTGAGCACGACACCCTGCGGGTCGAGCAGGACGATCGCATAGTCCTGGATGCTGTCGGTGACGGCGCGCAGCTCCGCCGACGCGCGCAGCGCACTCAACTCATCTTGCACGAGAGGATTCTCCATCGAGGGGCAGTCCACTAACCATTCCGCGTGCTCCGTGCAGTCGGTTTTTGCACAGCGCCTCCGCTGGAGTCGTGCAGTCGACGCGCCGCCGTGATCCAGAGGCGGAGATGACGTCCGGGCGGATCCTCAAGACGTACGTGGCATTGACCTTGCTCTCCACCTTTGCCTCGTCCTTCATCTGGGGAATCAACACGCTCTTCCTGCTCGACGCCGGCCTCTCCGAAAAGGACATCGCGCCGGTGCTCTTGCAGCATGCCGACGGCAAGACCGCGCTGATCCGCGGCGACGTCGACGCGTGGGCCGGTCTCGATCCGATGATGGCGCAGGCGGAAATCGAGGATGGCGCAAAACTGTTCTTCC
>Ga0209488_10004379_pt1 | contig 11060 bp, 11 predicted proteins | sample Rivendell_Oct201_8_FD_188349 | JGI IMG/M metagenome (GOLD analysis project Ga0209488, IMG submission 188349) | Vadose zone soil microbial communities from the Eel River Critical Zone Observatory, Northern California, USA -... | ecosystem: Environmental > Terrestrial > Soil > Vadose zone >... | reverse complement strand
AGACTGCTATGCCCTGCTGCCTCCAACTGACGGATGTGTAGGAATGCGTCGGAGCGGCCCATCACGGCCACAAACCCAAAGCCCTTCTCAGCATTGAACCGTATGACGATTGCTTCGACCGGTTCTGATGCTTGTGCCGCGCTCGGACTCGGATAACTTAGCCGAACCCCGGAGGCTCGGGCCAGTTGGCGCCTCGGGCGTGCCAAGGTAGAGAAATCCGATCACGGGAATCGCTGGCTAAAAAAGGCCGAACACAATTCATTCAGGATGTCCGCTGTCACGCTGAGTATTGGTTTATAAACGGGCCACAAATGTCGCCTTCTTGATCTCCAGCTTCAGCAACCGGATAGCCGTCCAATTCGCGCAGTTGTGCAAAGATTGCACGGGCACGGCGTTCGACCGCTTGTCGCGTTTGACCTAGGATTGCATGCCCACCTGCCGGCATTGCCGCCACCTCGTTTTCAGCCGACCCACATTCTGCGATCACCAATTTAGTCAGTTCGCCGATACGATCAATAACCTGCCTGGGATTAAGCCCACACTCGCGCGCGAAGCGGTGCCAGTGTCTTCCCTTGAGCTGATCGCCCCTGCTGTTGCCGGCGATCTTCTGAGCGAGGTTCTTCGTAACATTCTCCCAAACCTCACCGCACATGACGTCATATATCGGTGCGAGCGATGCCCCCGTTGCGTTGATCATGATCGAATAGTTCTTGGCATGAGCGTCGGTATTGCAGGTGATGACATTGAACACGACCATGTCAAGCAAATGGACAATATCGGTCGAATACATGTGCCGCCGCGCTACCTCAAACAGGTCCTTCAACGTAGGCCCGCGAATTCCTGTCTGATTGATCTCGTACTTGGCAGATGGCGGTTTCCCGAGCGCCTGGCAAAAGTCTTCTTGGTGCAAGCGACGCCAACGGCCGCTGACATTGATTCGATCAAATCGTTTCACGAGTAGGTAGGTTCGCTCGCCGGCTTTTCCGGTGCTCACATCCGGCGTCGGTATGCCCAGTCGTCTCGCCAATGTTAAGCAAAATGCCTCGTTCTGAACGCCACCCCGCAGGCGCGGGGCATCCGGTTTGAGGATATGCGTCGATGGTGAGCCATTCATGGGAATGCAGACGAGACCCCTGTCATCAATAGCCACAGGAAGCTTCGACTGCACGCCTGCGAGCGACATGGAGACGCCCTCCTCCCCAACCAGGAACGGCTTGTTGGGTAGCGCTTCTATGAGCTTCTCCAGGTCTTCGGGTTTGATGACCGGCCGCCATTGAACTGACGCGGTCCTCCCAGGTTGACCGATGGAAAGCGCACCGGCAGTGTCGCCCCCTATCGCAGAGAGCAACCCAACCACGTCGCCAGCAGCCATCCCGAGGAGCTGTCCGAGCGTGCGCAACTGCTCACTCTCAGGCAGCAGGTTTGCTGCCCAAGGAAGAAAGATGTCGGAAGCTATGCGCTCCGGTTTCAACGGCATCGTCGTTGAGATTGGAAATGCGCCTCTCAGCCTGATCCACTCGGGATCGTAAGCGAACCCGGGTCCCGCCCTATCAATATCAATGGTGCCAACGCGACGCTGTTCAAAGAAAACGCGTAACTGGGTCATTCATCCGGCTCTTCGGGCATATCAGGCAGCTCCGTGGGGGCCGGCAGAGCACCAGCGATTAGAATGTCGGCTAACTTCATCCGCAGGGCGTCAGCCACCAAGAGGCTTCGTCCAAGTTGGCAAGAGGGTTTGCCGGCTTCTAGTTCAATGAGGAACCTGCGGCCGACTCCGGTCGCCAACGCGAGTTCATCCTGGCGCATCTTCATCGCTTTTCGCCGACTCCGGATCAACGAGCCAAAGGCTAAGGCCGTCTCCGAAGCTCTGCGGTCCGTCGCGTTTTCGCTATTGTCCATTGGGCCCGTGTTCCCGAACGGGAATATTGTGCTTGAAACGTCAAAATTCAGTTAAAATGTACCCGATGAGGAACATTTGATGCGAGAAAGGATCATCCCCGACGAGACCGGCTCTTTGGTCGGGTGCCAGATCCGACCCTCCGCACGCCCGGGTGCTCGCTCGAAGCCTATCGGCCGGGGGCTGGCACCAATATTGCCACAGAGGCGGTCGTGCGTGTGCGCCCGCGGACGGCTACACAATTCTTTTGGTCGGTCCGCCGGCCGCCATCAACGCAACGCTGTATGAGCGGTTGAGCTACAATTTCATTAGTGACATTTCCCCGGTCGCCGGATTGGTCCGCTTTCCGCTTGTTATGGCGGTGAATTCATCATTTCCGACCAAAACGGTTCCCGAGTTCATCGCGCACGCAAGGGCTAACGCCGGCAAGATCAACATGGCGTCGGCCGGCATCGGAAGCGCAGGTCATGTGTCTGGCGAACTCTTCAAGATGATGACCGGCATCGAGATGACACACGTTCCATATCGCGGGGGAGGGCCTGCACTTAATTAGGCGCCCGATCGATGACGCAGTGCCGTGCAAGGATCGTCGAGCGCGGATGACGTGACCTTCGGATGATTTCCAACTCGCCTATGACTTGGGGAACTCGGTTGCAACGCCTTCCTGCCGGTCAAGCTCACTGGAATTAGCGTTGATTGTGGGCCGCAACGCAGAAGGCCCCAGCCGGTTGGCGCTGACGGAGTGCGCAGGGGGCAACCGACCGGACGCATCACTTTAGACCGTTGCCGCGCGACCAGCAAACAGTGCTTGGCGGGAGCGGGGTGACTTATCGCCTCACAAGCGCCGACGGGACCCCTTCCTTTCCCGCCGGCGGCAGGGTGAGCACTGCACGGCGCTTGCTTTATCTAGCTTCATAGGTGCCACGACCGTTTGGTCGTTAAGGCTCGGCTGGAGCGCAACCACCACGCTCCGTTTGGACGTTGCCTCCTTGCCGTCCGGCTGCCTGGACCTCAACGTCAGCTCATATTCCCCAGGTGGAAGCCGGGAAGGGACCATGACGAATTGTCCAAAATGATTTGCAACCGCTCGATCATGGAGCTTACCGTTGCGCAATAATTCCACGCTCGCGCCTGGCGCAGCCCTGCCGGCGATAACCGCGTCACCCGCTGGCTCAATTCGGGCAATGTCGAAGACGGGCGCGAACTCATCGCCCGTGTCTGGCAAGCGGTGCGGAACGGCCGCGCCGACGGTTGCGACTCGCGCGGCGGTCACATCTCTGGCTTCAACCGGCGGTTCACGCCGCATATGCGTGATACCAAAGAAAATCGCTGCCCCCCCTGCCGCGACCAGCGCCAGAGACGGCACGACTATTCGGGATATTGATTTGGCAGTCAGCATGGTCGACCCGTTAGCTCTGGGGTCTTCGGCGACTATCCTGCGCCGAATGGTCACGGGCATCAAGCCCATCTTTACCGTCAGGGCAGCCTGCGCGCACCCCGCTCAGTTCCCTGGAGGATGCGCAAATCTGCGCAGGCTCTCGCGATGTGGCCGCCCCGCGGCGACCGCAGTGTTCGTAACAGGTATTGCGCCTGGACTGTTCATGGTGTTGCGTCAAATGCCCGAAGAGTTCCAGGCATATGACCTTAAATACCGAATTAGAAACCAGCGGGAGGGCTTTGAGCGCACCGTGCTTGAATGCGATCTCACTGCGACGAATGGCGGAGAAGATGCGTACGCAAAGGTAACTCCGCTGCGTCGGTACGCTGGACGGTAGGGGCTTCGTAGGCCGATCGCGCGGGATTCCTCGCTGAAAGCGTTGTCGGCAAGCAGTCCGAAAGCGACAAGACTGTATTCGGCGCGCGGCAATCAAGGCATCCTTGGACCATCAGATGAGCGCAAGTGCTCACTGCAACCAAGGGGAACCACAATGACCAAGCTCATCATCTCGACCCTCGCCGCCGTCATCGCACTCAGCTCAGTCTCCAGCACATTCGCTGCGCCGAAGCAGAAGGTTCAGGAGCCGATCTACTTCACGCTCGCGACCGGCCAAGAGTGATCCTCAACGTCGGCATCGCCGCGGGCTTCGCAACGACTCTGTCGCCAACAGTGCCAAGCCAGAACATTTCCGCGGATCTCGGTGGCGATCAAGACATCGCTCACGTGTCGGCGAGCCGCAAAGTGCGCTGCATCATGCCCCCGGCACACCAGACTTACTGCAACCGCTAAGACCATCAACCCTCAACCCTCACCAGGAGACTGTCGCCAACGTCATCGGTCAATTCGCCAGCGCTACCGGGACCGCCATCGTCGGCTTCTTCTCACCTTTTCGCGTGGCTGTCTTCGATTAGCGCTGCCATAACTAGCAACGTACCAAGTGTCACAGCGCAGAATGACGAGGCCCATGATCCGCGCTCGCTGACGAAGCCAGAGAGCCGCTCGGATTAGCTCGCGCAGCTTCCAAAAAGCTCCCTGTTTGGCAAGCTACCGTCCCTGATACGGGGACGAAATTCCCTGTTATTGTTCGTAGGGAATGATCGCACTACTGGATCATGGGAATGGATGGCGCAAAGGGTGCGAGCCAGCGCTAAAAGCGCAACAGGTCAAAGTCCCTTGATCAGACCGGCATTGATCAAAAGACGATTGAAACGGCGCGCCTCCGCGCCTCCCGCGCAACCGTAGAACAGACCCTGGCAGCGATCGAGAATGCGCCTCTGCTCCGCAAATGACGGATCAAGCGGCAGACCTGCAGCCCCCTGCACGACCAACGGCAGATAGGGTGCGTCGAGCACGTCAAGCGCCATACTCAAATCGACCGGCCGGAAGTTCAGGGCATCGATCGCATAATAGCTCGTATAGTAGCGCGCATCATACCGCCCCAGCCGCCGGGCACGTTCTTCGGCATCGATGGCAGGGTCGATGATGTGCTTGGCGAAATCAGGCTGGTGGTCCCCATAGCGCACGATCAGGAAGGATTCGTCCGGAAAGTCGCGCTTGAGCCGCGCAACAAAATCATTGAAGTCGCGCTCGCTCATGGCCTGGCGGCGCAAATATTCGTTGACCTCCGGCATCTCATTGCCGGGATTGCTCCAGTCCGCGGGCGTCAGTTCCTCATGAAACGGATAGTCCCACATGAAGTGGTTTGCGGTCAAAAAGACAAAAAGGAATAGCGAACCATGCAGGTGCTCATCTGCAATCAATTGCGAGGCCCGGTCGAAATAGAACCGGTCCGGCTCGAAGTTGCCACTGCCGAGTTCTTTTCCGTCAATGAAATGTTCAAAGCCGGTTCCCGTGTAGAAGGAGCGCGCGGCAAGAAAGCCGCCGGACACCGGATAGATCGCATGGGTATGGTAGCCGCAATGCCGCAGCGACGAGGCCAAGCCGCGTTGCACCCGGCCGGCGGCGATGCGGGTCACGAAGAACCTGAATCGGCCGTAGGAACGTACCGACAAGCCGCTCAGGACGTTATATTCTGTGAACCAGCTTGGTCCGCCGGCGCCCTCAACCAGCAACTTGCGGGCTTTGCCATCGAATGATCGAAAGTGACCGCCGTAACCTTGTGGCACTTTGGCGTCGGCTACGGCAAGCAAGTCAAAGCTGCCCTCGTCATGCACCAGGATGATGTGCGGCCGTTTTCCGGCCGGCTGACATTCATCCGCGGTATCCAGTCGATCCGCGACCTCTTTGTCGGACTCCAGATATCCCTGCTGCCAATAGGCGGCGATCGCGTGCACGCCTGAATGCGCAAAATAAGAAACATAATTCCTTTTGCCGAATGAATCGCCATGAGCCAACGTCATCAAATTTCCCAAAACGGTGATGACACCAAGACATGCCGCCGCGCCCAGCAGCGACACCACCCTGCGAACGCGATACGGGTCGACCCGCCAGATCACGAAAGCCAATGGTATGGCCACAACGACGGCAATTTCAGCGGCCCCACGCACTGTTGGGAACATCATCCAAAAAAACGCAAATGTATCGGCGTCGATGATCATGACATCGACAAAACTCGCCGTCGTCCAAAGGACATCGAATTTGAAGCGCGAAATTGCAATCAGAGTGACCAATATCGGGAACGACAGCACCGCTGAAAGGCCAGGGCGGCGCAACAAGACGAGCCAGAAAAAATTCACGAACCCCCACGCGGCGATGAACATGGCAATCCGCGCGACGCCGGTTTCGGTCGCGACCGCGATTGCAAATGCTGCCAAATGAAGGGTTACCAGCGGCGCAAGACGTGCGATCCGATGTCGCGACCAAGCATCAAACAGCGCGACCTGGGTCGCCAAGTGCGGCAAAGACAGGGACATGTGCGGGGCGATTGCTAAAGATTCCTGATCAGGCCGGCAGCGATCAGCGGCCGATTGAAGCGACGACACTCCGCCCATCGGCGACAAAGAATACTCCCTGGCAACGCCCCCTGGCAACAAAATGCGTGGTGGAGCTGGTCGGACTCGAACCAACAACCAGACGATTATGGGCGGCGGCTATGTCCGACCAGCTGACCTTGTCGAACACTAGGCACTCGAAGCTCGAAGACTTCCGCTATTGATGGGCATTTCCACAAAAGGGGAAATCTCCGGTTGCGCGCGAACGCGTGGTGGGCTGGTCGGACTCGAACCGCATTCCTTAACAGTCTGGTTGCTGGTTCGAGTCCGACCAGCTCCACGCATAGTGGCCTCGTAGCCGTCGACGCGCTGTACGAAGCGGCGACCGCCGCCTGGCATATCTCCACTCGGGTTGTTATTACGGCCGAAGGTGCCAGTCTGCCTGCGCCCGCCAAGAAGAACCGAAATGTGTAAATTTTAATATCTCCCGTTGACAGAGAAATTGTCCCGGGACAGGGTCTGTCGCGGCCAAAATTTCTTAGTAGAACTCGACGCAAATTTCTGGTAAATGGGTAGGGGTGCGCGGCCCGTTTCTTGCTTGAAAAAAAAGCGGCACTCTTGATGTCGCCAGCCAGTTACGCGCCGCCAAGATCGAGGGTGTGTAATTTAGAGGGGATCTCGGTGAAAGGATGCTTTTTGGGAGCATTGGTGTTGGCGGGCGCCTTCTTACTGGCGCCCGTGAACGAGAGTTCGGTAGCAGAAAATTCACTCGCAAACGATGCAGCGGCGCCAATGCGCTTCGAGCTTCGCACCGAGGGACCGGCGGAACAATGCAGCAGGCAATGCCGCACCTGGTTTTCGGCAACAGGCAGCATTACCGATGGCACGGTCCACGAATTCGAGCTGTTCGCTAAAAAGTTCGACCTTCGGGGCGCGACCCTGGTGGTGAACTCCGAGGGCGGATCGGTGCTTGCAGCCCTGGCCATCGGCCGGATTATTCGCAGCCTGGGCATGACAACGAGCGTAGGCACAGCCTCCTTGTTGCCTTCGGTACTCGGTGATGCGGAGCGGGCCACATTATCACCTTATGCCGATTGCGAATCGATGTGCCCCTTCATGCTGCTCGGGGGAATACGCCGACATGTACCTGCTGAAGCCCGAGTAATGGTCCATCAAATCTGGCTCGGGGGCAAGCGCAAGGGGGCTCTTGCGGCAAGCTACTCTGCCGAAGAGCTTACGCTCGTGCAGCGCGACGTTGGAACTCTCGCGAGCTACACGATCGAAATGGGTGGCGACATCAAATTGATCGAGACCGCTCTTCGGATACCGCCGTGGGAACCGTTGTACAAACTTTCCGCAGAAGAGCTTCGCGATATGCGGATCACAAACGCAAACCAACTATTCGAAGCTGACACCCCGATAGCGGTGGGCTCCGTGGCGTCATCAAAAGGGACATCCGCTCAGGCGTCGCGCAATTGATCCTTGGGTTCCACAGGCTGAACTGCGTTTGGTTCCATGCGCCAGGGCGATAGCACGATCGGATTACCGAACCGATCCTTTCCTTGATCTCCACGTTCAGCCGGGCGGGTCGAAAATTCGATGAATGATGCTCTCCAGCGGGCGGAACGCCGACCGCCGCGGTGCAAGTTCGCGCCAAGTCTATCGTCTCTGCGCCTGCCAGTGTCCGCTGCATCGACCCTGGGGCGATTCGCCCCTCCATCGTCCACCGCCAGAGTTTCCCGACAGACGACCCGATCCGGTCGCGACGCCGCTGCCTTGCTGAATTGTCACGGTGACCTGCCCGTTGCTGGACACGCGGCCGACACCGCCTCCATCGTAGAACACTCTTCCGCCTTGAATTTGAAGGCCGTAGCGGTACGCGCGATCGCAATCCCCGGCGTCCGTGATAATCGTCACGCTCCAGGCACCGTCATACCTTGATTGTGCCGGGGCGGCGGTTGTGAGCGTCGCAAACAAGACGGCTGCAGCTGGCAGTGTCGTACACGCTAATTTTACCATCGAGCGCCTAGTAGTCATTGGTCGACCTCATCATTCGATAACATAGGTTACGACGATCAGGCTAACATAGGTCACGAAATTCGAGTCCGCAATTGATCGGCGTCAAAACCGCCCCTGGGCTTGATGTGCCATCGTTTTCTCATAGATGGTAAAGATGCCCATTAGACGATTGCCTCAAAATGTGTCCTTGAGCGTGCTGCGCTTGAGGTGCGGCGATCAACAATTAATGAAATATCGAATTAAGCCCCTTCGGGAGCTTTTTTCAAACCCCACCTAAAGTTCGTCAATGGGAACCGATGCAAATGCCTTTCGAAGGAACCTGATCTTTCTTGATTCGTTATTATTAGCCAATGGGCAGCAAAGGGGCATGGACATGCCTGCGATCCTGGGTTCGATTATGGGTAATGCCTTCGTGCTTCGAGCTGCCCAGTGGCTAACATCTGCACTAACTACAACAATATAGAGCAGATGGAAGAGCCGGGTGCGGCACTACGCCAGGCTCTTTTTTCCGTTAAGCAGGAAACCTTCTCTAAATTGCCGCGTTAAATTGATCCGACGGGTACATAGGAAGGCAAGCCTCTTGGTTATGCCTCCACCTAGGTGTGTGCCTCTGGGATCACCTGCTCAAGCAGCCAGGTGATAAGGCCCGGCTCTGGACGCGGAGCCGGGCTCTTTATTACACACCCCAACCGCTGCACATCTTTGATCGAGCGCACAACGGCGTAACGTGCGCCGTGTCCTTCTGCTCTGCCGATTGATATGTGTCCTTGTCCGATAGCGACCGACTATTCCTAGGCGACCCGCCGAGGGGCGCCAAGGGATCGTATTCCCAAGACGTGGGTCACCCAGCAAGGTTCTTTCAGAAAGTTCTTCAGCGTCGTCGTCACGTGGGAAAAGATGGCCGTACGTGTCGAGCGTCATGACGATCGATGTAACCCGACCGCGTTTATAAACTCCTCGTACCCAGGATCCACATAGAGATTGATCGCTTTTTCCGCATGTCGTCCGCGATGACTGACAAGGGATTTGGTTTCGTCTGGCGGTGATCTATCACGAGGAGATGAGCATCAGCATGGGCGTCAGGGCGAACCGCGATTCCAAATATCCCGGGGCACGAGGATCGCCACATAAAAGGTCTTACAAGCAAGACCGACGCCGATGACTGGCTGTCGGGTGACCGCAAAATCCAGTGGTTACGGTCGCGCAGTTTGGTTTTATCTCGTTTTTTCCCGGGGATGTCGCCAACGCCGCGCTTTTTCTCGCTTCCGACGAGGCGAATTTCATCACTGAACTGGAGCTGTGATCGGCTCCACCTTGAGGCGATCGGGCCGCAGCCTCGAATGAGGGTAAGAAATATGATCCGCCGCCCGGAGCCGTGTCGGGATTGAACACGATTGCGGCCCGCTTGACGCCGGGCGCAATCTCGGTGAGCAACTCCACGAACTTGCCCGCCATTGCCGCTTCTGCGAAGATGAAACCGGTGAGGTTCCCGCCCGGGCGCGGCAGGCTTGCAACGAAGCCAGCGCCGAGCGGGTCGGTGACGGACACAAATACTATTGGGATCGTCCGCGTCTCCCGCTGGAATGCACCGGTCACTGGGGTCGCGTGCGCGAGAATCACGTCGGGTTGCAGGTCAACTTTCGCGATCGTCCGCGCCCGGTCAACATTGCCAACGGCCCAACGAACGTCCATCCGCAAATTGCGGCCATCGGCCCAACCCAACGCCACAAGCCCCTGTTTGAACTGAAATCAGACATCGAATAAGTTTCGATGCTGGCGCGGCTGACACCTGAGATACTGGTTCGGTGCCTTGACGCGGTCGCCGAAATAGGCGGCCGCATGCCAGGGCCAGCGTGGGTCGTAGAGCATGCCGCGCGCAAGCGCGACCAGGTCCGCGTCGCCGGTACCGATGATTGCCTCCGCCTGCTCGTAATCGGTGATGAGTCCGACGGCGATGACCGGCAGGCTCGTCGTTGCCTTCACCTCTCGGGCCAGGGGCACCTGATAATTCGGCCCAACCGGGATGTTTTGCGCCGGAGTGAGGCCGCCACTCGAGACATGGATGCCGTCGCAGCCACGCGCCTCCAGTTCCCGCGCAAACGCGATTGTCTGCTCCAGGTCCCAGCCGCCGGGCGCCCAATCCGTTCCCGAGACGCGCATCGTCACTGGAAAATCCGGCGGCAAGGCCGCACGTACGGCATCGAAGACTTCGAGCGGAAAACGCATCCGCCCTTGCAGATTGCCGCCATATTCATCATCCCGCCGGTTCGACAGCGGTGAGAGAAACTGGTGCAGCAGATAGCCGTGCGCGCCATGCAACTGAACGGCTTGAAGTCCGACACGCTGCGCCCGCTTTGCGGCAATCACAAATGCCTCCCGGACCCGCGTCAGCCCCTCACGATCGAGCGCGACTGGTGCGTTCTCGCCCGGCGCGAACGGAATGGCCGACGGCGCGACCGTTTGCCACCCGTTCGGCGCGGTCGGAGGAATTTGCGCGCCCCCCTTCCAAGGTACTTCGGTTGACGCCTTGCGCCCGGCATGGGCGAGTTGAATTCCAATCGGAATGTCCGAATAGCGGCAGATACTGTTAAGGGTGCGCGCGATTGCAGCCTCAGTCTCGTCGGACCAGAGGCCGACATCGCCGTAGGTGATACGCCCATCGGGCAGCACGGCGGTCGCTTCGATCGTCAGCAACGCCGCGCCCGACAGTGCCAGGTGACCGAGATGAATGAGATGCCAATCTGTCATGCAGCCGTCGACCGCCGAGTATTGGCACATCGGAGCGATGACGATCCGATTGGCAAGCTTGAGTCTG
>Ga0209488_10004378_pt1 | contig 11061 bp, 10 predicted proteins | sample Rivendell_Oct201_8_FD_188349 | JGI IMG/M metagenome (GOLD analysis project Ga0209488, IMG submission 188349) | Vadose zone soil microbial communities from the Eel River Critical Zone Observatory, Northern California, USA -... | ecosystem: Environmental > Terrestrial > Soil > Vadose zone >... | reverse complement strand
AGCGAGGCGAGGAGGAAAGGAAAAGAAAACGTTAGAGCTTGAGTTGGCCCTCGAAGGCCCTGTGTGATATTTGGAACTACAGAGGCGGGCTAAGACCCGCGTCGACATGGACGTTGCAGTAACAGATAGGACTCGAGACAATACTATTACGCTCAGGTAACTACAATTCCGTACACTATATTCTAAAGTTTGCAAGGTTGACTCGGAGGAGGAAAACTTCAGTGTTCTGTCTCCTCCCACGTTCGCCCTACGGTCTTGACGAGGTCTTCGGTAGTTATGACTTTTCCGCTCGTGAAGTATCCTGCTGCAATCTTTGCGTCGATCTCGACACGCGAGTCCATTGGGATCAAGTGTTCTACACGGGTTCGAAGTATTAGCACGCCTGGCAGTCTATTTAAACAATAGCAAGAGGACGCACCGGGGATGTCGTAGCGTTTGAGAATCGGAATACCTGAGTGAACAATCGCCTCATATTTCCTGCGCAAAACGTATAAGTTACGAAATTTTCAAGGTCAGAGGCACATACATGTCACTCATAGAAATCATATTGTCGACCTTCTTGATGCCTAACCAGTGTAACACGTCTGGCATGAGAGCCTGGAAGCGCATGTCCTTCACGCCAGCAATCAGCTCCGTCGCGCGGAAGTACTTGTCTGCCGAGTCGCCACCGCGTTTGCGAAGGTTGTATACCAAGTATTTGGTCACCTCGCCAAGTGCGCGGCCTTCCTTGCGGAAGTATACGACCACGCCAACCCCACCGCGTTGTGCAGTCCGGATACACTCCTCGATCGCAAACACGAGGTACGGTTTGCACGTACAGATGTCCGAACCAAAAACATCGGAACCGTTGCCTAAGGGTAATGGTAAGGCAGTAGGCACCCTGTCAGTGAAAAACACCTTACATTCGTCATGGACACGTAATGTGAGCACTTTACTCTCATCTGATAGATATGACGCTGGACCGACTGAGCGAATACGTCAGTACTGTAGGGTGTATTTGAGCATGTGACAGAGATCACGTACAAATGTAGACAGTCAAGCCACCGATGGGCGGCAAGAAAACCTTGATGTCTGGTCGTGTGACCAACTCTGGGTACATGCCACCCGTTTCTTCGAATAGAGCTCGCCGGAGAACGCTCTCTGACCTACGTCCATCGTCAGCGTAGGCAATTCGGGTAGACGAGATACTCACAACTGGAAACGCTCTGCCACGCCCGGTAGATACCACACTGGCTCAACCGCGGCCTTGCTTACGTTAATCTCCACACCAGGATCCGCCGTGCTCGTCGTTCCATCAACATTGAGCAAGGGAGCACTCTTGAGCACCACTTTCCCATCCACAACGATATCACCCTTGCGTGACAATTCATCGATTTCGCTAAGCTTGATATGTGCCTTGGTGATGGCAATGCTGGGCCTGATGTCCAAGCCACTGGCCGATTCTGTGCGGAACACCTGTGTTGTGAGGTGACCCCAGGGGTCGAAAGAGACAATTTTGCTCGCGTCGAACCAGGCAGGATTTGGCGGAATGGCTACTGGTGGCTCCGTACGCGCATAATCGGGTTTATACGTAGGGATAAGTGTTCCCATTGCCACGGCAAGGGCACGATATATGGAATAAGAGCCCGAGTGTGCACCGATAGCATTGCGCTGCTTGATAGAGAAAGCAAGTCGTGAGGGGATTACAGGCCCGCGCTCAGAGGGATCATCGGCGCCCCATTTTAGTGGCACAGGTATAACGCCGTGCTGGTCGGGATGAGCTACAGTTCCGGTTAGCAACGCCAATTGAACGGATTACAAAACTCCGAGACTGCGCAATCGGTTGCTCCATGCCTCATGCGGGCAGGCTCCCAAACGTCACCGGACATGGGGGAAGCGAGGGTCTAGAAGCGATGGAGGGGCGAGTGACGCGTGTCATTCGGGACTCGACTCACTGGTCAGCGTGACCCGGCCAGGGTACAAAACCTTCTCGCGTTCCCTTTCCGGCGAAGTTCCATTGTTACCTTTTTCTCCGAGTGGCGTTGCTGTCAATGGGACTGGAGCCGAGATTGGGGCGGACGCCGAAATGCCCTCGACACTCGACAGAGAAGCGCGGGTTGGACTGGGGTGCCCATTATTACCCACCGCCCGTGGAGCAGGCGATCCCGGCTTGGTCAAAGAGTCAAGCTATTGCTGACATTTCAGCTATCACCGAAACTCGAAGAGTGGGTGCAAAATGAAAGACCTTTGCCTGCAAGACTTGCTGTGAAAGTTGCAGGGATTCTAATTGTGTGAGAATTTGTGTGAGCACAGCGCTATCGAGTGATGACATGGTGGATGGAAATAAAGATGAAATGAAAGGGTGAGGGTAGTAGTACTACATGCCGTGGGTAACGCGGATCTAAACTAAACAACCTCATGTCCCGCTCACAGATCCGCCCGCCCGTCAGCAGTCCCTTTCGCCGTGATTAACCCCTCTACCACATCGATTGCTTCCTTTGCTGCTGCCCCCAACATTTCTCCTTCAGTTACAGGCGTGCCCTTGATAGGGTACTCCACCCGACTAGCCTCAAACCCGTCCACGTGAACACAACAAACCTTCACCCCGTCCTCTTCATAAATTTGATGGTCCACGTCAAAGTGATACTGTGCAGATAGGAAAGCAAGCCAGTGCACGGGTGCGTCCAATGTTTTGAAGGCCTCCGCGGCCACTGCCCGCTTCGTCTTTTCCGTTGGGGTTAGGTCACGTGATTGGGTCGCAGCTATGATGGTGCCATCAACGATCGCGGTGCACGTCCACACGCCTTCGGCCTCCTCAAAGGAGTACTCTATGCTCCGATCGCGCTTCGCAAGCCAGATCTGTAGAAAAGACACCGGGTCCTCCAACAACGCGGTGGCCCTCTCCGCTGCGAGGAAGCGGACGCTGTTTCGGCTAATTCGCCCGCGCCATTCATCCTCGACCTTGACAACTTCATAATCGCCCCAGAAGACCGAACAACTGACCCTCTTCCCATTTCTCTCGGGGGTCTTGCACTTCACGTTCTCGTGATTCTTGCTCGCCCACAGGTTCAACCGCGAGAGGGGGTGTTGCACGTCCATATCGTGCTCGACGATGCGCTCCAAGATGTCCCAGTGGCCCAGGCGCCTGAGCACATTCCGCACGACGTCAAGGTCACCTAGGGAATCAAGGTAGACGGCTCCGAGCAAGCTTTCAAACATGTCGCTCAGGAATTTGGGCGCCTGTAATGATGTTAACGATGACCACGGGAAAGCGCGCGCCTCGTTAAGCGCGGCCTCAATGTCATCGCGACCACCCGGACGTTCCCATCGTTCAAACGTAGCTTGCTGTTCCTTCAGGACGGTGACACTTGAATGTAAGAGACATTTGTAGAGATGCACGCACTGCGCATCCTCCACCACAGTCACTCCATGGTCGCGTGACCACATGGGCATGACCACAGGCAACTCGTTGGATGCGCGCAGGCACAACATCGCGAGGAAGTGTGCGTTCACCACGGCTGTCTTGAACATGTGTATTTGCCCTGGGCCGTAGTCCTTCCCGGGCGCGCGGTAGATATAGTCCGTGACAAGCATCTCAAGCACAGCGTCTCCGAGAAACTCCATGCGCTCGTAAGAGATCGTCGCTATGTCGCTCTGCAAGCTGGCATGCGTGAGGGCCTCCACCGCAATCGCCTTGCGGCGGAACGTGTATCCCAGGATACTCTCCACAACGGTGATTTGGGTTGGGTAGCGATCCATGTCGGTGTATCTTTGATACATGTCGTCGATACATTTAGGGAGGGCGACCCACGATAAACCGAGATGGAAAACTTTCATGCATTCAAGCCCTAGAGTGAAGCCGCCGTGGATATATGCAGCACCGATGAGCGCTTCAACAACGTCTGCCAAGACTTTCGTCGACAGATTCCGTGCGACGCTGGCTCTCCTCTTTTGCTTGTCCGTCATTCCGGACACGTCGGGCGAGGGCTTGGGCGTCGCTTCAAAAAGTAAGACGGTCGGGTCAGACGCATGCCTCGGCTTCCACCTCCTAGGTATAAAAAAATCCCGAATGATCCACTTGTATAGTCTCCGATGAATCGCCATCTTGGCAAGAGTGGAATTTGAGACCACATGGTCCTTTCGTCTGGCCAGATACCCCTCGTGCCAAAACTGATGCGCTGCAAGAAGCTGGATGCTCACTACATATTTGAGGGTGGTGTCGCCGAGCGTCTCGAGACGCTGGTAATGGCTACGTTCCTGGGCAGCTGGCATGGTAGTCGCCGTCAAGAGCAGGTCCAGGGGGATCCCGACCAAAGGAGTCCCCCCGAATAAAGCGTCTCTCATGGAGGAGACTGTGCTGGCCATCTGAAAGTGCCTGATGATTGATGGGGCCCACAGCGCGTATTGTGCCTCGTGAGACGACAGGAGTGCGACACGTGTAAAGTCTTTGAGAAGTAGCACGGGCTTCTGACTCGTCTCCTTTGATTCATCTGGCATGGGTGTGAGAAAGTTGCGCTTGACGAGTTGCCGTGCCTCGATCAGTGGGTACGTAATTTCGAGATTAGCAGCACCGTCGTCGTCGCCCTTACGCACGTATCGCCTGACAATGTCCGCCCTCTCTCCTGGCGTGGCAGGGGTATTGCGCATACATATAAATTGGTAGGATTTTCTAGTGAAGCGCGACCCGCTCACAAGAGAGATGTCGTCCATGTGGCCGTAGCGATGCTCGAACGACGAGAAGGGTAAAAAGAGTGTCTGTTCGCCAAGGTCGGAGGAACTGGGGTCCAAGGCCAAGGCCCTTCTTTCATCCCAAACGGTCGGAGACTCATCCACAGGAATAAAAAGATGAAGGAAGTCCGTTTGGTCCCATTTCATGCGGTTGCCATATATAGGCCAGAAGAACCGACGTGTAAATTCCTTCGCCCGTGCAAGAAGTCCAGCATCGTGACCAGCGACGATGGGTGTTTCTTCACTTCTAGCACGCACTTTGAATGGGAAACGATTGCGTGTATGAATGATGGGGAGCTCGTCGTCCTGGAGGGAAGGGAGCAGAGCCTGGGTCAACATGTGCAACGGGGGGAATCCCTCGACTTCTATTATGGTCGACCACCATTGTTTGTCGGCGTCACTGTCGCCACCGCCAGAGGCACACCATGGATCCATCTGGGATGCGACCAGTGCTGTACCCTCACGTCGCTCAATATCCTTGAGAAGCATCCGCACTTCGCTTTCCATTTCGGGCTCGTCGAGTGGCAGGAGATGCGCATTAAGTAGATCCTTCTCGTAAAGAGCGAGATATGCCTTAAATGCGACGTGGCGTCGCGCAGACAGCTTCGAGCGGTGAACTCTGGGAGTCGAAAACGAGCGTAACCGAGGGTCTATAATCCTCGGGAGGGTTATGGTACAACCATATAGACCCGTGTATACGGCACACGGACCGCCGCTCATGTGCCATTCCAGGGGATAGTCGGGGGGGTCGATGTCGAACAGTGGGGTATGACCCACCAACCCTGAATAAGGAAGGATAGAGCAGAAATGGAAGATATGTTCAATAGCCGAATGTCCTGTCAGCACTGCGCTAATGTGGAGGTTTCAGAAGGAAGAAGCGGGAGCACCGAGGACATGCAGTAGCACGTACCCAGTTTCTTTTACCCTAAATCTCAATTCGTCATCTTCGCCATTCATTAATTGGTCCTCCTTCAAGTAGCCAGTGTGAAGAGCCTGACGTCCTTCTGCAGTCGTGTTGTACAACCTCGCCATCTCTTTCTCTTGTTCCTCCCATTTGCGTACGGTCGATTCGAATGCCAACGAGTCTGAAAGCATGAGGATGAACGAGCTGCGTTGCTGGCGCGCCCGCCCGCGGCTCTGTGCCCAGCTGACCATGTTAGCTGGCAAGTCCCACCGCACAACATTGCAGCACGCTTGAATGTCCAGCCCCTCTTCCGCGACGGCGGTCGCAACGATCAAGTTGAGGTCTCCGATACGGAAATCCGCGAGCGTCTCGTTTGCGGACTGACGTAGCAGGCCCCGCGTGAGATCAAGGAACGACCGACGCCTAAAACTGCCCGATTCGCCGAGGAGGCTGCCAATGTTGAACAGATGGGCAGTAAGCGGGTGCCGCGTGAGGATCTCGGCCAATGCGAGCACAACGTCGCGCCGTGTGGCAAAGATAAGGCCACGGTAGTCCATTTGGAAGCTCTCGAAGAACGCTTTCTCTTTCAACAAGACGTCGACTAGTTTGTCCACTTTGTCCGAGCTCCTCTGCAACATGTCCTCGGGGTCGTCGGGCACAGGGGCGATCTCAACGCGTTCGAGCAGTCCGAGTAGGTACTTCCTCTCGCTTTCGCTCCATGTAAAGAATTCGGGGAATGTGGCACCTGCGCTGGCTGCCTGCTTGCACACTTGCTGGATGTACCAGTCTACGGCCCATTCCCCGAGAGACGAGCATATCTCGTCGGCGGCGCGTTCAAAGTCGCGTAAGCCCTTGTGCGTAAACGTATCGCGCTTGTGGATCGCTTTCGACAATCTCTGGTCGATGCGGGCGCGCCTAGGTCCCGGTTCGTGCCGTCGCAGTTCGGCACGTTGTTCAATCACCCAAGGGTCCTCCTCGATGTTCATAGAGGCGACGACCTTCTTAAGTGATCGAAGGCTATTTGAGGGTGGGGTTAAGGGCTCTGCTTCGATAAGACGATATTCTGGCTCTGCGTAGATGACGTGTTCGAACCGAGGGCGGTGCACGAAGCCCTCGAGCTCCTCACGAAATAGGAGCGGGGCGCAGATGGTGGAGTCCAAATTGTACTCGAGTTGCCTGTCCAAAGGGCCCATCCCTCAGCTTCGTGTATCACCAGGAAGGAAAAGCTCTTTTTTTACTCGCCTGAAAGCTCTCTCAGCATTACCACCAAAGATTGGGCTTGCGGTGAGTCCGAGGATCACAGGACGCATGATTTTATCCTTATCTGCGTCACCGGCGAAGTTCGAGCGGGGTGGCAGTTCATCGTAGAATTCTCGCATTACGAGGTTATACGAATGCCTGTCCGCAGCGTGATGCGCCTCATCAAAGACCAGCAGGCCAATGTCGCGCCCAAGGTGGACGTAGCCATGGCGGAGCGCGTTGAGGAGCACGTCAGGAGTGCTGACGACGATTCGGTGCGTGTTCAGAACGCGGCGCCACAGTTCTGGGTCCTTCCACTGATCCGGCTCATTTGTGCCAGAAATAAGGCCAACGGAAACGGGGATATGTCCGGCGATGACTGCTTGCTGCTGCCGTGCGAGTGCGACTGTTGGGGTGATGAACCAGGAGACCTGAGTAGAGTTGGTGATACAAATTATAGCTTGGGCCACACAGCAAAATATGGCACACACACACACCTTGCGCGATTCGCTCTCCGTCTCGCGTTTCATCCGTAAGACAGCGATGTGAGTCTTTCCTGCTCCAGTGTCAAGCGCGATGATGATGTTCCGGCGCAAGCTCTCCTCGAGCATCTCCTGTTGGTACCCGCGGGTGGGAAAGGTCGTTACCAGAGAGGGTTCTCCATCGTTCTGTATCGTGATTTCAGAGTCTGGCATGTGGAGAATGGGTCAAGTTGGTAGTATTTCTGCAAGGGTGATGGGTTAGAGGATGGTTATAGTGAGTCTGGAAGTCACGGTGAAGGGCATGCTTAGAATACTCCAAAGTTTATATCCCGTCCCAGTTCCGCCTCGTTTTGGCTGCGGAGTGGGACTACCACTAGATGGGCGGCTATCGTGATTGTACACGTAGATGAATTAGAAGTTTGACACCTGATAGAGCCCACAACTTTGAAGAGTCAAAGAACCATTTGAGCCTGTGAGACTCGGCGCAGTCACGCGTCGTGCTGTCTTTGACCAGGTTCGATTCAAGTTGCGAACCGTTCCAACGACTATCGATCATCGATTCATTTCATCACGAGCGCAGCCGCAGGTCCGCAGCAAACTTACCACAGTGCGGTCACCCTTCCTTTCATTCAGGCGGAAAGGGTTGCTATAGGGTTCAAATGGTGCCGCAGTACTACGATAGCTGCGTATTTACAACGATGCTTTCCCGCGCGGCTCAAAGGGTAATAACAGAGCTATGAAACTCGCTACGATAAAAATTGAGGCCGAAATATAGATCGGCACAGATGTCGCGAGGTTCGCGTACAGAGCGATAATCGGTGCCATGATCCCAAACACGCGATTCGCACCCGCGACGAGTGCGTTTCCTGTCCCACGATCCTTGGTGGGGAACGACTCTGGCGAGATCGCATAAAGAACGCCGTACATGATGTTGCTCGTGAAACTGTAACCACAGTTCCAACCCAAGAGCGCGGGGGACGAGCGCGCCGTCGTGGAAGCGAAGAGGAATACGCCCGTCAGAGCTACAGAACATCAGCAAAATGACGATAGCGGACATAAGAAAAGGTTGTACGAACCTGTAGAGATTGCAAGAGATCCGCGACGCCCGATATACGGAAGCTCGACTGTCCACCCCGCTAGCAAAGAACCAGGTACACCAACGACACTCAGGATGACTTGCTGGGGGATGGAAAATGAAAATGTTTAATGAGGAGAGGCAACTAGAATCATCGAAGATCCCCACATTGCGATAAGTGATGTAAGTCGAACCATCCCCGAAATCCGCTCCTCGCGTTGCCAGGCTAACAATTCTGATCAAAAATGCAGGGCAGATGAGAAGGTGTCACCGTACAAATACGTTATAAAACTGTTGTAACTTGTAAAGGGTCGGTATAAGTTCGTTTTCAAAATCAAGTCAGACAAGTGCCTCACAGTGGGAAAGCGAGACCAATAAGGGCTGATAATTAGGCAAACATTAGCAAGCGCAAGATTACGAAAGTAAGAAGAATTTGCACCCCAGAGAGCGATCAGTAAACTCGTAGACCATGCTAGCTTTCGTGTTTCAAATAGCGACGCGACGTGGCCCCAACGAAATTCGTTCAGCTTCCTACGTATGGCGCCTAATCCAGAAGTATCCATTGCAGGTGACTGAGATTTCTCAGAGCCGTCGTTTACTAGAACAGGGTGATTTCGCTCAACCCCACGAAGCATGTCCAACGTAAGGTTACTCGTCGCGCCGTTATACTGGGCCACCTTATGCACGACCTCTACCGCTTCGGCGTCGCGCCCACCCCCCATGAGAAACTTGGGGCTCTCATAAAGATGGAAAATGAAGAAACGAAGCACGAAGAGAACGAGCATGAAGCCACCCATGGTGTATAGAAAATAACGCCAGCCCTGATTCTCGGAGCGCGGACACGGTGATGGTGGAGACGTGGTGGGGCAGGAGAAATTCGCGATCAGTGGCCACGCAATCTGTACCTGGCTGAGCTGGTGGCTTTGGGAAAGCATCATAGGACACCTACCAGACTACCAAGAAGTTGCCCAAAAGCCCACCAGATAGACAGGACTGTCAGCAGGTATTGATGCGACGGAGGTATAAATTCTTCGGAATTCCCTAAGAGGTGAATCTAGATGAACCAATTGGAAGTTGACATACCCAAAAAGATAGCAGAGTCTACGGGGAGGTTTCCGCCCACTCCGATGCTCCAAACGGCGGCGAGGGAACATAACGTAATAGAATCTGGCGAAGATCCACCAGCTAGGGCGAAAACCCCAGTGATGAAGAGTGTTACGTTGAAAGACAGCCTACGGGATGTGAAATGGGTAAGTGTGAGGGACAATTGAATTATACCTTCGTCCCCAGACGTCTGATCCAATCCCCCAAAAAAGAGCACCAACAAGTAAGCCAATGTTCTGCCCGAGTTTGAGGAATGGACCCTTGAAAGCAAATTCATTGACTACAGGCGTGAGAATAAGACCGGTGACAACCTGCGGTGGGTATGGAGTAGTCAATCGACGAGGCAGCAGCGACAAGGCAGCAAGTAATCACAGGCCATAAATTATCGCTGTCAAAGTGGCATTAAAGAGGGGCTCGTGACACAAGACGCGGTAAAAACGTACGACAGCCAGCCAAACCCGGCAAGGAGAAAGAGGTGCCACTGTAGAGCGGAATCATCTAAGTAGCGCATTGAGACAAAGTAAGCGGACTCACCTGGTACCTGCCCATCCCAATCTCCGCAAAAGCATCATTAAGGATTTTTGCTTTGGCAACGTAAGTTGGATTCAGAAAGTCACGCCCATAGATGTCATCTGTGTCTTCATGAATTGCGATCTCCAGATTGCTCTGCTCGAGGTTTTCTGCTCGGCGGGGGTTGATACGTGGGAGAACGGACATAGGGTTAGTCGTAGCGATGGAAGTTGCGTTGAGCGTTGGGCTTTTGTACCGGTGACCGGCGAAGGAGCTCCGAGGATACCGGCGGAGAAGACAACATACGATTTAGAAGCGGCGATAACCTCCCAAGATGATCTGGGATAGAGCCAATAGAAGGACATGATTCATTCAAAGTTCATCAATCATCTCTCGCTAGCACTCGCTAACACTCACTAGCATGGAAAGTTTTCCCTGATGTGACAGCAGTTCAAGAAATGGTAATACTCGATTTAGGGCTACAAGAACCTGCTCTCCCCGCTCAATCCACGCGGTGTGGCGGCGTCCCAGGGTCCGCGGATCTCACTGACAAAGCGCCGTGGTTGGTTCTCTTTCACCAAGAAGAGAAAGGTAAGCTCACTATTTGTACTGCTGTGCCCACATCAGAACAGCGGGTGCCCCGAATGTCACGCTCGTCAACACCGCCACACAAAGCGTTGGCAATGGTGCTGCCAGAGTCCCAAGCCCTAGGAGTACTGTAACAAGAGACTGAACCAGAGCTGGCATCGACTGCGTGTCGTGAGTAAACACAGGACGTGACACCATTGGGCACCGCACGCACCTGTATGCGGCGCCGAAATATGGGGAAGAACGCAAAAGCTTCCACAGAAAACAACATCAGCGAAAATACGGCTAGGACGTCATGCAGGCGCGAAGCGAGCACAACAGCAGCTGAAATGGCCGCATTGATCGACAGTACTGAGGTCAGCCTTTTTTTTCAGCTGCGGTGTCACCTATCAGAACTCAAAAAAGAGGGAGGGAACAGACCGTTCACGTTGAACTGGAGACGCAGCGTACGA
>Ga0209488_10004377_pt1 | contig 11062 bp, 7 predicted proteins | sample Rivendell_Oct201_8_FD_188349 | JGI IMG/M metagenome (GOLD analysis project Ga0209488, IMG submission 188349) | Vadose zone soil microbial communities from the Eel River Critical Zone Observatory, Northern California, USA -... | ecosystem: Environmental > Terrestrial > Soil > Vadose zone >... | reverse complement strand
CGTCGACCAGCCCTGGACGATTATGTCGATCGGATTGCGCGATTGGGCACAGCGGTTCTGATCAATGGGACTTGGTATTAGTAGTCAGACCCGCTTGACCTTCGCCTCGCGCTCCCAGAAGCGGAGCTTCCGGCACGCTTCGAGGAAGGTCGCAGCGTCGGCATCCTGCTTAAGTTCAACGACGCCGCTATCACGCGCTGCCGCTATCCCAGCCTTCTCTAGGAGCAGCATCGCCGCTGCGGTATGCGCGATGAATTTGCAGTGGGCGAAGGCGTCGGAAACAAAGTCGCGCGCCGTCGCTTCTTCGGTTAGCAACTGCGCGCCGGCATCGGACAGCAGCACGGCGACGGCGTCGAACACGACCGAAGGACCGCCGTCAATCTTTTCGTCAGCCGCAATCCACGAACCATCGCTCGCCTCAACGCCCCCGACCATAGGTGCCACCAGCTTTACTATGGCGCCTTCCTGTTGGAATGCAGCCTGCAATGCGCTCAGCATCGCGGCATCGATCCCATCGCTGACCAGCACGCCGAGCTTGCGACCCCTGAAGGTTCCGGGCGGGTTACCGACGATACTCAGCGCCGGCGACGGCTGCAGCGTGGTGACGACTGCCCGCGGCGGCTCAGCCGCTTTCGGCAGCTTCTGGAGGCGTAGACCGTCGGCTACTTTCTTTGCCAGCGGCTCGTCGACATTCAGTAGGTGAGATACCATGCGGGCCCGGATTGCCGGTGTTTCGACCTTGCTCAGCTCGAACGTGAAGGCGGCGGCGATGTGCGCGCGCTCGATCGGTGTTTGACTCAAATAGAACTGGCGCGCTTGGCTGTAATGGTCTGCGAAGGTCTCCGATCGAACACGCAGCTTCTGATCTCGCTCTTGGGCCGGAAAGGAAGTGAACCCCGTTTCGGGTGCCTCACGCGGGCCGCCACCCGCTCCGCCCCATGAATTCGGTTCGTAATTGACGCGACCCTTCGGGTTCACGAACGCCATGTGCCCGTCCTGCTGGAGGGTGTGGAACGGGCATTTTGGAGCGTTGATCGGGAGATAAGTAAAGTTCGGACCACCGAGGCGCTTCAGCTGCGTATCGAGATAGGAAAAATTGCGGCCCTGCAGCAGGGGGTCATTCGTGAAGTCTATGCCTGGCACGATATTCTGCGTGCAGAACGCAACCTGCTCGGTCTCAGCGAAGAAATTGTCGACGACGCGATCCAGCACGAGGCGGCCGACGCGGCGCACGGGGACCTCTTCCTCAGGGATGATTTTGGTCGCGTCGAGGATATCGAACGCGAATTTGTCAGCGAATGCCTCGTCGAACAGCTGCAGCCCGAGCTCCCATTCCGGGAAGTCGCCACTCTGGATCGCCTCCCACAAATCGCGCCGGTGGAAATCGGGGTCCGCGCCGTTGATCTTGAGAGCCTCGTTCCACACGACGGACTGCATACCGAGTTTGGGCTTCCAGTGAAACTTGACGAAGGTCGACTTCCCCTTTGCGTTGACAAGGCGGAAGGTGTGGACGCTAAACCCTTCCATGAAACGGAATGAGCGCGGGATCGTCCGATCGGACATGATCCACAGCGCCATATGCGTGCTCTCGGGGTTTAGCGAGATGAAATCCCAGAAATTATCGTGCGCGGTCTGCGCCTGCGGAAAGCCGCGGTCTGGTTCCTCCTTTGCGGCGTGGATGATGTCGGGAAACTTGATCGCGTCCTGGATAAAGAATACCGGGATGTTGTTGCCGACGAGGTCCCAGTTGCCTTCCTTGGTATAGAGCTTGACCGCGAATCCGCGCACATCGCGCGCCAGGTCTGCGGATCCCTTGCTGCCGGCGACCGTCGAGAACCGCACGAAAGCAGGCGTCTTTTCGCCGGCGCGCTGGAATAAATCCGCGCGCGTGATGTCGGCGAGAGACTCGTAATTCTCGAAATACCCATGCGCGCCGAAACCGCGCGCATGCACGACGCGCTCCGGTATGCGCTCGTGATCAAAGTGAAAGATCTTCTCACGGAAATGAAAGTCTTCGAGCGCCGTCGGCCCGCGCTGGCCGATTTTCAATGAATTCTGATCGTCGGCAACCGGAATCCCCTGCTGGGTGGTCAGGACCGGAACGTCGCTCCTGAGACTTGATGTGTCTCGCCGCCTTCGCCGCGGATAATCGTCTCCTCGCCCAGCTGCACTGACTTGCGATCGCCGGCAGTCCTGCGGCCACTAGAAGAACCCTTTGCCATCCAGCTTTCCTCGTTAGCAAGCAACTGTGCCGCGCCCTCAAGCGCGGGCCGCGTCTCACAAGAACGCAGCCCAAAGAGAAGCGTTGCGACCTAACCAGCACGACCCCGTGCGATTTAAAGACTGAACCGCCATCGCATCGACCTGTACTCTAATTTCGGTACAGAGGAGGTCCAAGAGGCGGTACGCGCCCGAGAGATTGCGTGAGCTGGTTCCACCGGTCAGATCCAGTCTCTTGTGCGATTGGCTCGGGGAACGACCGGATGTAAATCTCCGCTGGTTTCTGAACCGCCAATGAAGCGGCCCCGTTTGCCTGATTAACTGAGGGAGATTTACATGGACGGGAAAGCAAAGGTGAAGGGTTCAGAACAGCCCAGTGAGGGAGAAGGCAATTGGACCGCAGCGCGCCGGTCCAACGAGGCGCACCCGCTTCGTCCGATCTGGCCAGGTCGAGAAGGCTCGTGAGGCCAAAAAGGCGCTAGTGAAGAGCGTGAGATGGAGCGGGCTGACGCGATCGGCAACCATGACGGCCGAAGATCCGCAAATTACCCAAAAGCATTAGGCAAAGGTCGTGGGGCTACCCCTCCGGTCGGAATTGAACCCGATTCTAATCTCGGCCCGAACCGTCGCTAGTAGGAGTGGCTCCCAATATCCCTTGGTAGCGGAGCATGTCCACGCAGGTACGCGCAAGCAGGTCCAGAAATGAAAGCCAGCACGCTAACTATGCCCCTGATGTTTCTAGCCCTCACTACCGCAGCTGCTCAGGCTCAGAGCGATACAACTGCCACCGCCCCGATCACCGCCGCCCCGATAACCGGCATCGACGGAACGGCATTGGCAGGCAGTGCCCGGGCAAGCAAGATCATTGGGGGCAAAGTGTACAAAGGCGACACTGTTGTCGGCCAGATCGAGGACGTGCTGATTTTTCTGGACCATGCAAGCGTGACCGCGGTGGTTCTATCGGTCGGTGGGTTTCTGGGGTTGAGGGAGAAACTCATTGCGATACCGGTCAGCCAGATCAAAGTGAGCAGCGAGGCTAAATTCACAACCGAGCTGACCAAGGAACAGCTTGCGGCTGCCCCCGCATTCGACTTTGGCAAGCTTAAATAGCGAGCGGGCTTGCGACCGCTGACCGCTGCCCTGCGGGTCACGCTATATGCCTCGACGGCGCGCGCTTCTTTCTCAGGGCAGTATCCTAATGCTGCATCGCAGTATTAAATAGCTTGAAACTTTGCAGCCTGCGCTATGTTATAATGTTGCATCGCAGCATCAGGATCGCTTTCATGAGTGTCTGCCCAGTATCGACGACACGGCTAGCCTGCCTGCCTAGCTCGAGCCGAGACGGCTCACAATGAGGGACGACTCTCAGACTGCCATGATCGAGGCGACCCGGCTTACCCGCGCAGGCCGTATCGACGAAGCAGTGGCGCAGTTACGGCACACGCTCGACATCCGGATGCCCGATGCCGCAGCTGCACGCAGTTCTTGGCGTATACCCGAGGCGCTGCGGAAATGGTTCGGGGGCGCAAATCCGTATCGCGGCCGATCCGCTCCGTCATCTTCTCCCGCGCCAGACTTTGGGCCGAAATTGGGACAATTCCTCTCTCGGTCATACGACAATCACGCTGGTACGCGTGGCTACCGGCTGTATATACCGAGCGGCTACTGCGGAGAGCCGGTGCCGCTGGTTGTCATGCTGCACGGCTGTAAGCAGAACGCGGAGAATTTCGCGGCTGGTACGCGGATGAACGCGCATGCGGAAGAGCTGACCTGTCTGGTGGCGTACCCCGAACAAACAGCGCGAGCTAATCCGTCGCGATGTTGGAACTGGTTCCGGCCGGAACACCAGCGGCGTGGTCACGGGGAGGCCTCGCTGATTGCCGGAATTACCGAGCGGGTGATGGGTGATTTTGTCGTCGACCCCCAGCGCGTGTACGTCGCCGGGCTATCGGCTGGTGGGGCAGCGGCGGCGATCATGGGATCCGCCTATTCTGATCTGTATGCTGCGGTATCGATACACTCCGGTCTGCCGTGCGGCGCCGCTTGTGACGTGCCATCGGCGTTTGCGGCGATGCGTGAAGGCGGCCCATTGCGGTACGGGTTCGGGGCGAATCCGGGTGGGCCGAGGCGCATTATCGTGCCTACCATCATTTTTCATGGTGATCGGGATCGGACCGTTCACCCGCACAATAGCGAGCAGGTGCTCGCGCAGGCGATGGCCGACACGGAGTTGAACAAGAGAGTCGAGCTCGGACAAGTACCCGGTGGCCATGCTTATACGCGTGCCCTCTATACCGATGGGAAAGGGACGGTCATGCTGGAGTCATGGACAATCCACGGCGCGGGTCACGCATGGTCCGGGGGAAGTCCGGCTGGCTCGTACACCGATCCGCAGGGACCGGACGCCACACGCGAGATGCTGAGATTTTTCCTCGATCATGCCCGGCGCCCGCCCGCGGACCCCTGACGTGGCTTTCTCGGGCGCTGGATAGCTCGAGGCCGAGGCCGCACACTGGGTGCGTGGGAGTCGGTATTCCGCCAGCGGCTCGAGCAAGCGCCGGGTTGAGTGATAAAGTGATATCGTCGTTGGCGCGTACGACAATCCCAGGAACCGAAACGCTGTGAGGAAGCGACGAGCCCCCGCGAATTGCCGCCCTGGGGCTCTTTGCGTCAAATCGTCGGAACCACCACGACATCCGGCTGCGTCGCGGCGAATCGAGGTCAGAAATGAGATCGGGACAGGGAGCCTCCCAAGGAGGCTCCCCTATTCCGAACTTGATTTTACCGGCTGGTCTCGAGATGGCCGCCCTTAACCGGAGATGCTGAACTGCCAGCGCCGGTGTTCCGGTCCTCGAGCCGGTAGTTCGCCATCTGCTGCAGTTGCTCTTTAGTGACGTCCAAGGTCAGGCGGTTGTGATCTGTCTTGATGTCGCCCGGCTTCACGGCGACGTTCTTGCCGCCCATGCCAAGGAAGCTTCCGACATCGACCACCACCGCCGCGATCTGCCCGCCGCGGTCGAGAACCAGGTCATGCACCTTGCCGATTTTCCGGTTTTGAACGTCATAGACCGCGCTGCCGATCATTTTGCTCGCGCGTATCTGGTCGGATTGAATGACTTCCTCTGCCCGATCTGTTGTGCCGTAAGGCTCTACCCGGTTCGCCGTGCTGTGAGGGGACGTTTGAGCAAAAGCGACGGGCGCTGCTCCGAGCGCGAGCGCGATAACGACAGCGGAAAGCGTTTTGGTCACTGTGCACCTCTTGTTTTTCCAAAAGAGCAACATCAGCCGCGGTCCCAGGGTCGAATGGAGGCGGGTGAGAATCCGTCGACACCAGGCCCATGATCAGATGCCGCGTGTTTTGGTTAACGTCAGTCAACCGTCGCGCGTTCACTCGCGTGGCGTAAATGATAGAGGTAGTGGGTCAGCTGTGCCCGAACATCTGATCAACGGGAACGCAAAGCTCAGACCGCCTGTTTAATCCCTCACCAACAAAGGGAGGCAAACATGGGTAAGGGTATTCTTCTTTGGCTTCTGGGCATTCCGATACCGATCATCCTGTTGATACTGCTCTTTTGGCACTGATTTTCAGTGCAGGTATGACAGATACTGATGCGAATGGGGCTAGCCTGGCTGACCAGGTTAGCCCCGACAATACGACCGGCTCTACGGCTTCTCGTTTTTTCCGCACCCTCGGACCCGGGTTAATAACCGGCGCATCGGACGACGATCCTTCCGGCATCGGGACCTATAGCCAGGCGGGGGCACAGCTGGGCTTCGGCATTTCCTGGACGATGCTCTTCAGCTTTCCGCTTATGGTCGCCATTCAGGAGATCAGCGCTCGGCTTGGACGAACGACGGGACGTGGCATCGGCGGGAACATTTGCCGCCACTACCCGCGACCGCTGGTGCACGGTATCGTGGTGCTGCTGCTTGTCGCGAACACGATAAATTTAGGAGCAGATCTGGGCGCTATGGGCGACGCCTTGGCAATGCTGATCGGCGGCTCGACCAAGGCTTATGTGGTACTCTTCGGTGTCTTCTGCATCGCCGCACAGATATTTCTTCAATACGCGCGTTACGTACAGGTCTTGAAGTGGCTGACCCTCACTCTGTTCGCCTACGTCGTCGCCCTGGCCGCAGCGAATGTGCCGTGGCTGGAAGCTTTGGTCGGCATCGTTGTACCCACTGTTACATGGAACAGCGACTACTTCACAACTCTAGTGGCAATAGCCGGCACCACAATCAGCCCTTACCTGTTTTTTTGGCAGGCTGCGCAAGAGGCCGAGGAGGTTCGGGTGGAGCCCGAACGCACCCCGTTGCGCTGGGCGCGATGGCAAGCACCGGCTGCGTTCGCGCGTATCCGGACGGATACGACGGTCGGCATGGGATTTTCCAACATCATAGCCATTGCTATCATGATCACGACCGCTGCGACGCTGAACGCGCATGGTATCACCAATATTGAAACCTCCTCGCAGGCGGCGGAGGCGTTACGGCCGATCGCCGGCGACTTCGCCTATCTGATATTTGCGCTGGGCATCATTGGTACTGGACTGTTGGGGGTACCGGTGCTTGCAGGCTCGGCGGCTTATGCAATCGGCGAGGCATGGCGGGCACCTGTCGGCCTTACCCGATCGCCGCAGGAAGCTTTAATTTTTTATACTACTCTCGGGGTCGCGACACTCGTTGGGATCGGACTCAACTTCACCCCGATCAGTCCGATCCAGGCTCTCTATTGGAGCGCCGTCATTAATGGCGTAGTAGCCCTCCCGATTATGGTAATTTTGATGATGTTGACCGCGAGGTCGAACATCATGGGTGAATTCACGGTCAGAGGATGGTTGCGAGGGCTTGGTTGGGTATCGACTGGAGCAATGGCGCTTTGCGTCGTTGGCATGGGGGTCAGCTCTTTCCTCTAGGCCCCGGGGTGTGCGCTTTTAGAATGCCCGAGCGTGCTTATAGGCCGCTGCATTGTGACGGCGGATCTGGGGTCGCTTCAGCAGTGTTCGCATGACGTATAGGTAGACCCTCGCTGATGGAAGCACCGCCCCTCCAACGCAAGCTCGTAGCGATCCTCGCCGCCGACGTCGCCGGCTATAGCCGTTTGATGGAGGCGGACGAGGAGCGGGCGCTCGCAATCCTTTCCGCGCACCGCCGCATTATTGACGAGGTAATCGCGAGGCATCGAGGGCGCATCGCCGGAACTGCCGGCGACAGCGTTCTCGCTGAGTTCGCCAGCGTGCTCGATGCCGCGCAAGCGGCCATCGAGATCCAGAATTCGCTTGCCGAAGCCAACAACGCTGCGCCGAAAGAGCGCCACATGGAGTTCCGTATCGGCCTTAATGTCGGCGATGTGATGGTGAAGGATGGGGACATCTTCGGCGATGGCGTCAATATTGCTGCCCGTCTCGAAGCCCTCGCCGAGCCGGGTGGCATCTGCGTGTCGCGCGGGGTACGAGACCACATTCGTCATAAACTGGCGGTCGCCTTCGAGGATCTGGATGAACAGCGCGTCAAAAACATTGCGCGCCCGATCCGTGCCTTCCAGCTTCGCCTGAGCGACGGCTCCGAGTTTACCGGCTCGACCGAAGATAGCGCGCCAGAGCCGCCTCAGGCCGACGAGGTCGAGGTCGAGTTCTGGGACAGCATCAAACAGAGCACCAATCCGCTCGAGTATCGCGTCTATCTTGAACAATATCCCGACGGCGCCTTCGCGCCGCTCGCCCGGGCCCGGCTGCAGAGCTTGGAAAGCGGAGAGGCGATCGTTACCGCACCAGTCGCGGGTGCGGTCAGTCCTAAGATGATCGAACTCGCCTATTGGGATACTGTCAAAGACAGCGGCAATCCAGAGATGTTTCAGGCCTACCTTGACAAATACCCGGGCGGTGAATTTGCTGAGCTTGCCCGCGCGATGATTGCCGAGCGCGATTACCGCCCTTCAGCTGCCTCTCCAAGCTGAGGTGACATACACGGCTTTGCTGAACGTGCTGGCCGCACTCCTCGCGTGCTTGCTTTCGGAGTTGGCATTCGCGGCCAATCCCGGCTCGCACGGCCCCTCACTGTCGGTGTTCATCGCGCAGATCATTGTACTTCTGACGACAGGCCGACTATTGGGCGAGCTGATGCAGCGGTTTGGTCAGCCCGCCGTCATGGGTCAGCTGATCGCGGGTATCCTGCTCGGTCCGGCCGTTCTTGGCGTCGTCTGGCCTGGACTGCAGCATACGCTGTTTCCGGGAAACCCGGAGCAGAAGGCGATGACCGACGCGGTCGGCCAGCTCGGCATTCTGCTGCTGCTGCTCTTGACCGGCATGGAAACCGATCTATCGGTCTTCCGCCGCTCGCGCCGCGCTGCATTCTCTGTGTCGATCGCCGGGATTGCCATTCCGTTCGTCTGTGGGCTCGTGCTGGGCGAGCTGCTGCCCGACACTATGCTGCCGGACCCGCAGAAGCGGTTCATTACGACCCTGTTTCTCGGGACTGTCCTGTCGATCTCCTCGGTCAAGATCGTCGCGATGGTCGTTCGCGAACTCGGTTTCCTGCGCCGAACCGTTGGGCAGGTCATCGTTTCGGCCGCCATTATCGATGATACCACCGGCTGGATCATAATATCGGTTACTTTAGGGTTAGCCCTCCATGGTCGTGTCGACATCGCTGCGCTCGGTCAAACCCTGCTCGGTGCAGCCGTATTTCTAGGGTTCAGCTTCACTGTTGGTCGTCGTCTCATCTTCCGCCTGATCCGCTGGGCGAACGATACTTTTGTCAGTGAAGTCCCGGTCGTCACGACGATCCTCGTGGTAACCGGAGCAATGGCGCTGCTCACCGATGCGATCGGCTTACATACCGTGCTCGGAGCTTTTGTCGCGGGTATCCTGGTGGGCCAATCGCCCATTCTGACCCGGCACATCGACGAGCAGCTCCGAGGTCTGATCGTCGGGCTTTTCATGCCGGTATTTTTCGGACTGGCCGGATTGACCACCGACCCTACGGTTCTGGCGCATACTGAGCTCATCCTGCTCACGCTTGGGCTGATCGCTATCGCGAGTCTCGGTAAATTCAGCGGTGCTTTTTTGGGAGGCCGCCTCGGCGGGATGAGCTGGGCAGAGTCCTTGGCTCTGGGGTGCGGCATGAACGCGCGAGGCTCAACGGAGGTGGTGGTAGCGTCGATCGGCCTTTCGATGGGAGTCCTCAACCAGGAGCTCTTCACGCCCATTGTCGCGATGGCGATCGTGACGACGGTGTCGATGCCGCCGATGTTACGCTGGGCGTTGGCCCGGTTGCCGCTGAGCGATGAGGAAGCCGCGCGCCTGCAGCGCGAGGAGTTCGAGGCGCAGGGATTTGTTTCCAACATCGAAAGATTGCTAGTGGCCGTCGATGCGAGCCTCAGCGGCCAGTTCGTCTCACGGGTGGTCGGGCTTCTTGCCGGCGCCAGGCGAATGCCCACGACGGTCCTCCATCTGGACTATGGCTCCGACGAGTCGCCTCCGGAGGGCGCACGGCAGGCCGAACACACAAAAACCATCGTCGCACGAAGCGCCAAAACCGCCGATCGCGCCGATGGCCCCCGCGATCCCGTCGAAATCATCAATCGGGTTGAGAAGCCAAATGAAGAAGCCATTGCCGCCGAAGCGAGCAAGGGCTACGGCATGCTCTTTATCGGTCGCGAACCGGCCTCCGAAGGCGGTAGCTTCCATGAGCAGATCACCCGCAGTGCAGCCGGCTTCGCCGGGCCATTTGCGATAGCTATCGCGCGTGGCATCGATCGGCTTGCGGTCAGCGGGACGCGGTTCAATATTCTCGTGCCCGTCACCGGCACTACGGTTTCGCGGCGCGGCGCCGAACTGGCAATTGCCCTCGCGCAAGCATCGCGGGGGTCGCTCACCGCGTTGCATGTCCCACAGCCGCGACGGCCGCGTCCATGGGGACGGCGCATCGGCGCGGCAATCGCCCCGATGGGCAGCGCCGATGCGGTCATTCGAGATATCGTCCAGCTCGGCGATCCTTATGGAGTTCAGGTCAGGGGCGCCGTTCGCGACGTCTGGCCGCCAGCGGATGCCATCCTCGCGCAACTCCGGGCCGGTAGTCATAACCTCGTCATTCTCGGGGTAAGTCCACGAGCGGGCGAGGATCTCTCTTTTGGGCACGTCGCAGCCGAACTGCTCGAGAGTGCGGAATGCTCCCTTCTTTTTGTCGCCAGCGAGCCCTTCGTCGCCGCTGTTAGCGAAGAGCCGGGGACTTCCGCGCTCGCGAACGTCAGAGCTAAGTGACCTCAGGTCGTAGTAGCAACAAACTGCGCTCCGTGTTGACGGAGCCAAGACAACAAAAAGTCTCCATTCATCCACCGGTATTGTTCTGTAACTCTGCCGCGTATGAGCATCACGCTGACGTTTCTGCAGGCGGGTGTAGTTGCGACGCGAACCGCATGCTGTCGCGAACTAAAAATTGACACTGTCGCTTATTCGGTTTCGCGGTTAGGCGCGGCGCCCGCACATCGCTGGAAACCATTACGATAATCATCTTTGTCGCACGCATTATACCGTACGTTTAGATCCGACGCAAACGCGACCGAGTGTCAGAAACAATGTCGGCTATCAGGCAGTGGCTAGATGAGCATCGTTTTGAACCTGATGCGTTTCGATGGCACCGTCGACGAGCGAAACGTACGTACCGGCTTGAGCTTGGGATCGCGCGAAGCGAGCGCCTGTGCAGAAGCGTTTCGGGGTCAGGTAAGCCGATCGGTGACAAACCCGCCCTATAACCTGGGGAGCCTGCTCGTCAGCCGCCGAAATCCCGGCGGAACGTTTCGGCGATCTGATCCTCGGCAAAGGTCATTCGTAAAACAAGC
>Ga0209488_10004376_pt1 | contig 11064 bp, 10 predicted proteins | sample Rivendell_Oct201_8_FD_188349 | JGI IMG/M metagenome (GOLD analysis project Ga0209488, IMG submission 188349) | Vadose zone soil microbial communities from the Eel River Critical Zone Observatory, Northern California, USA -... | ecosystem: Environmental > Terrestrial > Soil > Vadose zone >... | reverse complement strand
CAGCTCGGTGAGGCGCAGATGCTGCTCGGTCAGGCGATCGCCACCAGCCCGTATCCGCCGGGGTTGAACGGCGAGCAGCGCAAGCTCTACCGCGCGGCGCTCGCCGAGCGCGCGGAGCCGCTCCAGGCCGAGGCGCGCGAGACGCTGAAGAGCGCGGAGGCGAAGACGCGCGAGCTCGGCGTGACGGGCCCCTGCGCGCAACGGGTGGTGGCGTTGCTCGACAAGCTCTCCGTCAAAGCCGTGGAGCGCACGCAGCTCAGCCTCGGGGCCCAGCCGGTCGTGGACCCGCCGCAGATGGTGGATGCGCGCGCGGTAGAAGGCGAGCGCGGCAAGCGGCTCCTGGGCGAGGCCCTCACCGCCGCGGCAAGTCTCGCGCCCGACCAGTCCGTCGACAAGTTCCGGGTCGTGGCGCAGTCGGCGCCCTCTGCCGCGGCGCATTTCGATCTCGGCGTGGCGCTCGATCGCGCGGGGCGTGGCATCGAGGCCGAGCAGGCCTATCGAGCCGCCGCAGCGTCCGGGAGTGGCGCGCTCGCATACCAGGCGGCAGCCCGGGCCGCGGCGCTGGCCGCGGCGCGCGGTGACGCGGCGGCCGCGCGCGAGAGCCTGTCGCTCGCCCGATCGGCGTTGGGCGACCCGCCCTTCGCCCGCGTGCTGCTGGCGAGCATCGAGCTGGTCCTCGGGAACCCTGCGGCGGCGCAAGCGGTGGTCAAGCCCGTGCTTGCCCAGGCCCCGAACGACGCCGGTGCGCTCTGCGCGATGGCGCGGGCGCAGCTTGCGCAAGGACATGCGGGCGTGGCCCGGATCTTCGCCGCGCGCGCGGCGCAGGCGGATGACTCCGACCCGGACCCAGTGCTGGTGAAAGCAGCGATTGCTCGCGCCTCCGGGGAGCCTGCCGCGGAGATCGAGGCCCTGCGCGCGGCGGTCGAGGTAGATGCGGACTCGTCTCGCGCCCAGCTCGCCCTCGGCCGCGCTCTCTACGAGCGGGGGGAGCTCGGTCCAGCGCTGGACGCGATCCAAGAGGCCGTCGGGCTCGATCCATCGTCCTATGGAGCGGTGCTTGCGTACGGGCAGGCGCTCGCCGCCGCGAACCAGGGGAAGCCCGCGGAACAGGCGCTGGCCCGGGCCATTGCGCTTTCGCCGCGGGCCGCCGAGCCGCACTTCGAGCTGGCACGCCTGAAGCTGGATGGCGACGGCGATGCCCAAGCGGCGCTCGCAGAGGCAAAACTTTTCCTCAACCTGAGCACCCAGCCGCCGCCCCCGGGCCACCCGATCCATGCCCTGGTGCAGCGCTGCGAGGAGGCGCTGAAGCAGCGCGGACAGGCATCGGTCGTGCAAACGCGCTGATCGAGGACCGGTGGCGGGGGAGGGGGAATGCTGAACAGGACCATACTGGCCGTGACGGCGGCCGCCGTCATCGCCGCCGGGGCCGCGGCGGCCAAGGAAGCGGGCGGCGAACAGCCCGTGCCCCAGCGGCCCCGCCGGACCATCCTTCACTTCGGGGAAGACGACATCCGCGGGGGCATCACCCGCCCGGACGGCGAGCTGGTCCAGGCGCCGCGCAAGGTCTCCGAGCCGAGCCTTCTGCGCGTGCGCCGCTCGTTCGTCGATCGCGCGCTGGCCGCTCCACTTTCGGGCCGCTGAACACTCCGGAGACTCAATGATTCCGATCGTCCTCAAGGTGTACGACGGCGGGAAGCTGAAGAGCTCACGCGCGTTTCATGCCGAGCGGATCCGCCTGGGCAGCGCCGCCGCCGACCTGGTGCTGGACTCGCCCAACGTGGCGCCGACGCACGCGGTCATCGAGAGCGGCGCGTTGGGAGTGGTCCTGCGCGCCACCACCGCGGCACCGCTGTACCTGAACGGCCAGCCCGTTCTCGCCGCCCCGTTGCGGCACGGCGACCTCATCTCCATCGGCGACCTTCGCATCATGGTCGAGTTGCACGCGCGGTCGGTGCTGCCCTCGAGCGGCCAGAAGTCCCGGCCGCGGCTGCAGCTCATCCAGGGCGAGGACGAGCCTCTCGTCGAGCGGCCGCATCCGCAGGGGCCGGCGCTGCAGGTGGTCCGCGAGGACGAAGCGGTGGTCGAGCTCGAGGCCTGCACGGACCAGGGCCTGCACGACGGGATCGTGCCCCTGGAGGCCGAGGCGCCGCCGGTGGTGCGGGCACCCGAGCCCGCCGCCGCGCCGGATCCGGCGCCGCTCCCGGTTGCGCCCGTCATCGAACCCGCGACCCTGGCGGTGCGAACCGAGCCGGCAAAGCCGGCGCCCCGGATTGCACTGCCGGCGATCACCACGCCGCTCGGGGGCGAATGCGCCGAGGTGGAGCTCTTCTGGGGCAACACCCGCGTCAGCGTCTGGCAGCTCCAGCCCGGCGAACAGTTCCAGGCGGGAAGCGCTCCGGGGTGCCAGGCGCTCCTGCAGGGCGTGGGGCGGGCCAGCGTGCTGAAGAGCGACGTAAACGGCTGGGTCGTCGCCGCCCCGCGGCCCCTGCAGCTCCTTCTCGAGGAGGAGGGGCGGGTCCTGGGCGGGCCCGAGCTGCTGGTCCGCGGCCGCAGCCAGGCCGATGCGCACGGGCTGGTGGTGCCGCTGCCGCAGCGGTCGGTGGCGGTGCTCTCCAACGGCAACCTCGCGCTGCGGATTCGCAGGGTGCCCGGCGCGGCCCGCGTGGGTGGCGAGCAGACCGATTGGAAGGGCGTGCTGGTCGCCAGCATCGCCGCGATTCTCATGATCACCGGGATGAAGTTCTGGAGCGCCGTGGTTCCGCCGCCGAAGATGGCGGCCGGCGAGCCGGAGCTGATCAAGCCTCGCCCGCTGGTGGTGCGCGCAGCCCCGCCCAAACGGGACGACACGCGAGTGCTCGACGCGCAGAAGGTGAATCAGGCACGTCGCGATCCGGGCAAGGCGGTCGCCCGCCACATGGGTCAGGAAGGTGAGGCCGGCAGCAAGACGGCCCCACGCCGCGACGCGCGAGCCGAGCGCAAGATGGACGACCGGGCGCTGGTGGCGCAGACCGGTCTGCTCAAGGCGCTGGGCGGCGGCAACGGCAAGAGCGACGTCTTCGGAATCGCCCTGGAGAAGGGCACCCGCGACGCCATGGGCCACCTGACCGGCCCCAAGGTCGGCGAAGCGCGCGGCGAAGCGGGCATGGGCCTCAAGTCGCTGGGCGGCAGGGGCGGCGGCGGCGACGGGTCGGGCCTCGGCCTGGCGCGGATCGGCACCAACGGGATCGGCGGCGGCCTCGCCAGCTACGGCGACGGAAAGGGCGGCCTGCGCGGCAAGGAGAACGGCGAGATCGGCCTGGGACCGGGCAAGCCCGAAGTGGTGGGGTCGATCGACCCCGAGCTGATCCGCAAGGTCGTGCACGACCACCGGGCCCAGATCCGGAACTGCTACGAGACGCAGCTCACCACCAGGCCCAACCTCGCGGGCAAGCTGGTTTCGGCCTGGACCATCGATCCGGCCGGGGCGGTGACCGAGGCGCACACGCAGGAGAGCACCCTGCACGACCGGACGGTCGAGAGCTGCGTCGCCTCGAAGATCAAGACGTGGCGGTTCCCCATTCCCAAAGGCGGTGGCGAGGTCTTCGTCACCTACCCCTTCATCTTCACGCCGGGCGGTTGAGGTTGATTCGATGCTGATGCTTGCAGTGTTGATAGCGACCGCGCCGCAGCCGTGGGTAGGGATGTCGGCCGGGCCTGCCTTCGTCCACCAGAGCGGGCGTCCCGGGGTGGGCGCGGGTCCGATGGTGCGCGTGGAAGTCGGATATCCGCTGGCAGAGCGCGTGGCCGCCGAGCTGTGGCTGACCACGACGATCGAGAGCGCGCCGCTCCGCAGCCCCGGAGATCGCGCGCTGATCGCGGCCGGTGGAGGCGCGCGGTTGCGGGTCACCCGGCTGGATTCCGAGGGGAAGCTCGGGCTTTGGCTGCATGGGGGTGCCGGCTGGGGCGTGCCTGCCGCAGGCGAGGGGACCCATGGACCGCTCGGTTTCGGCGGCGCCTTGCTCACCTACGAGCCACCCTTCATGAAGCGGTTCGCGATCGGAATGGAAGCGGACGCAATCGCCTGGCGCAATGCGCTCGGCATGGCTCTCCTGCCTACGCTTCGCTGCACATTTTAGGCCCGCCGCCGCAGGCGGCTTAGGGCCTACGCTTGAGCGTCAGTTGCGCCGCAATGCGGCAGGCGAATCAGGCCTAGGAAGGTTGCTTGTAGCCGCCATCGGGTTGCAGCATGCTGCCGCCGCATGCTCGCCCAGCCCCCCATCCCGCTGCCCGACCGCTGGACGCTCGGCGATCTGGAGCGCATGCGCCTGATCCTTCGCGGCGGGTCGGTGATCGACTGGCGGCGACTCCATTTCAAGACCCGCGAGGAAGCCGATCAGTACCTCCGCCTCTGCCTGTTCGAGCCTGACGATCCCTTCGATCGCGACCGGCTCCAGCGCATCCTCGACGAGGCCGTCGACTACCTGCGTACCACCTTCCGGTACGTGGTCGCCGAAGAGGTCGCGCAGCCTGCGCGGGTGCAGGACTTGTTCCTGCTCGCGTCGGGAGTGGGCAACACGAAGCTCCGGCGGATCGCCTGTCTCGTCCTCAAGGTGATGCACGTCGTCCACCACATCGAGGCAGTCGGGCTCCTGCACCGTGCCCGGGTGAGCGAAGACGAGCTCTGCCAGCTGGTCACCCAGCGCGTCGACAACTGCATGGAGCAGCTCCGGCGCGAGGGATTTCCGGTGGTGGCGGCGGCGGGCAGCGTGAAGACGCGGCACAGCCTGATCACCAAGCTCCTGGCGAAGAAGGAGACGCTGGCGGCGCAGATCTACGATCGGGTCCGCTACCGCATAGTCACGGACGACCGCGATCACGTGCTCCCGGTGCTGATCCGACTCTGCGATCTGCTGGTGCCGTTCAATTTCGTGGTGCCCGGGCAGACGCAGAACACGCTGATCTGCTTCCGCCAGCTGCTGCGGGATTGGCCTTCGCTGCGCAACATGGACCCGCAGCTCCAGGTCGGATTGCTGGACGACGAACAGGAGCCGGAGCACAACGAATTCTCCGGCGACTCCTACAAGGTGCTCAATTTCGTCGCCGAGCTTCCGGTGCGGCTGCCGGAGCGCGCGGTGGACCTAGGCGACGGGCGAATCGCCTTCTGCATGGTCGAGCTGCAGCTCGTCGACCGCGACACGGCCGAGGCCAACGAGAGCGGAGAGAACGCGCACCTGCGCTACAAACGGCGCCAGCTGCGCAGGGTGCTGCGGCGCCTCTCGCGCGGGCTGGTGGTCCCGCGCGCCAGGAAGCCGCCGCCGAAGTGAGCGACGCTTGCGACCTCGCCTCGCCTGGCCGGCTGATGCTCGGACGCCGGAGGGCGAGGTTGACGAGAGCGGAAAGGGCGAATACGAGTAGCGCGGCTTCGGGTGGCGCCATAGCCAAGCTGGTAAGGCATCAGACTGCAAATCTGACATTCCCCAGTTCGATTCTGGGTGGCGCCTCCATCTCCCCCGGTCGGGTCCTGCCTGAGGAAGCGGTCGGCGCCGTCGACCGGCGGTCCATGAGTGGACGGCTCCGGACCCCGGGCGTTGTTTTCCGGCGAGGATGGCCCAACCTTGGTCCATGGCCCTCTATCGCGACCGTCGCGACGCGGGCGAGAAGCTCGCCGATGCGCTCGAAGACCTACGGGGAACTCCTGACCTTCTCGTCCTCGCGCTGCCGCGGGGAGGGGTGCCTGTAGCGGAGCCGGTGGCGCGGCGACTCGGCGCTCCACTCGACGTGTTCGTGGTGCGCAAGATCGGCTTCCCGGGCAACGAGGAGTTTGCGATGGGCGCCGTTGCTTCCGGCGGGATCGTCCTGGTCCAGCCCGAGCTGCTCGAGCGCGTTCCCGAGGAGCAGTTTCGTTGGGCGCTCCAGCGAGCCGTCCAGGAGTTGAATGGGCGCGAGCGCTCATACCGGGGCGGACGGCCGCCGCCCAACGTCGAAGGCCGGACGGTGGTGTTGATCGACGACGGTCTCGCCACGGGCGCGACCATGCGTGCGGCCGTCGAGGCGCTCCGCCGCCAGCGCCCGCGTCAGATCATCGCGGCCGTGCCGATCGCTTCGCCCGAGACCTGCGAAGCTCTCGCTCGCGAGGTCGACCGGATGGTTTGCGCCGCGACGCCGGAGCCCTTCCATGCCGTGGGGCTTTGGTACGGAGACTTCTCGCCCACCACGGACGAGGAGGTGAAGCGCATTCTTGGAAGCGGGCAGGAGGAGAGGGCGGAGGAATCGCCATGAGCAGCTCCCCGGACGTGGCGCTCATCCAGGGCTTGCGCGAAAGCGCCCGGCCGCTCTCGGACGTTGATCCGCATGATGCGCTGATCGAGGCGATCGGCGATGCCCGGTTGGTCCTGCTGGGCGAGGCCTCGCACGGCACGCACGATTTCTACGACGAGCGGGCGCGGCTCACCCAGCGCCTGATCGTTGAAAAGGGCTTCCATGGCGTAGCGGTGGAGGCGGACTGGCCAGACGCGTACCGGGTCAACCGCTTCGTCAGGAGCGTGAGCGACGATCGGGACGCCGACACCGCTCTTTCCGGGTTCAAGCGGTTCCCGGTGTGGATGTGGCGCAATACGGACGTGCTCGACTTCGTGCGCTGGCTGCGGTCGCACGACGATTCCCTCCCGTCCGGCGCGCCGAAGGCCGGCTTCTACGGCCTCGATCTCTACAGCTTGTATGCGTCGATCGACGAAGTGCTGCGTTACCTCACGAAAGTCGATCCGGAGGCCGCCCGCCTTGCGCGTGAGCGCTATCGCTGCTTCGACGACTTCGGAGGGACCGTCGAGGACTACGCACGGAGCGCGGCGCTGGGCGTGATCAGATCGTGCGAGGACGCGGTGGTGAAGCAGCTCGTCGAGCTCCTCCAGCAGCGTTCGGGGCGCGATGCGGCGGGCAACGGAGATGAAGAGGAGGGGTGGTTCCAGGCGGTCCAGAACGCGCGGGTGGTGAAGAACGCCGAGGAATATTACCGGACGATGTATCGGGGGAACGTCGAGTCCTGGAACCTGCGCGACCGGCACATGGCCGAGACCGTCGAGGAGCTGCTGCGCCACCTCGATCGCCGCGTTGGACGCAGCAAGCTCGTGGTCTGGGAGCACAACTCGCATCTCGGCGACGCGCGCGCCACCGAGATGGGGCAGCGAGGCGAGTTGAACGTCGGACAGCTCGTGCGCGAACGGTATGGGACCGACGCCTTCCTGATCGGTTTCACGACCTACACCGGCGAGGTCACCGCGGCCTCCGAGTGGGGCGGTCCGGCGGAGCGGAAACGCGTCCGGCGCGCGCTTCCCGGAAGCTACGAGTCGCTCTTCCACCGGCTGGGGATCCCTCGCTTCGAGCTCGATCTGCGCCATCTCGGGGAGGCGGCGGGCGGGCTGCGGGAGCCGCGCCTCGAGCGTGCCATCGGCGTGCTGTATCTGCCCGCCAGCGAAAGGGGGAGCCACTACTTCGGGGCACTGCTCCCCTGGCAGTTCGACACGGTCATGCACCTGGACGTGACCAGGGCCGTCGAGCCCCTCGAGCGCATGTCGCTTTGGGACGCCGGAGAGCCGGCCGAGACATACCCGTACGGATTGTGAGCGTGGATGGAGGTGGGCGATGGCCCAGGATCGATTCGATCTCGACACACGGTCCGTGACGATCCCGGCCAGGGACGTGGAGCTTGCGGGAGACCTCACCGTGCCCGAGGGCGCGCGGGGGATCGTCCTCTTTGCGCACGGGAGCGGATCGTCCCGGTACAGCACGCGCAACAGGTTCGTCGCCCGGCAGCTGGCGGAGTCCGGGCTCGCGACGCTTCTCTTCGACCTGCTGACGCCGGCGGAGGAGGAGCGGGATCGCTCGACCGGAGAGCTGCGCTTCGACGTGCTCCTGCTCGCCCATCGGCTCAGCCTGGCCACCCGGTACATACGCGGGCTGCCGGAGACGCGAGACCTCCGGGTCGGGTACTTCGGCGCCAGCACCGGGGCCGCCGCGGCGCTGATCGCGGCGGCCGCGCTGCCCCAGGTCGTCGGCGCCATCGTGTCCCGCGGCGGACGGCCTGACCTCGCCTTGGATGCGCTCGAGCATGTCGCCGCGCCGACGCTGCTGATCGTCGGGAGCGAGGATCGCGAGGTCATCGAGCTGAACCGGCAGGCGTACGCCCGGCTCCGGTGTGAGAAACACCTCGAGATCGTCCCCGGCGCGACGCACTTGTTCGAGGAGCCCGGGACGCTGGAGGCCGTCGCCCGCCTCGCCGCTGCCTGGTTCCGGCATTTCCTGGTCGAAAGGCCGCAGACCCACTCCGAGGCGACGCAGGGAGAGATCGGATGAGCGCCACCGGGCTGGAGGTCTTCGACAGGACGGTCCACAAGACGAACAACTGGCTGCACGAGCTGATGGAAGTGCTGGGCTGGCCAGCCAAGCACCGGGCGTACTCAGCGCTGCGAGGGACGCTGCACGCGCTCCGGGACCGGCTGACGGTCGAGGAGGTTGCGCACTTGGGAGCGCAGCTCCCCATGCTGGTACGCGGCTTCTACTATGAAGGGTGGGATCCCACCGGCAAGCCGCTCAAGGAGCGGCACAAGGAACAGTTCCTCGCCCGGATCGCGCAGGAGATGCGCGGCGACGAGTCCACCGATCCCGAGCGCATCGCACGGGCCGTCTTCGCCGTGCTGGCAAAGCGCGTCAGCGAGGGCGAGATCGAAGACGTGAAGCACGTCTTGCCGGGGGACATCCGACACCTCTGGCCCTGAGCCTCAACTGCGCAGGCCGTTCGGGACCAACAGCCGCTCGAGCAGGTCGAACAGGCCCTGGACCAAAAGCGCCAGGACGCCTGCGGGAATCGCGCCCTCCAGGATCAGCCCGGTGTCCGCGAGCCGGATGCCGGTCAGGATGGACTGGCCGTAGCCTCCGGCGCCGATCAGCGCCCCGAGCGTCGCCGTGCCGACGTCGATCACCGCGGCGGTCTTGATGCCCGACAGCAAGGAAGGCGCCGCGAGGGGAAGCTCGATGCGTCTCAGCGCGGCCCCCGGAGGCAGTCCCAGCGCCTGCGCCGACTCGACAAGCTCCGGCGCGATTCCGGTGAGCCCGGAATGCGTGCCGCGCAGGATCGGCAGGAGGCTATAAAGGAACAGCGCCACGATCGCTGGCCCGGCCCCGATTCCCAGCAAGGGGATCATGAAGACCAGCAGCGCCAGCGAGGGGATGGTCTGGATCACCCCCGCCAGGGTCAGGATGGTCTGGCCCAGCCGCGGCCGCCGCCAGGCGAGAATTCCGAGCGGCACCGCCAGGGCGATGGCGGCGGCGAGCGACACCGCCACCAGGAAGAGGTGCTCGAGCGTGCGCCGCCAGATCCGCTGCGCCGCGCCCAGCGACTTCGCCTCCGACGCGACGCCGAACCTGGTGCGCAGGAAGTCGGAGGCGATTTGCGCCTCCGGAACGTGGTCGAGCAGAGCGCGCGCGTTCATGGCGATCATCTCCTGCGCCGGAATCGCGCCGTCGAGGCTGGCGAGGGCACGGACAGCGGCTTCGGGCAGGACTGCCCGGTACAGCAGCACGGCGTCGTAGCGGGGGAACGCGCGGCGATCGTCCTCCAGCACCACCAGGTCGGCGGCCTGGATCTCCGGATCGGTGGAGTACAGGTCGGTGGCGGCGATGCTGCCCGAGCGCAGGGCGCGGTAGGCGAGCTGGTGGTCCATGCCGCGCACGCGGGCGTCGGAGAATCCGTAGACCTGCCGCAGGCGCGGCCAGCCGTCGCGCCTGCGCAGGAACTCGTTGGTGAGGCCGATCTCCAGCTCCGCGTGCTTGGCGAGCTGCGAGAGCGAGCGGACACCCAGGCGGGCGGCGTCGGCGCGCCGCATCCCGATGGCGTAGGTGTCCTCGAATCCGAGCGGCCCCGCCATCCGCATCCCGTTACGATCCAACGCGGCGGCCAGGTCGGCCTCTCCTCTCAGCAGCTCTTCGGCGATGGTGCCGGTGTACTCGGGATAGACGTCGATCTGGCGGACCCGCAGCGCTTCCCAGAGCACGCGGGTACCGCCCAGCTCGCGCCGATGCTCCGCGTCCACACCCGCCGCTCGGAGCGTCTGGACCGCGATCTCCGCCAGGATGACGGACTCTGTGAACTGCTTGGAGCCGACCTGGACGGCGATCGCCAGCAGGACCGCGATCATGGCGACCGCCTCTGGGCCCGGACGAAATGAGCGACGAAGTCGTCCGCGGGCGCGCGCGCCAGCTCCTCGACGGTGCCTTCCTGCACGATGCGGCCGTCGCGCATCAGGACGGTCCGGCCGGCGAGGAACGCCGCTTCCGCCAGATCGTGCGTGACCAGCACCACGGTCTTCGCCAGCCGCGCGAACGCGTCCCGCAGATCCTGCTGCAGATCGAAGCGGGTCATCGGGTCGAGGGCGCCCAGCGGCTCGTCGAGCAGCAGCACCTCCGGATCGAGCATCAGGGCCCGCATCAGGCTCACGCGCTGGGCCTGCCCTCCGGAGAGCTGGCGGGGCAGGCGGCGCAGGGCGTCCAAAGGCAGGCGCGCGATCGCGGCCAGCTCCTCCATGCGCGCCGCGATGCGCCCCTCGTCCCAGCGCAGCCAGCGCGCGACCACCGCCACGTTCTCGCGCGCCGCAAGATGAGGAAAGAGCCCGCCGCCTTGCACCACGTAACCGATCTGCCGGCGGATGCCAGGCAGCCCGTCGCGCGGCAGGGGACGTCCGCGGAAGCGGACCTGGCCCGAGTCCGGCCACACCAGCCCGTTCAGCATCCGCAGCAGCGTGGACTTTCCCGCCCCGCTCGGTCCGATCAGCGCCGTGGTGCTGCCCGCAGTCACGGTCAGATCGATGGGGCCCAGCGCGGCCGCGCCGTCATACCGCTTCATCACCGACGCTGCTTCGAAGACCGCCGTCACGCGGGCCGCAACCTAGCCTGCGCGGAGGGCGCGGGCGAGCCCCCGTTTCGCCGCACGCCACGCCGCGCTTTACCTGGCGGGCTGCGCGCCCGCGGCGATCCTGGTAACGCTGCTCAGCAAACGGCTGATCGGCAATGCATACGAGCCCGACTTCGGCATCA
>Ga0209488_10004373_pt1 | contig 11069 bp, 13 predicted proteins | sample Rivendell_Oct201_8_FD_188349 | JGI IMG/M metagenome (GOLD analysis project Ga0209488, IMG submission 188349) | Vadose zone soil microbial communities from the Eel River Critical Zone Observatory, Northern California, USA -... | ecosystem: Environmental > Terrestrial > Soil > Vadose zone >... | reverse complement strand
CAGACCGACGCCGGGTGGTTGCAGCCAGAGGTCGAGTACGTGTACGATATGCGGCTCGAGCCGGGCGAAACACAGCTCATACCGAGGGATGAGGAGGTCGAGTCCTTCAAGGTTCGTGTCTCTCTTGCTTTTTTTTTTGTTTTATCCCTGGATAATTGTTGTTGTTGGCGCGGGCAGCTCATGTCGGTCGACGATATTGTCCCGCGTATGCATGCGGGAGAATTCAAGCCGAATTGCGCACTCGGTGCGTCGAGTTTCTCTCGTTCCTCACGAGGATTGCATTCACTTTGCGTTGCTGCCAGTCCTAATCGATTTTTTGGTACGCCACGGCTACTTGACTCCGGAGAATGAGCCGCGATACCTCGAGATCAACCAACGGCTTCACGGGCAGTTTGATCTAGAGCGGTGGTGAAAGTAGATAGTGTTATTACCTAGATAATCTCGTTGTGTGTGTGATCGGCTTAACCGGATCAGGATATTCTTATCATCTACTCGGCAATTTTATCATACATAATTGTCCTTCGTTCCCAACACCCACTCTCTCACACAATGTCTTCTACAAAGAAATGTACGAAGGGTCCACTTCTTCCTATTGCTGTCTACTAATCTGCGTCGTTGTGCATCAAGCTCTGCCATTTTATGTCACTTTCACAGCAGGTGCCATCGCAGGTGTCTCAGAGATCCTCACTTTCTATCCTCTGGGTGCGCCAGCACCCTTATAACACCCCAGCTTTTTATCGTCGCTAAACGTGCCATCGTACGCTGGTATATGAATGTCCTTGCGTGTTCTAGATGTCGTCAGTACCCTCTCTTTTTCGTGGTGGTGTGCCCGTCGCGTTCGCTTGCGAGAACGGTGGTTGATAACGCACTTCCACACCTTTTTTTTTACTAGGTCAAGACCCGCATGCAACTGGAACGTGGCAAGTCTTCTACCAGCCTCCTCGGTTCCTTCCGGTCTATCATACGTGAAGAAGGGTGCGTCCCATTGACGTCGCCCGTTGCCTCCCCAAATGGATCACCATTCGCTTTTATTACAGTGCTGGGCGTCTCTACCGCGGTGGGAGAAGGTCTTCTTCAACAGGGCACGGTTTTTGATTGAATCTATGCTGTCATGTCATGTCAAAAAGGCCTCGTGCCCCCCCTGCTTCTCGAAGCACCGAAACGTGCCACGAAATTGTTACGTTTCCGTTTCTTTCTTCGCCCCGTCTCACTTGCCGTTCTTTAACTAACGTAATGACCACCAACCACCCAGCGCAGCGAATGATTTCTGGGGAACGACGTTCAAGACTCTGGCTGGCGAGGCCGAGATGACGAGACAGCTTTCGATCATCACGGGCTGCAGCGCGGGTGCCACGGAAAGCTTTGTCGTCGTGCCCTTCGAGCTCGTCAAGATCAAGTACGCACGTTCCGTCCTTTTAGATACTAGTGACAACAATCGACCCTTTCGTAGGTTGCAGGACAAGTCGCTAGCGAGTATTTACAGCGGGCCGCTCGACGTCGTCAGACAGGTCGTCCGCAAGGACGGCATCCTTGGGTTATACGCTGGTATGGAGGCGACATTTTGGCGGTGCGTGGACCCGATAATCCCATCAGAGGTCGGCGAGACCCTCCTGATTCTGTGCGGTGTCGCCACAGGCACTTGTGGTGGAACGGCGGTTACTTTGGATCCATCTTCCAAGTCAAGACGATGCTTCCAAAGGCAGAGGTTGGTTGTTTCCCTGCCCTGCGTCTAGACGGAGGGCTCATAAGGATGGTTCTCAGACCCAGCAGGGACAACTCTTGAATAATTTCGTCTCGGGATCTGTTGGAGGCTTTGTCGGGACCGTTCTTAATACCCCGTATGTCCACGGGCTGTTTACACCTTTGCACGGCAAATGCTAATTGCATGACTATCTTTCTTTCCAGTTTTGACGTCAGCCGCTGATATTTTTTGGGTATAAACTGACAGTTACAGACACCCTCTCCGCATACAGGTAGTCAAGTCTCGCATCCAGGGCGCCGAGAAATTACCCGGTGTTATTCCCAAATATAATTGGACATACCCCGCGTATGTCCTCTTAGTTGAAAATCCACGATGGTGGTCTTACTCCCATGCAGCCTCGTGACTATTTTCCGTGAAGAGGGCCCGGTTGCGCTATACAAGGGCTTTGTGCCCAAAGTACTACGGCTCGCGCCTGGTGGCGGCGTGTTATTGCTTGTAGTTGAGTTCACGCTGGGCGTGTTCCGGAACGGTATGCCTCTTTCCACCGGTTCTGTCGTTGTAACTTTATTGATTATGCCACTTCTCAGTGATGGGTCCGCCATATATCTGAGGTGAGGATCTCACTCGCTGGTCTTTTCGGCGTGTTCTGGTATATACCTCGCTGTGCATTGTGAGTCGCTATCGTGTGTCGTGGGACCGCATGCGACGTTTCATATAATGGTATCCACTCTACGTACATCGTCAGACTTTGTGATACCTTTATAATGTAATTTGTGCACTCTCCTTCGTGTCCGAACAACGTGGCGTGGTTCCATCTCTCGATAAGATCTAAGCGCTAGTTCGACCTTGAATCAAACCACTAGGATGTCCCACCGCAAACGCAAACATCGACAACGGTCCGACTACGGCAACAGTAACGCCAATCAATATTACCCACCGGCGGCCACCACCACTCGTCCGGACCCGAGCCGTTTCATCGTTGCACACGAAGCGGACATCATCCGGGGGCCGCAGGCGGCGCGCACTGCGGACTCGCTCGAGTACGGAATAAATGTGAATGGGGGCCCGCGTGTTGGCGAGGGCTTGATCAAGTGGGAGTGCGGCGCGGGGGGCGACGAGGACGTGTGGGTGGACAGGTATGTGCGCCTCTTTGTGTTGTTGCTCGAATGAAAAAAAAAATGGAAAAAGTATCAGTCCGCCTTTGTTGCTGGGTCTGCTGCCTGCCAGTTCTATTTTATGAAGCACTAGCTCCTGTGGGTTACCTGGCTTGGCTTCCTCTCGCTACGTGCGTTTTGGTGTCGATGGAGGTATTTAAAAGAGCCCAACTGCGAGATCAATCGCTCGCACGAGTCTTCCTCTACCGTCGGGTCCATGATAGACCGAAGTACTTTTCTTTTTCTTCCCGCATCCGCTCGGTCCTCGAGTGGAGTGCAAACCTACCAGTGGGAAGGGGAAACGACACCACAGCTCACGCGCCCCGCAAATACAGATACGATGCACGCCTCCTGCTCGACGCGCTCCCAACCTCAACCTCAGGAGGCACCACCGTGACCTCCCCTACTCCGTCCTCCAGACCCGACTCCCCAGGCGGTGGCGGCGGCGGGTGGTCCGACCTCCCTTCAGACGCAGAAGACACCTTCTTCCTCACACCCGACGAAACAGCCGACCTACACCGCACCAAACGCCTCCGCCACCTCGACGCCCTCCGCACCGCGCGCCTCCGCGCCCTCTCCCCAGACCACCCAACCACCTCCTCAAACCTCCAGATTGAAGAAGACCCATGGGGTGACAGCGACGAACAGGTAAAGAATAAACCCCCCCCAAATATATATAAATATATTTTCTCGTCCTTTACCTCAGCTAAAAGAAAGAAAACGCGCGCAAACGAACGCTTGCGCGCGCACACAGCCAGACGAACAGCAAGTAGACCTCATGCGCCGCACAGCATCGCACGTCGTCCGCGCAACAAACGACGCGCAGCTCCGCGCCCGCATCCTCGCGCACCACGGCGCCGACCCACGCTTCGCCTTCCTCCGCGGGCGCTGGAGCCGCGCGTGGGCCCGCGCGCAGGCAGACGCGCACCGTACCGTCGCGGCGGAGCGCGACGCGCAGAAGGTCCGCGCGCTTGGTGGGCTCACCGGGTACGGCAGCAGCAGCAACGGCGGCGGCGGCGGCAGTGGGAGCGAAGGCGACGATGAAGATGATGATAAAGACGATGATGGTAGTGACGACGTTGGAGCAGAACGTGATAGGCCCGCGCAAGTGCTGGGGATGGATGTCCAGGTCCAGTTGGACCAGGAGGCTCAACCTGAGCCTGAGCCTGAGGAGCCCGCACTGCGCACGGCACAGGAGGTTCGGCGTGCCAAGGCTCGACTGTGGGCTGAGAAACGGCGCTCCGAGAGGGCGCTTGCTCTCTCTACAGCGGACTCGGGACCAGGGCAATGATCTGGATTCGGTAATCTCGCTGTATCTCAAAGACCTTTCAGAAGCATTTCGGAGAGTAGGTAGGAATGTGTGTGTATATATGTACCATATCCCACCAATCTCCCTATTGTTCTTTTTTCCGTTCGGCCTTCCCAACCCCCTCGCCCCCGTACTCACCAAGCGCCTTGAGGCGCTCCGTCAGCGTCGGGTGACTGTAGTGATACACGGAAAATACCCAGTCGACCCAGACCGTCGACAGGTTCTTCACGTGCAAAGTAATGAGCGCACGCCCGAGACGGTTGCCCATGTCCTTCATCTTTTCCTTCTCCGCCGAAGACTGGTCTTTGACAGTTTCATGCAGCTCGCAAGCGAAGCGATCTGCCTGGAACTCGAAGCGACGCGAGATGGCATGCAGGGCCAACCCAAAGACGGCTTCAAGCGGAGACAACACCATCTAATACGAGTGCCAATCACAAGTCAGATTGCATCTTCTGGAATAAAAGGGAGCGATCTTGCCTGATAGAGAAGGAGGGCAATTATCGGGGGCGGGCGCGCGGCAACGGACTCGGGAAAGCCAAAGGAACGGAGAAGCGGGGGCGACTTGAGGAAAGCCGGGAAGAGCGCGAGGATGGCAAGGAGGTGGAATTGAGTGACAAAGAGTAATTTTGTCGGGTGGTGGTGGTACCAGTGTCCAAGCTCGTGGGCGAGGACAGCTTCAACTTCCTCAGGCGAAGAGTGTTGCATCAGGGTGTCAAAGATGACGATGTGTTTGCGCTGCCGAAAAGTGAGTTGGAGACTCGAGGCTGAACGACGTGCTTACCCAGGGCAGTCCGAAGAAGTACGCATTAGAATGCGAGCTGCGCTTCGAACCGTCGATCTCGTAAAGGTTATCAAGAGGGAATTTGAGCTTGGATGCAAGCGCCTCAATGCGAGTGCGGAGCTCCCCTTCGGGTAGACGCGTGAGTTTGTTGAAAAAAGGTTGGATTATTGTTGGGTAAATGATGACCATCAAGAACTGGAAGGAAATCCTGGGGGAAGAAGTGAATGAGGAGAGGGGGCGGGGAGAAATAGGTAAGCTCACAGAAGTATCATGACCCAAGGGACGAAGCGATCGCCAGCCCACTCAAAGATATACAGAAAGGTGGCAAGAAGTGGCGTGCCAATAATGATGCCAAGAGCCCAGCTTTTTAGCATGTCGATAAAGTAGAGAGAGGGTGTTGTTTTATTGAAGCCGTGCTGCTCCTCGAGGACGAAGGTTTGATATAGACCAAGTGGCAAGGTAGGAAGGGAGGAGGTGAATGCCAAGAGAAAGGCGAAGAGAACCGACTGGGAAATCTGAGGGAGTGGGACCTAAGCATGAGCTGGCGGAGAAAATCGTTGTGGACATACTTGATACTCTGGGCCGAATCCTGCCAGGCCTATAAGTTGACCAGAAGCTCTCCATAACCAGGGATAGTACAATCCAGAGGCAAGTTCAAGGGTGTTGATGAACTGGGAGTAGAGGCCCGTGACGACGGAGAACCTGGCCTTGTGTTTTCCATATTTCTGTGATTTATCAAACACCTCAGGCGTAAAGTGGTCTGCAAGGGCGGCAGGCGGGCTTGGCTTTGAGTAAAGCGGGTATTGCCGCAAGCTTTACGGAGGGGGAAGAGTAATACGTCAATCAGTCTTGTTCCATGTGGCAAATGAGGCTTACAGGAGGTATGTCTCGAAGATGCAGACGCCCCACGAGAAAGTTAGGGCATAATTTTTCCAATCGATTGGGTCCTCTTGGACAAAAGCGAGTCTGTGTTGAATGACAGCGAGTTGGTCGTGTAAAAGGTCCATATTGTCTGCTGTTCGCTGAAAATTGTAATTTTGCCGCAAAAGTCACGTGCTTATCCCATTGTTATAACTCGGAATTCCCTGATTGGTCCAGCTTTCAATCTCCGCTAGAATACCGTTACGGACATTGGTTGTCGTCGCTCGACCGTCGCTCATCGCCATCGTGCTCGGCGTCGAGGACAACTACAGAGCACAGCGCGTTCCTCTGCCAAGGGCAGAACGCACATACAACATCGTCTATCTTATTTTGCTATTTCTTTCCTCAACTTGAAGAATGCTCAGGCTCGTTTCGGCAGCGTCGAGGCCAGCATCAAACGGCTGGCTGTCTCGCATGGCATGCTCAGACTGCCGGAATAACCGTACGTCGACTCGCGTTCTGGAATTCGGGCCCAGGATTGATTCACTACATGTCCACTCTGAAAGGTCGCCGATCATTTTCCTCAAGTTCCGCGCGCAAGGCTGATATCACGCTCACTGTCGATGGCAAGGAGGTTGCCGTTCCTCAAGGTGCGACTCCCGTATTGCAGCATGTGCCGACTCCAATTTATGGTCTCCCATATAGGCTCTGCCTTGATTCAAGCTTGTGAAGCCGCTGGCGCGGCCATCCCACGGTGCATTTGTTTCTGTCGCTCGAGATGCACAGCATACTTACATATTTGTTCAGTTTCTGCTACCACGATCGACTTGCAATTGCGGGCAACTGTCGGTGAGCATAGGCCCATATATTCTCTTTTTTGTCAACATACTTATGGTCTCCAGAATGTGTTTGGTAGAGGTGGAACGCTCGCCTAAACCAGTTGCATCGTGGTATGTCAGTTCTTTTTGGTCGAGTCCCCCTGTCATTTGTGGCCAACAGCGCGATGCCCGCAATGCCCGGCTCCAAGGTTTTTACGAACACGCCTCTAGTCCACGAAGCAAGGTGATCACGGCCCTCTCACATGCCTGCTTGTATTCTAACGCCCGCAATTTTTGTCCTCAAGAGAGGGCGTCATGGAATTCCTCCTTGCGAATCACCCCCTCGACTGCCCAATTTGTGACCAAGGTGGTGAATGTGACCTCCAGGATCAGTCCATGAGGTACGGCTCAGATCGGACACGTTTCTACGAGATCACCGGGAAGCGCGCTGTCGAGGACAAAGATCTCGGTCCTCTCGTCAAGACGTCCATGAATCGGTGTATTCAATGTACGCGCTGCGTCCGGTTCGCGAATGAAGTCGCTGGCGTCGAAGAGCTCGGCACAACTGGCCGGGGGAATGATATGCAAATTGGCATGTATGTGGAGAAGACCATGGACTCGGAACTCTCAGGCAACATCGTTGACTTGTGCCCCGTTGGTGCCTTGACGAGCAAACCATATGCGTTTCAAGCGCGGCCATGGGAGCTTAAGAATACCGAGTCAATCGACGTGTTCGATGCCGTAGGGTCTAACATCCGCGTTGATTCACGTGGCGTGCAAGTAATGCGCGTCCAGCCCCGTACAAACGATGATGTAAATGAGGAATGGATCTCGGACAAAACGCGTCACGCACATGATGGGCTAAGGTTCCAGCGTCTCACGACCCCACTCGTCAAACAAGGTGACCGGTTTGTTGCCGTCTCGTGGGAGGACGCTCTCGCGGCCGTTGCTGCTGGACTTACTAGGTCTGGCGCGAAAGGCGATGAAATAAAGGCTGTAGCCGGTCAATTTGCCGATACAGAATCCCTCGTGGCGTTGAAGGACCTCATTAACAAGCTCGGCTCAGATAATACTGCGCTAGACCAAGCAAGCGGCTCTTCTTCGCCGGTCGCTGGTGTCGACATCCGGTCCAATTATCTCTTCAATGCGACAATTCCAGGAGTTGAGCAGGCAGATGTTATCTTACTTGTTGGTACGAACCCACGACACGAAGCGGCTGTGCTCAACTCGCGCATCCGCAAATCATGGATACACACCGGTCTCGAAGTTGGCCTGGTCGGCGAGCGTGTAGACACGACATATGGGTACGACTACTTAGGACAGGATGCCAAGGCGCTAGCGGACTTCATTGCTGGCAAGGGCGAGTTTGCTAAGAAGTTCGCCGCAGCTAAACGCCCGTTGATCATTGTCGGAAGTGCTATTGGGGAACATGCGGACGGACCAGCGGTTTATAATGCGCTGGCTAAGTTCGTTGAGAAGAATAAGAGCAGGCTAGTCACGCCTCAGTGGAATGGCTTTGCTGTTCTCCAACGGGTATGCCTCGTGGCTTTTGTTATCTTCCGTTACTCACCGGGCTGTTGAAGGCCGCCTCTCGCGCTGCAGCATACGACATAGGCTTCGTTGCGTCTAAAAAGGCCGCTGCGACGAAACCCAAGTTTATCTATCTTCTTAATGCTGATGATGTCGACCCCGCATCCATCCCGAGAGATGCCTTCGTCGTCTATCAAGGCCATCACGGAGACCTGGGTGCACAACTGGCGGATGTGTGTCTACCTGGTTCTGCGTACACTGAGAAGTCGACAACGTGGGTAAATACTGAGGGCCGTTCGCAAGTTGGGCGGGCTGCAGTACCACCTCCAGGTGCCGCCCGTGAAGATTGGAAAATTGTTCGGTGCGTGACCAGCCCTCTTTAGCACCTTGGAATATCACCGAAAGCTGTGCACAGCGCACTGTCGGAGATCGTGGATAGCGCACTACCATATGACGACGTACTTGCTCTCCGGGATCGCATGTGGGAGCTCTCTCCTTCGTTGGTCCGGTACGACACATTAGAACCTACATCGACCGACATCGCGCTTGCGGGGCTCCACGCACTCGCGGCACGCACTGCCTCCGCGAAGGTGAGTGGTGCGCCATTCCTCAAGCCGATCGCAAACTTCTACCAAACGGATCCTATCTCACGCGCGTACGTCATGACTACCTTTTCGTGTCGCTTGTAAATTTCTCACCATGGGGTTTTTACTGGACTTGCAGATCGGTGACGATGGCGCAATGTACACGGGCATTTGTCAAAGGCGAGGATTACGGGTTCTCAGCATCGGAGAAGTCATCTCAGGTTGCTTATGCATGACGCGAAGAGCATGGTGCATCGGTAGCATACAGACTTTCCATAGACGGGATCTTAAACACATAAACAAAACCTTTCTCTATTTTTTGTGGTCATGCCTGTTGCCGCAGAGGCCGATAATAATGATGTGCAGGACACCCCTCGTGTTGGAGCAGGTCATAGAAAGTCGGTTTCAGTCAACGACACGGTCAAAGTGGGCAACAGCTGGCTCTGCCAGCTTGTTTGCTCTGAAAGGAAGCATATTGAAGAGGTCATGGTGATGCTCATTTGAGACGAGTAGTAAAAATGGGGGTGGTCAACTTAGTCAACTTCTTCCATTGCCAGCAGCGTGTATTCTTCGTCATTCCATATTTCTGCTCATGAACTAAAATCACGTTCCATTATAAAGGAAAGAGAACTGCCCTGATATGACTTCATGATACAACCGGCTCGTCTCTGCAGCCACCAGTTATTCTCATCTGGGATTTCCGGTGGGCTCAAGTCACAAGACTCACAACTGGAGGAGCTGCACAGCTTTCCACGACTCAATGGCTAGCTGTCAGAGAGAGACGACAATGGCGAACTTTCCGGTTCATCCCCCACCCCAAGCGTGTTCTTGAACGTCAAGTACGCGAGTCATCGTGATGCGAGGTACCAGGCTAGTCACGGCCTATGCCGCTAACGCGCGCGCCCCCGCGTCCTTCCATTTGTAAAGTGATACTGTTTGTGCTCGTGCTCAGCCCTACACGTGAACCTACTCTGCATTCTGCGATCCGGCGGGCGCGTTCGTCAGCAGGACGAGATCCACCTGTCACGGTCGGGTCGGACAGGTGCTCGGCTGGACGTGACAGAACGCTCGATACGTACTGTAGTAACTTTACGGGTGCGGGGTTACATCCATTTTTTCCCCCTCCGTTTTCAGAATTTCGCAACGAGCTGGCCTTCCAGGATTCGTGCGCACATCACTGGCATTGCTGTCATCGTGGCTTGGAATTCAAAAAGTACAGAATCTGCGAGCGGGCAACTTCAACGTCGTCTCCTATGTACAGTTTCGCAGATCAAGCACTGATTTCGATGTCGATGATTTCGACGTAATCCGCTGGTAGGCGATTTCTAGGACCGGCGTCAATCAATAACGGAGAAGCAGCGAAGCACCGCTGCGCACAAGGCCCAACATCTCCGGGCCTCAAACCTCCATCTCTAAACTGAAGGCATCGCCTCGTTTCCTCACCTAGTTTTCATGGTGTCTATGGCGGCCTAGACATGACGGTTGTAGCACAACACTTGAGTCTGCGTTCACTGTGATGCTGAAAGATTACGGAAATGACTTCTTTGACATTTGTTACGCCCGTAATCAGCACCTGCGATGGAACCAAATTTCAACAAAGGGCCTGTAAATTCAACAGTGGGAACGACAGCCCACAAATTTGTTTTATTTTTCATAGGTGATCTCGCTGGCTGATTCAGGTGAATGTGTTCATCATAACGTTCAACAACGGAAGCAAGTAAGTACACCATCACGAGCTCTCGACCATGCAAGGTTGTCGTACGTCAGCGCAAGACACATCACAAAAATGGGTGCGGGTAAAGGTCTTCAATGCATCGGACACTCTTCTTGCGTCTATGTCTTGTTGGCAGATGAACGTAAACGTGCATACGAGAATGGACGGTTCACTGTGTGAAGGCGAACAACGTTGGCTCATATGGACAACCTGGGATCTTATTCCTCAGAACCTCGGTGCATACAAGTTCAAAATTACTTCTTTTCGCCCAGGTCAAACATATAAAAGGCCATCTTACATCGTCGCTTTTCTGCAGCGAGCCTCTTACCCTCGAGTTCTATCAGAGGTATTTCTCTTCTCCCTTCCAGATTCGACTCGAGACTTAACTCTCTGGGCATACTCTTTCACCAGAAACCGCGTGAGCACTGCCAACACTGTTTCTTGTCTACCATCTCACTGATTCTCCTAGAATGAGTTACAAGATCACCGCGCAGGTCTACCAGACCAACCCGAACGCATTCTTCCGCATCGTCGAGCAGACTGTGTGGAAATTTGCTCACGGCGGAACCTGGGACCAGGTTAACGGAGCGTACGTGCTCACCATGGGCGGCAGCGG
>Ga0209488_10004371_pt1 | contig 11072 bp, 9 predicted proteins | sample Rivendell_Oct201_8_FD_188349 | JGI IMG/M metagenome (GOLD analysis project Ga0209488, IMG submission 188349) | Vadose zone soil microbial communities from the Eel River Critical Zone Observatory, Northern California, USA -... | ecosystem: Environmental > Terrestrial > Soil > Vadose zone >... | reverse complement strand
CACTGTGTATGGAATCGTAAAACAAAACCGTGGCTTCATCTGGGCCTACAGCGAATTGGGGATGGGAACAGTATTCAAGATTTACTTACCCTGTGTGACTGGCAAGGGACGCAAGATTGAAATTCACGGTGGAAAACTCGAAGCTGCAGCCACGGGATCCGAAACGATTCTGCTGGTTGAAGATGAGGACGCGGTCCGGCGGGCGAGTGCGGAATTTCTCACGCTTCATGGATACACCGTGCTCGAAGCAAGAGATGGTCTGGACGCTCTGGCCGTGGCGAAAGATTATGGATCGACCATCCACCTCGTAGTCACAGACGTTGTCATGCCGAACGTCAGTGGCGGGCAACTGGCCAAGGAGCTTAAGTCGCGCCGTCCAGAGGCGAAAGTTCTGTTCGTCTCCGGGTACGCCGGGAAAATCGTGATGGAGCACAAGGCGGTAAACCTCGAAACAAACTTCCTGCAGAAACCATTTACTTTGAAACAGCTTTCCAGCAAGATTCGCGAGGCGCTTACTCAGGTTCCCCCCAGTTAATAGAAGTCAATAAGGGCGACTCCTTCCTCTACAAGCCCGAATGCTCCGGCACTGGCTCAAGCAGGGCGCGCTTATGCGGTTATAATGACATGCTTTGTCTGATTCGAGCCGCTCTCGGGCAGTTGACGTTCGCTTTGTTTACTCTCATAGGATGACCAACTCCGTACTCAGGTACCGGCTTTGACCGCCGTATTACTTTTCATTCTTTGCGGTGCCATCGCCTATTCGCTGCTGTCCATCGTCGCGGCGCATCGTTATCTTTCGGGGCGGCCGCCTCTGTCGAGCTTGTCCGAGCCCATCAGCATTCTCAAACCGTTGGCCGGTTTGGATCTTGGCCTCGAATCAAATCTGCGAACCTTTTTCGAGCAGGACTATCCAGCCTTTCAGATTCTGTTTGCGGTCAGGGACGCGGGCGATCCGGCCGTCCAAGTAGTTGAAAAACTACAGCGTGACTACGCCACTATTCAATCACGACTGATTATTACGGGTGAATCCCCCTACCCGAACGCCAAGGTGTACAGCCTCGAGCGAATGCTGGCCTCGGCTGCTAACGACTTGGTAGTGATGAGCGACAGCGATATCCGTGTTACACCGGACTTTCTTCGAACCGTATCCGCGGAGTTTCAGGATCCAGAGTTTCAGGATTCCGAGTTTCAGGAACCGGAGTTTCAGGAAACAAAGACTGGCTTGGCTACCTGTCCGTACCGTGCGATTCCCGGCGCGAGCTTATGGTCGCGCCTGGAAGCAACGGGCATGAACACCGACTTCTGGGGCAGCGCATTGGTGGCCAGAATGATTGAAGGGATGCGCTTCGCAGTGGGTCCGACGATTGTGGCGCGGCGCAGGGTGCTGGAATCGATTGGAGGATTCAATCGCCTTAAGGACTACCTTGCTGAGGATTTTGTGATGGGGAAGTTCGCCTCTAGCGCGGGTCACGGCGTCATTCTCTCGTCTTATGTGGTCGAGCATCACATCGGAAGCACTACGCTGCGCCAGAACATTGCGCATCGCTTGCGCTGGATGCGCAGCACGCGGCGCTCGCGGCCAGCCGGTTACATTGGACAACTCTTCACTATGCCTCTGCCCCTCGCCATGCTCGTCTGGATATTCTCGCCGGCATGGTGGCCGATAGTACTTCTCGCGCTGGCGGCACGCGCGGCGGCCGCCTACACGGTTTCCGCGCGCGTATTGCGTGGCAGGATCAACTGGCTGCTTTTGCCGGTTGAGGATTTGATCGGTTTCTGTTTTTGGATCATTGGATTCTTTGGAAACACAATCTCGTGGCGAGGGCGCCGCTATCGGCTTCACTCTGATGGCCGCTTCGAACCAGTTCCTTCTTCGGAGTCGAATTAATAGTCAGTCACGCTGCGACTACGGTCCGATCTGGCTTAGTTTGCCATCTTTCAGGTGAAATCGATCTCCGCGCCAGGTCACTGTGCGACCCCCCAGACTTACGATCCACACGCCCACTGCAATCAAGTCTCGCAGGGGAATCAGCCACAGATTTCTTAGCAGCCTGTGGTCGTGTAAAACATTCCCGCCCACAACTGACGCAACTGCGAAGCGGAGAACTAACACCGACGCGAGCAACAGCCATGCCCAAACCGCTCCATGGGCTGAGATCACGGCGAGGCAAGACCACAAGAGTCCGAAGGTGAAGAGTAGCCCCAGGTATCCTCCGCGACGCGAATCTCTTACGCCCCGTGCCCAGCGCAGCTGATGCGCAAAGAATCCTCTCAGCTTGTAATCAGGAAGATGCGTCGTCACGACAACGTGCGAGAGTTCAACCGAGAGGCCACACTCGACAATGCGCTTTCCCAACTCGTAGTCGTCGGCAAGGTAGTCCACAAAAGATTCGAAACCGCCGATCCTCTGCAGGTCGGCGCGTCGGAAGGCCAGAGTCGAGCCCAGTCCAAACCGGATGCCTCCCTCCAGTTGGCGTGCCACAAGCACACCGGCGCAAAAATCTGTACTGATACCCAGCGATTCCAAACGCGAGCCGAGCGTGTCAGCGGCCTCTCCGCGGTAGAGACTAGTGACCATACCCACTTTCGTGTTCGTAAGGGGAGTCATGATCTGACGCAGGTAATCGGGCTGTACTCGAATGTCGCTGTCATTGACAATCAGGTGCTCGTAACGCGCGTCAGACAACATTTGTGCCAGGTTGCTTACTTTTACATTCGCGCCAAGAACCTTGGGGCAAATCACAAGGGCAATTTTCCGTTGAGGAAACTCGCGCTGAAGTTGCCGCACGCTTGCCACCGCGGGGTCTTTCGGGTCGCTCACACCAAAAATGATTTCGTACTCCGGATAGTCCTGCAGACAATGACTTCGGAAGCAGTCGTAGATCTCCGGGTCGGTCCCCTTCAGCGGCTTGAGAATGGAAACGGGAGGCAAGAATTGTGTGTTGCGGACACTCCTGTCCGCCCTTTTTCGTTCCCGCAGAAACGCAGCCGCACTCCACAAACAAAGAAGGTAATAGATCGAGCTGGAAACTGTGCCGAAGACCGCGACGATCTCAATGATTCTGACGATGGAATGGAACATGGGTCGGCGCGGTTCGGCTACTCGTAACGACTATTCGTAACGCAGCGCCTCGATCGGATCCAGGTTCGCCGCCTTCCACGCGGGATAGACACCAAACACCAGTCCAACTCCTGCCGCGGCGCAGAGGCCAAACACTACCCAGAATACCGACAAGTGCGCGGGCAGCGAGGGCCACACTGCAGGAATCACCCAGGTGAATCCAGATCCGACCAGCACTCCGATCACGCCGCCGATGGCGGTGAGGATGACAGCCTCGAGCGTAAACTGCAACAGAATATCCGGTTTGCGCGCACCAATCGCTTTTCGCACGCCGATCTCGCGGGTTCTCTCCGTCACACTCACCAGCATAATGTTCATTACACCAACGCCCCCAACGATCAGTGCCACGCTGCAAATCGCGAACATACCCACAAACAACATCCCGGTCAGCTGGTTCCATACGTCAGAGATCGAATCTGAGGTGAAGACTGCGAAGTTATCCGGTTTGTTGGAGGGCACTTTCCGCCTCCGTCGCAGCAACTCGCGGATTTCATCGGTTGCCTTGGGCATATCGTCGTGCGATGTGGCCTTGATGCTGATCCAGTGCTGCTTCAATTCAGGGTGCAGTTTCCTGAGCGTGCTCAGCGGAAAATAAGCTTTGTTGTCTTCCGGATTTTTCCCGCCGCCAAAGACCGACTTGACCTGTTTCGCCACACCGATGACCGTGAAAAGCTGGCCTTCGATATTGACCTCGCGTCCAAGAGGGTTCTCGTTCCCGAACAACTCTTCGGTAGTGTCCGAACCCAGCAGAACCACGGGAGACCGATGCTCTTCATCCACTTCACTGAACCACCGGCCCGACTCGATCTGTAGATCGAACACGTCCTTCGCCGCAGACTGATCGCCTTCCAGAATTGTGTTCTTAGCTCTGCGGTCCTGATATTTCACCGCAAACGTGCCTACACCCAGTTCGGGCCGGAAGTAACGCACACCCGCTGTGACGGCTTTCACGTGCGGCAATTCCCGGATAGCGAGGGCATCCTCGTAGGTAAGTTCCTTGCGCGTGCGCATCTCCTCAGTAGGCCGACCAAAAGTAAAAGGCTCGATATGGAACGCAAAGATGACGTTCGACCCGATGCTGGCGACCATGTCTTTGACATTGTCGTCGAGCCCTCGCCCGATCGAGGAAACGCCAATGACCACGGCGACTCCAATAACGATTCCGAGCACGGTCAGCGAAGAACGCAGTTTGTTGCCGCGCAACGTGTCCGTTGCCAGGTTAACGATTTCGCCGAATTCACCTCTGCGTATCATCGGTTGGCGATTCCCCTCACATTTCGAAACGCAACGCCGCGATCGGATCGAGCTTTGCCGCTTTGCGCGCCGGGTAGACGCCGAAGAACACTCCCACGCTGGCCGCCACAATTAGTCCAGCGGCCACCGCCCATAACTTGATGACCGACGGCATGCCGATCAGCGCCGTTATCGTCAGCGCAACCGTGACTCCCATTAGCACCCCCAGGGCACCGCCGGTCACGGAGAGCGTGACGGCCTCGATCAGGAATTGCAGCAGAACATCGCTGCGTCGCGCCCCCAGCGCCTTTCGAATTCCGATTTCGCGGGTACGTTCGGTAACCGAGACCAGCATGATGTTCATGATCACAATACCGCCGACTACCAGCGAGATGCAGGCAATGCCGATGGTGGCCATAAAAAATGTGCTGCTGAAGCTCGTCCAGATTCCCAACAGACTCGCGTTGGTTTCGATATCGAAGCTGTCGTCCTCGCCAGGACGATCATGCCGGCGAGAGCGCAACGCAACCCGGGCTTCGTCCATCGCTTCATTGAGCGCGACCCCTGCCTCCGCCGCCTTTCCAGCGACACGAATGCTGTCCTTGTGCGCTCCATATTGCTTGAAATATACGGTGATGGGGATCATCACAAAATTGTCGAGACTTTGCCCCAGCGTTTTGCCCTTCTTTTTTCCCACTCCAATGATCTGATAGGTCCAGCCGTCCAGGCGAATCTCTTTGCCCACGGGATCAACACTCCCCATCAGGTGTTCCACGATGTCGGCTCCGACGACGATGACTTGCGATCTGTTGTTGAGGTCGGTGTCGTTCAGCATGCGGCCCGCGCTGAGATCCGTATCGTAGATCGGCGCCATGGAAGGCGTCATCCCTTGCACGATGGTGTCGCTGATCGACTGTTCGGCGTACTTTACGTGCCCGCTACCATTTCGCAGTACTGCTCCCACATTCAGGCAATGCTTGCAGGCTTCGACCACCGCCTGGTAGTCCTCCATCGTCAAGTCCTTGCGCTTCTCGCCCTCCAGGAAGTGATCCACATTTGTTACGGCGGGAGAAACTTTGAAGACGATGAACACGTCCGCGCCGAGATTGAATATCTTGGTCGCCACATAGCCATTGATGCCGTTGACAAACGTCACCACAGCAATCACGGCAGCCACACCGATGACCACGCCCAGCAGTGTCAACACGGAGCGAAGTTTATTCGCCCACAGCGACTGCAACGCAATGCGGATGGCTTCGGCTATGTTCATAAACCGGACATCGGACTTCGGACTTCGGACCTCAGACTTTAGACCTCAAGCCACAGCGGCGAGATCAGTCTAACAGCGAATTCGGCGATGCCGCGAGGCACACAGATGCCCGAAGTCTTATGTCCGAAGTCGGAGGTCCGAGGTCCGACGCCTGTTCTTTCGCATATAATGATTGAGTTGGCAGCTGGACCGGACGGCCGCTCTTGTCGCGTCAAGTGATGAGGGAGGAAAGTCCGAACTCCACAGAGCAGTGTGCCGGATAACGTCCGGGAGGCCGGGTTCAAGCCCGGTTGACGGAAAGTGCCACAGAAAATATACCGCCTCGGCGGCAACGCCGCGGTAAGGGTGAAAAGGTGCGGTAAGAGCGCACCGCCGCTGCAGTAATGTAACGGGCAGGGCAAACCCCACACGGAGCAAGACCAAATAGGGAGGGAGTTCGAAACTTGATTCTTACGAATCAGGTTTCGGACACGCACCGGCTCGGCGCGTCAAACCTTCGGGTAGGTCGCTAGAGCCGCGCAGCAATGCGCGGCCCAGAGGAATGGCCGTCCTGCCGGAGCAATCCGGCGGACAGAATTCGGCTTACAGGTCCGGCTGCCACAATTTTTTATTGCCACCAGTGTTCGAAGACAAGCTCTCCAAATCCAGTTCAGGAGCACACAATGTCCGCACCCAGCCGCCGGCCGGAAATTCGTCGGCGCCGTACCCGCAAAGAGAAGATTGTCCAACTGCGCAAGCGCCTCGCAGCCGCCAAAGCCGACGCCGACCGTGAGCGTCTCACTGCCAAGCTGCACAAGATGGCCATTGGCTCGCCGGGTCAGCCGCTGGTGAAATAGAAGGCAGGGTCCGCCACCGACGAGTTTCAGATGCTAAGAGACAGAAACGTCAAGTCAGGCGACGCCGCTGCTGATACTCGTTTCCTTGTCGGGGATGGGCTGAGGGTCGGAAGGTTCGGATTTGCCGGTCCCAGCGCAGGTCTGCCGGTACACTTCTAAAATTCGCCGCACCGATTTTTCCCACGAGAATTTCGTTGCTTGCTGATATCCGCGTTCTTTCATCCGGTCACGCAGGGCCTTGTCGAGAAGGACCCGGTGCAGAGCCCGCATGATTTCGAAGACATTCTCCGGATTCACCAGCACCGCCGCGTTTCCCACAACCTCGGGCAGAGACGAGACGTTCGAAGTCACGACAGGCGTGCCGTGCGCCATCGCTTCGAGGGGAGGCAGACCGAATCCTTCATAGAGGGACGGAAAAACGAAGATCTTCGCCGAGTCGTAAAAGATTCTCAACACTTCGATCGGTACGAACCCGAGAAACCGCACATCGTTCTGTACTCCGGCACGAATGACGGTTCGTCTTAAGTCAGGATTGCCCGAGAGGTCATCTCCAATAATGATGAGCTTGAGATCTGGAAACGCGTGATCTCTTTCCAATTCCGTTTTCAGCGCGGAAAACGCTTCGATCATGCGCACAACGTTCTTGTGCGCGCTTACTCGCCCTGCATAAAGCAAGAAAGGATAAGTAACCTGGTAGCGTTGCGCGATCAGTTCGCGATCGGCTGGGCTCGCATGGCCGTGGAGAAACCGCTCGTCGATGGCGTTGTAGACCACTTCAATTCGTTCTGGCGAAGTCTCAAACAGCTTTTCCATCTCATTCTTCGTGAAATTTGAAACCGCAAGAATGCGCGCCGCACCGGACAGGACATGCTTGGTCAACTGGAAATGCAGGGATCGCCAGAATCCACTCCGCTGCCGGCTGCGTGACATATGTTCCAACATGTCATGAACCGTCATGACGTAAGGGCAAGGTAGCGATCGAGGCACAGAGAAGAGGTTGGGAATGTGGACCAGGTCACAGTCGAGTTGCTTCAGAGCCGCACGAAACTCACGATAGCCCTTCACCGAGCGCTCCGGGGCGACGAGCGGAACGGTGTGAAAGTTCGGAGGCAGAGAGCCGATTTCCTTGACCTTTGCGGGCGGCCCGATCAGGAAATATTTGCTCTCGTGGTCGAGACGGCCGAGCGTCCGAACTACGTTGCGGATGTAAGTCCCCACGCCAAACTCAGTCATCCGCCGGATGTCGATTGCGATCTTCACGGAAGGCAATTTAACCACAGAGAGCACAGGGGAACACAGAGGAATAAATTCCTACAGTTTCGAGATCAGGCCCGGACTTCAGCCTGTGCCCTGGCCCGGCGTTCCGCGTACAGCGGGAATGCGTCACATAGACCGAGCACCTGTTTACTGACTTTGCTTAGCACCGCCGTATCCGTGCGATGGAGCAGTACCTCCGCAATCCAGCGCCCCACCTGCTGCATCTCGGCCTCTTTCATGCCACGCGTGGTCAGGGCCGGTGTGCCAATGCGAATGCCGCTCGGCTTCATCGGAGGGTTGGTATCGAACGGAATCGCATTTTTGTTAACCGTGATCGCGGCCTCGCCCAACGCCTTTTCGGCTTCGCTGCCCAGCATGCCCTTCGCAAAAACGTCGACCAGCATGAGGTGGGTATCTGTACCGCCGGAGATGATCCGGAATCCCTCATCCGCCAGCGTTTGGGCGAGCACCTTCGCATTGACGACGACCTGCCTGGCGTAGTCGCGGAACTCGGGCTGCATCGCTTCCAGGAAGCAGACAGCCTTGGCGGCCATGATGTGCACCAGCGGTCCGCCCTGCATCCCGGGAAAGACGACCTTGTCGATGGCCTGCGCAAACTCGGCCTTAGAGAGAATCATTCCCGCGCGCGGACCGCGTAGTGTCTTATGCGTAGTGGAAGTTACGATATGCGCGTGTGGCACCGGAGACGGATGTACCCCGCCCGCCACCAGCCCGGCAAAGTGGGCCATGTCAACCAGGTAGAGCGCTCCGACCTTGTCAGCGATCTGCCGCATCCGGGCAAAATCAATGATGCGAGGGTAGGCACTTCCGCCGCCGATGATTAACTTTGGGCGTTCCTGTTGCGCCAGCTTCTCCAGTTCGTCGTAGTCAATCGTCTCGGTTTCCCGGGTGACGCCGTAAGGGACGATCTTGTAAGTCTTTCCAGAAAAATTCAGGTGATGCCCGTGCGTGAGATGTCCGCCATGCGCCAGGTTCAAGCCCAGAATCGTGTCGCCCGGCTGCAGCACTGCCGCATACGCTTCCATATTCGCCTGCGATCCCGCGTGCGGCTGCACATTGGCATGCTCGGCGCCGAATAACTTCTTCGCACGATCCCGCGCAAGATTCTCGACCACGTCAGTAAATTCGCACCCGCCGTAGTAGCGCTTGCCGGGGTAGCCCTCGGCATATTTGTTCGTAAACACTGAACCCGCGGCTTCGAGCACAGCCTCGCTGACAAAGTTCTCCGAAGCGATCAGCTCGAGGCCTTCGTGCTGCCGACGGGCTTCACTATCGATGGCAGCGGCAATCTGGGCATCGGCCGCATACAACGGGCGGGACATCTTATCTGCAAGAGCTGCGGAATTCTTCATGTCGTTTTCCTAAGTCGCATCGTAAACATTAGGCCGGTGGAGTTCCATATATCGTTCCGGAGTTTCTATCGGCGTAAACCCAAACTGTGAATAAAGTCCGTGCGCATCGCGAGTCAACAGTATCCAGCGGCGTAAGTTCTGCAGTGCGGGATGCTGCATGACGCACTCCATCAGCCACTTACTCAACCCACGCCCGCGATGCGATTCCAGCACGAAAACGTCGCCGAGATACGCGACGGTGGCGTAATCACTGACGACTCGCGCAAATCCTGCCTGAGCGCCGCCACCATCATAAATGCCAAAGCACAAGGAGTGCTCGATCGATCGCGCCACAACATCACGCGAGATGCCTTTTGCCCAGTAGCAGTTGGTAAGGAAACCGTGAATGACGGCCAGATTCAGACGTTCGCGGTCAGTGCTAATCAGAAAATCGCCTCTGCGATGTTCTGTGATTGATTCGGTCGGGCCGCTGGCTGGGATGACGTTCACTGGGACATTTTAACGCTTAAATTAGATCCGAGCCGTTTGACCGGAGACCGGACCGCTGCATGCTTCGCCATCGAGGCGGCCATGTCATAAAAGAACCAAGATTTATCTGGCACTTTTACTTACGCTTGGCCATCAGCATCATCGTGTAGTCATCGAGATCGATCAAGGCTTCATCACTTACCGCCTTGAGCCGTTCACGGCGTTTCTGCCGTAATGCTGTTACAGTCGAGCTCAAGGCCGCAGTTTGCTCTTTCAATCCTATCTTGTCTTTTCGATGCACCAGTTCCTTTGCGTAAGTTCGAGATGCGGTCGGCTTGCTTGCGTCGAGAGCAAATGTGGAAATTGCCCGGTCCGCAGCCTCGGTTTGTGCATACCAGAGCAATAGAAGCAGGCTCTTTTGTGCAGTTTGATCACGCTCGATTTTCAACCGATCCATGGCAGGATCTAGCCAATAATCCTGATCGGTCGGCAACAACAGATAGATTAGGACATAGTCCTGCCCGAGCGTCAGAACATGCTGTGGGATAAATACCTTGAAGTTGGATTGCTCCAGAACGTGAAATGCAGCGGCCGTTGTGTCCTCATTTAAGGTGGCTAGGCGGTGCACTTGTAAGAAATAGTCCTTCGTCTGCACATCGCGCAGGTCGCACCGTGCCATTGCAGCGATCGCGATTCTTCGGTCTGCGGCGGCATCTGAAAGGCCGAGCAAAAGCATGCTGCCATCGTAGAGGAAGAAAGGCGGGTTCTTGAAATCGCTGAGTTCCTGCCGAAGCCCCGGTAGGTAACGCGACGGTTCCACTTTTGCCATCGTCCAGAACTGATCGAGGATAGCGGACCGGTTCGTAATTTCCTGATTGCTCAGTAGGTGCGGTTGGAAATTGTAGGTCCGTTGAATTTGCGAGTGGATAGAGGACGACTGACCTACGGCTAAGCTTGCGATCAAGAGCAGCCACGGGGTAAGAAAGCAAGTGGCGCTACATTTCATGCGGCTATTCTACTGAGACTTGATTGTTGGCGTAAGCATGCGATTGAAGCACCAAAGTCGAGCCTCCCTAGTTCTCGAACGCCGTGCGCAGGAACGAAGCCAGATGCCACCCATCCATGTAGCTGTATGGGGCCTCACCCATGGTGTAGTGCCCGCAAGGCAGTACCACGAGTTTGTGATCCAGGCCGCGCCGCTCGAACTCATTCACCACGTCCCGCGAAAGTTCGGGCAGAAACGTCAGATCATACTTGGCATAGATGATGAGCGACTTTCGCGGCCACCGCGAGAACTGATTGAAGTACGACATTGGACTGACGGCCAGCCACATCCGCCGCAACCGATCCAGGTCGATCTCTGTCTCCAGCCCCTGCCGAATATGTCTGGTCGATTGCCCATGCCAGACAACATCGGCCACATAAGTTGACGCATGATTGAAAGCCGCCACCCGAAGGCGGGACTCATGTGCAGCGGCAATAAATGCGTAACACGAACCGAGGCTGGTGCCGAT
>Ga0209488_10004370_pt1 | contig 11072 bp, 8 predicted proteins | sample Rivendell_Oct201_8_FD_188349 | JGI IMG/M metagenome (GOLD analysis project Ga0209488, IMG submission 188349) | Vadose zone soil microbial communities from the Eel River Critical Zone Observatory, Northern California, USA -... | ecosystem: Environmental > Terrestrial > Soil > Vadose zone >... | reverse complement strand
TGAGGTTCCTAAACGAGCGTGCTGCAAGAAATGATAGGAACCTCAAATTCGCCGCACTAGTCATGTCGCGCCCCGGATGATCTCGACCGGATGCAAGCGAGCGGCTCGGCGCGCCGGCACATAGCCGGCCGCGAACGATGAGATCATCGCTACGCAGAGCGCAATTGCGTAGTGCCAGGGGCTATAGGCGAGCGGAATCCGGGTCGCATCCAAAAACGGGCTCTTGATCTCGATCGAGCCCAGCGCCAGGCACAGGACATAGCCGAGCGCAAAGCCGATCAGCCCGCCGACGAGGCCCAGAATTTGCCCTTCCAGCACGAAGATCGTGCGCACCGTGCCTTCGCTCAGGCCGAGCGATTTCATGATGGCGATGTCGCGCGCCTTCTCGTGGGTGATGGTCGAGATGATGTTGTAGGTGCCGAAGCTAGCCACCAACAGGATCGCACCGACGATCGTGTACATGATAATGTTGCGGACAACGAAAGTGTTGAGCAGATCCTCGTGCGCCTCCTGCCAGGAGACCGATTTATAGCCGGTCTCCCGCTCGATCCGCGACGATATTTCGCCCGCCGCCGTCCACGCTATTCCTTTCGGACGAACCACTATTCCCTCGGGTGAATGCTCGGCGGCACTGCGCTCGACGTTCGTACAATGACGAAGCAGCTACCCGAACAATATTGCTCAAACAATATTGCTTATATGTGTCGCGATGTTGCCTTGATGGAACGCGAACGATTTTCAGCGTAGCCGGGTCCCACCTCGGTTCCACCCGCGCCCGCCTTCGCCGTAAATGTCGAATCCGCCCTCACTCACGACCACCGTATCCTCGAGCTTGATGAAACCGCGCTTGGGATGCTGCAGCGTGGTCTCAACCGACACCACCATGCCGCTCTCGAGCGGACGCGTGGCATCATAAGCGTCGTAGGGCACCGGGCCGGTGCTGGTGAGGCGCGGCGCCTCGTGACTGACGAGCCCCATGCCGTGCGCCAGGAAATGCAGGTGGTTGTGCAGCCTCGACTTGGCGAGTAGCGCCTCGGCCGCGGCGTATATGTCGCCGCCCATTGCGCCGGCTTTGATCGGCTTCATTGCAGCGCGCTGTGTCGCCTCGATCTCGGCGAGCATGTCTTCAAGCTCGGCATCGGGCTCGCCGAGGATCGCCATGCGGGCAAGGTCGCCGATATAGCCATGGAAGTTGCCGCCGGAATCGAGCGAAAGCACGTCGCCGTTCTCCCAGCGCTGTTCCGAGGGCGCGCGATTGTGACTCGCGCCGGCCGCGATCAGGCAATACTCGAAGGTGAGTCCGCGATTCACCTCCTCGACCTTCAAGGCATCGGCGAGTTGCTGTTTGGTGGTGCCGGGACCGTGCCGGGCGATCACCGCGAGCATGGATTCAATGACCAGATCGGATGCGATCCGCAGCTTCGTGAGCTCCTCAGGTGTCTTGCATGCGCGCAGGCGCTCAAGCACGAACAGGGCGTCGACGATCTCGCTTTCGGGAAAAGCCGCCCGCAGCACGCCGCCCGAATCCATCGGCATGAAGGCGAGCTCGACCGCGATGCGGCGTGCCTTGACCCCAAGCTTGCGGACGTAGTCGGTCGCCTTCTTCATCACGTCGACCGAGCCCGACGACGTGGTCTGCGTTTCCGGCGTCCAGAACGACGTGACCTCGCGCTGGTGGTTCTCCAGGCGATGCCCAAAGAAGCCCGTCTTGTCCGCCGCTCCCTTCGGATAAACCACGACCGGGAGATAGCGGCTGAGCCCCATCGCGTCCATGTAGTCGAAGAAGAAGGCGCGATGGCCGCCAAGGAGATACTGCACGTTATGCTTGGAGGTTGCGAGCAGCACGTCGACGCCCGCCTCCTCCATGAGCCGGTCGAGCCGAGCTGTGTCGAAGGGAGCGGAAGGCATGGCCATTCTCCGGAACTATGAGATGGCCTTGCCATATCACGGATGCGCACGCATGCGTAGGTTGTCGTTGCGGTTCCAGGAGCACAGCGCTTCAGGAGGACCGCGCGTGATGATTCAAGGGCTCCTCGGACGGCCATCGCCGGCACGTCGAATTCCTGCCGCATCGCGACTTTCAGCCAGTGGCCAGTCGCATGATAATGCCGACGGCGGCGCCGACGAACAGGAGAAGGCACACCATCCCCTGGATGAAGAAGCCGGGCAGCCGCTGCTCGACCGCCTTGCTGTAGCCGACGAAGTAGACGGCTCGACCGACGATCCAAACAAGGCCGAGGCCTGCCGCCGTGATGTCGCTCAAATAGATTGCACAAAGCCACAGCGGCACCAGAAAGGAAGGCATCCATTCGAGCATGTTCACGTGCGCGCGGAAGATGCGTTCGAAATCGGGATTGCCGGTCGTAGCCGGATGTCTGACGCCGAAATTGCCACGCGCGGCCGCGACCCGGGTCGCAAGAAAGAAGTAGAGCGCTATAGCGAGCAATGTGACGATTGCAGTGTAGTGCGGCATGACGGCATCCTGTGTTGCAGTATGACCAACGTCGAGCTGTCTTTCATCCGCTACACAGGCTTCACTGAAGCTGCTGCGGTCTGTGCGAACGCTGCGAGCAGCAGGCCCCAGTCACCGGTCTTGTCAAAGATCGTGCGCATTTCATCACGACGATCACCATAGCGGTCGAGCCGCCGATGCTCGAATTCCACGCGCGTCCGAGAGCTCCCTTCGGAGATGAACAGCACCTCTATTTCAGTCTGGAGAGCCGGATCGTATTGGAAATCGGCAGTAATATCGTAGGAAAGCACAAGTCGCGACGGCGGCTCCCACGCGAGCACGCGGCCCCAATCGCACGTGCTTCCGTCTTCACCGCGTTCGTACCAGCGGCCTCCGACACGCGGCTCCATGACGGCATCGACCGCATTGGCGTTGCCGATCTTGTACACGGCCAAGGGCCACCAGCTTCCCATCTGCTGGGTGAAGACGTCCCAGGCAACGGATTGCGGTGCGTCGACGTTGACGATCTTTCGGACGCTATTGGGATCAAAGCCGCTCGACATGCCTTGCTCGCTCATGATGACGTCCTTGCTTTGCTCGCCGCTCGCTCGGCGGCTACCTTGAATGCCCCCAATGTTTCGTCCCAGAATCCATCAAGCCATCGGCGCAAGGCTTCGAGGCCACGCGTATCGACCTGATAGAGGCGCCGCGTGCCCTCCGCTCTGACGGCGACCAATCCCGCTGCCCTCAGCACCTGGAGATGCTGGGAAACGGCTGACCGGGTGACGCGCATCCCTCGCACCAGCTCTCCCGCGTAGTGGGGACGATTCCGCAATCGCACAAAGATGCGGCGCCTGGTCCGGTCTCCCAGTGCATCGAGAGCGCGTTCGGCATTGATCATGGCGACCATGGCGCCGGCCCATCTGCACCGGACAAGTGCATGAACAATGATAGTGTGTACTAACGTAAGTCAACACTAAAATATTACGGATGGCCGCGGGACCTCCCAATCGACGGAACTAGGTCTGTCACCGGCAACGTGTTTCTGTCACACGGCAAAGTGCCAATGTGGAACCAGTTCCAGAACAGCTATTTGATGTTTCGCGCGGCACGGAAACCGCGCCGGGATTCCACAATCTGGATGCTGGGGAGGATGCTAGAGAGACTGCGTGGAAAACCCCGAGCGCGACCATCCACGCGGAAGCTGCGGAACCCACCCAAGAGCGGATCGTTTTAGATGCAATCAGCGCTGCTTGGGCACGCCTGGAGGTTCCGCCATGACCAAGTTGGTTCCGCTCGCAATCGCTGCCTGCACGTTTGCGGCAGCTGCTATCGCTTTCGTGCCATCACAGGCACAGAATTCCTCGACTGCAACACTGGGCAAGAGTTCAGATCCCGCTGCGCTCCCCGATCAGGAGCTTGGCCGTCGCTTCATGGTGAAGCCGGAAGACCTGCCGCCACCACGAACCGGCCCAGTCGTGAGCAATCGGCCACTCACGCTCGCCTATCAAGACCAGACGCCACGCGTGCCCGAGGGCTTCAAGGCGACGCTATTCGCGAGCGGCTTGCAACATCCGCGCCGTCTCCTGGTGCTACCGAACGGCGACGTACTCGTGGCCGAGCAGCGGGTCGGCTACCTGACGCTGCTGCGCGACGAGGACGGTGACGGCAAAGCCGATTGGATCCAGCGTCACGCCGAGGGCTTCAACGGCCCCTACGGGCTGGCTTGGCGCGACGATCACGTGCTGGTCGCCGATCAGGATGGCATCTGGAAGGTGCCGCACCGGATCGGCGCGCTTCGTCCCGGCCGCGCTGCGACCGACCAGAAGGCCGAGGACACGCCGCCGGAGCAGCGCAAGCCGACGCCGAGCGTGGTCGGCGAGGAGATGATCACCAAGAAAGGCGTGTTCGGCATCGTGCAGGGCCATGCCAACCGGCATGTTGTCGTCGATCCGCACACCGGTGCGCTCTTCGTCGGCGTCGGGTCATCCGGCAATGTCGGGGTCGAGCCTGAGGTGAAGGCGTCGATCCAGCGCTTTGACGCCGACGGCTCGGGTCAGAAGACCTATGCCTCGGGAACACGCAATCCGACGGCGCTCGCCTTCCATCCGCAGACCGGCGACCTTTATGCGGTGGTGCAGGAGCGCGACGGGCTCGGCGACCGGCTGGTGCCAGATTTCATGATCCGCGTACAGGAGAACGCATTCTACGGCTGGCCCTATGCCTACACCGGCCAGCATCCGCAGCCGGGTTTCGCCAACCTGCGCCCGGACAAGGTCAAGGCGTCGGTGACGCCCGACCTCCTGTTCGAAGCGCATTCCTCTGTGCTCGACCTCGTGTTCTACGACGGCCAGCAGTTTCCCGCGGAGTGGCGCGGCAGCGCCTTCGTCGCGCTCAAAGGTTCATGGAACCGATCCGAACCGACCGGCTACAAGGTGGTGCGCGTGCCGTTCAAGGATGGACGGCCCGAAGGAGGCTATGAGAACTTTGCCGTTGGCTTCTGGGCCTCTGGCACCAGCCGCGCCGAGGTATGGGGCCGGCCGACCGCGCTCGCCGTGACCAAGGACGGCGCGCTCCTCGTTGCCGATGACACCGGCGGCACGATCTGGCGCATTTCCTACGAAGGACCGAACCGGCAGACCGCACCGGGCAGCACGACCGGCGGGCGCTGATGCGCTGCGCGCGATGAGTGTGGCGCCGAAGGCTAACGTATCTTCGCCTCGATTGCCTGGATGCGGCTGCCGTTGGTCACTTCATCGGGCACGTTGATCGCGATCTTCTCGCCCGGCGTCAGCCCATCGGCGAGGCTCACGATGGCGCCGTCGGTGGAGGCGACCTTCACGGTGCGGAAGCGGACCAGGTCCTTCTCGAGCACCGCAACCACGCTCTCGTTGCTGCGCGTGAGCAGCGCCGTCACCGGGATCTGCGGATAGCTTTGAATTTTGGCGTGCAGCGTCACATAGGCAAAGCTGCCGGGCACGATGAAATTGTCCTGGTTGTCGAGGTGCACCTCGATCAGCATGGTGCGCGTCTTGGCATCGAGCTCGCCGGTCATGCGGGTGACGGTGGCCATTTTCTTGCGGTCGGGATTGCTGGCGTCCGAAACCTCAGCTGGATCGCCGACGTTCACGAACGGCACGTCCGCCTGCTGCAGATAGATGTAGACGCGGATCTTGTTGTCGTCCGAGATCGTCAGCATCGGCATCGCGCTCATATAATTTGTCTGCGCGTTGCCGATAAGCGCACCCGGATCGGCAAAACGCGCGGTCACCCGGCCGGAAAACGGCGCCCGCACGGTCTGATACGACTTGTTGGTCGCCAGCACGGCGACGTTGTTCTCCGCCACTGTCGCCTCGGTCTCCGCCTGATACAGGGCGACCTGGGTCGAGTTGCCCTTTTCGTACAGCCCTCGGATGCGATCGAGATTGCGCCGCTTGTTCACGAAATCGGCTGCCGCGGCGGCATATTGCTGATCGAGCTCGGGCGATTCGATCTCGGCCAACACCTGCCCAGCCTCGACCTTGTCGCCCTTGTCAACGTGCACAAGCTTGAGATAGCCGGCCACCTTGGAATAGAGCGTCGCACTTGCGCCCGAGCGCACATCGCCGAGCACCTTGATGGTCCGTACCGTCGGCCCGGCCGCGGTCGTCACCACCTCGATGCGCGGGCCGCGGTCGGCGACCGCCGCCCTCACCTCGCGCACCGCCGCAATGTCCTGATGGCGCACATAGTGGAAATACAGCACCGTCGCACCCGCGATGACGAGCGACGTGACCCAGAACAGGTAGAATTTGGGCGAGCGCGCGGATTGCGTACTAGCCATGGGCGAGACCTCCAGTGGAAGCGCCGGCGGATTCGGCGGCAAAGCGTTGATCAAGTGTGTGCAGCGCCGGCAGCGCGCGCCGCATCAGGGTGTAGAAGATCGGAACCAGGAACAGCGTCGCGAAGGTCGCGACCGCAAGCCCGCCAATCACGGCACGGCCTAGCGGCGCGTTCTGCTCGCCACCTTCGCCAAGCCCAAGCGCCATTGGAATCATGCCGATGATCATGGCGAGTGCTGTCATCATGATCGGCCGCAGGCGAGTCTTGCCGGCCTCGATCACGGCTTGCATCGGCGTGAGGCTTTCGTCACGCGCGCGCAGATCGTTGGCGAAGCTCACCATCAGGATCGAATTCGACACCCCGATGCCGATCGACATGATGGCCCCCATCAACGAGACCACGTTGATGGTCGTGCCGGTGAGGGTGAGCGTCCACAGAATGCCGAGGAGCGCACCCGGAATAGCCATCATAATGATGAACGGGTCGATCCACGACTGGAACAACACCACCAGCACGGCATAGACCAGGACCACTGCCAGGATCAGGCCGAAGCCAAGCAGCTGGAACGACGTCTCCATCACTTCGTTCTGGCCGCGCAGGAAGATCTTCGAGGTCGAAGGCAGCTCCTTCTGCACCTCGGCGATCGCCTTCTTGATCTCGGCCGCGGTCGAGCCGAGATCGCGACCCTCGATATTGGCGTTGACGTCGATAACGCGTTGGATGGTGTAGTGGTTGATCGCGTTCATGGTCGAGCCTGGCCGCACCGTCGCGATATCGCCGAGCCGGGTGACCTGAGCGGTCGGCACCGTCGTCGGCGTCACCACCGCAGCCGCCGGCGAAATGTTGTTGATCGCTGGATTGGCCGGGAAGCGTAAAATGTCGTTGACCGACTGGAGCTGCTCCAGCGGCGTGCTGACCGCGACCTGGTAGTTCACGCCGTTCTGAGGATTGAGGAAGTAGGTCGGGCTTACCAGCGTGCTGCCCGCGAGCGAGGTCAGCATGTTGTTGGCGACGTCGCGTTGCGCGATGCCAAGCTTCGCCGCGCGCTGGCGGTCGACCTCGATATCGAGCGTCGGGAAATCGAGCACCTGCGGAATGCGCGGATCAACGACGCCGGGTATGCGCTTGATCATCTGCAGCAGCTTCTGCGCAGCCGCATACGAGCGCTGCAGGTTCTGATCCTGGATCTGGATCGAGATCGGTGCGGCCAAGCCGAAATTCAGCACCTGGCTCACGATATCGGCGGTCTGGAAATAGATGGTCGTGCCGGGGAACTCGTCGGCCAATTGTTCGCGTATGAGCCTGCGATAATGCTCCGACGGCTTGTGCGGCTTGTTGAGCGAGATCAGCATTTCGCCGTCCGCGCCACTGACGTTGTCGCTCGGCACGAACGCAAGATTGAGCCCGCCCGGAACCCCGATCATGTGGTTGACGGTACGCAGTTCGGCCGGCGGGATGATGGTGCGGATCTTATCCTCGACCGCCGCCATGATCTGCTCGGTGCCTTCCAGGCGATTGCCGCGCGGCGCACGCACGTGCAGCTTGATGATGCCGACGTCGGAGGCGGGGAAGAAGTCGGTACCGACGACCGGGACGAGCGCACCGGTGATCGCGATCAGGACCGCGAAAGCGCCGAGGACAAACTTCTTGCGCAGCAGCACTGACTCCAGCATCCGCCCATAGGCTTCGCGGTAACGATCAAAGCCGCGATCGAAGGCACCTGCAAGACGAGCGCCCAACCCCGGACTATGTCCTGCGTCATGGTGGTGATCCTTGAGGATCTGGCGGGCAAAGGCCGGAACCACCGTGAATGACAGGACGTAGGACGCCAGCATCGCCAGAACGACGGTGATGGCGAGCGGAATGAACAGGAAGCGCGCCGGTCCGGTCAGGAAGACGACCGGGAAGAACACGATGCAAATTGCCAAGGTCGCGACCGTGAGCGGCTGGATCACCTCGGCCGAGCCGTCGAGGATCGCGACGGTCAACGGCTTGCCCAGCGACTGGTTGCGGTGAATGTTCTCCATCACCACCGTCGCGTTATCGACCAGCATGCCGATCGCCAGCGCGAGCCCGCCGAGCGTCATCAGATTGATGGTCTGCCCGGCGAGATACAAGCCGACGATGCCGGCAAAGATCGAGAGCGGGATCGACACCGCCACCACCACGGTGTTCCGCCAGCTGCCGAGAAACACGAGGATCATCAGCGCGACCAGGATCGACGACAGCACCGCTTCCTTGATGACGTTCTCGACGGCGGCGCGCACGAACACCGACTGGTCGAAATCGGTCTTCAACTCCATGCCCTCGGGCGACACTGCTTGGATATCGGGCAGCATCGCCTTGACCGCGTCAACGACCGCGATCGTGGATGCGGTCGAGTTCTTCAGGATCGGCACGAAGCTCGCGCGCTGTCCATTGATGCGCACGATATTGGTCTGCTGTGCGAAGCTGTCGCTGACCTTGGCAACGTCGCCGAGCGAGACCGTGACGCCTTCGCGCACACCAACCGGCAACTCGTTGAACTGATCGACCACGCGCGGGCTGGAATTGAGCTGGATGTTGTATTCCTTCGGGCCAAGCCGCGCGATGCCGGCCGGCACGATCACGTTGCTGAAACCGAGCGAATTGACGATGTCCATCTGCGAGAGGCCCTTGGAGCTGGCCGCCGCGGGATCGACCTCGACGATGATCTGGCGCTGCTTGCCGCCGAAGGCGCCCGGGATCGACAAGCCCGGGATCGTGAACAGCCGCAGCCGCATGAACTGGTTGGCATAGTCCGAGAGCATCTGCTCGGGCAGCGACTTCGAATTGAGCGTGACCTGCAGGACCGGCACGTTCGAGGCGTTGAACGGGATGATGTTCGGCGGCTGCATCCCTGGCGGCGCGATGCGCAGGACCGCGTTGCTCTGGGCCGAAATTTGCGCAATGGCGCTGCCGATGTCGGCGCCCGGCTGGAAGTAGATCTTGAGAATGCCCTGGCCCGGGATCGACAGCGATTCGATGTGGTCGATGCCATTCACCGTGGTCGAATAGGCGCGCTCGCTGACCAGCACGACGCGCCGCTCCATGTCCTCGGCATTGAGGCCGTTGAAGCTCCACGCGACGTAGACGACCGGGATGTCGATGGTGGGGAAGATGTCGACGATCATGCGGGTCACGGAGATGAACCCCATGAGCATGATCAGCATGGCCGCGATCGCCATTGTGTAAGGGCGCCGCAGCGCGTTCTTCACAAGGTTGATCATGGCCGTTCCCCTCGCCGACGACCGCCGATCGACCTGCTGGCGCCCCCAGCGCTTGAGTCTTTTTGCCGCCACAACGGCGCAGAATCGGCGGATCACTTCTCGTGATGACCCTATTCGCAAATTCATCCGAAGAATGTGCAAATGGCAAGTAGCGCGACTGTCACACATCCGTCAGCGCAGACGCGAAAAATAAATTTTGCGTAAACACGCATGTCGTGTGATCTGGTTGCAGGCAGGCGCGTTGCCGCGGCGCCTTTTGAGATAACCGCAGCGGATCACTCGGCCTTGGCGCCTGACACCTTGACCACGTGCGCCCATTTCTCAATGTCGGCGCGCAAATACTTGTCGAAATCAGACGGCCTCATCGGCATGGGCACCGCCCCCTGCTTGGCCCAGGCCTCCTTCACGTCCGCACGCTCCATGACCTTGAGGACCTCGGCATTGAGGAGGTCGATGATCGGCTGCGGCGTGGCGGCCGGCGCCATCAGGCCGAGCCAGATCGTGGCCTCGTAGCCTGGCACGCCCACTTCGGCGATCGTGGGCATCTCGGGCATCACCGCCGAGCGCTTGGCGCCAGTCGTCCCAAGCCCGATCAGCTGGCCAGATCGCACGCCCTGCGCCATCACCGTGATGGCGTCGAACATCATCTGCACGTGGCCGCCGATGACGCTCGAACGCATGTCGCCCGAGGTCTTGTGCGACACGTGCACGATGTCAGTACCGCTCATGGCTTTGAACAGCTCGCCCGCCATGTGATAGGGCGTGCCAGGCCCCGATGAGGCATAGTTGAGCTGACCGGGCTTCGCTTTGGCGACTGCGATGAACTCCTTGAGCGTCTTGGCGCCCACCGACGGGTGCGCGACCATGAGCAGGTCCGAAGAGTTTATGGGCGCGACTGCGGCAAAATCACGCATCAGCTGATAGGGCCGGTTCAGGATCAGCGACTCGTTCGTGGTGTGCGTATTCGACATCACCAGCAGCGTGTAGCCATCCGGCGCAGACTTGGCGACCGCATCGGTCCCGATGATGGCACCGGCGCCCGGGCGATTCTCGATCACAAAGCTCTGCTTGAGCTGCTCGGAAAGATGCTGCGCGATCACGCGCCCGAACACGTCGGCCGGCCCACCGGCCCCGAACGGCACGATCATGCGCACCGACTTCGACGGATATTGCTGCGCTGAGGCCTGCCCGGGAAGTGAAGCCAGGGAAACTGCAACGGCGGCAAACAGGGCCCGGTTGCTCATGAACGATCCTCCCCATGATTGCCGCAGGATGATAGTCGTCGCGTCCGCCACCATCAATGCGGCGTCCGGTCGATCATGTCGCAGGCTGCGTGCGCGCCTGACGCTCTCAGCGCCACAGCTCCTTGCTGGCGAGGCGCGCCCCCTCGACCAAAGCCTCGAGCTTGGCCCACATGACCGTGGGGTGGACCCGGCGATGGAACGGGCCCTGCGCGAAGCCACAGTCGGTCCCGGCAATGACGTTCTCGCGGCCGAGCAGGCGCGCGAGCCGCACAATCCGCTCGGCGACCAACTCCGGATGCTCCACTA
>Ga0209488_10004369_pt1 | contig 11073 bp, 6 predicted proteins | sample Rivendell_Oct201_8_FD_188349 | JGI IMG/M metagenome (GOLD analysis project Ga0209488, IMG submission 188349) | Vadose zone soil microbial communities from the Eel River Critical Zone Observatory, Northern California, USA -... | ecosystem: Environmental > Terrestrial > Soil > Vadose zone >... | reverse complement strand
GCATGCCTTTGGGAGTTACATTGGCCCAGTTTTTGCCGCCGTCGGTAGTCACGTGTACCAATCCGTCGTCGGACCCTGCCCAGATCAGGTCTTTCTGCACCGGAGATTCAACCACGGAAAAAATCGTGTCATAGACTTCCACGCCGGTATTGTCCTTGGTGATGGGCCCGCCAGAGGCCACTTGCTTGCTCTTATCATTGCGCGTCAAGTCCTGGCTGATGATCTGCCAGTTCACGCCTTCATCGGTTGACTTGAACAGCACCTGTGCCGCGAAGTAGAGCGTTTTAGGATCGTGCGGTGAAAATACGATGGGCTCGGTCCATTGGAAGCGGTATTTCTGGTCTGCGGCTGCGGCGCCAATTGGGTTGATGGGCCACGGCGTAATGTTCTTCGTCTGCTCCGTGCGATGGTCGTAGCGGGTAATCTCGCCGCCGTAAGAACCGGCGTAAACGATCTCCGGATCGTGCGGGTCGGGCGCAATGTAGCCGCTCTCTCCTCCGCCCACGGCATACCAGCTTGTGCGATCAATGCCGCCCGGCGCCGCGCTGGCAATCGCTACGGAAGAGTTGTCCTGCTGCGAGCCATAAAGGTAGTAGGGAAAGCGATTGTCGGTGACTACGTGATAAAACTGCGCTGTTGGCTGGTTGGCCTGATTGGTCCAGCTGGCGCCGCCGTTCGTGCTCACGTTGGCTCCGCCGTCATTCGATTCAATCATGCGGTTCGGATCGCTGGGGTCAATCCACAAGCCGTGATTGTCGCCGTGCGGCACACGAATCGGACGGAAACTCTTTCCACCGTCATTTGAGCGATACATTCCCGTATTCAGTACATAAACTCCGTCAGCGTTGCGCGGATCAGCAAAAACATGCGTGTAATAAAATGCGCGCTGGCGATATTGGCGATCGCTGTTGGTAAGCGTCCAGGTGTCGCCGCCGTCGTCCGACCGAAACAGCCCGCCTTTGTCAGCTTCCACCAGTGCCCACACCCGGTTGCCGCTATATGCCACCGCCAGCCCGATGCGTCCCAGGGTTCCGTCAGGCAATCCGTGCCCGCTGAGCTGCTTCCACGTTGTGCCGCCATCAGTGCTGCGATATAGACCGCTGCCAGGGCCGCCGCTATCCATGCCCCATGGCGTGCGCTTTGCCTGCCACAATGACGCAAAAATCACGTTCGGGTTCGTGGGATCCAGTGACAGATCGATGCCGCCGGAGTTTTCGTCTTTATAGAGAACTTTGCTCCGTTCTTTCCACCGTCGGTCGTGCGATAGATGCCGCGTTCCGGGTTCGCGCCAAACACATGTCCCAGTGCCGCCACGTAGGCAATGTCAGGATTCTTCGGATTCACGGCAATGCGTCCGATGGTCCGGGTTTCGCGCAGTCCCGAATACGTCCACGTTTTTCCCGCGTCAATCGACTTATAAACGCCGTTTCCGTTGATAATGTCGCCTCGGATACAGGCTTCTCCCGTCCCGGCGTAGATCACGTTTGGATCGGAAGGAGCAACGGCAATCGCGCCAATTGAAGGCGCCATGTCTTTCACTTTGTCGGTCATCGGACGCCATGTCAGCCCGCCGTCTGTGGTCTTCCACACTCCGCCGCCCGTGCCGCCGAAGTAATACGTGTGCTGGTCGCCCACCACGCCGCTCACAGCCAGCACGCGTCCGCCCCGGAACGGCCCAATCAGCCGCCACGTCAGCCCGTGCCATGGGCCTTTTGCTTCTTCCTGATCGCTGTCTCCGGCGGTCGATTGAGACTTGTCCGCTCCGGTCGGCCCAGCTTCCGTTTTCTTTTCCTGGCTCGCCGCGCTGGCTTGCTTTTTGCTTTTGCCTGTTGATGCCTTCTTGCTTTCGGGGCCTTCTTGGTTCGGCTTGGCATCGGCCTGCCCAAACGAACAAGCACAAGACAGCATCATGGCGACGAAAATCGGCAGTAAGCGGTGGATCAGGACTTTCTTGGCGTAAGCGGCGCAAGGCATTTTTGTATGGTCTCCAGGGGAACCGTAGTGTTTCGAACCGCACATCCTAAATTCTCCAAATGGAAAATAGCAATTGGGCGGTTCGCCGTCGATTTGGCGGTCCGTTGGTTTTTCTAGTCGCTTTGCTGGCCTTCCCTGATTGGTGTTATCCGTTGTGAAGGGTTTTCCATTTTGCCAAACAGGCGCGATTTTTAAGAAAATTCTAATTCTTGTTGACAATCGCTTCAGAGCTGCTGTATTTTTCTTCTGCCTTTGGCTTGCTTTAGACTCGCCAGGGAAGTCGCTTCAGGTCTCACTTCAGATTTCGTACCCGTCACCTATTGGCAGACTGCTTCCAATTGTCTGCAGTCACGGCAAGGGTTCTCACACAGTTCAACTGGTCTCATTGGATTTCGAGGGAAAGTACTCGGAATTGGCGAGAGCGGCAGTCCCTTTGGGGACTAGTCGAAACCTCGCTCTGATTCTTTTAAGGCTTTCCCATAATGGAACGCTTACTTCATTGTTATCAAGGCTTTACCGCGAATTTATCTTGACTCTTAAATCAGAGTTGCTGTATGTTTTCCCGCAGTTCTCTCCACTGGCGTTGCGCTCGCAACGTTCGCTTGGAGAGCGCACGAATTTTCCCATCCGTCCACTTTTGGCAGACAGGCCCTAATCGTCTGCAGTACGGCAGAGTTCTCGCTACAGAACGTACATTTTCACGAAAAATTCTAGGAGGAACTCGCAATGACGAGGCGGAAACTTCCCTTAATCCTATGCATCGCCACCCTGGCTGCAGCATGCGCCATCGTAGGCATTGCCCAAACGGCTACGCAGGCACCCGCAGCTTTTGCAACCCCACTTGACAATGCTGGCAATGGAGCAGTAGGCAATGGTTTTTCAGCCGCCACCTTTGTCGCAGACACGGTGGCTTTCTCGAACGAAGAAGATATCCCACAGGGTATCGGTCCGATTTTTAACGCTCGCGGTTGCGTTGACTGCCATATGGCGCCCAACATCGGCGGCAGCAGCCAGGTGACTGAGCTGCGCGTCGGCCATCTGGATGGCGCTGGGAATTTCGTGAACCCCAACATTCCGGTTGGCAACACCGGCCAAACAGTCCCGTCTCGTTCCCTGGTGAACGATCGCGCCATTTGCGGCCAGGCCCAGGAAACCGTGCCGGGCGCGGAGAATGTGCGGGCGTTGCGTGCATCCCTCAACGTTCTGGGTGACGGCTTTGTTGAAGCCATTGACAGCAATACGCTGGTGTCAATCGCCAATGCCCAACCCGGACAGAGCGGCGGCGCGATTGCCGGCCAGTTCATTCAGGTGCCGGTAGCGGAAGCCAACGGCGCTTTGCGCGGCGGACGTTTCGGCTGGAAGAACCAACAGGCCAGCTTGCTATCATTTTCCAGTGACGCTTACATCAATGAGATGGGCATCACCAACCGGTTTGCTCCTACCGATTTCACGACCGTTTGCAAGACGACTTCCGATCCTGAGGACGAAACCGGACCCGATGGTTTGAACGACATCGACCGTTTTGCCCGCTTCATGCGTGCCACCCAGACCCCGCCGCGCGATACCACTCTTGCGGCCACCTCTGACGCTGTGACCGGAAACAACCTGTTCAACCAAATCGGCTGCGCCATCTGCCACACCGCGTCCATCACTACCGCGCCTGCGGGAACAGTGATCAACGGTGGGGCGTTCACGGTGCCGGCAGCTCTGGGCAACAAGATCATCCATCCGTTTAGCGACTTCCTGTTGCACAACGTCGGAACCGGAGATGGCATTGTTCAGAATGGCGGACAGGCAACAGCCAACAAGCTGCGCACAGCTCCTTTGTGGGGTCTGCGCACCCGTGCCCGGTTAATGCATGACCTCGGAAACTTCACGCGGAATGAAGCCATTCTGCGTCATGCCGGCGAAGCCACCAACGTCATCAACAACTACCGTTCGCTTAGCACGACCCAGAAAAACCAGTTGATTACTTTCCTGCAGTCGCTGTAAATCGAGCTGCTGCTGATTCAGGCGAGATGCTCTCACGGGTATCTCGCCTGCTGTTAATGGGGTCAGGGAATCTTATATGCGCTGTACCAGGTTACTCCTGTTGTGCTTTACGTTACTCGCGGTTGCGGCTTCATCATTGTTGGCTGGCTGTAACAGCCGAGCCAGTATTGAATCGCGGATGGAAAAACCAGTTCCAGGCTCGGCGCAACCTACACCGCAACCAGCTTCCACACCTTACCCCAAACTGCCGCCGCCAACCAAGGCCGAAGTTGACGCAGCGTTCCGCGGCATTTTTGGTAACGATCTCATCGCCGAGCATGGTTCCAGTCAATCTTTCATCGTGGGCGACTTCAATGGCGATGAATCGGAAGACCTTGCCGTCATCGCTCGCCCGGCTCCCGGCAAACTGGAAGACATCAACAGCGAACTCGCCAACTGGATCATTCAGGACGCGGATAAGGCTTTCATTCCTGACCCCAAGAAGGCCGTGGTTAAGCCTCCCCTGGTGGAAAGGCCGCAAATTGCAAGTGGTGAAGAGATCCTGGCAATTATTCATGGAGTTGGCCCTAGAGGCTGGCGAAATCCCGAAGCGCGTCAGGCCTATATCGTGAAGCACGCAGCCGCGACGTTTGAAGGCACGGCGCCCTCCATCAGCCAGAAAGCCATTCGCGCCATGCATCTCCCCGTTGAAACCGACATCATCAAGGAAGTTCGCAACAACAAAAAGGGTTTTCTTTTCTGGACTGGTGGAGTTTATGCCTGGCATCCCAGCGAAGGATGAAACGTCAATTCGATGAATTCAAATTTTGAAATTTGAAATTTCAAATTTGCATCTCTTGACCTTCCTGCTCCTCTCGTTCTATAACTTCCTCCATCTGGTAATGGGAAGCGCGGTGAGAATCCGCCACTGCCCCGCAACTGTATGCGCTGAGAACCTGAGCAACATGCCACTGGGAGGGTCCCCATTCGCGCCTGATGTTGGCGTGAATGGGCGAGACGGCCCGGGAAGGCGCTTCAGGTTCGGTGAGGCGTAAGTCAGGAGACCGGCCAGGTGCCCGTCATTGGGCGTTTCCGGCTGCGCAGGGAGAGCCGGAGAGCTTTCTTGCGGTTTTGGATCCGATGCGTTTCATTTGTGAAAAAATTGCAGGGATAGTGGCTCGTCGCCATTTTCCATGTTCCAGCAATCTGCTTCCATAGGAATTCAATCGATCCTCCGCTCGCGCGCGCATTTTGGCTTTCGCTTTTGCCTGCGCAAAAAAGCTCTCCAACTCCATCGCTCCGCCTGCGTCCATTGACTACTTCCGCGGGAGGAGTCTCACTGATGAAATCGCTTTATTGCGCCGGCCTTGCGCTGGTGCTCGCACTCACAACTATTTCGGCCTTTGCCGATGGCAGCAACATTCACGGAACGGTCACGGATTCGCTGGGCGCAGTCGTTCCCGGCGCTCAGGTCGAACTGCTTCGACAGGGCAAACCGGTTTCTTCCACTACGACTGATTCTGAAGGGAAGTATCGGTTCTCTCCGCTTCCGCCCGGACGCTACCAGGTAAAGACGACGGCCTCTTCATTTGCCACACAACAGAGTGACGCCATCTATGTGGGCAGCAACAGCAACGCGGCAGTTGACCTCACGCTGAAAGTCGGGAGCGTGTCGCAGCAGGTCGTCGTGTCGGCTACCGGGACAAGCCTGCCGGAAACGCAGACTGGCGCTTCCGTCTCTGTCGTCACTTCAGATCAGTTTCAGTACAAGCCTGAAGTCCTGGAGCCGCTGCGTCAGGTTCCGGGGGTGCAAGTCCTGGCAAATGGCCAGCGTGGGATCAACGAATCACTCTTTATCCGCGGGGGTGAGAGCAAATTCAACAAAGTCCTTCTCGATGGTATTCCTCTGAATGAGATTGGAGGCACGGTCGATTTCGGCGGCGTCTTCACCACCGGGATCGACCAGATCGAAATCCTTCGCGGCCCCAACAGCGTGCTTTATGGCGCCGACGCACTGGCAGGCGTAGTGAACCTGTCCACGTCTCATGGCACAACGTTTACTCCGCAACTCAGCTATGCGTTTGACGCCGGAAATTTCAACAGCCTGCATAACGATCTATCCCTCGGCGGTATTTTCCGGCAGATCGACTACTTCTCTGAGTTTGCGCGATACGATGGCGGCAATACTTCCAGCAACCCTCATTTTCACAACGGGACCTATGCAGGAAACTTTGGCTGGACACCCGGCGCTTCCACCAGTCTGCGCCTGACCGTGCGGCGAGTGGCAGCCAAGGTTGATGTCCCCAACGCCATTGATTTCTTCGGCATCCCCGACGATTCCTTCCAGACCGAAGACAACACGTACATTGGCGCGACGCTGCAGAACCAGACAACGTCTCATTGGCATAATCTGTTGCGTTACGGCGCCACGCGACAGAACTCACAGTTTGTGAATCCCTCGCCCACGGGGATTCCCTTTGATCCTTTTCCGGGTTTTGATTCGGGACCCAATTTTCTCGGGAAGACGGTTACAATTCGCGGCGCAAATGGTTTCAGCACCACCGGTCAAGCCATCCTCGACTTCGGCGGCGACTATCCGCAGCGGTTCTTCATTCTGAATAACAGTGACCTGCTGACGTTTCAATCCGATTACACATTTGGAACCCGCTTGAGCGCGCTCTTCGCCTTTCATTACGAAAATGAACGCGGACCCAAACCGGCTGAACGCACCAATTTCAGCTACACCGGCGAACTGCACGGCAACTTGTGGAACCGGCTATATGCGACGCTTGGCGTGGGCGTGGAAAAAAATGCTGTCTTCGGTCTGGCCGCCACTCCTCGCGCTTCGCTGGCTTACTATCTGGTGCGGCCGCGCTCCAGCGGCGCTCTTGCCGGTACCAAACTCAAATTCAATTACGGACAGGGAATCCAGGAGCCGGATATATTCTCGGCGGACAATTCATTGTTTGCGCTGCTGTCGCAACTGCCCAACGGGCCGCAACTGATATCACAGTTTCACGTTGGACCGATTGGCGCGGTGCGTTCGCGCAGTTTTGATGCCGGCGTGGAACAATATTTCTGGAGCGGACGCGCTAAACTCGGTCTTACGTTTTTCGACAATCACTTCAATGACGAGATTGAGTTCGTCAGTCCTGGCGGTCTGGCCAAATTGGGTGTGCCCCAAGGGATTCTCGATGTTACGCCTTTCGGCGCCAGCATTAACTCACTGGCAACGCGCTCACTCGGAGCGGAAACCGAACTCGATCTAAGCCTGGGTCACGGCTTTACAGCTCGCGCCGCTTATACGTATCTTGACGGCCTTGTCCGCCACTCGTTTTCGAGTGACGAGCTTCTCCCCTCGTTCAATCCGCTATTCCCCACGATTCCTATCGGAGCGTTTTCTCCGCTGGTGGGGAATCGGCCCTTCAATCGCGCTCCACACGTTGCCAGCGTTTATCTCGGCTATGCGCGACGCAAGCTGACGCTCGCGCTGAGCGGCAACTTCGTTGGCCGTCGAGACAGCAGCACGTTCCTCTTCGATTCGTCGTTCGGTTCCACCATGCTCCTTCCTAACCGCAACCTGGCTGAGGCTTACCAAAAGATCGATGTCAGCGGCAGCTATCGTATCAACCGCCATCTCCAGTTGTATTCGGCCATCGAAAACCTGGCCAGCCAGCACTACGATCCAGCTCCGGGATTCCCCGCACTGCCGTTCAACTTCCGCAGCGGCATCAAGCTGACGTTAGGCGGCGAGGCGCCAAAATAAGCCACGTCAGGAGCAGTTTCCGCCCACCCGGTGCAGCCTTCTGCGCCGGTTTTTTTCAGGCTTGCGAGTTGACAGCCGGAGAGTGACCAAAGGCCATCTACCAACGACCTCGTGTCAGCGAGGTCGATTGACCCTATGATTGAAGTGGAAGGGCCGTCTGGACCGTACTCCCCATGGAACTTGCAGCGGACAACAAACTGAACACCGCACAACATTATTCGCCGACGTCCACACCCGTGCTGGACGTCTTCCGCCCTTTGCCGCCGCAGACCAAAGACAGTCTGAGCGCAGGGGAATACTTTCTTGCCAGCAGCCTGGCGATTCTTACCCTGGTTGCCTTGCCCAGCCTGCGCGCGATTATTGAAATAGCGCCGGGATATTGGGCCGCATTCATTCCGGTGGTGGCCGCCCTCACCGTGGGATTCGCTCACGAAGCAGGACACCTGCTGGCCGGATGGTTTTCCGGCTTCAAAGTAAAACAGTTCAGGATTGGCCCGCTTCATCTGGGCAAGCACGCTCGTTGCGGTGAACCGTACTGCGGAGATGTGCTCACTCTTGGCGCTTCCGTGCTGGAGCCGCGAGTGATCGGTCAAGAGGATGCAGTCCTGCGCCGCCGTCTATTGTTCCTTTTGCTGGGCGGACCGTTGGCCAATTTGCTGCTTGCTGGCTCGCTGGAGATCGCGCTGTACCTGGCGCAGCCGGATTTCATTATCAAGTTCGGCATTCATGTGTGTGCGGCTTTTTCCACGCTTATTGCCGTTGCCGCCCTTCTTCCGGACGTGAACCGCCGCGGCATATTCTCCGACGGCGCGCGTCTGCTTATGCTTCTGCGAAATGACGCGAAAGCCGAGCGCTGGTTTTCCAATATCCGCTGCCAGATTGCCCTGAACCAGGGACGCCATCCGCGCGATTGGGAGCAGCTTTGCGTGGCCCGTGCCGCCGCCGTTTCTGACGACTCGCGCGATGCTTACGTCGCGCGATGGCTGGCTTATCTGTGGGCCGCCGAGCGCCAGGACATTACCTGCGCCACAAAGTATCTGGAAGGCGCGTTGGAAGTTCTCTCTTATTCCACGCCGAAACTGCGCGACCACCTTTTCCTTGAGGCCGCTGTTTTTCAGGCCTGGTTCCGAGACAATCCTTCCAAAGCGCTGTTCTGGGTTTACCGCATTCGCAACAACAAGCTTACGCGCATGCAGAAGCAACGTCTGGATATTGCCCTGCTATGGGCGGAAGGACGCTTGTTTGACGCCTGGGAGAAGCTGGGAACGGGCTATCTTGCCGAACTGCGCGGGCTCCCGGCGTCGCCCGGACGCAGGCTGGCCGAAGAAAGCGCCGCAGAGTGGAAACGCCAGATGGAGTCGCGTATGCTCACGCGCGCATGGCGCAGCATGTATTCGATTTCCAGCCAGCTTGAGCCGTCTTCGTTGCAGGCAGCATTCGAATCGCCGCAAAAACACAAAATGGCTTCGTGGTAGTATTTTTGAGTGTCCCCTTCCCGGAAATTGCAGCAAGGCGGACGTGTGAAATCGCGGCCCCGCCAAAGCGCTACTCATCTGGTAGTCATCACCGGCATGTCCGGTTCCGGCAAAGCTTCAGTGCTCAAGGCGTTTGAGGACCTGGATTATTACTGCGTCGACAATCTGCCCATCGATCTGATTCCTCGTTTCGCCGATCTGGCCAAGCAGTCCGCGGAAATCGAAAAAGCCGCTCTGGTGGCCGATATCCGTGAAGGCGAACAACTCAAGCGCCTGCCCCGGATCATTCAGTCCCTGCGCAAGCAGATCAAGACGACCGTGCTTTTTCTGGAGGCGTCCGACGAAGCGCTGTTGCGCCGTTTTAGTGAGACGCGCCGTCCTCATCCGCTGGGAAAAGCTTCCACCGTCAAGAAAGCGCTTGAGCAAGAGCGGCGTTTGTTGCAGCCAATTCGAGCTCTGGCGGACATAGTGGTGGACAGCTCAAAGTTCAATGTCCACGAACTGCGCTCGCACATCACCGCGAAATTTACTGCCGGCGGCACGGACAAGGACATCATGGTTTCTGTGGTCAGCTTCGGGTACAAGGCCGGAGTTCCCAATGACGCTGATCTGCTCTTCGATGTCCGCTTTCTGCCCAATCCACACTTTATCCCTGCGTTCCGACCTTATACCGGCCGCCATCCGCAGGTGGCCAAATACATCCGCTCGTTTCCGCAGACGCAGGAATTCATTGACCGCATATCCGCGCTGCTGGTTTACCTGATTCCGCATTACGTGCGCGAAGGTAAGAGTTATCTCACGATCGGCTTTGGCTGCACCGGGGGACAACACCGCTCTGTCTTTATCGCAGAAGAAGTGAAGAAGCTGCTCGACCGGGCCGGATATCCCGTCAAGGTTGTGCACCGTGATTCGCCCCGGTAGTTCACAATACTTTACTTTCACTCAGTATCTCCCATTTCAGCCACACTCCTTTAGAATGGGAGCAATGCTTCCTGCCGCCAAGGGTGCCGTATGCGACAACTGACAAGGTTGTTGGCGTACCTCCGTCCCTACGTCCCCCATTTCATCGGATCCATCCTGCTGATGGCTGTTGTGGGGCTCATGGACGCGTTCCGCATCCTGCTGATGGGACCGATCATCGACCGCGTCTTGAATCCGAAAACAGCAGGACGCTCGCTTACGCTGTTTAATTTTCCCGGAACGCACCACGTCGTTTATCTTCAGGATTTTGTTCCTCAGCATTTTCGCAACCCCTTAACCGTGGTAGCGGTGGCCCTTGTGGGAACGGCGCTGATCAAAGGCGTTTGCGACTACATTGGCACGTACCTGGTCAACCATGCCGGCTTTGGCTTGATCACGGACCTGCGGAACCGCTTGTATGACACGATTCTTCAGCGGTCGATTTCTTTCTTCTCCCGCCATTCCACCGGCACCCTGGTTTCCACCGTGGTCAATGACGTGGAAAAAGTCCAGGTCACACTCACCATTGCGCTGGCCGAATTCTTGCAACAATTTTTCACCCTGGTTTTCCTCATTGGCGTGGTCATTGTTCTGGGACACAAACTAGCGCTGGTGTTGCTGATCTTCGTTCCGTTTGTAGTTGTTTCAGCGGGTAAGATCGGGCGGCGAGTGCGCAGCACCACCCGCAAGGGCCAGGACAAGCTCGCCGACATCCAGAACATCCTGCATGAAAGCATCGCCGGCAACCGGATCGTAAAAGCTTTTGGCATGGAAAACTGGGAGAGCACTCGCTTTCGGGCGGCCGCAAGAAAGCTTTTTCGTGCCAACCTGAAATCCGTGGCGGTGCAGGCCGTCAGTTCGCCGCTCATGGATATCATCGGCGCGCTGGCTGGCGCGCTGCTGCTGTGGGTGGGCCGCAACCAGATC
>Ga0209488_10004368_pt1 | contig 11073 bp, 9 predicted proteins | sample Rivendell_Oct201_8_FD_188349 | JGI IMG/M metagenome (GOLD analysis project Ga0209488, IMG submission 188349) | Vadose zone soil microbial communities from the Eel River Critical Zone Observatory, Northern California, USA -... | ecosystem: Environmental > Terrestrial > Soil > Vadose zone >... | reverse complement strand
TGTTCGTGTCGCTGATCGGTCTGGTCGGTGCCGGCACGCTGCCGGTGGTCGCGAGTCTCGGGCTGCTCTTGGCGGTCGCGGCCGCGGCGCGCACCGGGCCGCTGCAGGCGCTGACCTCGGGGCTGGTGCCGGCGCACGAACTCGGCAGCCTGATGGGGTTGCGGGCGTTCTTCATGCAGGCCGGCGTCGGCCTGATCGCCCCGCTCGCCGGGTCGCTGGCGAACGATCACGGCTTCGACGCGGTGCTGCTGCTGGCCGGCGGTTGCCAGGTCGGCTCGTACCTGGCGATCCGCCTGTTCGTACCGGAGGCGCGCTGAAGTGCACGCCGCCGTCTGCATGCTGCTGCTCACCGGCGCCGCTGTGCCGCCACAGCCGCCGGTCGAGATCTGGTGCGCATTGCCGGAACCGCTGGCCATTGCCGCGGTGCCGGCGCTGCAGCGCCTGGTGCCGTCGGCCACCGTGCGCTGCGTAGCCCCGCCGCTGCTGGCTCACGAACTGGCGCCGACCACCGGCGAGCGCGTGCTGGTCGGAGTGCCGGAATTGCTGCTGCTCGATCTGGCGCTGGCCGGCGCGCTGGCGCGTGTGCCGGGACTCGGCGAGCGGTTGCCGCCGCGCGGCCGCGACCGCCAGGAGCGCTTTGCGTTGGCGTGGCGGCTCGACTACGCGGTCGCGGTCGCCGGTGACGGCATCCGCGCCGACGAACTGCGCAGCTGGGACGACCTGGCGTTCGCGCCGCAGCTCGAAGGCCGGCTCGGCCTGTGCGCGCCGGAGCACGATCCGATGCCCTGGCTCGACGCGATGGCGGCACAGCTCGGCATGGGTCTCGGCCAGGACGGCGGCTTCGCGCTGTGGGCCAGGCTCGATGCCCGCACCGGTGGCGTGTACCAACCGGACTACGCGACAATGCAGGCGGCATTGGCCGGCGGCCGCCTGAGTGCGGCGGTGCTGCCGAAAGCGCTGCTGCACGATGCAGGGACGCAGGGCGCCATACCTGCCGGCGCCGGTGGCCTGCAGCTGGTGTCGCTGCTGGGCGTGGCGGTGTCGGGCAACGGCGCCGCGTCGCCAGCCGCGACAGCAGCTGCCGCCAGTCTGCTGCAACTCGACGACCGCGCGCTCGGGTTCACGCCGCTGGCAGCCACCGCGGCTGCCGTGCCGCCGCTCGACGCCGAAGCGGCGTACGCCTGGTTGCGGCATTTCGCCGAGCATGTGCGCGGCCGCGGCCTCGCTGCCGAGAATCTGGCCGCCGGCCTCGACCTCGTGTTCGGCGTGTTGTTCGCCGTGTTCCTCTTGTTCGTCTACCTGCGCATCCGCAGAGAAGAGCAGCCATGACGCCGTCCGACGCTCCGGAGCCCCCGCCACCGCTCGGCAGCTGGTGCCGCTTCTACTGGCTGGTCGCTCTCGTGCACATAGCCGTGGTCACCGTGCTGTTCCTGGTCACGCGCCTGTTCCAGCTGCCGATGGGGCACCCATGACGACCATCGACTGGATCGTCTGCTTCGGCTTCATCGGCTACATGGTCTGGGACGGGCTCAAGCGCGTCGGCGAGACCAAGAGCCTCGCCGGCTACTACACCGGCAACCGCCGGATCCCGTGGTGGGCGGCCGGGCTGTCGGTCATGGGTACGCAGGCCAGCGCGATCACGATCATCGGTACCAGCAGCCAGGCGCACGAGCAGGGCATGGGCTTCGTGCAGACCTACTTCGGCCTGCCGTTCGCGATGATCGTGCTGTCGATCTTCATGGTGCCGTTGTACCGCAGCCGCGCGCTGCTGACCGCGTACGAGTATCTCGAAGGTCGCTTCGGTCCGGAGACGCGCGCGCTGGCCAGTCTGGTGTTCCTGTCGTCGCGCTGCATGCAGCTGGCGATCGCGCTCGGCGCGCCGGCGGTGGCGCTGAGCGCGATCTTCGGCATGCCGACCACGGCGTCGCTGTTCCTGATCGGTGGCCTGGCCACGCTCTACACGATGGTCGGTGGCGTCGCGGCGGCGATCTGGACCGATGTCAAGCAGATGACGGTGATCATCTTCGGCATGCTGGCGGTGCTGGTGATCCTGCTGTGGGATCTGCTGCCGCACTTCTCGCTGAGCAAGCTGCTCGAAGTGGCCGGTGCCGCCGGCAAGCTCAACGCCGTCGCCGTCGTGCCGGACAGTACCGATTTCCTGCCGCGCAGCGCAGTCGCCGCCGCGGCCGGCATCGGCCTGCCGAGTTTCTGGGAACAGAAGTACAACCTGTGGTCGGGCCTGTTCGGCGGGTTCTTCCTGCACCTCGCTTACTTCGGCTGCGACTTCAGCCAGGCGCAGCGCATCCTGACCAGCAAGAACAAGCACGACAGCCGGTTCGCGCTGCTGCTGTCGGCGTTCGTCAAGGTGCCGATGCAGACGCTGATCCTGTCGGTCGGCGTGCTGATCTGGCTGTTCTACGCCGTGCACGGTTCGCCGATGCTGTTCAAGCCCGAGCACCTCGACGCGGCCAAGACGCCGCAGTACGCAGCACAAGTTGCGGCGGCGCAGCAGCAGTACGACGCGGCGCAGGCGCGCCGCCGCGAACGCATGCAGGCGCTCGCGGCACTGCCTGGCGGGCCGACCTCGGATCCCGCGCTGCTGCACGACTACCAGGCCGCGGTCGCGGAAGTGGCGGGGATCCGCAAGCAGGCGCGCGAGCTGTTCGCCGTCGGCGCCACCGCGGAAGAACGCAAGAGCTCGGCCGACGACACCAACTTCGTGTTCGTACGCTACATCCTCGACAACCTGCCGCATGCGCTGCTCGGCCTGGTGATCGCGGCGATCTTCGCCGCGGCGATGGCCAGTTCCTCGGCCGAGCTCAATGCCCTGAGCGCCGCCGCCGTCAACGACGGCTACAAGCGCTGGATCGCGCGCGGCAAGAGCGAGGCGCACTACGTACTGGTCGGCCGGCTGGCGACGCTCGCGTTCGGCATGTTCGCCAGCAGCGTCGGCATGTTCATGCTCGGCGGCGGATCGTTGATCGAGAACATCAACATCATGGGCTCGTTCTTCTACGGCAGCCTGCTCGGCGTGTTCGCCCTGGCGATGCTGGTCCGGCGCGCGCGACGGTGGGCCGGTGCGATCGGCTTGGTCGCCGGCATGGCCACCGTGGCGGTGGTGCACAACACGCTGAAGATCGAGTTCCTCTGGTACAACGTGGTCGGTTGTCTGGCGGTGCTGGTGGTCGGCATCCTGGTGTCGTGTTTCGAGCGGGCACCACGCCCATCTGCCACCGCGTCCTGACCGCGCCGCGCCGGCGACATTTTCTTCTGCCATCCGGCCACCTGCGCCGCTCCGGGCTGCGCTGTGGCGCGCCTTTTCCCTGGAGTGGTTTTTCCGACGCGCCTCTTCCCCGCGCGCCTTCTCCTGATCCGCCTTCGCTCGACGCGCCTTCTCCCGACGCGTTCCTCCCCGACCATGGCCATGCGCACTGCCGCCCTCGCCTGCCTGTTGCTCCTGCTCTCCGCCTGCTCGACCTACCGGCACCGCTACTTCGTCAGTGCGGAGGACTACCCGATCGCCAGCGTGACTCGCCCCGACGGCGGCACCGATGCCTTCGAGCTGCACGTGCAGCCGGCCACCGGGGACGCCAGCCTCGAGCTGCGCAGCCTCGGCCACCAGCCGCGCAACAGCCTCGGGGTGCGGGCCCAGGAACTCGACAAGGCGGAGGCCGAACGCCGCGGCACCAAACCGTACAGCGGTCTGCTGGTGACCGGCTTCGACCCGGAATCTGCGGCGCAGAAGGCCGGCTTGCTCGCCGGCGACGTGCTGCTCGCGATCGACGGCAAGGAGACGGTCTATCTGAACCAGCTGCCGCAGATCGAAGCGGCGCTGGTGCCGGAGCAGGCGGTCACCGCCAAGGTGCTGCGCGGCCAGACGCCGCTCGAACTGCAGGTCAGCGCGCACCGGATCGACGAGCCGACCAGCGAGCGGCAGAGCATCCCGCTGGAAGAGCCGCCGACCAACAAGCCGTACGCCGGGGTGACGCTGCGCGGCATTCCGGCACCGTGGTGCGAGAAGATGTTCGGCAGCCCGCGCAATGCGGTGGTCATCAGCATGGTCGAGCCCGGCTCACCGGCCTGGCTGGCCGGCTTCCGCGGCGGGGACCTGATCGATGCCGTCGACGGCGGTGCCGTGCCGGAGGTACGCGAACTGGCGCGGCAGATCGCCGACCGCGGTGCGCGGCACGAGTCGATCCGGCTGCGGGCCAGCCGCGGCAGCAGTGACGTGCACGAGGCCGACATCGCGCTGCGCGACTACTCGGTCACCAAGGAAGTGTGGGTGCCGCTGGTGTTCCACGACCGCGAGGGCGTGCTGCAGGACAAGTGGTCGGTCGGCCCGTTCGGATTGCTGGTCGCCGACCGCAGCACCTGCGTGGCCGACAACCGCAGCCGCGACACCAAGACCGAGAACGTGTTCTCGGCGGTGCTCGGCCTGATCCACGTCCGCAGCGGGCCCGACGACACCTGCGTCCGCCTGTTGTGGTTGATCCACATCCACGGCTGAGCTGGGCCCGCGCGCGTCAGCGCTGGCAGCCGGCGCACCAGTAGGTGCTGCGGCCACCGTCCTGCGTGCGTCGGATGCGGGTACCGCAGCGGCGGCACGGTGCGCCACCGCGGTCGTAGACGCGCAGCACCCGCTGGAAATAGCCGGCGCCTTCGTCGACGCCCTTGAAGTCGCGGAACGAAGTGCCGCCGGCGGCGATCGCCGCGCGCAGCACCGACTGCACGGCGGCGACCAGCGCCGCGCATTCGGCGCGCGTCAGCGAACCGGCGGCGCGCCGCGGCCGCACGCGCGCGCGCCAGCAGGCTTCGCTGGCGTAGATGTTGCCGACGCCGACCAGCAGCCGGCCGTCCATCAGCAGCGACTTGACGCTCGCCTTCTTGCCACGGCTGATGCGCTGCAGGAACGCGCCATCACAGCCGGGCAGCAGCGGTTCCTGGCCGAGACCCGCGAGCAGCCGGTGGCGCGCGAGGCCGATGCCCGGCACCACGTCGAGCACGCCGAACCGGCGCGGGTCGGAGAAGCGCACCAGCCGCGCGCCGAAGTCCATGCGCCAGTGCTCGTGCTTCTGCCACTCCGGTCGCCGGCGGCGCGCCGCGGTCGTCTCGACCGCGAAGTGGCCGCTCATGCCGAGGTGCACCAGCGCCACCGGCGCGCCGCGGCCGTCGAAGTGCAGCAGCAGGTACTTCGAGCGCCGGAGGATGCCGGTGCAGCGCCGGCCGACGAGGTCGTGCACCGCGGCCACCGGGATCGGCCAGCGCAGGTCACAGCGCCGCAGTTCGACGCCGCACAGCCGCCGCCCGTGCAGGTGCGGTTCGGCGCCGGCGCGCACGGTCTCGACCTCCGGCAGCTCCGGCATGGCAGCGGGATGCCGTCAGTCGACGACCGCGGCGCCGACCTGGCTGGTCGCGGCGCCGAGCGCGTTGGCGGTCGGATCGAGCACCAGCCACTGGAACTCGGCGATCACGCCGAGCAGGCTGCTGGCGGTCGGAGTCGGGATCGGCACGGCAGCGCTGCCCTGCGCGTCGGTGGTCCTGAAGCTGGTGCCCGTCACCGCACCGAGGCCGATGAAGCAACCAGGGGCGCCGCGCGGGCCGAGGTCGAACGGCACCGGATTGACCGTGGCGATGCCGCTGGCCAGCACTGCGCCGGCGTTGGCCCGCGTGTCCACGCCGACGGCGTAGCCGGCGTTGCCCGAGGACGGCACGCCGACGCCGCGGATGCGCGGCTCCACGCCGTTGCCGGCGGCACAGGCCGCGCCGCGCCGCTGCAGCGGCCAGCTGCGGCGCAGCGCCAGGGCCGGCGGCGACGCCACGGCCGGCAGCGTCGGCGTCAGCACGCTCCAGTTGTGCACGACGAGCACCTGGCCGAGGCCGGCCGCGGTGCCGCCGCCGATGAAGATGTCGCCGCTGGCCGGATCGACCGCGAGCGAACGTCCGGAGACCAGCGGCAGCGTCAGCGATCGCAGCAAAGCACCCGTGGATCGATCCAGCTCGTGCAGGCGCGCGCTGGTGAATGCTTCGGTGGTCAGCACCAGCAGCTGATCGTTGGCGCCGAGCGCCAGCGCCATGGTGATCTCGAACAGGGCGCCCGGCATGTTGGTGAACAACGTCGGCGACGGCGCGCCGAACGTCGGCAACCGGTAGATCGCGCGCGCGCCGAGCGCGGCGTACAGCCAACGCCCGTCGGTGGTCATGCCGAACGCGGACTCGCCGGCGCCGTAGCTGTACACCAGTTCAGCAGCGCCACCGGCCAGCGGTACGCGGCGGATGTGCTGCTGGCCCATCACGTACACGTAGTTGCCGACGACGCACAGCGCCACCAGGAAACCTTCGTCGATCGCTGCCGTGGTCAAGGTACGTTGGCTGCGCAGCACGCCGGTGTCGGCCGTCAGTTCGTAGACGTCACAGAAGCCACGCACGGGTGCGAGCTGACCGTCCTGGCCGCCGTACAGCAGCCGCCGGGACCATGGCGACGTGCAGACGCTGGTCAGACCATCGAGCGGCGCCACCGTGCTGAGCAGCGTCACCTGTACCGCGCCAGCTCGACACATGCCGAGGCTGCCGCTGGTGAGACGAATCGGGTCGCGGCTCACGGCGATCGTCAGGTCGCCGCGGTTTTCCTGCGCCGCCGCGGTCACGGCGAGGACGGAAAGAACGAGGGGAGCGAGGCAGAGGTGGTGATTCACACGCAGATCCTGACCTGATCCCGCACGTGCTGCAAAGGTTTCTCCGCCCGGCGATTCCGGCCGGGATGCGCATGCGCGGACACCACCGTATCCCGGCGCACCACCGGTACGGCGCAGCGATCGTGCTGCCGCTTTGCTCCGGCACGCTCATGCCCGACAATCGGTCGCCATGAACTGTCCCATGGTTTGCGGCGTCCTGCTCACCGCCGTCACGGTCGCTGCTCCCGCGGCGGCGCAGGAGATCACCTGGTTCGCGGGCGGGCTCGACGCGGCGCTCGCTGCGGCCAAGGGCAGCAAGGCCGGCCTGGTGTTCCTCTACTGCTGGAAGGAGAACCACGAGCTCTGCAAGTCGATGTATGCGAACACCGTCACCGAGAAGACCGTGGTGCCCGTGCTCGCCGACTTCGTCACGTTGTCGGCCAAGAAGGAACTGCCGAAGGACGCCGAGATCCAGGCCAAGTACGGCGTCGACAGCTACCCGGACATCCTGTTCCTCAAGCCCGACGGCTCGGTCGAGGACGTGATCGCCGGCTACCTCGAGGCCAAGGAGTTCCTGGCCGAGATCGCGCGCATCCGCGCCGGCAAGGAGACGATCGGGCAGCTGCGCGCCGCCACGCAGGCCAAGCCCGACGATCTGGCGCTGCAGCTCAAGCTGGCGAAGAAGCTGCGCTTCGCCGGCGACAAGGCGGGCAGCCAGAAAGCGCTCGAGCTGATCATCACCAAGGACCCGAAGGGCAGTTCCGATCCGGGCGCCGAGGCGATGCTCGACAAGATCTGCAACGAGACGTTCAAACCCGAGGCCGATCCGGGCAGCGTCGACCTCAAGGCGCTGAAGGAATTCCTGGCCAGGCAGAAGAGCAAGCGCATCCTGTTCCTCGGCTACGACAAGATCGCCGGCGCCGAGATGCGCCGCGACAAGATCAAGGACGCGGCCGAGGCCTGCCATCAGGCGTGGAAGAACATCCCGCCCGACCAGGTGCTCGACTGGGGCCAGAACATCGCCGCCCGGGCCTACGGCTATCACAAGGAACTCGACAAGGCGCAGCTCAAGGAGGCGCTGGACATCTCGGCGGCGGCGCTGAAGGCCGCCGAGGCGGCGGCGAAGACGCGCGGCAACAGCTTCCTGGCGCAATCGCTCTACACGCACGCCGCGGTGCAGATCGTCAACAACCTGCGCAAGGAAGCGTTCGCGACCATGGAGCGGGCGATCCAGACCGATCCGAGCGACGACAACCTGAAGAAGGTGCTCGAGCGCTGGAAGGACGGCGCCAAGTAGCCGGGTGGCGGGAGCGCGCACTCAGGACGCGGGCGCGGGCGCGAGCGTGACCGCGGTGCCGTAGGCCAGCACCTCGGTGATGCCCGACATGAACTCCGTGGCGTCGTAGCGCATGGTGATCACGGCATGGGCGCCGAGCTGTTCGGCCTGGGCGACCATGCGGTCGTGGGCCTGGGCGCGCGCCGTTTCGCACACGTCTTCGTAGACGCCGATGTTGCCCTGGAACAGGCTGCGCAGGCCGCCGAGGATGCCGCGGGCGACGCCGGGGGAACGCACGACGATGCCGCGCACGACGCCGAGCACGCGTACCGTGCGTTGGCCGTCGATGTCCGATGCGGTGGTGACGATCAGCGAGCGGGAAGCTGCCATGATCGCCGCATCGTGTGCTGGCTGCCGTGGGGGCGCCAGCATCGCGGCACCAATCGTGCAGGGGTCGCCGGGATCAGCCGAGCTCGCGCACGCTCTGCTCGATGCCGGCCAGCTGGGCCCGCAGCTGCTCGAGGTTGCTGCGCTCGCGCGCGACGACTTCGGGCGGCGCCTTGTGCACGAAGCCGGCGTTGCCGAGCTTCTTGTCGATGCCGGCGATCTGGGCCTGCAGCTTCTCGGCCTGCTGCTGCAGCTTGGCCCGCTCCTGCTGCAGGTCGACGACCGCGAGCAGGAACGCCTTGGCGTCGCCGACCACGACGGTGGCGGCATCGGGCGTGCGCTGCTGATCCCGGCCGATCGTCACCTCGCCGAGGCCGGCCATGTTCGCCAGCAGGTTGCCGGCGGCGCGCAGCGTCGCGGCGGTGGCGCCATCGGCCTGGATGCGCGCGGTCAGGCGAGCCTTCGGCGGCACCTGGTAACGGGCGCGGGTTTCGCGGATCGCGGTGCACCACTTCTGCACCGCAGCAACCTGCCGCTCGGCATCGTCGTCGCGGCGGTCGGCAGAGGCCTGCGGCCAGCGCGCCTGCACCAGCAGGGCGCTCGGCGCGAACCCGGTGTCGATGCCGCGGTGCTCGGCCAGTTCATTGAGCTTCTGCCACAGCGTCTCGGTCAGGAACGGCACGAACGGGTGCAGCAGGCGCAGCACCTGGTCGAGCACCGCGGCCAGCACCTGGCGCGCGACCGGCGCCGCCGCTTCATCGCGCATGCGCGGCTTGATCATCTCGAGGTACCAGTCGCACAGCTCGTTCCAGAAGAAGTCGCGGGCGCTGCCGAGCGCCGCCGCCGGGTTGTAGGCCAGCAGCGCACCGTGCACGGCCGTGATCGCGGCGGCGAGGCGCGACAGGATCCAGCGGTCCTCGAGCGGCAGCTGCTGCGGCCGCAGCGGCGTGAACGCAGTGCCCTCGAGGTTGAGGAACGCGAACCGCGCGGCGTTGAACAGCTTGTTGCAGAAGCTGGCGCCGACGGTGAAGCGTTCGCTGGTCGCCTTGGCCTCGGCGATGCCCTGTTGCTGGTAGAGGCCGACCATGTCGAACGGCTTGCCGGACACCGGGTCGACGAACGTGCCGAGGTACGGGCCGGGCTTCGCGGTCGCCAGGTCGATCAGCTGCTCATCCTTGCTGAACGGCGACACCGCCTGCACCGGCAGCCGGATGTCCTGCGTGCCGGTCTGCAGCTCGCACACCACGTAGCGCAGCGCGTCGGCGCCATGGCGCTGCACGATGTCGAGCGGGTCGATGCCGTTGCCCTTGCTCTTCGACATGCGCTCGCCCTTGCCGTCGAGGATCGTCGCGTGCAGGAACACGGCGCCGAACGGCACGTCGCCGAGGTTGTAGAGCCCGGTCATCACCATGCGCGCGACCCACAGCGTGATGATGTCGCGGCCGGTCACGAGGCAGGAGCCCGGGTAGTAATACGACAGGCAGTCGCTCCGGCCGTCGGCGGCAGCGACCGGTGGCTGGCCGGGATCGAGCTGCGCCGTCGCCGGGTCCGGCCAGCCGAGCGTGCTGTGCGGCCACAGCGCCGAGCTGAACCAGGTGTCGAGCACGTCGGGATCGAGCGCCAGACCGATGCCGGCGAGCACCGGCCCGACGCTGGCGTCGTTGTTGTCGTCGCGGAAACACACCTGCACTTCGACTTCGGTCGGCGCACCGTCGGTGCGCAGCGCGGTGAACGCTTCCTGCGGCAGCAGCCGCCGGCCGTCGTCGAGCAGCACCCACGCGCAGGCGTCGTCGCGCCGCAGCTGCCTGCCGAGCATCGGCTCGAGCAGCAGCAGGTTCTTGGTCTTCAGCACGCCGCGCCACACCGGGATGCGGTGACCCCACCACAGCTGCCGGCTGATGCACCAGTCGCGCTTTTCGGCGAGCCACTGGTCGTACATCTTGCGGTAGCGCTCGGGGTCGGGATGGAACTGCAGCTGCTGGCGCGCCGTGCCGCCGGCGAACGGCGTCAGTGCGCCGGCCGACGCGTCGAGCGCCGCCTGCGCCAGGCCGGCGGCGCGGAACTCCTTGTCCGTGCCGCGGCCCATCAGCACGCCGCCGGGCACGTCGCCCATGCGCACGAACCACTGCTTGCTCAGGTACGGCTCGATGACGGTCTTCGAGCGGTCGCTGTGGTCGATCTCGATCGGGCGGTCCTCGATCTTCTCGAGTCGCCCTTGGGCCTGCAGGTCGGCCACGATCCTGGTACGCGCCGCGAACCGGTCGAGCCCGGCGTACGGGCCGCCGAGATCGTTGATGCGGCCGTCGGTGTGCAGCACGTTGCGCGTGCCGATCGCCGGGTGCCGTTTCCACACCTCGTAGTCGTTGGGATCGTGCGCCGGCGTGATCTTGACGCAGCCGGTGCCGAGCGACGGATCGGCCCACTCGTCGGTGATCAGCGGCAGCTCGCGGTCGAGCAGCGGCAGCTTGACCTTGCGGCCGGCCGCGGCCATCGCCGCCACCCGCTGCAGCTGGGGCAACAGCTCGCGCTGTCGCAGCTGCAGCCGCTCGAGTCGCGGACGACGACGTGGCCACCGAAGGAGACGGGCTCGCCGTTCCCCGGGGCAATCGTCCCACCGCCGGCGCCCGAGGCGCCCTTCCCGGCCGCGCCCGTGGCCCCGGCCGTGCCGCCGCCCGTCGAGCCCGCCGCGCCGGGACCGTCGCTGCCGGCCGCGCCCGTCATCCCGGTCGCGCCCGCGCT
>Ga0209488_10004367_pt1 | contig 11076 bp, 8 predicted proteins | sample Rivendell_Oct201_8_FD_188349 | JGI IMG/M metagenome (GOLD analysis project Ga0209488, IMG submission 188349) | Vadose zone soil microbial communities from the Eel River Critical Zone Observatory, Northern California, USA -... | ecosystem: Environmental > Terrestrial > Soil > Vadose zone >... | reverse complement strand
GTCGAGATCAAGGCGACCGGCGTCTGTCACACTGATGAATTCACGTTGTCCGGCGCCGATCCGGAAGGGCTGTTTCCGGCGATCCTCGGCCATGAAGGCGCGGGCGTCGTGGTCGACATCGGCAAGGGCGTCACCAGCGTGAAGAAAGGCGATCACGTCATTCCGCTGTACACCCCGGAATGCCGGCAGTGCCCGTCCTGCCTGTCGCGCAAGACCAATCTCTGCACCGCCATCCGCGCCACCCAGGGCCAGGGCGTGATGCCGGACGGCACCTCGCGCTTCTCCCTCGACGGAAAAAAACTCCACCACTACATGGGCTGCTCGACCTTCGCGAACTTCACGGTGCTGCCCGAGATCGCGGTGGCGAAAATCCGCGAGGACGCGCCGTTCGACAAGGTCTGCTACATCGGCTGCGGCGTTACTACCGGGATCGGCGCGGTCATCAACACGGCCAACGTCGAGCCGGGCGCGCGGGTCGTCGTGTTCGGGCTCGGCGGGATCGGGCTCAATGTCGTGCAGGGCTGCCGGATGGTCGGCGCCGACATGATCGTCGGGGTCGATCTCAACCCGCGCCGGCGCGCCTTGGCCGAGCAGTTCGGCATGACGCATTTCGTCAACCCAAGCGAGGTGCGGGGCGATCTGGTGCCGTATCTGGTGGATCTGACCGCCGGCGGCGCCGATTACAGCTTCGAGTGCATCGGCAATGTCCACACGATGCGCCAGGCCTTGGAATGCTGCCACCGCGGCTGGGGGGTCAGCGTCATCATCGGCGTCGCCGCCTCGGGCCAGGAGATCAGCACCAGGCCGTTTCAGCTGGTGACCGGGCGGGTGTGGAAGGGCACCGCGTTTGGTGGCGCCCGCGGTCGCAGCGATGTGCCGCGCATCGTCGATTGGTACATGGAAAAGAAGATCAACATCGACGATCTGATCACCCACACGCTGACGCTCGACGACATCAACAAGGGCTTCGACCTGATGCATGCCGGCGAGTCGATCCGCAGCGTGGTCGTGTATTGACGCTTCCGCGGGCGCCGTAGGGCGGGATCGGCTAACCGCCGCTGCCGAAGCCGGGGTAGAGCGTCATGCCGCCATCGACGAACAGCGTCGTGCCGGTCACGTAATCGGATTCCTCCGAGGCGAGCCACACCGCGGCGCGGGCAACGTCCTCCGGCTCGCCGATCCGGCCATAGGGCACCAGCGTCATCAGCGCGGCATAGGCCTCCGGCGTCGACCAGGCGGCGGTGTTGATCGGGGTGCGGATGGCGCCCGGCGCGATCGAATTGACGCGGATCTTCAGCGGCGCGACCTCCTGCGCCAGCGACTGCATCATCATCATGAGGCCGCCCTTCGAGGCGGCATAATTGATGTGGCCGGCCCACGGGATGCGCTCGTGCACCGAGCTCATGCAGATGATCTTGCCCGCTGCTTTCGACACGCCATCGGTGACACCCCGCTGCGACATCGCCCGCACCGCCTCGCGGCAGCACAGGAATTGGCCGGTCAGATTGATTGCGATGACCGTATTCCAATCGGCGAGCGTCATGTCGACGAAGGGCGCATCGCGCTGCACCCCGGCATTGGCGACCAGGATGTCGAGTCGGCCAAAACGCTCGATGGCGTTCCGGAACATCGCCACGACCTGGTCTTCATTCGAGACATCAGCTTCGAGCGCGATGGCGTCGGTTCCGGCTTTGCGGATTTGCTCCACGACCGCATCGGCGGCCTCGGGCCGGCTCACGTAATTGACCCCGACATCGGCGCCCGCCGCGCCCAATGCGAGCGCGACGGCGGAGCCGATGCCGGAATTGGCGCCCGTGACGAGCGCCTTCTGCCCCTGCAACGGACGCCAGCCGTCGCCCTGCCGATTTTTGTTCGCGGCGTTCACCCGCCTTCGCCTCTGTTGTGGCAATCTGCCCGGGTAAACGGCTAGGCGCGCGACCTCGCTCCGCCGGGCGGGCCGGACCGGGAACGAAGGAAACGATGGCGACCGCGAGGGATTATCTGCTGGCGATCGATCAGGGCACGACCAGCACCCGTGCGATCCTGTTCGACGCCGCGGGCCAGGTGCATCACACGGCGCGGATTGAACTGACGCAGCACTATCCGCAACCGGGCTGGGTCGAGCACGATCCGGAGGAGATCTGGGCCGGGGTCATCGCGACCTGCCGCGAGGCGATCGCCGCCGCTGACGGACCGATCGCGGCGATCGGCATCACCAACCAGCGCGAGACGGCGGTGCTGTGGGAGCAGTCGACCGGCCGGGCGGTGCACAACGCGATCGTCTGGCAGGACCGGCGCACCGCACTACTGTGTGAGGAGTGGCGAGCGGCCGGGTTCGAGGAAACAGTGGCGCAGCGTACCGGCCTCGTCATCGACCCCTATTTCTCGGCCTCCAAGATCCGCTGGCTGCTCGATACGATGCCGGGATTGCGCCAACGCGCCGAGAAGGGCGACATCGCGTTCGGCACGATCGACAGCTTTCTGCTGTGGCGGCTGACCGGCGGGCGGCTGCATATGACCGATGTCACGAATGCGTCGCGGACGATGCTGTTCGATCTGCACCGTCTTGCCTGGGATTCGGAATTGCCCGAGGCATTCGGCATTCCGCGCGCGCTGTTGCCGGAAATCCGCGCGACCGGCGACGATTTCGGCACGACCGTGCCGGAATTGTTCGGCGATGCGATCCCAATTAGCGGCATCGCCGGCGACCAGCAGGCGGCATTGATCGGGCAGGCCTGCTTCCGTCCCGGCATGGTCAAATCGACCTATGGCACCGGCGCCTTCGCGCTGTTGCATACCGGCGCGGCGCCGGCGGTCTCGCGCCACCGCCTGCTGACCACCGTCGCCTACCGGCTCGGCGGCGAGACGGCTTATGCGCTCGAAGGCAGCATCTTCGTCGCCGGGGCGGCGGTGCAATGGATGCGCGACCGGCTCGGCGCGATCGAAACCGCGCCGCAATCGGAGGCATTGGCGGCGCGCGCCGATCCGCGGCAGCGGGTCTATCTCGTGCCAGGCTTCGCCGGGCTCGGTGCCCCCTACTGGTCGCCAGCAGCCCGCGGCATGCTGTGCGGCTTGACCGCGGACTGCGGCTTGCCCGAGATCGCGCGGGCCGCGCTTGAGGCGGTCGGCTACCAGACGCGGGACCTCGTGGCGGCGATGGCCGCCGATTCCGGGATCGCGATCGACCATTTGCGGGTCGATGGCGGCATGGCGGTCAGCGACTGGACGATGCAGTTCCTCGCCGACATTCTGCCGGCGCGGATCGAGCGCCCGGCTTCGGTCGAGACGACCGCCTGGGGCGCAGCCTATGCCGCCGGGCTGAGCCGCGGCATCTGCCCCGATCCAGCGGCGATGATGACGCGTTGGACGCCGGCGCGCCGTTTCACCCCAGCGATGTCCGAGACCGAGCGCGAGGAGCGTTATGCCGGCTGGCAGCGGGCGGTCGCCGGCGTGCTGTCGATGGCCGGATCATGAACCTGCTGCGCGATCTGCCGAATGCCGGCGCATCGGAGATCACCGACGCGCTGGTCGCCCGCCCGGGTCTGCGCATCGAGCGCATTGTCTCGTTCGGCCAGGCGAACCCCCAGGGCTTCTGGTACGACCAGGCCGAGGCCGAATGGGTAGTGCTGCTGGCCGGCGCGGCCCGGCTGCGCTTCGAGGACGAAACGCAAGCGCGCGCTCTCGGTCCCGGCGACTGGGTCGAGATCGCGGCGCATCGCCGGCACCGCGTCGAGTGGACAGACCCGGGTCAGCCGACGATTTGGCTCGCCGTGTTTTATCGATAGGAGCGGGAATGCCGAACCAGCTGCCATCGCCGGGCGCCGTCTTCCTCGACCATGTCGCGCATTTCGTGCCGGAGATGGATGGCGCCGCCGCGGCGCTGGAGCGCTGCGGCTTCCGGCTGACCCCGTTCACGGCCCAGACCAACCGGGTCGACGGCATGCCAATGCCGGCCGGCACCGGCAATCGCTGCGCGATGCTGCGGCAGGGCTATGTCGAGATCCTGACCGCGACGGCTGACACTGAGCTGGCTCGGCAACTGCGCGAGCGCATTGCCGATCATGTCGGGCTGCACCTCGCCGCCTTCAGCAGCGCCGATGCCGGAGCGGAGCATCGCCGCCTCACGGCTGCCGGGTTCGCGACCTTGCCGCTGGTCGATATGCGCCGGCCGGTCGCTACGGAATCCGGAAACGAGGACGCGCGCTTCACGATCGCCCGCATCGCCCATGGCGGCATGCCCGAGGGGCGGGTGCAGTTCCTGACCCACCATACCGAGCGCCTCGTCTGGCGCGACGGTTTCCTCGACCATCCGAACGGCGCGCGGGCGCTAACCGGGTTGTGGATCGCCGCCGACGATCCCGCGGAGCCGGCCGAGCGTTTCGCCCGCTTCGCCGGCCGGCCGGCGCACCACACCGGCGAGGTCACGACGGTGGCGCTCGATCGCGGCGCCGTCCATATCGCCCGCGCGAGCTATCTGAGCGACGCGTTCGGCATCGGCGCGGCCGGAAGCTTGCCCTGTTTTGTCGCGGCGCAGATCGCCGTCGAGAGTCTCGCGACGATTGAGCCCTATCTCGCTGCCGTTGGCCTTAGTTCTCGACGCGTGCGCCTGAAGTCCGAGGGCTCGGCGCTCGCCGTGGCCCTGCCGGCCGCGCTCGGCGGGACGATGCTGTTCCACACCGCATAAGCCGGGCTACCTCACAGATGCGCGGCGGCGATCAGCGCGTCGCGCAGCACCCGCCGGACATAGCGGAAGGTCTCGCTCGGCAGCCGTTCCGCCCGCCGCCCGTCGGCAATCCACCCATCGACATTACCGGGGCCCCAATTGTAGGCGGCCAACGCGTCGGGCCAGTTGCCGTAGCGCTGGAACATCTGCGCCAGGTAAGCCCGGCCGAGCAGGCGGTTCTGGCGCAGATCGAAGCGGTCGCCACCGCCGACGTCGAGCGCCGCCTTGAGGCTGACCTGCATCGGCCCTTGCGGCCCGTCGGGCTCGGGCCGCCACATCAGCGGATCCCGGCCGTGCCGCGATTCGACGCCGTCGACAGCAAAGGCTATGCGGTCGAGCTCGCCGCCGGCCGCGGATTGAAACAGCCCGACGGCGAATTGGCGGTCGAACCCGCCGCGGACCACCATGACTGGCGAACGGCCTGGCTCGGCGAAGCTGACCGTCTCGACCCGGCGCAGCCAGGGCAGATCCAGCCGAACGACCGGGCCGCGCACCACCCTGACCTGCTGCGCGCCGGCATCGCCGAAACCGAGGATCTCGACTCCGGCCGCCGCATCCTCCGGGCGGGCGACGCCGCGCACCACCTGCACCGGCGCGCGCCGCGGATCGGCAAAGCTCACCATCTCGACATTGACGCGATCGCCCGCCGCCACGCCGGGAAAGGCGCGCAGGACGAGCCGCGCGCCGCCCGCCGGATCGCCGGCGGCAGGCGATACGAGGCCGCACGCGACCGCGACCGACGCCAGCAGCGCCCATCTTGCGGCGGTCATCCCCGCCTGGTTGTCGCTCATCCCCCGGTTACCGCAACCCCCAACACCTACGGTTGAATCGAGGAACCGAGTCGCTGTCAATCGATTTGTCGCCGCGCAACAGCGCCGGATCGCTCCTGTGAACCCGACTGGACGGGTGCGGCTTGACCCCGGTCATGCCCGCCGCCTATATCAGCCGTGGCACCGGCCGGATGGCAGAGTGGCTATGCAACGGACTGCAAATCCGTGTACAGCGGTTCGATTCCGCTTCCGGCCTCCAATGGGACCATGTCCCGCTTCTTCTCGGAGCGGGCTCTGATCCCCGGTAGCTCAGTGGTAGAGCAAGCGGCTGTTAACCGCTGGGTCGATGGTTCGAATCCGTCCCGGGGAGCCAATTAGGCAGGGGGATCGGGAGAGTGCTCCCGATCCGCCCGCCACCCTCTTCCCCTCGAACAACAAGCTGATGGATCAGATGAAACAAGCCGCCTCCCGCCACTCCCGCACCAGCGAACGCGCCGCCCGGCGCAAGGCCAAGCTCCGCGCCAAACGGCGCCGGCAACGCGCGCGGGCAGTGCGCTAGCCGCGAAGCCCTGACCGCCACACGGGGGAAAGCGGGCAAAAACGCGTGTGCTGCAGCATCGAGGTGAGCCGCCTACGCCGGCGCAAATTCTTTGCTAACGGGCGAAAGACAGGGATTCCTGCGTTTTGAGGCCTCCGAAGCGCACTGACCCACCGTAAAGACACCGGACAATGTACGCGAGCCCACCTATTCCGGATATCGACCGAACGGGTAGGTTGCGTGTGGCGAAGAGCCTTTTCAATAGTTGAAGGGGCCGAAGGCGGCGTAGCTGATGTCTCGCATACCGCAATGTCTGACGATCGATCACGGTGGTCCCGTCGATCGGCCCTTTGAGTCGTTTCCCGTCTCTGCTCTCGAACGGTCGATCGTCGATCGCTTCGACGCGATCGCGCGGCGATTTGCACCGCGGCTCGCGGTCGCCGATTGCATTCGACAGCTGACCTACGCGGAACTGGCCGCTCTCGCCGGGCGGGTCGCGGCGGCCATCACTTCGGTTGTGGGAGATCGCCCCGGCCCAATAGCGATCTTGCTGGCCCGCGACGTCTATTTTCCCGCGGCGATGTTGGGCGTGCTGGCCTGTGGCCGCGGCTATGTGCCGCTCGATCTCAGCAACCCGATCGCTCGAAATCAGCTGATCGCGGCGCAATCCGGCGCGGCCGCGGTGGTTTCCGCAGGCGCTCTTGCTGGCAGCGTTCGCGCGCTTTTCCCGAAGGAGCTGCCGGTCATCGATATTGCGACTGTCGGCGAGGGCGGAACCCTAAGGCCCGATCTGCGGCCCGGTCCGGAGGATCTCGCTTTCATCGTCTACACCTCTGGTTCGACCGGCAAACCTAAAGGTGTCTATCACAGCCACCGCAACCTCTTGCATGACGTCATGCAGCAAACGAATACGATGCATCTGAATCCCGACGATCGGGTGGCGATGCTCCATTCGCCCAGCATCATCGGAGGCAGCCGCGAAATATTCATGTCGCTGTTGAATGGAGCCTCGCTACACCTTCTATCGCCGCAGGATCTCCAAGCCGCCGGTCTCGTGCGGGAAATCCGATCCCGACGCATCACCTATTGCCGCCTGGTGCCAACCCTTCTTTTGCAGATCGCAGAGGTCCTTGGCCCGGGGCAACGGCTCGACAGTGTGCGGATCGTCGCGCTCGGATCGCAGCGCATCGATTGGAGCGATTTCGACGTTTTCCGGCAGCATTTCTCTACCGAGGCCTTTCTGATCGTCGGTATGGGGGCCACCGAGTGCGGCGGCAATTTCGCCCATTGGTATGTCAACGAACGAGTGAGGGAGTCGAATTCGCGACTGCCGGTTGGACGAGTGCTGCCGGACGCGACGTTGACAATCGTGGGTGACGACGGCTTCCCCGCCGTGGAGGGCGACGTCGGCGAAATGGTTGTGAAAAGCCGTTATCTTGCGCTCGGCTATTGGCGGGATCCGGATCTGACGGCCAGTCGGTTCGCGACCGATCCGGCTAATCCGGAGACAAAGGTGTTCAAAACCGGAGATCTCGGACGCTTGAGACCCGACGGGCTGATTGAGTTCGTCGGACGTAACGACGAGCAGATCAAACTACGTGGCCACCGGATCGAGACCGGTGAGATCGAAATGGCACTTCGGGAAATAGCTGGCGCGCAGGATGCGTCGATAGTGGTGCGATGCAATGAAGCGGGCGATCCGCGATCCCTGGTTGCCTATATTGAGCTCCGCCCGGGTATCCAGGGATTGTCGTCGCATGAAGCGAGATCGAAGCTGAGGGCGCATCTGCCGCAATACATGGTGCCGGCCGCTGTCACCGTTCTCGACGCCTTGCCGCGGCTGCCGAATCTAAAGATTGACCGTGCCCGGCTTGCGCAGATCGACGCCGCACATAGGGCGCGCAGCGCCGATCTACTCGAAGATCCGCTGGTCGCTCAGATGATCAAGATATTTGAGACAGTAATCGGCACGACCAATGCAACGCCAGATGACAATGTCGCATCATTGGGCGGCGACTCGCTACAGTCGGTCATTGTCGCGGTGGAGCTGGAAAAGCACTTTCGCATCATCATTCCGGTAGAAATCTTTGAAGGGGTGCAGACAATCCGCGATTTGGCGGGATGGATCGCAACTACAAAGGCCTGCAGCGACTTCCGATCGACGCGCGATCGATCCTAAATTGCCGACGACGAACACTGTCCTAGTCTGACCATCTATGTCGTCGAGCACGCCCGCCTCGCTGGTTAACGAGTTGGAAGTCGCTCACCGCCAGGGTGAGCCGCTCGTTCTCGAGAATGGGTCGCCTTACGAATGGGCGGTGGCCTGCCATGAGCTGTTCTTGGCAGGGCGCACTGATGTTATCGAAGGCGCGGCGCGACACCTGCGCGCGGTCTACCCTGAAGTACAATACCTCGCGACGCTTGTAGCATGGCTTGACGCAATACCCCGTCATCTCCCGGCGCCGTTGGCTTTCTGCGATGACCCGGCGGCCGAGATTCAAATCGTTCCGCGATCTGGGTGCAATTCTGTCCTTCTCTGCTTCTGCGCTGCCGGAGGCGGCACGCTCGGCCTGCCGGTTTCTTTTGTGCATCAATGGCTCGGGCGGTTGCCTGTCAGCCTGGTGTACATCAAGGATTTCCGTGAGATGTGGGGTACCTGCGGGTATCCTTCACTCGGTCCCGACGGTATCCAGTCTGTGGCAGCATTGCGGCGCATTGCGGCGGAGCTTGGCGGTAGGCGAATCTACACGTTGGGGGTGTCGCATGGCGGCTACCCGGCATTGTATTATGGGTTGGTACTTGGCGCCGCGGCCGTCCTTAGCCTCGGGGGCAAGACAGACCTGAGGCCAGACCTCAACCATAGCCTGGGGGCGATCACGCCAACCTACCTCAATTTTCTCAAGCAGGTCCCTGGAAATGCCGAAGATTTGGGTGAAAGCTATGCGGCGGCAAGATATCGACCGCATGTCCTGCTTGCCTTCGGTGCCGACAACCTGCCCGACCGCACGCATGCCGAGAAGATGATGGCGCGAGTGCCAAATGTGGAACTCATTGCGGTGGAGGGCTCCGCGGAGCACAACGTCATCGATCCGCTGATCCGGCGGCGGGGGTTCAGGGGCCTCCTTTACCGATTACTGTCCGCTTAGGCTCGCAGATAGGCAGATTAGGAGGCTCGATCGTTTGACCATCCAATGTCCCGTCTATAAGAGCGCGGTCATAGCCAGCCGTGCGGGGAGGCATGACCGGTTCGCAGTCGGCCTTTTTTGTTGCCAGAACCGTACATTTAGTTCGCATTGAGGGCGCGTGCGCCTTTGTCTGCCGTACCCAAAATGGCTCAAACACTTTTCCTGGAAACACTGTGAAGAAGCTCGCTATCGCAGTCTTCGCGACGGCTGCAGCGCTGATGATCGCCGCACTCGCCGCGCCTTTCTTCATCCCTGCCGATTTTGTCAAGTCTAGGCTAGAGACCTTGGTGAAGGAGAGGACCGGACGAGATCTACACATCATAGGCCCGGTTAGCGTGACGTTGTTTCCGCGGGCTTCTCTCACCGCCAATGACGTGACGCTGTCAAATCCCCCAGGCGCCTTTCGATCGGACTTCGCCCGCTTCAAGACAATCGACGCATCGCTCAAGCTTTTCCCTCTACTCCAAGGCGCGATCGAAATCGATCGCGTGATCCTCCTGGAGCCTAAAGTCAGCCTGGAAGTGGACAAGGACGGTCGGCGTAATTGGACCTTTCACCGCGAGGCCCGCCCGTCGGTAAGCGCGCGTCCCGCCGGACATGCCCGATCATCGCTCGCGCCTAGCGCCGTCAGGATCATCGACGGAGAGGTGAGTTATCTCGACCGGCGAAGCGACCAAAAATATGTCCTGAGTTTCGTCAATATGAATGTCTCGTCGGCGAGTTCGGCGAGTGTCGACGGCTCGATGATGTATAACGGCAAACGCGCGACGATGGCGCTCACGATCGCGACACCCGGGACGTTTTACGATGGTGGCGTCAGTCCGGCGACGCTTCGGATCATCTCGCCATCGGCGAATTTTGCCTTCGACGGCGAGGTCACGATCAAAGGAAGCAGGGCAAATGGCGCGGTCGATCTTGAGGTTCCTTCCCTGCGCGGCCTCGCCTCGTGGCTGGAAGCGCCCTTGATTATGCGCGGCAATGGCCGGGGACGGCTGTTGGCCGCTGGCCGACTGGAAGCCCTCGGCAAAAAGATCACCCTGTCCGACGCCAAAATATCTTTGGACGCTGCCCCGGTGAGTGGATTGTTGAGCATTGAAGATGGCGACGGCCATGAGTCCTTCGTCACCGCGAAGCTTAGGGCTCAGGGTGCCAACGTGAAGGAACTGCTATCTGCTGTTGCCGGAGTCGATCAGATCGCCGGGCACGGCGATCTGTCCATCGACATAACTGCCCACGGCAAGAGCATAAAGGACGCGGTGGCATCGATGAACGGTAGCGGGAGTATCGCTCTTGCCGATGGCAGCCTGACGAGCGAGGGCATGGCAGGGCTGCTGAACAATGCCTTCGGCCCACGGGGTGACGACAGAACCGGAGCGCGGGAACTCGAATACACCTCGCTGACCGGTAGCGGCACCATCACGAATGGCGTTCTGCACAATGACGACTTGAGACTCACCTCGCCAAAAATGACCGCGACCGGAGCCGGAACCGTGTACCTGTCGCAGCGTCGCATCGATTATGTCTGGCTGCCGGACATAGCGAATCGAGGAAGCGGCCAGGTTCTGATAACCGGGGCGTGGGACAGCCCGATTTACAAAGTACAGTCGATTACGACCAAGGGTGTGATGCCGCTGCCAAACACAACCCCCGGCTCTCGGAAAAATCCTCATTAGGGCAAGGCGTCATCGGCAGCGGCCAAAAATGATCCGTGTCGCAATGGTTCAGGATGAGATCCGGCGGTGTTCCCGAACCTATTCATGGGTTATTCCCAGGCCGACGAGACGCGTGCCATACCTCCTTCCAATCGAACGACTGACTACCATCGTTATTGAGGGGCGATCGTCCGGGAGCGTTGCAGCA
>Ga0209488_10004366_pt1 | contig 11076 bp, 6 predicted proteins | sample Rivendell_Oct201_8_FD_188349 | JGI IMG/M metagenome (GOLD analysis project Ga0209488, IMG submission 188349) | Vadose zone soil microbial communities from the Eel River Critical Zone Observatory, Northern California, USA -... | ecosystem: Environmental > Terrestrial > Soil > Vadose zone >... | reverse complement strand
ATCGTCAAATCTTCGAATGGCGCGGTGTAGGCAAAGCCGGGGATCCGGTCGAACCCCGACTCCCCGACTCGCGGGCCAACGCCATTCAAGAAGCCGAGTTGCCAGATCGGCGCGTAGATCGCCTTCTCGTGAACGAGACGCTGCATCTTCTCGAGCATCGCGGCTCGCTTCTCATGGTCGAGCTCGTCCGCCTGCTGCGGATAGAGCGCGTCGATGTCGGGATAGCTGCCATAGGCGAAGGCGCCGTCCTTGACCACAAAGGCGGCGAGCCGGGTCGCGGCGTTGCCGAAGGCGCCGCTCGCCGCCTGGATGATGCCCTTGCGGTATTTCTTGTTGGCGTAGCCGGCGTAGAAACCGGCGCGCTCGATCGGCTCCAGCTTGGCGCGGATGCCGATCTCGCCGAGATTGTTGACCGCGATCTCGGCCATGTTCGCGTAGGAGCTGTCGCAATAGAGCAGGCCGGCATCGAAGCCGCTGGCAAATCCGGCCTCGGCCATCAGCTTCCGCGCCTTGGCCGGATCGTACACCGCGGCCGGCGGCGGCCAGTAAAAGTCGAAGGTGTAGGGGATGACGCTGTTGGTGACCTTGCAGTAACCGAGGAACAGCGCCTGGCTCATCCCGTCGCGGTCGATCGCGAAATTGGCCGCCTGCCGCACGCGCAGATCGTGCCACGGCGATTTCGGGTCCCATTGCTCCGGGAAATAGATCCAGTTCGGCGCCTGCAACACGACCGGCTTGAGCGCGAGCCCCGGCGTCTTCTGCAATTCCTCGGCGAGTTCGCCGCGGATCGAATAGGCGATGTCGATCTCGCCGCGTTTGAGGGCGGCGAGCCGCGTCCCCTCCTCGGGGATCACCCGCATCACCAGGCGCTTGACGCTCGGCGGCTTGCGCCAATAGCCCTCGAAGGCTTCGAGCACCAATTCGACCCCGGGATTGAACGAGACGAATTTGTACGGCCCGGCGCCGATTGGCGCCTGCTTGAAGCCTTCGTCGCCGACCTTCTCGACATACTTCTTCGGAACGATCCAGCCGGCGCCGCTGGCGCTCGAATAAAAGTTCAGGAAGTCGGGCCACGGCTTTTTGAGCTTGAACCGGACATGCTGCGGATCGGGCGTTTCGATCGATCCGAGATTTTCCTTCATCAGCTCGTGGGAGGTACCGCGATAGCGCTCGTAGGAGAATTTGACATCCTCCGCCGTCACCGGCTCGCCGTTGTGAAATTTGGCGTCCTTGCGGATCACGAAATCGTAGCTGAGCCCGTCGGCGGCAGCGGACCATGACTCCGCCAGACACGGGGCCTGCGCCTTGCCCGGCATCCCCTTCACCATCGCGTCGTGCAGCGCGTACAGCACCATGAACGGGGTGATGATCCCTTGCGTGTCCGCCGGATCGAACCAGCTCGGCGCCAACGAGACATGCACGCCGTAGGTCAGCTGACCGGCGGGCGCGGCGGCAAACGCGGCATGTGGTGCGCCGACGGTCAGGCTGGCGGCAGCGGCGGCCGCGAGAACCTCGCGCCGGGTCAGGTTGGTGTTGGTGCCGCCAGAGGCGGGTGACTCCATCGACGTTCCTCCAGCGGGCCCTCATCGTAGTGGAGCCTTGCCGCGAATGTAGCGGAGCAAGGTATGAAAGTCTTTGCGATTCTCAGACGATGCACCCCACACCAAAGGGTTAGGCGCGACTACGGGCACCCGTTGCGGCACGCTGGACGTGTGCTCGACCGCCGGCGTCTCGCCGGCCCGAATGCCTCCGGGACGGCGGCGGGCCGAGCGACCGGCCGTCCGGTGATCGCCGGTACTAGCCGGATTTCACCGTCATGTCCTCATACGGCGCGGTATAGGCGAAATCGGTGATCAGCCCAAAGCCCGACTCGCCGACCCGCGGGCCGACCCCGTTGATGAAGGCCAGCTGCCAGATCGGTGCGATGACGGTTCGCTCATAGATCAGCTGCTGCATCTTGTGCAGGATCGCCTCGCGCTTCTGGTGATCGAGTTCGGCGGCCTGCTTCTGGAACAGCTCGTCAATGTCGGGATAGCTGCCATAGACATAGGTGCCGCCCTTGACGGCAAAGGCGGCGAGGCGGGTGGCGGCATTGCCGAACGCCCCGGTGCCGCTCTGGATGATGTTCTTGAAGGCCTTGTCGGCCCAGCCTTTGAGAAAAGCGGCGCGTTCGAGCGGCACGAGCTTGGCGCGGATCCCAACCTCCCCGAGATTGTTCAGCACCGCTTCGGCGAGATTGGAATACGAGCTGTCGCAGTAATACTCGCCGGCATCGAACCCGTTGGGATGGCCCGCCGCCGCGAGCAGCTTTTTGGCGGCGGCCGGATCGTAAGCCGGCGCCGGTGGTGGCCAGTAGAACTCGAAGCTCTGCGGGATCAGGGCGCCGGTCAGCTTGGAATGACCGAGGGTCAGCGCCTGGTTGATACTGACGCGGTCGATCGCCAGGCTGGCCGCCTTGCGCACCCGCTCGTCATGCCAAGGCGATTGCGGGTTCCATTGGTCGGCGAAGGATAGCCAGAACACCGCCGGGGTCGCGACGGGCTTCAGCGTCAATCCGGCGGTGCGCTGTATCTCCTCCGCCAACTCGCCGCGGACCGAATAGACGATGTCGACCTCGCCGCGTTTCAGTGCCGCCAGCCGGGTCGCCTCGTCGGGGACCACGCGGAACACCAGCCGTTTGATGGTCGGCGGCTTGCGCCAGTACTGGTCGAAGGCTTCGAGCACCAGCTCGATGCCGGGATTGAACGACACGAATTTGTAGGGGCCGGCACCGATCGGCGCCTTTTTATAGCCCTCGTCGCCGACCTGCTCGACATACTTCTTCGGCACGATCCAGCCGGCGCCGGTCGCCGTCGCGTAGAAGGTCAGGAAATCGGGCCACGGCTCCTTCAGTTTGAACCGCACATGCCGCGCGTCGGGAGTTTCGATGCCGGCCACGCGCGACGACATGACCTCGTGCGAGGCGCCGCGGTAGCGCTGAAACGAGAATTTGACGTCCTCGGCGGTGACCGGCTCGCCATTGTGAAACCGCACGCCGTCGCGCAGCACGAAATCGTAGCTCAGCCCGTCTTCGGAAGCCGCCCAGGATTCGGCGAGGCTCGGCGCCAGCGGTTTCCCGGGCATCGGCTTCACCATCGCATCCTGCAGCGCGTACAGCACCATGAAGGGGGTGATCAGCCCCGAGGTTTCGGCCGGGTCGAACCAGCCCGGCGCCAGCGAGACATGGATGCCCCAGGTGAGCTGTCCCTGGGGCGCGGCGAAGGCCATGCCCGGTATGCCCGAGGCGAGCCCGAGCGCGGCGAGGGCGAGCATCTCGCGGCGGGTCATGCCCGATAGGTTGCCGCTCAAGGCAGCTGTCGTATCCATGGGTGTTCCTCCCGTGAAGCTCTCGTTGCGGAGCCTTTTCGGCAAAATTAGATCAGCCGCCCGCCGTTGTCGCCGCTCTTCTCGGAGATAAGGCCGCACCAAAAGGTCAGCGCCGATCCGCTAGCCGGATTTCAGCGTGATGTCATCGTAAGGCGCGCTGTATGAAAAACCCTCGATCAGGCCGAGTCCCGATTCTCCGACCCGAGGCCCGACTCCCTCCAGGATGGCGAACTGCCAGATCGGCACGAAGATCGCCCGCTCGTTGATCAGCTGTTGGATCTTGTGCAGCGTCGCCGTGCGCCGCTTGTGGTCCAGGTCGATCTCCTGCTGTTGAAACAGCGCGTCTATGTCGGGATAGTTGCCGTAGGCATAGGTGCCGCCCTTGACGACGAAGGCTTCGATCCGGGTCGCCGCGTTGCCGAAGGAGGCGCTCTGGGCCTGGACGATGTTCTTGAGCTTCTTGTTTGTATAGGCGTCGAGGAAGGCCGCGCGCTCGAGCGGCCTGAACTTGGCGCGGATACCCACGGCGTGAAGGTTGTTGAGCACGGCCTCGCCGAGGTTCGCGAAGGAGCCGTCGCAACTATATTCGCCCGCATCAAACCCGTTCGGATAGCCCGCTTCGGCCAGCAGCTGCGTCGCTTTGGCCGCATCGTAAACGGCGGCTGGAGGTTGCCAGTAGAATTCGAAGCTGTCCGGGACGATGCTGTTGGTAATCCTGGAATAACCGAGAGACAGCGCCTCATTGATGGTCTTGCCGTCGATAGCGAGACCTACGGCCCGCCGCACCCGCTCGTCGTGCCATGGCGAGTTGGGGTCCCACTGCTCGGGGAAGTAGAGCCAGGCCGGCAATGGGGCGTAGACCGGTTTGAGGGTAAGCCCCGGAGTGCGCTGGATCTCCTCGGCGAGTTCGCCGCGGATGTTATACGCGATGTCGATCTCGCCGCGCTTGAGGGCGGCTAGCCGCGTCGCCTCGTCGGGGATCGACTTAAGCACCAGGCGCTTGACGCTCGGGATCTTGCGCCAGTAGCCCTCGAACGCTTCCAACACCAGCTCGACGCCCGGGTTGAACGATACGAATTTATAGGGGCCAGCGCCGATTGGCGCTTTTTTGTAGCCCTCCTCGCCGACCTTCTCGACATATTTCTTAGGCACGATCCAGCCCGCGCCGGTGGCGCTGCCGTAAAAGGTCAGGAAGTCGGGCCACGGCTGTTTGAATTTGAAGCGGACGTGATGCGGATCGAGGGCTTCGACGGTGGCCACTCGGTTCTTCATCATCTGGTACGAGGCGCCGCGATACCGCTCGAAGGAGAACTTCACGTCCTCAGCCGTTACCGGCTCATCGTTGTGGAACTTCGCGCCCTGGCGCAACGCGAAATCGTAGCTGAGGCCGTCCTCCGAGGCGGTGAATGATTCAGCCAGGCACGGCGCCAGCGGATTGGCCGGCATCGGCTTCACCATCGCGTCGTGGAGCGCGTATAGCACCATGAACGGGGTGATGATCGCCGGCGTCTCGGCCGGTTCGAACCAAGTCGTGGCCAGCGAGATGGGCGCGCCCCAGGTCAGCTGTCCGTGGGGCGCGGCGGCGAAAGCCCTGCCCGGCGCCCCCGAGGCGAGCCCGAGCGCGGCGAGCGCAAGCATGTCGCGGCGGGTCATGCCGCGCGCAGCGGGTGTCGTCTCCATGGATGTTCCTCCCGTAAGAGCTCTCATAACGGAGCCTTGCGGCAAATTTAGATTAGGCGCGCGGCGATGTCGCCGCTCTTCTCGGGAGAGTGGAGCCGCCGCAAACGATCACGCAGCCGAGCAGCTCTATCGCCGCTACCCGGATTTTAGCGTGATGTCCTCGTAAGGACCGGTATAGGCGAAGCCCGGGATCAGCCCGAAGCCGGATTCACCAACTCGCGGCCCGTGACCGTTGATGAAGGCGAGCTGCCAGATCGGCGCATACATCGTGCGCTCGTTGACGATCTGCTGCATCTTTTCGAGGATCGCGGCGCGTTTCTTCTGATCGAGCTCGGCACCCTGTTGCTTGAACATCTCGTCGAGGTCGGGGTAGCTGCCATAGGCGTAAGCCCCGCCTTTGACCGCCAGGGCTTCGAGGCGGGTCGCCGCGTTGCCGAACGCGCCGCTGCCGCCCTGGATCAGGTTCTTGTATTTCTTATCCGAATAGCCCTTGAAAAAGGCGGCGCGTTCGAGCGGCTGCAGACGGGTGCGGATGCCCACCTCGCGGAGATTGTTGACGATTGTCTCGCCGAGATTGGCGTAGGAGGCATCGCAATTATATTCGCCCGCCTCGAAGCCGTTCGGATAGCCGGCTTCGGCCAGGAGCTGCCTTGCTTTCGCCGGGTCGTAGACCGGCTTTGGCGGCTGCCAATAGAAGTCGAAGGTGTCGGGCACGAACGGGTTGCCGGTCAGCCGCGAATAGCCGAGGGTCAGCGCCTGGTTGATGCCGTCGCGATCGATTGCGAGGCTGGCGGCGCGGCGCACCCGCTCGTCGCGCCACGGCGACTTCTCATCCCACTGCTCGGGGAAGGCGAGCCAGAACGTGCCCTGGATCACCGACGGCTTCAGGCTGAGCCCTGGCGATGATCGCAGCTCTTCGGCCAGTTCGCCGCGGATCGAATAGACGATATCGACTTCGCCGCGCTTCAGCGCGGCGAGCCGGGTCGCCTCGTCCGGGATGCACCGGAACACCAGACGCTTGACGCTCGGCGTCTTGCGCCAATAGCCGTCGAAGGCTTCCAGCGTCAGTTCGATGCCGGGATCGAACGACACGAACTTGTAGGGTCCGGCGCCGATCGGCGCTTTCTTGAAGCCGTCCTCGCCGACCTTCTCGACGTATTTCTTCGGCACGATCCAGCCGGCGCCGGTCGCGGTGGCGTAGAACACCATGAAATCGGGCCATGGCTCCTTCAGCTTGAAGCGGACATGCCGCGCGTCGAGCGCCTCGACCGAGGCGACGCGCGCCTTCATCATGTCGTGCGAGGTGCCGCGGTAGCGCTCGAAGGAGAACTTCACATCCTCGGCGGTGACCGGCTCGCCGTTGTGGAACTTGGCGCCGTCGCGCAGCGTGAAATCGTAGACCAGCGCGTCCTCGGAAGCCGACCAGGATTCCGCGAGGCTGGCCCCCATCGGCTGGCCGGGCATCGGCTTCACCAGCGCGTCATGCAGGGCGTACATCACCATGAAAGGGGTGATGATCCCGGGCGTCTCGGCCGGGTCGAACCAGGTCGGCGCCAGCGAGATGTGAACGCCCCAGGTCAGCTGTCCCTGCGGCGCGGCGGCGAGCCGCCCGGGCATGCCGGCGGTCAGGGCAAGCCCGGCGAGGGCTAAAATTTCGCGGCGGCTTACATGAATCCCGTTCCGGCCGGGCGCACTGCCCCCGGCGTCCCCTAGAGGTGAGGCCATATCCTGCTCCATGCGGCTCCGGTTTAAGAAGGGAGCCTTGCTGGACAGAATAGGCCGGCGACGCGCGCGCGTCTCGGCTCTTGTAGGCCGGGAACCCTATCCGAAAGTTAGCGCCGCTTCGGGAGGCCGCGCTCAGCTCTTCAGCGTGATGTCCTCATAGGGCGAGGTCCACGGGTATCCCGGGATCAGGCCAAAGGTCGACTCGCCGACCCTTGGCCCGACACCGCTCAAAGCGGCCAATTGCCAGATCGGCGCGGCGATCACCCGCTCATGCACGAGCTGCTGGATTTTCTGCAATAACACCTCGCGCTTCTTATGGTCGAGCTCGGCCGCCTGCTGCTGGAACAGCGCATCGATATCGGGATAGCTGTCATAGGCGTAGGCGCCGCCCTTGATGGCGAACGCTTCGAGGCGGGTCGCGGCGTTGCCGAAGGCGGCGCTGCCGCCCATGATCAAATTCTTGAACTTTTTCTCGCCATAGCCTTTGTAAAACGCCGCCCGCTCGACCGGCTGCAGGTTCGCGCGAACCCCCACCTCACGAAGATTGTTCACGACGGCCTCCGCGATGCTCGCGAAGGCGGCGTCGCAGTAGAACGCGCCGGCGTCCAGGCCGTTTGGATGGCCCGCCTCGGCCAGCAATTGCTTCGCCTTCGCGGGATCGTAGACCGGTTCGGGCGGCTGCCAGTAGAACTCGAAATTGGCCGGGACGAACGCGTTGCCGGTCAGCCGGCAGTATCCGAACGTCATCGCCTGGTTGATGCCGTTGCGATCGATCGCAAGATTGACGGCCTGCCGCAATCGCGCGTCGTGCCACGGCGATTTCGGGTCCCATTGCTCCGGGAAATAGACCCACCACGGGGTCTGCACCACCGCCGCCTTCAGGGTGAGCCCCGGCGTGTGCTGCAGGTCGGCGGCGAGTTCGCCGCTGATCCAATAGGCGATATCGATCTCGCCGTTTTTGAGCGCCGCCAGCCTTGTCGACTCGTCGGGGATGGCCCTGATCACCACACGTTTGACGCTCGGCGCCTTGCGCCAGTACTGGTCGAAGGATTCGAGCACCAGCTCGATGCCGGGATTGAACGACACGAATTTGTAGGGCCCGGCGCCGATCGGCGCCTTTTTGAACCCGTCCTCGCCGACCTTCTCGACGTATTTCTTCGGCACGATCCAACCCGCGCCGGTTGCGCTGCCGTAGAACGTCAGGAAGTCGGGCCACGGCTCCTTGAGATGAAAGCGCACCCGCAGCGGATCGAGGATTTCGATGTCCGCCACGCGCGCCTTCATCATGTCGTGCGAGGCGCCGCGATAGCGCATGAACGAGAATTTGACGTCCTCGGCGGTCACCGGCTCGCTATTGTGGAACGCGAGGCCCTTGCGCAGCACGAATTCGTAGCTGAGCCCATCCTCCGAGGCGGTCCACGACTCGGCGAGGCTCGGTGCCAAAGCCTGCCCCGGCATCGGCTTCACCATCGCGTCATGCAGCGCGTACAGCACCATGAACGGCGTGATGATCCCCGAGGTCTCCGCCGGGTCGAACCAGGTCGGCGCGAGCGAGACATGCGAGCCCCAAATCAGCTGTGCCCCCGGCCCGGCGGCGAGCGATGCGATTGGCGCTCCGGCGGCAAGACCGAAAGCGGCAAGCGCCAGCACCTCGCGACGGTTTATGCCGCTCCTGTTTGCTTCGGGATTGGCTCCGGCCGGGTGAAGAGTTGAGCCCATGACGCCTCCCTCCGAGTAGCATTTCCTGCAGCAGCAGCGCTCAGCTCTTCAGCGTGATGTCCTCGTAGGGCGAGGTGTACGGGAACAGCGCGATCTTGGCGAAACCGGATTCGCCGACCCGCGGCCCGGTGCCGTTGATGAAAGCGAGCTGCCAGATCGGCGCGTAGATCACCCGCTCGGTCATGATCTGCTGGATCTTGTGCAATAGCGCCTCGCGCTTTTTGCGATCGAGCTCGGTCGCCTGCTGCCGGTACAGCTCCTCGATATCGGGGTAGCTGCCGTAGCAGAACACGCCGCCTTTGACGAGATGCGCCTCGATGCGGGTCGCCGCGTTGCCGAACGCGCCCGGTCCTGCCTGGATGATGTTCTTGTACTTCTTCTCGCTGTACTCCTTGATGAAGGCGGCGCGCTCGACCGGCCGCAATTTGGTGCGGATGCCGATCGCCGCGAGATTGTCGACCGCCGCCTCGGCGATATTGGAATAGGACGAGTCGCAATAGTAGTCGCCGGCATCGAAGCCGCCGGGATGCCCGGCCTCGGCCAGCAGCTTTTTCGCCTTTTCCGGATCGTACTCGGCGGCGGCGGGCGGCGGCTGCCAGAAGAAGTCGAAACCGTTCGGGACGATCGGATTGCCGCTGACCAGCGAGTAGCCAAGCGTCATGGCCTCGTTGATGCCCTTGCGGTCGAGCGCCAGACTGGCGGCGCGCCGCACCCGCTCGTCATGCCAGGGCGATTTCGGGTCCCACTGGTCGGGGAAATAGATGCAGAACGTCCCCTGTACGACGGCCGGCTTTAAGCTCAGCCCCGGGGTTTTGCGCAGATCTTCGGCCAGCTCGCCGCGGATCGAATAGGCGATGTCGATCTCGCCGCCCTTCAGCGCCGCGAGGCGCGTGGTCTCGTCGGGTATGACCTTGAAGATCAACTTCTTCACGGTGGGCGGCTTGCGCCAGTACTGGTCGAAGGCTTCGAGCACCAGCTCGACCCCCGGGTTGAACGAGACGAACTTGTAGGGCCCGGCGCCGATCGGCGCCTTCTTGAAGCCCTCCTCGCCGACCTTCTCGACATACTTCTTCGGCACGATCCAGCCGGATCCGGTCATCGTCGCGTAGAACAGCAGGAAATCGGGCCACGGCTCCTTCAGCTGGAAGCGGACATGCCGGGCATCGGGGGTTTCGATCGCCGCCACCCGCTGCTGCAGCAGATCGTGCGCGGTGCCGCGATAGCGCTCGAATGAGAATTTGACGTCCTCGGCGGTAACCGGCTCGCCATTGTGGAATTTGGCGCCGGCGCGCAGCACGAAATCGTAGCTGCGGCCGTCTTCCGCCGCCGCCCAGGATTCGGCGAGACTCGGCGCCAACGCCTGGCCCGGCATCGGCTTCACCATCGCGTCGTGCAGTGCGTAGAACACCATGAACGGGGTGATGATGCCCGACGCTTCGGCCGGCTCGAACCAGGTCGGCGCCAGGGAGACGTGAATGCCCCAGGTCAGCTGGCCATCGGCCGCGGCCCAGGCCGAACGAACCGGCCCGGCGGCAAGACCCAGCGCCGCCGCGGCAAGAACATCGCGGCGGGTGATGATCAGGCGGTTACCAGACGGCGCAATGCGCCCATCCCGTTCCGGCTTCATGCGCTTCCTCCGATGGGCCCCTGTTCGGACGGAGCCCTATGTCGAGTTTATGCGCCCTTCGGCGGCGATCGTCACCACCACCTAAAGTGCGTCGAACGCGATTGTTGAGGGAATTCGGTTCAGGCGCGCTGCGGCTCGGGCGCCCGCTCGACCGGGTCGCGCAACGTGTAGCCGAGGCCCCGCACGGTTTCGATGTAATCCTCGCCGCCGCTGGCTTCCGCGAGCTTCTTGCGCAGCTTGTGGACGAAGACGCGGAGCTTGAGTTCCGCCTCTTCCTCATCGCCGTAAAGGTGGTCGAGCAGCACCTCCTTCGACAGCATCGCCCCCTTGCGCAGGCTCAGCAGCTCGAGGAGGCTGTATTCCTTGCTGGTCAGCCGGACCGGCTGATCGCCCAGCGTCACCGTGCGGTTGTCGAGGTTCACCATCAGCCTGCCGGTGCGCACCGTCGATTGCGACAGCCCCTTCGAGCGGCGCACGATCGCGCGAATGCGGGCGACCAGTTCGCGGTGCTCGAACGGCTTTGTCAGGAAATCGTCGGCGCCAAAGGCGAGGCCCTTGATCTTGTCGTCCAATTCGCCGAGTCCCGAGAGGATCAGGACAGGCGTATTGACCCCGGCATCCCGCAATTGCTGCAGAACGTCGTACCCGTGCATATCGGGCAGCATCAGATCGAGGAGAATGATGTCGTAAGCATGCAACTTGCCGTATTGAATGCCGACCGCGCCGCGATGCGCCAGATCGCAGATAAAATCTTCGCCTTGCAGCACGATCTCGATCCGTGCCGCGGTCACGACGTCGTCTTCGATTACCAGAACGCGCATCGCGTTACTTTCGAAAGAGGCGGCCGTGCCTCATCACATTAGCACAAGCAAAGTAGCACAAGCGGGTAAACCCCACAGAAGTCCCAATTTTCACATAGGGTCGGGCATCCGAACCTCATCCTACGACACCAACTGCAG
>Ga0209488_10004365_pt1 | contig 11078 bp, 9 predicted proteins | sample Rivendell_Oct201_8_FD_188349 | JGI IMG/M metagenome (GOLD analysis project Ga0209488, IMG submission 188349) | Vadose zone soil microbial communities from the Eel River Critical Zone Observatory, Northern California, USA -... | ecosystem: Environmental > Terrestrial > Soil > Vadose zone >... | reverse complement strand
TGCAGCTCTTCACGGCCCTGGAATCTGCCTGAGTCGGCCTAGCTGCTCGTGACCTTGAGGTGCCGCCAGCTGCCCTTCGCGCCCTGGCCGTGCACCGACGTGCTGCCGTTCGGGCCGGTCGGCTTGAGGGTGCAGACGATGAGCCCGAGCGTGACCGACTTGATCTCGACGGGAATGCCTTCGGTCCGATAGAACGGCTTGCCATCGACCGTCCACTCCGCGGTCCGCGCCTTCGGATCGAGCGCGATCTCGTATGACCTGAACTCGCCCGGCTCGTTGATTGAGACGAAGGGCGACTGGACCAGGTAGCTGAAGGAGCCGCCCTCAGGCGTCACACCGGGGATAGGCAGCCGCTCGTAGAGCGCACCCACTCGAGTGGCGCTCAGCATCCAGTCGAAGATCATCCCGGTCGAGAAGTCGCCGACCACGAGGCCGATCCATCCGTCGGTGATGTCGTCGGGGTTTCCGTTGTAGTTCTCGGCCGCGATCTCGGCTGAGATCCTTGCGCCCGACGCCGGCACCGGGATGGGCTGCGGCGTGACGAGCAGGTGCTTCGGGTCGTCGAGCATGTGCACGCTGTCGTGCTTCAGCCGGAACGGGTTGACCGTGATGGACATCGTCCCGCCATGCGCCTCGACCTTGGCCTGCGGGTCGCCGTAGGACCACATGCTCCCGTCCGGTGTCGGCAGCTGCAGCGGCACCCATTTGCTGGGATCGACCGCCCCGGCTGTGAACGTGTCGTATTCGAGAACCGTCATCGCTTCGCGCCCTCCTTGCTGGCGTCCCACTGCGGGAGCTGAATAATCTCGAGGCCGTGCTCGGCGGCCAGTCGCTTGTACTTCTCGGTGTCGAGGACCTGGCCCGGTGGCGGCAGCTCTATGCGCGGGGCGGGCTGGCCCATTTCCTTGTGGAACACCTCGAGCCCGGCCGGGATGGCCATCTGCAGCAGGTGGCACTCGGTCTCGAAGCGCAGCCGGTGCGGGATGTCTTTCGGCAGCCAGATGAAACCGCCCGGCTCGATGCTGGTCGACTCGTCGCCGCAGGTGCACGTGACCTTGCCCTCGAGCAAGTACCAGCCCTCGTCCTCTTTATGGTGGACGTGCAGCGGTGTCTGCCCGGCCGGCGTCTTGAAGTCGAGCAGACCGAGCGCGCCGCCTGTCTTATCGCCGCTGGCCTTGATGGTCATCAGGATCTGCAAATACCAGAGGGGTTCGCCACCCTCGGAATCCAGCGCGAAGAACTCGTTCGACATTTAGCTCACCCCCTCTCTCTCACGCATGCGCCGCCACCGATGATCCGCCGAAGGCTGGAGCGAAGTCCGTTGCGAACTGGTTGAACGAGCGGGCCTCCTTGCCAGTGACGTCCTTGAAGTCGCTCGTCACGAAGTCACCCCAACCTTCGGAATACACGCGGCCGTAGTCCACCACGTTCCCCACGAACCAGCGCGACAGGCCAAAGCCCAGCATCGCCTGCTGCGCCGCCTCCGGCGGAAGGGCGACGTAGTTCACGCGCTTGCCCAGGACGCTGCTCAGTGTCTCTGCTGCCTCTGCCATCGTGGTCGCCTGGGGGCCAGTGGGGGTGTAGGTCTTACCGGCGTGCCGCGCCGGGTCCTCGATAACCCTGGCGGCGAAAACGCCGACGTCGCGGCCGTCGATCATGCCGACGCGGCCCTGCCCCATGTTCATGTAGAGCATTCCGTCCGAGGCCACCGAGCCGGCAGAGCTGAGGAGGTTCTGCATGTAGTAATGCGGGCGCAGGATCGTCCATGGGATGCCGGAAGCCTTCACAGCCTCTTCGACGAGGGCATGCAAACGGCCGTTCCTGTTGGGGGCGTCATGGCCCGCTTTGATGGCCGAGTTCCGCACGATGTGTTTGACCTTCGCCTGTTTGGCCGCCAGGACCGCGTTGGATCCCATCGAAGGCTCAAGCGCCGACGCGGGCGTCAGCAGCCAAAGTATGTCGACACCGTCGAACGCCTCAGGCAACGTGTCAGGCTCCTCCAGGTCGCCATGCGCGACCTCCACCCCATCCTTCTTCAAACCCTCGGCCTTGGCGGGATCGCGGATCAACGCCCGAACCCGAAGGCTGGGCGTCCCCTTGAGCGCGCCTAGCAGCGCCGTCGAAACCGTTCCGGTCGCCCCTGTCACCAAGACGGTCGTAGCACCCATGCCCGTCATCTCCCATGGTTGAGATAGTTAAGTTGTGTACTACCGTCAGTCTAACTGTATGCAGATAAAAGTCAACAGGCCGTTGGGTTACTCCATGAAGTACTACACACACGGTCCCGTTCGACGCTTCCGACGAGAACAAGCGCGCACGGCTGAAAACCGTGAGGCCCTCTGGTGTGAGCCGAATTCAGGTTCGCGAACGCGAATTTGAGTTGGGTTGGTTTTCACTACATGGCGGGTCGGCGGGTTTCGATGACGCTGGTGCACTCATCTTGGCCTGCCCTTGCTCACATGAACGGCATCAGCTCTGGAGGCATTACGACGAATGGGCGCATCATGTCGCGGTCTTCATGTTCGAGGATGTGGCAGTGGTACATGAATCGCCCCGCGAAGGTTTCAAAGCGCACGAGAATGTCGACGACTTCGTTTGCGTTGACTCGAACCGTGTCCTTTAGACCGAGTTCATTCGCATCGAGAGAATGATTGATGCCGTCATCGACCTCCTGGCCGATCCGCACCATTGCAACTGTGGTGGTGTCGGTGATGCCCCCGTCCGGTACCTCTACGGCGGCTGGTTGCCGGCTGATGATCTGAAAGGCATTGAGGTGCACGTGGATCGGATGCGTATCGCCGGTCAAGTTGATGAGGCGCCAGATCTCCGCACGGCCCATCACGGGGAAGAAATTGGTCCTGTCTTCGAATCGGGTGGCGACCGTGCGCCAGCGACTGATTTGTTCATTCTGACCAGGGCCAACTTCGACCAGAGTGATCTCCGATTCTTCGGTCGCAGCGCTTTCAGTCAGCTCGCGCATCGTCAGCATTGAGGATTCCCCTACGCGATTGCTTTCCTGCTCCACCAAAGCGATGGCGCGCACCAAACAATCCTCAAGCTCCTTCGGATCCGCCCGATGGAAGTCCGTGGCGAGCACCGCTCGTGGCGTCGGAGCAACGCGACGCCCGTCGATCACGCGAAACCGCAGCACCTCCGGGTACGGCAGGAGACCGGCCAGGTCAGCCGTGTCGGCTGTGGAAGGGTCGGCGAAGGCTCCGTTAAAGGGGGACGGCGCGTTGTTCCAAAGAGTGAGCTCGGTTCCAAAAGCAAGATCGGAGAAGTCAATCAGGATGTCCGCCCGTTCGGCCGACGCAAGGACAAGACCCTGGGCCGGGATAGGTACTGGCGCGACCAGGAGCCCGCCGTCACTGCCAATCTGGACGATGCGCTCGTGGTCGGGTTGGCCATCGCGGGTGAGCACCAAACGATAAGTCCTGGCGTTCGAGCCATTAAGAACGCGGAAGCGGTAGGTCGTTGGTTCGACCTCAACTCGGGGCCAGATCACGCCGTTGACGGTGGTGAAGGGGCTGAAGCACTCCATCACATCGGGGTCGGTCTTGTGAAGCAGCTGGCCGGACATGCTGCCGTCCGCGGCGGTATCGAAGTTTCGATCCGCGAGCATGAGCGGCAATTCGTATGGCGGACCCTCGGGCAGCTGCAGCTCGCGCTCGCGCGCGTCGCGCACAATCCACAAACCGGCAAGGCCGGCATAGAGGTCGAACCGCGTGACACCCATGACGTGGTCGTGATACCAGAGCAGCGCACCACGCTGATCGTTCTGATATGTGTCGAGCGTCCATTGGCCCGGCGCGATCAGATTCTCCGTCCAGCCGTCGCTCGTTGCCTGCGTCATCGCGCCGTGCAGGTGCACCACCGCATACCCGCTGAGCGCTGCCGCGTCAGCATCGACCGCGCCTCCACTCCTGCCCGGCAGGCATTGCACCGGCACGCCCTCTTTGGCATGGAAGGAGGTTCGAGTCACGACAACCGGAAGCGGGCCAGTGAGGTGGTTCTCCCATTGCACTTCGAGCTGGATTCCGCGATCGACCTCAATCGTCGGGCCGGGTAGATGGCCGTCGTAGGCCCACACGCGCGACAGCGGAAGATCCCGGTGGAACCGATGAGTCACCGTATCCAGGCGAACGGTCAGCCTGGTCGGTGCTTTGATTACGCGGCGAGGCGGCACCGGTAGCAAGTCGACGAAGGGGTTCAGCCGCCCCGGGATGAGATCCACCGTCATGCCGAGCGGGGCGGCTGAGTCGAAGTTCTCGTGATGGCGGGAATGATGCGGTATTCCGATTGGAAGACAAGGTTGTGCAGGTCACTGGTCGCGATGGCGCGGAGGATCGGAAGCTGATCAGTGGCGTCTTGAACACTGAACACGTTCAAAGGCCAATCGCCAACGGTTGCTCCGCGCAGGTGCGGATGGTGGAACCCGGCGCCGAAATACGCGTGAAGCATGATCGGGGGCACTCCCACGTTGCGCTGCTCAGGCCAGCTCAGCTCCCACGCTGCGCTCATCCCACCATCTGCCGAGCGCCTAAGACCCGTCGCGCTGACCGTTCCCGAATCTAGCAGCAGGTAGGTGTTTACCTCGCCAAGTGCTTTAGTTGCGACAGGGGCCAACAAATCGACCTCTTCAGCGAAACGCGCTTCTTTGTCGCGGCGACTCGTCGCGCCCCCGTGCACACCATCCCTGAGATCGCTGAAGTGACGGATGAGGCTGGTCACGTTCGCGGGGATCGGAGGCTGGCCCATCACGCGCTGCGAGCCGCGCCCTGGGAGCGACCCGACACCGACCTCTGCAGAAGCCGATTGATGTCGCTCGGGGAGATGATTCCCACCAGCCGCCCCCCATCGACGATCAACGTGCGCCCTTCGCTGCAGCCTTCGGGGAGACCGAGCACGCTGGTCACAGGGTCAGCGGGGTTGGCCGTGGACACCTCGTCTAGCGGACAGATGATCTCTTTGATCAGGGTCGTCGGACGGGCACCCGGCGCGACATTCTTTAGTGCAGTCAAGGTCAGGAGTCCGCTGAGGCGGCCGCCCGCGTCATGGGTTGGAAAGGTCGAGTGCCGAGAAGCCAGGACGTAGCCGTGTAGAGCGTCCTCAACACTGATGCCGTCGGGAGCCTGGACAGGATTCGGTGTCATGACCTGGGCGACGGTCATCCCGGAGAGTGCCTGGCGGATCAGGCCGCCGACTTCTTCGGATCGTGCGGCGCTCAACAGGAACCAGCCCAGAAAGACCGACCAGACTCCGCCGACCAGGCTGCCCGCGAATATGAAAGTGGCCAGACCGTACGCAATCAACAGGTAGGCGAAGCCCATGCCGATGCGGGCTGCGATTCTGGTGGCCCGTAGGCGATCGCCTGTGCGCAGCCAGATGAGCGACTGCAGCAACCTGCCTCCATCCAGCGGGAAGGCGGGCACCAGGTTGAAGACTCCCAGTGAGATGTTGATGTAGCCCAGCCAGGACAGGGTGGCGGAGAAGAGCCCAGGGTGCGCGCCACCGCCAACTGCGACTGCAGCCAGGTAGAACACAGCACCCAGCACGAGGCTTGTGAGTGGTCCAACAAAAGTAATCAGGGCCTGTGCACCAGGAGAGGCGGTTTCGCTGCTGAACCGCGACACACCGCCGAACAGCCAGAGAGTGATCCCCTCGACCTTGACGCCGCGGCGCGTTGCGACGACCGAGTGCGCCAGCTCGTGGGCAAGCAACGAGGCCAGAAACACGAAGGCTGAGATGACGCCGGCGGTCCAGTACGCGCCGGAAGTCTGGCCCGGGGACGCGGTCGGTAGAAGGCTGGTCGCGAGGCTCCATGCGATCAACGCGGCAACGACCAAGAGGCTCCAGTTCAGCCCGACGTGGATTCCAAAGATGCGGCCGAGGCTCAAGTTCTCGTTCATGTCACGTGCAGGATGCGCTCAACGCGGTTAAACCTGCATCCGTCGGACGACTGGTTCATAGACCAGTCGTTTGACAGAAGATGCGGCGCACATGCGCTGCCAGGCTGGGATGGTCGCAAGCCATTCGTTACATAAGGAGCGCTGACATGATCTCGTCACGCACTGACGGCAAAGACTCGGGTGATCGCGCGCTCGATGCCGTTTCTCGGAACACCACCGAGCAAGTCAATCAGGCAAACACGACCGGTCGGACCCCGGTCGTTTTCGTGCACGGCCTGTGGCTCCTCCCGAGCAGTTGGGATCGGTGGGCCGCAGTCTTCGACCAGGCCGGCTACGCGCCTGTTTCGCCAGGATGGCCCGATGACCCCGAGACGGTCGAGGAGGCCAAGGCGCACCCTGAGGTGTTCGCCCGCAAGTCGGTTGGACAGATCGCCGACCACTATGCGGAGGTGATCGGCCGGCTGAAGAAGAAGCCCGTTGTGATCGGGCACTCATTTGGTGGACTGATCACACAGATCATCGCTGGACGGGGGCTCTCGGCAGTCTCAGTCGCGATCGACCCTGCACCGTTCCGCGGCGTGCTGCCGCTGCCAATTTCGGCGCTGAAGTCGGCGTCGCCCGTGCTTGGCAACCCGGCCAACCGCAACCGGGCCGTACCGCTCACCTTCGAACAGTTCCGTTACGGATTCGCCAATGTTGTCAGCGAGGACGAGGCCAAGAAGCTGTACGAAACCTTCGCCGTCCCCGGATCAGGCGAGACTGTTTTCCAGGCTGCAGCCGAGAACCTCAACCCCTGGACCGAGGCCAAGGTCGATACCAAGAATCCCGAGCGCGGCCCACTTCTGATCATCGAAGGCGTAAAGGACCACACCGTCCCGTTGGCGGTTGCCGAAGCTGCATACAAGAAGCAGAAGCGCAACCCGGGCGTGACCGAGATCGTCGAGCTTCCCAACCGCGGTCATTCGCTGGTCATCGACGCCGGCTGGCGCGAGGTGGCCGACACGGCACTCGCATTCGTCAAGCGACACGCGAAGTAGTTCGCGGAAAACAGCAGGGGGAACTATCCTCCGTCGGCACCCGGGTCAAACCGGGTGCCGCACTCTCTCACATGGCTGCGCGCCCTAGACTTGCACCGGGAAATTGGCCCAGGGCAAGTCCGCGACTCGGCTGTATGGGCGCGAGCGCGAGATCGCGTTCGTCCAGGATCTGATCAATCGCGCCGAATCGAAGGGGAGCGCAATCGTGGTGCGCGGCGAAGCCGGCATCGGTAAGTCGTCGCTGCTGGCTGAGGCTGCCACATATGCGCGTGAGCGCGGAATGCAAGTCCTGGCAACGTCTGGCGCGCAGTCAGAAACCCACCTCCCATTTGCTGCCCTCCACCAGCTGCTGCGCCCAGTACTGGATGGAATCCATGGATTGGAGCCCTTGCAGCGGTCTGCTCTCAGGTCGGCGTTCGGGATGATCGACCCAGTGGAGCCGAATCCGTTTATGGTCGGGCTGGCGGTACTCGAGCTCATCGCGGCAGCAGCCACCCGATCGCCAGTTCTCGTCCTCGCCGACGAGGCCCAATGGCTTGATCCATCGTCCTGCGAGACACTTGCCTTTGTCGCGCGGCGGGTCGAAGCCGAGCCAATCGTCATAGCGTTCGGGGTCAGGGACGGCCTCGACAATCACATCGACGGAACAGGACTCCCGGAACTGCACCTAGACGGCCTTGACGGTATTTCCTCGGCGGCGTTGCTCGACTCGAACACCGCGGGACTCTCACCTCAAATCCGAACCCTGGTGCTGGAGTACTCAGCAGGTAACCCACTCGCTTTGCTCGAGCTGCCTACTGCGCTTGACAAGGATGTCCCCCACCCCTCGACTCCACTTCCGCTGAGCCTCCGCCTCGAGCGGGCCTTCGGCGCCCAAGTATCAGACCTCCAACCACCACTCAACATCTTGTTGCTTGTCGCAGCGATTGATCCCGAAGGAACTGTGGCCGAGGTCCTGAAAGCAGGCGAGTCGATCGCACAAACAGCCCTCTCAATCGATTCGTTCGCTTCGGCGCAGAGACAGCGACTAGTCGTGATCGAGGACGAACGCGTCCGTTTTCGGCATCCGTTGCTCCGCTCGGCTGTGTACCAGGCGGCCAGCGAGGGCGAGCGAAGGCAAGCTCATTCCGCGCTTGGAGATCTTCTGGGCAATGAGCCGGACCGGCGCGCGTGGCACAGGGCGGCAGCGGCGGAAGGCCCGGACGAAAGCCGTGCCCAGGATCTCGTCGCGGCAGCAGCCGTCGCGGAGAAGCGAGGGGCAATCGCCGTGGCCGTTGCAGCGCTGGGTCGGGCGGCGGTTTTGTCTGAGGATCCAGGTCGGCGCGGTGCACGGTTGGTCGAAGCGGCCCAGCTTGCATTCGAGATCAGCGGTGGCCCGGCAATCGCTTCGCGGCTTCTCGAGTCCATCAAATCCGAGGACCTTGATCCCCAGCATCGCCTTCTATTTGCATGGTTTCAGGACGTCTATGGGAGTTCATGGTCAGGTGCCGACCCGATTCGCTCTTTTGTGGATGCAGCTGATGAAGCGAGATCGGCTGGCGACTCGCTGCGGGCGCTGTCCTTCTACCGGCAGATGACAACCCGCTTTTGGTGGACCAATCCCGACCGCCAAACCCGGGACCGTGTCGTGGCTGGGCTGGACCGGCTAGAAGTCGAGCCGGACAATCCAGCCCTCATTTGTTCTCTCGCTTTGGCGGCGCCCGTCGAGCGCGGGGCGGCGTTGCGAGACAAGCTGATGCGTTTGGCGACTACGCATGCGACGAACTCGACCATCGCCCTTGAAGTCGCAACCGCATTGCAAGCCCTCGGCATGTTCGATCTGAGCTACCGCATGTACGCATCCGTCGTACCCGCCCTACGCCGGCAAGCGCGGCCCGGGCCGCTGGCGCAGGCTCTCGTCTCCCAAGCGTGGGCGGCTGTGCACCTCGGGAATATCGGCGTCGGTCTGCCCATCGCGCACGAGGCCGTGGAGCTCGCGATTGAAACAGGACGCATGCGTTGGGCCCAAGCGGCGCGCCTTGCGGAAGCGACTTTGACCGGGTTGCGCGGCGACTTCCGACACGCCGAGTCACTTGCGGCGGATGCCGAAAGCGTGCTGCTGCCTATGGGGGCCAACCCGCTGCTCGCGCTGGTCGAGCTGGCCCGCGGACGCAACGCACTTCTTCGCGGCGACCACGCGGTGGCATTCGAACATCTCAGCCGCATCTCCGATCCAAAGGACACCGCCTACCACATGTACGTTCAGTTCTGGGTCGTTCCGGATCTGATCGAAGCCGCGGTTCAGAGCGCCCATGAGCAGGAGGCGCGTTCGGCGTGTGTCGCCCTCGAGCCGATTGCGGCGCAATCGCGGTCGCCGATCCTCGAGACGGGCTTGAGGTTTGCGCGTGCCCTGCTCGCCGGCGACGGCGAAGCCGAACCCTTGTTCCAGGCCGCGATCAGTGAAGACACAACCCTTCCCCTGATGGTGGCTCGCGGCCAGCTCGCCTATGGCATTTGGCTTCGACGGCAGCGGCGCATCGCCGAGTCCCGTGGCCCGCTGCGCGCCGCTCGGGATGCATTCCAGGCCATCGGCACCACTCCACTCGTCGAACGGGCGAGCCGCGAACTGCGAGCCTCTGGGGAGAACAGTCCTCGACGTTTGCCGAGAGCCTCTGATCGGCTCACTCCCCAGGAGCTTCAAATCGCCCAGATGGCCGCGGCCGGAATGTCGAACCGCGATATTGGACAGAGTCTGTTTCTCTCGCACCGCACTGTCGGTTTTCATCTTTATCGGCTGTTCCCCAAGCTCGGCATCACCTCGCGCAACCAATTGCGCGGGGCGCTCGAAGTCGAGGAGCTCAGCGCTTAGCTCAGACGCCGATCAGGCGGCCGGGCTTGGGGCCAAGGGTTTCGTCAGGCGCGCCCGGGATCGCAGCGCAATCCCTCTGGCGACCAGCATCACACCGAAGATGACAAGCCAGAAACCGAGAAAGATCGTCAGGAAGAAGAGAGACGAGACCGGAAAAATCACCACCACTCCGCCCGCGACGATGCTGAGGATGCCAGTGATCGCAATCCAAGGCCGCCATGGCACGTCCGAATGTCCGATTGCGAGGAACAGCTCAATGACCCCAAGAGCAATCCAGTAAATGCCGATCAGAGTCGCCAGCACCAAGAGCGTTAGACCGACGTGGCCCAACAAGTAGATCGCGACAACCAACGAGAAAACGGACAGTAGCGCTATCAGGGCTCTTAGCCATCCGCTCTCCTTCGGAACCGCAAACGAGAAGACAAACTGGTAGATCGCGCCCACCAGAAGCTGAACCGCAAAGATGATGGCGATCACGACAAGGGTGGAGCTCGGCCACACGACCGCTATGACACCGGCCAGCACCGTAACGACGCCATACGCCACAATCCAACCCCAGGCACCTCCAAGCCGCGCAAGCATCGCCGTCATTTCGCCGTCCCGAGTCGCATCCATCCTGTCCTCCTTGGTCACCGCTAAAGCGGTAGCCGTCACCCATTGTTCCGACCAGGCCACGAGTTCGCTTCAGTCAAACGACTGGTTTCAAGCGGACAACCCAGTCACCTGAGTCGCTTCAGGCCCAGGGCTGGTGATCACCACTGCCGATGCGCGGCGCCACAGCCTGGGCCTCGGATTGCGGCGATTTGCGACTTCGCAGCGAGCCGAAACGGCTGCACCACTACGCAGATGACACTTCTGTTGTCACGTTAGCTTTACGTGGAAATGGAGGTTTGAGTTCAAGGTTTGGTCGGGTGCTTGGGATTTGAACCCGGGCCCTCGCGGTCCCGAAATCCAGGCGGTTTCGTTGGCGCGATGGGCTGCCAGGCTTGGGATGGTCGCAAACCATCTCTTGGCATAAGGAGCGTCGTCGAGCACGCTCAATCTCCGCGCCTTCTCCGCCGCTCCTTCATAGCACGCTCATAACTCAATCGAATCATGAAGCCTGTGATGAACAACATTTCCGTAGTCGTGAGCCGCGTCCTGCAAAGCGCGATGCGTTACTTCAATCCATTCATGCGGTTGGTTCTCGGCAGTAGAGCGCACCGGCTGATGAGCGGTCAATTGATGCTTCTGTCGTTCACCGGCCGCCGAACCGGGCGCTCGTATACAACTCCCGTCAGCTAC
>Ga0209488_10004364_pt1 | contig 11080 bp, 12 predicted proteins | sample Rivendell_Oct201_8_FD_188349 | JGI IMG/M metagenome (GOLD analysis project Ga0209488, IMG submission 188349) | Vadose zone soil microbial communities from the Eel River Critical Zone Observatory, Northern California, USA -... | ecosystem: Environmental > Terrestrial > Soil > Vadose zone >... | reverse complement strand
ACGCTTTCCTAAGCGAAGTTCCGAAATCTTCACTGTGACATAGCGTGACTGTCCGACTGAGGGGGGGTGTCCGAATGAGGGCGCAAGCACAGTACATAGATACATAGCCGTCCCTTGGCACTCATTTCACAAGATATCAATCCACCCCTGGGCGCTCGAAACTATGCCCACTGCTGTACTTGCCATGTCCAGAGGACCGCCACGTGCCCAGGCGACCATATCTCCCTCTTGCAACGCCTGGTCGATGCCCAGCAAACGCTCAAGATTGACAGTTGCGAGTTCTATTGCTTTCTCGGGTGACACTCGCCCGTTCGATTCGGCCGTTGCCTAACAATGTTCCCATATAGTTTAATTAATGGATCGAAACAGCCCATTAGAACTTACCCATGCGAGGTCGAATCGCGTCTGAGCGGCGAGCGCAGCATCGGCTGTGCCAATGCCAACAATGACGTTATTCTCCAGGAGTGTTACGAGTGCGGTGTCGTTCGAGACCGGCGGTCCCGGAAGTCTGTTGATAACACGTGTTAGCCGAGTTTCAACCGCTTCCAAAGCACTGGCGTACATTCGTCTGTCGTCCCATGATTCGGGGAGTGGCCGCGGTGGGTTGAGGATGACGCCCACCCTAGCCCGACCTGGGTCACACCGTCAATAAACCTCTTTCTTAACAACTCCGTCACCTACCAATTTCCTTCGCAAGCAAATGCGCCTCCGCAGCGCCGGAAAATACAAGTCGCATACTTGTGCCACGTTTTTGCTCGACCTCTTCTTTGAGTTTCAACAACGCAGCCATCACATCCGCGGACCCAACGTCAATTACTAGGGGTAGTGCACCATCTGCCGCCCTTGCGAACCACACAGCGGTTTCACCGGACCTTGGGTCTGCATCCCCGAGCAATAGGCGTCGCAAGACTGCAATGCGCGTGCTTACACTTGGAAGTTGAAGATGTCCCTTCTGTGGCGCAAGGACGTTGGGACGTCGTATGGCACAGTGTAGAGCCGAAGTACGCTGGATCACTGCTCCATCTGCTAATGCGTGCGGCGCACCTGTGCGGAAAGTCGCAGAAAGTCCGGCGAATGTCGGAGCAATGAAGAAGGCCTGTGGGGGTGAGGTGGCAGCGGCCACGCCAGCGCGATATGCAATCCTATTCCAATGCTATTGTGTTAGGAGAGAACAACCTGACGAAGAATGAGAAGCGCGTACAGGGCATTCCGCGTTTGAAATTCTAGAGCATCCGCGGCTTGGACGATACCTCCTGGGTCCCTAAGGACACCTGGCACATCTCCGGTGAATGGATCAAAGGGAAGACCGTCTCCAGTGCTAGGTTCGTATGCAATCTCCTGAAGTCCGAGGTTCGAACCGAAGGAGATAAATGCTGGCGCAAGTACGCCGCCTTCCAGATCGATGAACCGCGCTTGATCGGGGACGAGAGAATTGCATTCGTTACTGACCCCCGCACAAATGATCTTCCCGCTGTTGATGATGACGACACCTCTGACGTGGTCTACTCCATTTGAACGGAACATGTGCTCTATGCCCTCTGCTCCCCTTACGAGAACGGCCGATACGTTCGCGAAAACCACGGTATTCGAAACCCGCTCGACCTCAAGAGGTGGCAAGCCGTCCCACTTGACAGAATTTTGACGCTCCTGCTTCCAGTCGGGCACATTGGGAGGCTCGTGCCATTCTGGTGCTTCTTTTCCTTTGCCAACGAGCACACCGATCTCTGTCCCCAATGGTTGCACTATGCCATCGACCCACACTGCAGCCGGTGTCGCGCCAAAACGTAATGGATGTGAGTCCCAGAGCACTACGTCTGCATCCATACCAGGGCGCAGGAAACCAAGGCGATGTGATAGACCGGCAACGGTGGCGGGTGCAGTAGTGACAGAAGCGAGCGCGCGTTCCAAAGGAAGACCGTAGTGATATGCTTGCTGTGCTTCGTAGAGGAGATAACGTCCATTGAGAGCAGGATGGCCTGTCTGTGCATATGTGATCTCAGGTTAAGGCAACAATACAAGCATAAGTGTTTGTACCTTCAAGATCACAGTGAAGTTATGATCTGCAAGCACGCGAGGTGCATGAACCGAGCCGCGATATGACTCGCGCTTGTCGCTAGTCTAACTTAAGTACCTCTCGACCATAGTTACAGCGAGAGGACGAACCGATAATAGTCTGAGAAAAGAGCAACTGCCGGAGGACCTCCCCACCTATTGTCGTCGTCGATGAGTCAGCGAGAAACCGAAAAAAGCCACGACTTACATTCGGCCGAGCACACCAGGTACGAGCCACGCCTCAGCCGCACCGTGGAGTGAGTCCACGTGGAAGTGGAACTCGTTACTCAACTATCGTTCACGGAATAAGCGAGAATAGACATAAGGAAAGACCTATCGCTCACTCTAACGATAGCGTCTATATCGACCGTGTCGTAAACGTCCTGCGATACCTGATCATGAAGTGGAGGTGGTCCAGCTCCTCGAAGAAGAAATTTGAATCATGGTCGCACCTTTACGCGACCACGGAGTACGTCTACCAAAGCCTCATATTGAAATCCTTCGGGAAATCCGTCCACGAGAGAGTTCCACAGTCCAGCCTCTGCTTTGGCACAATAAGCGTCTTGTGAGGCTTTGATCTTGCTGGCCCTCTGGTAGGCTTGACGGTATTCCCACATGATATCCATGCGATTTCCAAAAAAATTAACATTTTCTCCAACAGCTTGTCTACATGAATGTCAACGCGATTTGCGCATGAAAATATAGGGGATCGTCACATACTTGAGGTACCGCCACCGAGGATGATCAGAGTGGGAAAAATATGATCCGTTGATATCAAGAGGTGGTTCAATAATCATGGAAGTCGGGGAACGCTCGGCTGTCTTGCGCAGCTTCATCATAAATGCTTGGCCAGCTGTAATATCTCTATTTTAAGTGTACAGATCTGCGGTCCAAGGGCCGCTGCTTTACCGATGGGATTGATGCTTCCAGGGAGAACTTGCATGGACGTGACCCCACCAGCCATGACAAGTTGAATGGAGTCATCGTGGGTGTCGAACGCGTCAATGGTTCTCAACCAAGGCAAAACGGGACCCTTGTCTGAGTTCAAATTGAAGGTGCCTGTTCCATGTGTTCAGTGGTCAAAACAGTTGCTTGGCTGTACGAGGAACACATACCTTGCAGGGTGGGTAAACTATATAAACCAATGTGCGAATGAAAATCAACTAAGAGGGAGACGTAAATACAACTACTTCATCAGGAACTTGACGATGCTTACTCAGACCAGGGGTTACCCAGGCACCTCTGGCATCTATCGTGCGGGCGTTGTGAACCGGCGTCCTCGAAACCTGTCCAACGCCTTGGATAATGCCTTTGTCTAACAGAAGGTCTCCGTATATAATTTCAGTGCCATTCTTCTCCCCAGTCCAGATTGTCGCGTTTCTTATGATGGTTGCTGGTGTCCCATCCTCGAACCTGTCCGATACATCCCTTTCGAGGAAGTTTGAGGGAGGGTCAGGTCTCGTTCTGAGGGCGGCACATCTCATAAGAATTTCTTGGGCATCAAGTGGTATCGTTTGGAAGGATGACCGTGCTTTATTCAAATGACCGTGCCAGTAGAAAGTGCAGGTAAGAGGAACAAGAGCCAAGACAAGCAAAGTGAGTGGTGCGTTTCGTTTGCGCCGCCGGTTACTGGAAGGGCGCGCCCCGCTGAGAGGCTCGGGAAGTAATGTCTTGGTCGACATGTTGGTGGTCAGTAATAAAGAGACTGAGTGCGCATTTAACACCCATGGTGAGGCGCCTCGTGGGACCAACGCAGCAAGTTGGACTCGTGGCCCTCACCTGTGAAGTGCCAGTGTGAAGGGTGTCGCGTCGCGCACGGCAAGGCCACGTGCGAGAAGCGCCACCCAACAATAAGGCATCATGCATCATCCGTCACGCACAGTCCTCCCCACTCTCACTCGTTTCTGGTTTCATGGAGTTACCACCACGAAGACTTTCCAGCCAATTTGTGCCCGAGTTGCCCTTACGTGTGAGCGCTGTGAGCATTGATGTGTTCAACAAGGCCTCCAATGCGCCCACTAGAAAGCTCGAGCTTAAGTGCACCCGCCAGAATTTTTGTGCTGTTTTCTAAATCTCCAAGAAAGTATAGATGCGACAAGTAGTTGTTACTTCAAGGAAAGGGATCGCTTTGTATTGCAAAATGCTATAGTATAATATCCAGATGATCCTCATCGATTATTATTGACATCCTACTCATATCTTCTATAAACGATGGGCGTCCAGAGAGCTGTCGGGCAGCAATGAACTGTTCAACAGTATCCGGCACAGGTTCCACAGGACGGAAAAGGTTAAGCCTCTTTGATGCTCCGGGTGACTCGTTCGACCCTTTCTCCGGAAAGCTTTTGAAGAGCCTGCATGACACGCAGTGCAATTCTATGACCTACGTCCAGCCTTTTCAGAGCAACGAATGGGTCTAGAAGTTTCAGCCATGGGGTGTTCTCTGTGTCGTACTGATGTAGATTCGAGCACTTCTAAAGCAGCTAAGGGTCGAGCCAGAGAGAAAAGCCGCGGATCTGGCTTTTCACATATGATTTTCAATTCAACTTGAAGTGTCGTGAACGTCCTTGCTTGTTCTGGAAGTTTAAAGTGTCATCGTGAACGTACACTGTTGCTCATGATAGATAAACCGGCGAAGATGTGGGACGTCAGGGACGGGGTCTGTATAGAGGGTTATGACGAGTGGAGTGAGGTCTTCCAGGTATCGGCATTATCAGTTGCGGTGTAGCGGTATCAGTTGGTCGTCACTCGACGCACCGTCACAGTACCAGTTCAACTTTGACAGCTGGACTGGTTGTTACTTCATCATAGATTGCTGTGCTCCACTGGTACGTATTTGACAAACAAAGCGGCCTCAGCTGTCAAATATCTCATAGCGACGTATCGGTCGCCGCCCAGGCTGCTATGTGTGAGGGGGAGTCATCGAGACTCAACATCACCGGTACCGATAATTCGAATATTCATCATAGTTCTATGTGTTACATGATGTGATTTTCGTCCCTCAGTGTTGGAGTGGACTGGGTGGAAGCTCAAGCCAAACCCTCGCCAGAAACTGTTACTCGTTACTAGGACCCGGAGAGTGGGAGCCCGGGTTGGAATGGCGTGGAATGGCAGGCAGACGGAAGATTTTTAGTAGACGGTACGAACCCCTGTTTGCGGCATACCTTCTCATTACCACCGAGGTCATCCATCTAATTACCGAAGGTGCGTAATCAAAACCCTGAAGGAGAATGGCGCCCCGAGAAAGTCACCGAATAACGTCGACTATGAGGAACGGTACAGTGAACCTAGGCTCCGTCGTCATCCGCATCAGAGTCCTCGACAGCTTCTGCACTGACGACTGCCCGCGATCGCGAACTCGGAAGATGTACCTTCTTGAGACGCAATATGTCCAGGATTTCTGTATTGGCAGGCAAATATCAGTCATCCCAGGGAAGCCCACGAACAGCATAGTTAAAAAAGCTGGACCTGCGTGTGTCATATCCTCATACCCACGAACACTACGTTTCATCGTGTGCCATCTCCTTTGTAACGTGTGTGCACTCCATAGATTCCAGTTAGGATCGGGGAGTGTTTTCCAGTCTATCTCGCTGTCGTCCCGGACATGCAAGGAATCAACCCTGAAAGTCGGTTAGCCACGTCCCCTCGGCGATAAGACGAGGACTGAATATTCACTTGTGAACAAGGATATAGGCATCCCGCGAACTCCAGCGTGGCTTCGTGCCATTGTTCTTGAAGGTCTTACTCAGACAGTCTGTCCTGCAAGGCAAATACGTTAGTGCAGGGCGTCGAGATTCGAGCTCAAAAGGAAGTACCATTTGATTCGACATTGCTGCCGTCCACGTTTTCCGCCCATCCCTTGACTCACAATGCTCCAAAACACGTCGTTATCTACGTCCTTCCCCTGTTTCACTGTCATGTCCGTTACGATCTGCGTAAGCCGTGTTTCCTCCTCCTTCGTCCACGGACCAGCAGTCCTCTCCTCGGAGTTCTGGATGTGATTCCGGTAGCGATCCCGACAGTCCGATGCCATTCTTCCGACTCTTTCGCTAACCTTCTCCCATTGCTGTCCAAGTTCCAGTACGGCACTACGTAGCATTTAGCGGCAATCACAAGTCGGGCATGGAAAGCCGTACGCTTTTAGCAGTGCATCCTCCGAAGGCATCCACTTGCCTTGTGCCCGAAGAGGGTGATAAGCCCTCCGGACGTGGTGATAAATGGCAATGATGGGTCGCATAGGTACGGCGGCGGCTATGCTAGAATCAGAGGGAGCACCCTGACCAACAGCGGAGTACGCACTGAGGGCCGACCAAAACGCATTACTCTTCGCAGCCCCCTTTTTTGCAAACACAAGTTCAATGAAACCCGCGTCATTGATTTGGTTTCCCTGGGTGGCGTGGTTATCAATGGCTTCCTGGCCTAAACGGTGACGAGACCTACTTCCTTATAAGTTTGTATTGCATCTGAGAGTTGCTGCTCTTCTATGGCGGAGAACTTCCCTTTCTTATATACTAATCCTGTGTGGGATGGAAGACCTTCAGCACTGTATTACGCGACCCGGGACGTGCCGCAACAACTAACCTTGAGTTTTCGCTAAATCCGCTAGCTTGTTCGCGCTCAACCACTTTGTCGCGAGAAGGTCTGTATGGTCTGAGGGTTCCAACGACTCCTGAGGCGCGTTTATGTCTATGTGGCGCCTATGACGTTGTGGAGTCCGCGGTGCTGGGTTCTCAACGATAGTAGTAGTAGTAGTATTTGATGGTGCGGAGTCAACTGGAGTCGCTGGGTGCGGTCTCTGAAGGAGTGTGGATGGCAGGGATGCGAGAGGTACGTTTGCAGCGGCGGCAGCTTCGCCGAGGGTCTTCAGTACGGACGCAATCTTTGTCACGTCCAGGTCTTGCAAAGCGCGAAGGATGTCGTCATTTGACGTATAGTCCATATCCGGAACGGTATTTGAGAACGAATCTGGCGGTTGAAATGTTGGGACATTCAAGGAATGGTCATTCGGGATGGCTGAGTATGGGGGTGGGGTTTCGTCGAAGGATGGGGGGAAGTTGTACGGAGATTCCGAAGGAGCACCGGGGGCTGACGCCGCAGATACTACTGCATCGAGGAATGCTTCGGGGGGTTGACATCGCGAAGGGGACGACGGGACGAGGGATTCATTCGTGTTCACCAGATCAGGAGTACTTGGCTTCGACGATGTCTTCTTGCTCTTCTTGGACTGAACGGCCGAATCGGAAGAAGTCTCCTGGTGAGTGGTATGTACAGCCTCTGAAGCGTGTTTCTTCTTTTGTTTCGCTGCCCTTCCCTCCTCCGTGATAGCCCCGTCTCTTCTACGCTTTCGTTTTGACTTGCCAGGTTGATCGATAACTTGGTGACTAATAAAGGCATCATTAGCCTGTCCAACGGCCTGCTGAAGCGCACGCTGGATATCCGAGGATAGTTCGGGAGGTGGTAAGATGTTCATGAGGATTAATGGAATGGGATGTTTGTCAGGGCTGGAAGCGAGCCTCGGAGCGGAGAATCATTCCGTGTTAGTGGCAATCCGGGCCACGTGCGGCGCCACACTGGTAAATACAAACATTTGTGCTCTAGTAGGGTATACTATATTGACAGACGTGAACTGGCAATGTAAGGAGAAGAAAGTTATAGGTATACGAATAGTTGGACGGTATAGTCAAGTAGACGAGTGAGGAGTATTGGTAAACTAGGTGGTCTATAAGAAACTTTTACGCTGAAGTTATCAGGCTTGTGGGGGCTGTGACGCCAGAAATTGGGCAATCTCAGCCGCAAGAATGCTATGGACGCGGGAAGTCGGATGCATAAAATCGAACCAGATGGTTCCACCTTGGGTGGTTCTATCAGTAGGATTGAAACCGTATCTTGCAGGGTCGGATAAAATTCGTGAGAACGTGTCCCAGGCGGAAAACAACATGACTGTGGCATCAGGGTGGCTAGCGGCAAAGTTGGTTAGACCGCGTCGCAATTCATCGTTCCAATTTCCAAATCGAACGACTTTGTCCCCCATGCTTGCGCCTAGGAACCATTAGATACGTTCCTCGGCTGTAAGTTGGAATGACTTACCGATCGGGGACATATATAATGGTGGGACATCAATGAAAAGAAAGTTACGGGCACCAGCCCTGTAGAGCGTATCCTGCGCAGCAAAAAGAGTGGCAATGACCGGGGTTATTTCCGCTCGGTCGTTCGTATACCTGAGATAGGACGTCAATGCGAGCTAAGATGCTGGACATTCTAACTGACAATATCCTACAATCGTTTGCACCGACCCAAGTGACTGCTCTCAGAATCAGAAGGCGAACTTATGTGTACGGTGAGAGATGCATACTTACTGAAGAGAGAATCGCTGGCAGACCAGGTGGCCCATCCAGGCTTCCTTCCAACGGTGGGAAGAAATTCCGCGGACACTTGGCTGGTGTAGACCCCTGTCACTGTATCCCCTCGGCGCGCATAATTGTATGCGACCATATTGGCGTGGCCGTGTCCATGGTCCCGAATAAGATATCCAATCCAATTTGGGAGACCGGGTTCGTTCACAGGTTGGCCGGGGAATGCGACCCCTAGAGGGCTTGAGCTCGTGGGTACGGGCGCCCGCGCACTGTATCCCACATGGGTGTATGAATCGCCACTACAGCCGTCGTTAGTGTCGCTACTTATTAAACATATCTTTTACTCACAACACCATGAGCTTTTTGATACGGAAGTATCCTCGCCACGAAGGGGTCAGACGCGAAGACGTGGGCATTTTTTGCGGTGGCGAGGTGAGGCCATCTACGACGCAGCACGATTTATACAAACCACAGACCCCTCGAGGGTTGTACACGCCTTGGTACGTATGCGGCAGCGAGAACGTCGTGCTTCACGTCGTGCGCACCCACAGCATCGCAGGGTAGCCGATCCGTAGCGATTTTGCACCCAGCGGCAATGGACAGGTGATTCATCCAGCCGGGCTTCTGTGTTATGAAAACTGCCACACGAAACACGAGTTACGCCAGTTACGTGTACTGTTCCCACGCCTCGCGGTAGAAATTCGTTCTGTGTTGCGTAGGTGCCGGAGCAACGACATACGTTCAGATCAACCTCGGCTAGATGGATGGGACCTTTCAGAGACCATGAGGTCAAGGTTGGTGATGTCGATCCGATCGAGCTTACCAAAAATGGGTTATTCAATTGCTATATCTAACCGCTGAGCGCTGATTATTCGTCATCATCATTATCAAACCATCGGTCCTCACTATCTCTCTCTTCCCCGTCCCAACTGTCATCCCAGTCGACAGTGTCGTAGTGATCCCACTGCGAGTATACAGTATGTCAAGAGCACGTAAAATGATGTGCAACGGGAGCATACCTCGAGATGTCCGTAAATGAAACGCTCTCTAACTCGCCGGAGGAACAGCTCTTCCAAACCTTGCTCTCGCTCGGGTGTTCCTGGCCTAGAGCGATCGTGGTCATCCTCGGAGCTTTCATCTTCTTCGGGGATGAAGACATCCTGACGACCGAGTTTTTCCTGCCGCCCGCGCTCCAGGTGGCGGTCCTCCTCGTATCCTCCAAGCAGCGTACCCAATTTTCCTACGTATAACCTTCTCTCGCCTCCGAGAAATGCGGTTTCTGCCCACTCTTTCTCTTCACCGGCTTCTTCGTGGCCGATGCGTTGGGGGCCCTCCCATAAAGTAGGCCATTGTCGCTTCGCAGTAGGCAAATTGAACTCTGGTGGATTACTGCGTATGAAATTGAATCGCCTGTTGCGAATCAACACCAGCGCTGCGCGCTGCTGGGGAGTTGTTATGGCAGAGAACCAATGCAGGATATGAGATGGTAGTTGGCGGATGTGCTTAGTAATAAAAGGGACAGGGGCAGTAGATGGAGATGGTTCATAATCTAATGGGAGCCCAAGATAGGTGAGAACAGCAGTGCCATCAAAGCCAGAGTCACGGTTAGAAGGTGGTGCCATGACAACACGGATGTTGGCTGACAGAGGTTACAGCAGGGGGATCTTGATTATGTAAGACGTCCACGTATCGGCGTTACCGGTCAGGTCATGGTACTACGATGACTCGGAACCCTTTGCTCAATTAATGTTGCCCTCGAGTTCCTCCCCACAACAGGGACCTAGTAACGGTCTCAGCTTAAGCCGATCTACCCAGAGTACCTCACCGGGTATCCTTCTCCTAGTCTTCATTCATGGGTAGTGTTTTACATCGGATTACTCGGAAGGCTTCCGCACTAGTAACACCCATGACCGGTCTAGTTTCAAAGGAGATGACACAACATTTGGAGGTTTTCCTTCGCGACTACAACATATCCTCTCGGAAACGGTCCAGGGAACCGTGGTCGAATCTATCCTCTTCCCCGCGTATGAAGTGCGTTCGTCTCGATTGCATTCCCATTGTACACAGCTCAATCTGTTAATAGACCAAGGGCGACCTCGTACGTCCTCTTCGTACTCGTACTATGGATTGTAATAGCTTTGCCGTAGAATAAAGCTGTTGAGCGTCTTGCTGACTGGCTTACCACGCTAACCGTGCAAAAAAAAGTTGCTCACGGCGGAGCGGGTCATGCTAAGATTGTTCTTTGTGGCCACAGGTACGTCGGTCCTCTTGTTTTGGTCTTCTTGGTTTACCTTGCATTCTGCGAAGCATGGGTGGTATTCTGGCAGCCGACTCCATCTACGCATTCATCGACTCACGACCCGACGTTAAAGCCCCCCTTTGGCCCGACGTAATTGCTTGCTTGGCCTTTGACACCCCTGTATGTGTGCCCCCTCTTTGGTGTCCGACGTATTTGACAATGCGTATGTAGTTTCTAGGTCTTAACCCCCATGTCTTCAAGAACTCCGCCAATAAGGCAGCTGAATATGCCCAGAATATGCATAAAACTGCCTCAGGATTGTGGGGTGCTTTCAGCCGGCCTGCGAGAATGCCCGCCACCCCGGTTACTCAGCCTGCCGGATTACTTCCGGCTGCAGCACCAGCACCGTCACCAGGACAATGGGGACGCTGGGCACCAG
>Ga0209488_10004363_pt1 | contig 11081 bp, 10 predicted proteins | sample Rivendell_Oct201_8_FD_188349 | JGI IMG/M metagenome (GOLD analysis project Ga0209488, IMG submission 188349) | Vadose zone soil microbial communities from the Eel River Critical Zone Observatory, Northern California, USA -... | ecosystem: Environmental > Terrestrial > Soil > Vadose zone >... | reverse complement strand
AGAAGTCGGCATCTCGTAAGTATCACCGCCCGGCCACCCTGGGCGTTGAGGAGAAACAACAGCGAGATCCGTTTGCGTTCTTTTTGCGTTGTAGGATCGGAAATGATGTGCAGCGATGGGTTGTGAAGGGGAGCTAAACTCTTGAGTTCACAGCTATCTCGTTTGTTTGACGTGTCCGACCGCAGTTTATGAGTCCGCTGCTCTATGCGTGCGTAATAACAGGATTAGGAATTAGCAATTCGCGACAAGGGAAGGAGCGAGAAGTCCTGTTGCACAAAATTCTGCGCGTTGCACATTCTGTTGCACAAATCACTGCCAAAGCCGCCCAAAACAGCCCATTTCGATGTAGTACCATGTACCGTAAGTTGTTGATTTGTATCAGATCGGGGTACTACCTAGCGAATTTCAAGACCGCCGGTTTCAACCACTCACCCACTCCTCCGCTTTTAATTCTAACGTATTCTGTGAGTTAGCGGCCAATTTGTGACACTTTCGGCTGTAACTGCTGCATTCTGGTGCAGTCCGTAGCCAAAGCCCGCGCAAGATCAACCAGAATGAACGTAAGGCGAGCTAATCGTAATGATCCCTATCTCGCGTTCGCAAAGGGATATGGTCAAATTTTGAGCAAGATAATGAACTGGCGGCGGCTCAGAAACCGCACGGCAACTTATTCGCAGGCAGTTGACGCGCCGGCACAGGTGACCTGTTCCAGGCGCTCAATCTTGATCGGGTTCCCGCCGGCGCGAACATCAAGCGCGGCCCGATACGTGGTGCTGGATACTTTGTTGCCTTGTTTGAGCGTGCCGGGAATTCGAACGTGAACGATTCCGTCCTTTTCATCGAGCACCCGGGCATTCCCGGAGGGGACGAAACTCGAGTTGAAGGCCGGCGCTCCTTTCGGATCCAGATACCCTTCCATATGCTTCATAAAGTCTTTCCACCCCTCGGGAGTGAAATCCGCGCGCGCCCTCGCTAAACTCTCGGCGTCACCCTCATGAAAGTTCACTGCCCGCACCGCCGCTTTTTGTGCAAACGCAACAATCGCGGATTGGTCTGTCCCCGTCCCGGCCTGGCTTTGACGCAAGAATGGAATGCCGACAAGAAGCACAATAAACAGCATGGTGAGATGACCACGCATCGCTTAATCCTCCCGTTAAAGATTCACTGCAAGTAAATCATTGGGCCCGAGGCATTCTAGCAGCCGGTTGATTGCGATTAGAAATTCGCTACGAACGTGCCAAAAATTGAGCCAGCGGAATATGAGCGTGTGACACTCACGTGCGCGAGTGGTTAAAACGGCTAAGCGTCACCAAATTGTCACTGTAAGTGGCGCCAAACAAACGAAAACTGAACAAATCCAGAAAACAGAAATCTCGCAATCTTGCGGCTGGCAAAGGGGTTTAGTTGAATTTTCTATCAGATAGCGAACCAGCGATCTAATCATACGGGCCGCGCTCAAGGGTAGTGGGGATTAATTAAGGATGGACCGGAAACGTTGTTTTTCCCCTGACACCCTACCGATCTCTCTAACTCCGAGCGAGCGCCAGCGCAGCAGACAGAAGATGCATGAACGAATCGGTGGTGATCGAGACGCGCGCAGGGTTCACCTAACCTTCTATCAGCAACACGTAGGTATCCGGATCAAACAACGACATAACCGTGCTTATCCCGCAAGAACGCCGCACGAGCCGAACGACTCGAAGCTATCCTTTACGATTCTCAGCGGTGCTTGGTCAGAGTCCGAGAGAATTGCTTGGCAGGACCATGATAGCGGTAAGCTTGACACTCGTATTACTGAGATTGCGGTCGAACCTATCTTGACTGCTGAGCTCCAGCACCGAGAGGGTGCTGTCCGCCACTATCAATGGCGTGTCGAACGGAAAGCGCAACTCGAAGAGGAAGAACCGCAACGCCACCTCGAAGCAGCGCGCTGAACGCGAACGACGGAAGCGACTCGAACAGGCACGGATCGATCGGCCTCTGAAGGATGCAGCGGCATTTCAACAAGCCAATGAGATAAGGAAATACGTTCAAGCAATCCGATTGGTACATGCGCAAGGATGCGACAGTTCTTCTGAGTAGGTGGGCATTGGCTGAAGCTGGCCGCATGGACCCGGCTATCGGCAGTGCATTCTTGAAGGCAAAGCATGACGAAGATAGTAAGGAGCCGATGAAAACGCCGGCCCGAAATCTGAGCGTGTGACAATGAAGTGCGCGACCGGTTAGACCGTTCGGCTGTCGCCAAACTGCCACTAAAACTGATAAGTGGCGCAAAGTAAACAAAAACGAGGCAAATCCAAAAAACTGAAATTATCGCTATCTTGCAGCTGGCAAAGGGATTTAGTTGAATTTTCAATCAGATAGCGAAACGGCGATTTCATTTTTCAAGACCAGCGGTTTCAACCACTCACCCACTCCTCCGCCGTAAATTATGCAACTCGCGCTCCCATTCCCGGAAACCTTGCCGCCTTTTCGGCATCCAATGCACCGGGTCGCGCGTATTCTATTAACGAGTGGCAACCAGCGTCGGCCGCAAGTACTTCTAAACAAGAGACATGCTCATCAAGAACAAGCCTGAACTCACCTACGCCGACGTCACTCCGAAAAATCTCTATTTCAAGCGACGGAATTTTCTGCGCGGTCTGAGTATCGCCGGAGCCGCTACCCTGGTCGGCGAACGCTTCGCCTCGATCCTCTCGTACCCCGGCTCCATTCAGGCGAACAGCAAACTCGCTGCCATAAAAAGCAAGTACACCGTCGACGAAAAAGTCACTTCCGAAAACGACGTCACCCATTACAACAATTTTTACGAATTCGGCACCGACAAGGGCGACCCCGCGAAAAACGCGCAAAACTTCCCCACTTCACCCTGGACAGTCTCCGTCGAAGGCGACGTGAAAACTCCGCGAAAATTTTCCATGGACGAAATCCTCAAGCTCGCGCCGCTCGAAGAACGCATTTACCGCCACCGTTGCGTCGAACGCTGGTCCATTGTCGTTCCGTGGATCGGTTATTCCCTAAGCACCATTCTCAAATTCGTCGAGCCTCTGCCCAAAGCGAAATACGTGGCTTTCCAAACTTTTTACGACGCCAAGCAAATGCCTCACTCTTTCAACACCGGCCTCGACTATCCCTACGTCGAAGGTCTTCGTCTCGACGAAGCCATGCATCCCCTCGCGCTGCTTTGCGTCGGTATGTACGGCGAAACTCTTCCCAATCAGGACGGCGCTCCGGTGCGCATGGTCATTCCCTGGAAATACGGCTACAAAAGCATCAAGTCCATCGTGAAAATCCGTTTGCAGTCGTCTGAACCGCCCACTACGTGGAATCGCCAGGCTCCAAACGAATACGGTTTCTACTCCAACGTGAATCCTAACGTCGATCACCCGCGCTGGAGCCAGGCTACCGAGCGCCGCCTCGGTGAAATTTTCATGCACAAAACTCTTATGTTCAACGGTTACGCCGATCAAGTCGCATCGCTCTACAATGGTATGGACCTGAAAAAGTTCCACTGAGGGCTCGCGACTGTGCGGAAATTTCTTGCTGGCAAATGGGCCAAGGTTTTCGTATTTCTTCTTTCTTGTGTTCCGTTGCTGGTACTCATCTGGCGCGGTTTTCACAACGATTTCACCGCAAATCCCGTCGAATTCCTCCAGCATCAAACCGGCGATTGGACTCTCCGTTTCCTCATCTTCACGCTCTGCATCACACCGTTTCGCAAAGTCCTCAATCTTCCCGAACTCATTCGCTTCCGCCGTATGCTCGGCCTGTTCGCTTTTTTCTACGTCTCACTGCATTTCCTCACCTATCTCGGTCCCGATCAATCCTTCAATCTTGCCGGAATGCTCAAAGACGTCGTCAAGCGCCCCTTCATCACTGTCGGCTTCGCCGCTTTCGTTCTCCTGATTCCGCTTGCAATTACGTCAACTGCGGGCTGGGTTCGCCGTCTCGGCGGCAAGCGCTGGCAAGCTATCCATCGCAGCATTTATCTCTGCGCAATTTTGGGCGTCATTCATTATTATTGGCTGGTCAAATCTGACGTTCGCAAACCATTATTCTACGGATTCCTGGTCGGCATTCTTTTGCTCTGGCGCTTCACCGAATGGCTCATCAAACGCAGAGCCGCCGCTCTCGCGCACACGAATGCCATACGCACATTCTGACCCACAGGCCAATTTCAGTTTTTATTTTTTAATGAACCACGGGAGCATCGGTACGGGGAACCACTTGATCCGAAAACTCCAGCCCCCAAAAGTGTGGTGCCGGGGTCAAAAACTCAATCGCCACTCTCTGTCCCTGATCGCATAGGTCGCCCAAATACACGATCCGGCATTCCATCTCTTCCTGCGTCTCCGGATTCGTAATCACCATCAACTCGTCTTTGTTCACTTCATGTTTCAACATCAACAGTCCGCCGTATGCGCTCACCACCAGCGTTTCGCACACTTCGCGGAACTTTTTGCCGTTATGCCCGCGCCCTTGCGCCTGTATTTTCATCTTTCGGAACACGCGTGCGCTACGCCGGGGCGCCGTAAACTCAGCTGTGCTACTCATTCCTCCATCTTCTGCGCCGCCCTCTACCCGCGTCAATTGCCGCAGCGGTCGGATGTATCGCATCAGGAACGAGGTCTCTTCCCCGCTTGTCCTTTCGCTCAGCCCGGTCTTACAATCAAAAGCGGCGGTGCGGAGCCTCTTTTTTTTCGCCATTTATTATTCCCGCACCGCAACATTCTTATCCAGACGCTCGTATTTATCTCTGAAAGGACTCATACGCTTTTCTGTCCCCATGACTCTGGCCGAACTCATTGACTCACGCCGTGAGCAGCATCTTGCAGAATTGAACGAGTTTCTTCGCATCCCCAGCGTCAGCGCCAAGTCCGAACACAAGCCCGACATCGAGCGCGCTGCCCGCTGGGTCGCCGACAATCTCCGTTCCGCTGGATTTGAATCGATTGAAATCGTTCCCACGGCGCTGCACCCGCTCGTCTATGCCGAATCTCTCAACGCGCCCGGCAAACCAACCGTCCTCTTTTATGGACATTACGATGTTCAGCCTGCCGAACCCCTGCACCTTTGGACCACTCCCGCGTTCGAACCCACCGTTCGCGACGGCAACATTTACGCGCGCGGTACCGCCGACGACAAGGGACAAGTCCACATCCATCTCAAGGCCCTTCAGTCCTTGCATGAGATCGCCGGAAAATTTCCCATCAACGTCAAAATTCTCATCGAAGGCGAAGAGGAAGTCGGCAGCGTCAGCCTCTGGAATTTCGTCCAAAAAAATAAGGAAAAACTCAAAGCCGATGCGCTCGTCGTTTCCGACACCTCCATGCTCGCCAAAGGCGTCCCTTCCATCACCTACGGCCTGCGTGGATTGAACTATTACCAGATCGAGTTGACCGGCCCCGTGCGCGACCTGCACTCCGGCGTCTATGGCGGTGCCGTCCCCAATCCATTGACAGTTCTCTCGGAATTGTTCGCAAAACTTCACGACAAAAATTTCCGCGTCACCGTTCCCGGATTCTACGACAACGTAAAAAAGCTCTCCAAGACCGAACGCAAAGCTCTTAACGCCTTGCCGTGGAGCCGAAAAGCATTTCAGGAAGCCGTCGGCGCTCCCGCCTATTGCGGCGAAAGAGGTTTCACCACCGTCGAACAGCTCTGGATACGTCCGACTCTCGAACTCAACGGCATGTGGGGCGGCTATCAGGGCGAAGGCGCAAAAACCGTAATTCCCGCTAAGGCCTATGCGAAATTTTCCACGCGCCTGGTCCCCGGCCAGGATCCGCAGCGCATCGCCAAGCTCGTCGAAAAACACGTTCGCAAACTTTTGCCCAAATCCGTGCACTGCAAATTCCAAGTTCTCAGTACTGGCAAACCCTGGTCCGCTCCGTACCACGCTCCCATTTTTCAGCGCGCCCAGGCTGCTCTCGAGAAAGGTTTCAAGAAAAAAGCGGTTTTCATTCGCGAAGGCGGTTCCATCCCCTTCGTCACTCAGATGTACGACACGTTCCAAGTCCCGTGTGTTCTCATCGGCTTCGGCCTGCCTGATGAAAACGCTCACGCACCCGACGAGCATCTCTATCTGGAAAATTATTTCAGCGGCATCAAAGCCATCGCCCATTTCTACCAGGACCTGGCCACCCTCTGATTTCTTCTCCGCGCGCGCTTTCCTGGAGGCGCCCTATCTCGCAGCAAAACCGTCATTCCCAGCCTGCCGGCGCAGGCAGGCGAAGCGGGGAATCTCTCTTCGCTTTCTGCATCCGCTCCACCGCGGTAGCTCCCATATCTGGCGCCTCGTCCTCCTCGATTCTTTCGTGAACGCGCCCAATCCTTAACGCATCTCTGCGCCGTCCGCGTCTCTACGTTATCTCCCGCATTTTCCTCTTCGCGCCCGCGCTGCCTATTTTCCTCAACCCCGCTCCACCCGAAACAAATAACAACCCGCCGAAGTGCTCCGCACATGCACATATTCCGTTCCATTCCGTTCGAACAATTCTCGCAGCGCCTCGTCCTCTCCGCTCCCGTGCACGCGCTTCTCCCCCAGCCTTGCCCGCTCCGCTCCAAACGCTTCAAATGTCAAAGGCTGTCCCCGATATTCCTCTGGAACCTGCTCCTCGCCCGAGTACGCTCTGCAATCCTTCGCATGCACATAGACTGGCCCAGGCATGGGCGGCACACCCTGCCCCGCAAACGCGTCGTACGTAAATAGGATCAATTCTTCCTCATTCGGCCGGATCAACTTCAGGCAATGTCTGCACGGCGCTCTGCCCGCAGCCATTTCACACTGCGCCGGAAAGCCGTACCCGGGCGCCTTCAATGTCTTCCGCACCTGCGCCGCAATCTCCGATGCCATCACCACAATCTTCAATTTGCCCATTGTCCTCACCTCGCTCCGGAAATTTCCATCCAAGGAGGCCACTTTGCCGGATCGCTCGCAACGAATCTATCCGCAATCCGCGCCCAAATTCCTGGGCATCATCTCTTCATCTATGAAACATCGGTGAAATTTCTAGGCTACTTCCCAACTTCTACTGCCACCCTCTGCAGCTCCACCGCCCTTCGGCAACGGCACCACAAATCGCGTGTGTTCGCACTCCGCATCCAAATTCAAATGCCCGCCGTGTGCCTTAACGATTCCTTTCGAAATGCTCAATCCCAGTCCCGTTCCATGTCCAACCTGTTTCGTAGTAAAAAAATGGCTGGCCGACTTTATCCCTGAATTGTTTTGCGATACCCTTGCCGCTGTCCATCGCGGAAATCTCCGGGTCCGTTCCTACGGTTTTCACTTTCACTTCCACCCATTTTTCCGGCCATGGTTCTAGCGCGTTCACGGCGTTGTTCCACAGGTTCAATAGCACCTGCGAAATCTCCGTCGTTCCGGCAATCTATGGGCACCGGGGCCACTCGTAGCTCCACTGAATTCTGTTTCAGCCTTTCCATGCAGAAGGGTAGCGTTTCTTCCAGGATCTCTTGCACTCCCGTTGCCTTCGCTGGATTGCCTCGCGCTTCTCTCGCGAACTTCCTCAGCCCCATCGTTATCTTCGTCGCCTGCCTCGCCATGTTACGGATCTTTTCCAGCGCCGCCAGCACCATCTCCGCGGGAACCGAATCCTTCTCCGCGATGGCGAGTTTTTGCGTTTGTGCCTCAATCAATGCTTTCGCCAGCGTCAGATCCGGGTTTGGCTGCTCCAGCGCCGCGGTTTAACTCTGAATTTGCTCGCAAGCTGAAAAGAATATCAGGCTGTTCCATTCGAATCACTTAGGCCGCAAAAAACCGCCAAAATCGCGGTGATTTCCACATGCTCAAATAAAAATCTACATTTTTCCCGCATTTTTCGGCCAATTGCGCTTGCGTTCTCTTACCGTGTTCGCTATAGTCCCCTCGGCTCAAGTTTCTTCGCCCATTTCCAGGGGTAGACGAAAAAATTTTGCAGCCCGCCCGGTTTTTCCGGGACGGAAAGAAATCTACAGGAGGATAGGCAGAATAGATGGCAGCTAAGCCACTCAGCAAGACCAAGATCGTTTCGCACATCGCCGAAAAGCTCAGCACACCGAAGAAACAGGCGGCACTCTTTTTTGAAGAGTTGCACAAGCTTGCGGTGAAAGAAGCCAAGGGTTCCGCAGGCAAGTTCGTCATTCCAGGAATCGGCCGCATTGTGAAGGCGCACCGCAAGGCGCGCATGGGCCGCAATCCGCAGACTGGCGAAGCCATCAAGATCAAGGCCAAGACCGTAGTTCGTTTGCGGCCGGCCAAGGCTCTGAAAGACGCGATTCTGAAGTAACTTTCGGAATTAGATGCGACTTCCAAAGGGGAGTCGAACAAAAATTCTCTAAAAAAATTGCCTCCGAAGTCTTTAAACTTCGGAGGCTTTTTTTCTACCTTTCAGTTTTAGTTTTAGTTTTAGTTTTTCAGTCTTCTGCTTTCGCCGCGAAAGCAAATGCTAATTTCGTTCGTCCCGCGCCTGACCAGGAGCGAAGCAAGCAACCTCTCTTACAGCGTTTTCACGTAGGCGATGACGTCTTTAATTTGATTGTCGTCAATCACATCTTTGAATGGCGGCATCAGCGAATCGCCGTTTTCGATCCACGCTTTCAAAGTTTCGTCGGTCACTTTGTTGTTGTTTACCGTGAAGGTGCCGCGCTTTCCAATTCCCTTTAGTCCTGGTCCGATTTTTTTCGCGTCACTGGTGTCGTAGTGGCAAGTGGAACATTTTTGCTGAAACACGTCCTTACCGCGCGCGACTGCGGCGGCGTCTTTGCCGGCGGGAGCTTTCTTCGCAGTTTTCGTTTGCGCGAGCGCTGCGCCGGTGATAGCAAGGGTGATTCCGAGGGCGGCGGTTGCGAGCATAGCGCCCGTTCTGGCAAATGTGCGGTTCACGATTTCTCTCCTAAGCTGCTACTGAATCATTTTCCGTGCACTATCCATTCTCTCCATTTGATGCAAGAAATTCCAACTTTTCTTCATATTCCTACATATTGGCGTCAGTTTCGCTCCCCTGGCCCACCTGTACTCCGGCCAGAAAGGACAGTTGTGCTTTGCGTACCTCTGGAACTTTCGTACCGTAGGCAGCATGCGTCCCCAGTGGTAACAATGGCCCATGGACCAGGAGACCCTTACGCACGCGTGGGAAGTGTTGCAAGACGCGTATCAAGCGCAGATGGAAGGCGACTACGATCGCGCCGTCGAGCTCTATCATTCTTCACTGGAGCTGTATCCCACGGCTGAAGCGCATACTTTCCTTGGCTGGACCTACCATTTCCAGGGCAAGCTGGAAGACGCCATTGCGGAATGCCAGCGGGCCATCAAGATCGACCCGGATTTTGGCAATCCTTACAATGACATTGGCGCCTACATGATCGAGCAGGGCAATTTCGATCAGGCGATTCCGTGGCTGCAGCAGGCGATTGATGCCAAGCGTTACGAGCCGCGCCATTTTCCGTACTACAATCTGGGCCGCGCGTACCTGGGAAAAGAAATGTATTCGCAGGCCATGCGCTGCTTCCAGGAAGCAATTGAAATCGAGCCGCGTTATGCGCTGGCCCGGCAGGCGCTCGATTCTCTTCGCCGCATGTTGAATTAGCTAAAGCGACCGGCAATCAGCGACCAGCGACCAGTGACCAGTGACCAGTGATCGGTGAACCGTCCTAACTTTAGTTCTGCAGTCCGCAGCGACTACGTTGCTCACGGCATTGTGTCCTCGCTCGGTTTAAGTTTGCGGTCGTAGATCCAGAGAAGCAGGGCAGTGATCAATCCGATGCTGGTGAAAATGCACCAGGCGAGTTGCGGTTGTTTGGTGACCTCGGCGAAGTGGTGAATGACGCGGCCGCCGAACCAGCCGCCTACCAGCGAACCAATGCCTAACGGCAGAAACGCAAATCCCATGTAGGTACCTTGCTGGTCCGGCGGCGCGAGGCGTGAGATATATTCGTAATAGCGCGGCTGGTGAATAATTTCGCCGATGGCCAAAACGAAAATCGCCAAATAGCAAGTCCACACGCGCGGGTAAACCGCCAACACGACCCAGGCCAGCGAAGTTATCAAGGTTCCCAGAATGATGGCGGTGAATGCAGGGATTTTGCGGGTCAAATGGTTGAGCAGCAGCGTCAGCGCAATCACCGACAGGCCGTCGGTGATCAAAATCATTTCCACGTCGGCATTGGCGTCAATAAAGCCATGTACGTAACCGGGCAGAGTAATGAATTGCTGCCAGAAGACAATCCAGTAGCCGGTAAAAATCAATAGGAAAAGCATGAACCTCGGATTGCCCGCGACCACGGCGAAATTCCGCAAGGTGTTGGCGATGGACTGCGCGGGAGCCGAGGGATCGCGCGCCGGTTCACGAAAGAAAATCAGCACTGCGAAAAACATGAGGAAAACGCTGGCGGCGCAAACCCGAAAAACGGTCTCGACTCCAAAATGCCGGTGAGCCCAGGAAGCGATATATGGACCCGAAGCGCTGCCGATATTCACCATGGTGTAGTAAATGGAGTAGCCGAGCGAGCGCACGTTTTCCTTGGAAGCACGTGCAGTGGTGCCGACCACGCACGGCTTGACCATGGAAATTCCCAGCGCGGGCAGCATCAGCACAAATCCAACGAAGATGATCAGCGGAACCGAGTTGCGCACCGGAGCGAGCCACGGCGCTCCGATGGAGCCGATCAGAAAGTAGGCTGCGGCAAGAATCAGGTAGGCGAGGGAAAGAGCGCGGCGAAAACCGAGGCGGTCAGCGATAGCTCCACCAAAAATCGCCAAGAACCAGACCATACCTCCGAACAGTCCGGTAAGCGTGCCGGTCTGTTGCGTGGAAAAGTTCAGCTTTTCCTGGAGGTACACGGCGAGGGAGGCGAATGCTCCGTAGTAGGAGATGCGCTCAAAGATTTCGCTGATGTTGGCGACCCAGAAGGGTCGCTCAAAGCCGACGCGGACGTCGTGTAGGCGCTGGCTAAAACTCATGAATGCTCCTGGCGCGGGTCATAGAACCTCCGAAAGGGTGCGGCGGGGATAATAACAGAGGAGGGAAGGAGGGTGACGAATTCCAATTTGGCAACGGGACTTACAGGTTTCAGAGTGCAAAACA
>Ga0209488_10004361_pt1 | contig 11082 bp, 8 predicted proteins | sample Rivendell_Oct201_8_FD_188349 | JGI IMG/M metagenome (GOLD analysis project Ga0209488, IMG submission 188349) | Vadose zone soil microbial communities from the Eel River Critical Zone Observatory, Northern California, USA -... | ecosystem: Environmental > Terrestrial > Soil > Vadose zone >... | reverse complement strand
CGACGAGAGGGAAATGGACGTCAAGGGCAGGGATCTTGTATCAGGAATCCCCAAGACGGTGCGCGTGCACTCGTCGGAGATCCGCGATGCGGTTCAGGAGCCCATTCAGCAGATCGTCGACGCCGTACGTCGCGCGCTGGAGATCACCCCACCCGAGCTTGCTGCCGACATCGTGGACCGCGGCATCGTCATGACCGGCGGTGGCGCTCTCATTCGAGGCCTCGATGTCCTGCTGTCCCAGGAAACCGGTTTGCCGATCCACGTCGACGAGGATCCTCTGACCTGTGTGGTGCGGGGTTGTGGCCGAATACTTGATGATGAGGCGAAATACTGGTCCGTCCTAGCGACTTGAGGTAACAGTTGGCCCGCGCCATAAGAAGTAACAGTCGGCTCGACTTAATCGTTCTAACAACCTGCGTTGTGCTGGCGCTCGCGGCCCGTGCTCTTCCGAACACGATGCGCGATCCTATCGCGACGGGGATGCGGCGGACTTTCCTCGCTCCGCTGGTGATGCTGCAGGAACGCGCCGAGCGCGGCCGCCAGTCGCTGCTCATGGCAGACACTCGCCAGGCGGCCATCGACAGCCTCGCGCTCAAAACGATGAATGACAGCTCGCTCGAGGGCGAGAACGACCGGCTGAGGAAGGTCATCGGACTCGGAACCCGGTTACGCTGGGGATTCATTCCCACCGAAGCGCTTCACGGTCGCGGAGTGAGAGACGAAACGACCGTCATCCTGAGTGCAGGCTCTCGAGCCGGAGTCAGTCGACTTAGTCCCGTAATCGCTCCGGAAGGACTCGTAGGGGTCGTCGACCAGGTCGATCCAACGATGAGCCACGCGATGCTGTGGACGCACCCGGATTTCCGGGTCAGCGCAATGTCTCCCGACGGAACTGCATTCGGGATCGCGCAGGCTCATCTCACCGGCTCGGCGACCGGGGGCTATCTGATTGAGCTGCGTGGCGTCCCATTCCGAGCGACTCTCAAACCCGGTGCGGTCATTGTCAGCTCCGGGTGGGGTGGCGTATGGCCGCGCGGCATTCCAATCGGAACTGTTCTGGAAGAGATGAAGACCAGCGAAGGCTGGGCGCGCACTTACCTGTTGCGTCCGGCAGTGAATCCGGCGGACGTCTATTCGGTGATGATCCTCCGCCGCGACAGGCTTGCCAAAGGATTCGACGGCGTATGGCAGAACGTGGCACAGGTCGATCAGGCGACACAGCGCATCCTCGTCTCGGGAGATTCGGCGGCAAAGGCAGCGGCGCTGGCCGAAGCAGCTGCGCGCCGAGCCGTCCTCGACAGCATTGCACGCGCGAATGGCGGCACTCCACTCGGCGTAACGGATAGCGTCAACGCGGTCAAAGCCGCCGCGCCGAAACCGGCTCCTGTTCGAAGACCGACGCCGGTCGACACCGCGGCCGCGCGCGCACGACGCGACTCGACTTCACGCGACACGATCAGGCGCGATTCCGTTCCCCGCCCCCGAACCGACACCATCCCGCATAATCCGGGAGGAGCCCGATGAACGTGGGCGGAGCGATTCGTGCGATAATCAGCTTCCTCATTTTCGTCGTCCTTCACTACACGCTCCGTCCCCTCCTCGGGTGGCGAGCGCCGATGGATTTCCTGATTCTCGCTTTGCTTCTGGCGTCGGTGCGTGTGCGGCCGGCAACTGCCGCAATAATCGGATTCGTCCTCGGCCTGATCTCGGATTCGTTGGCGCCAGACGCGCTTGGCGCCGGCGCCATTGCAATGACCTTCGTCGGGTTCGGCGCCTCGTATCTCAAGGCTGTGTTTTTTGCGGACAACCTCGTGCTCAACGCCTTCTTCTTTTTCCTGGGTAAGTGGGTGTTCGACATCCTTTACTTCATCGGTGAGCAGCGGGTGCATGGCTTCGAGCTGCTGCAGCAGCTTCTGCTCTGGTCGCCGCTGTCAGCGGCCGTCACTGCGGCGGTGGGCGTTCTGTTACTGTTCATCATGAGACCGCTGCTCGAGCCGACTCCCGCATGAGCTTTCATCCGAACGACGTGGCCCGCCGAGCGAGAATGAGCTCGATGGCCCTCTCAATCGGGTTCGTGCTGCTCGTTGGCGCCTTCTTCAAGACGCAGGTCATACAGTACAAGCAGTACGTAATGCAGTCGGAGGAAAACCGGCTGCGGCCTATTCCGCTTCCGGCGCCGCGCGGGATCATATACGACCGGCACGGCGAAGTGATCGCCGAGAATCTCCCGGCGTATTCCGTCTCGATCACGGCGCCCAGCGTCGACAGCTTGCGGAGCGCGCTCGCGCAGCTCGCGCCCACGCTGCAGCTCGGACAAAACGACATCAACAACGCGATTCGCCGCTATCGACGCGCGCCGACGCGACCAACCGTGGTCCTCGCTGATGCGTCAATCGATATCGTCTCGGTCCTCGAGGAGCATCGCCTCGATTTCCCACGGCTGATCATCCAGTCCGTTCCCAAGCGCTACTATCCGGATGGCCCCAGCGTCGCCTCGTTCGTCGGGTACACTGGTGAAATCACCGAGTCGGATCTCAACGATCCGAAGTATGTGAACTACAAGCCCGGGCAGCAGATCGGAAAGGCTGGCCTCGAGAAGCAGTACGAAGCGATTCTGCATGGAAAGGAGGGCGTGCGCTTCGACGAAGTCGACGCGCGTGGACGCCCAGTGCGCGGGGAAGGACCGCGGCCCGATCTGAACCCTGAGGGCGCGCCTCCGCTTTACACGAACATTGATCTCGATCTGCAGAAGTTCATGGTTGGAATCTTCGCCGACTCCCTACAGGGTGGGGCGATCGCGATCGACCCGAATACCGGCGAAGTTCTCGGACTCTATAGCGCGCCGAGCTGGGATCCAAACAAGTTCACGGGCGGAATTCCGGTCGAATACTACAAGCAACTTCTCGATGACAAGCGGCGCCCGCTCGTCAACAAGGCGATTCAGGGAACGTATCCGCCAGGCTCGACCTTCAAGCTGGCAACTTCGATCATCGGCCTCGAGGACGGCGTGGTCGGGATACACGAGCACATGCCGGTGTCGTGCACCGGCGGTTATCAGTTCGGCAATCGCTACTTTCGCTGCTGGGAAAAGAAAGGGCATGGCTCACTGGACCTCGAGGGCGCGATCAAGCACTCGTGCGACGTCTACTTTTATCAGCTTGGCTTGAAGATCGGGCTCGCGAAGTTCATCGCGGGTGGCATAAAGCTCACCATGCGCGACAAGTCGGGCATCGATTTACCCGAGGAAACACAGGCGCGCTGGCCATACGCTATCGATTACTACAACAAGAAGTACGGCGCGCGCGGCTGGAGCAACGCCGAGACGTTGAATCTTGCGATCGGACAAGGGTCGAATTCGCAGACTGTCGTCAACATGGCAAAGTTGTATAGCGCATTCGCCGCAAAGGGCGTCGCGCCGCGCCCGGAGATCGCCCACCTGGTGCCTCAGCGAAAGCAGATATTCACGCTGAACACGCAGCAGGACTCAATAGTTCTCGAAGGTCTGAAAGCGGTGCTCGAGGCGGGTGGAACCGCCGGAGCGTCCGCGATTCAGGGGCTTACGCTGGCTGGCAAGACCGGCACTGCGCAGAACACTGGAGGTGCGGACCATGGCTGGTTCGTCGGCTTCGCTCCGGCCGACAAGCCGAAGATCGTCGTGGCGGTTCTGCTCGAATTCGGATTACACGGTTCACGCGCGGCGCACATCGCATCAGCGATCATCGGCCATTACCTAAAGGTCGGACCGATAAAAGCGACGATGGACGAGGGCTGATGAGCCGCCCGATCGTCTCCGATTTCCGTCTGCTCGCGGCGGCCGGTCTCCTTTCGCTGTTCGGCGTCGCGATGGTTTATTCCGCGGGCCAGACGGATACGCCCACCGCGGTCGCGACAGTTTACAAGTCGCAGATACTGTGGCTCCTGATCGGCTTGGGATTCGCTTACGCCGTCGGACACTCGTCCGTGCGTTTCATCGAATGGATGACGACCCCCTTGTATCTGTTATCGATCGTTTTGCTCGGACTGACTCTCGTGATTGGCAAGGGAGCCGGCACTGCCGCGAGCACGAAGAGCTGGCTCGCGATCGGAAGTCACCGCATTGGGCAACCTTCGGAGATCGCCAAGGTCACCGTCGTTCTGATGTTGGCGAAGGTGCTCGCCAACCAGCGCGAGACGCCGAGGTCGCTCCTCGATCTCTGGAAGCCCGCGATCGTCGTTGGTATCCCCTGGTTGATCATCATGCTTCAGCCGGATCTCGGGACCGGCATCGTGTTCATCGGGATCTTCTTCGCGATGCTGTTCTGGGCGGGCGTGGCGTGGCCCCTTCTCATATTGATTGCCAGTCCCGCAATCAGCCTCATTCTCTCATTCAGCGTGGGGCTGTGGGGCGCGTGGTTTTTCATTCTGCTCGCGCTCGTGCTCTGGTACCGGCCCTATCTGATCGAGGGCATCGTGCTGATGGTGCTGAATGTCGCGACCGGCGTCATCGCGCCGATGATGTGGGAGAAGCTCGCGCCGTATCAGCAGAATCGATTGAAGGTTTTCATCGACCCTTCAGCCGATCCTCGCGCGTCGGGATATCACGTCATCCAGTCGAAGGTGGCGATAGGGTCCGGCGGATTTTTCGGTAAGGGGTTCACGCTCGGAACCCAGAAGCGTTTGGCATTTCTGCCCGAGCAGCACACTGATTTTATTTTCTCGGTTGTCGGAGAGGAGCTTGGCTTTCTCGGCGTGACGATCGCCTTGGCGCTTTTCCTCTGGCTGTTCCTCCGTATCACGCAGATCGCCGAGCGCGCGAACGATTCCTACAGCAGCCTGGTTGCGTTCGGGTTGATGTCCAGCTGGTTCGTTCACGTTCTGGTGAATGTGGGGATGACGCTCAACTTGATGCCCATAACCGGCATCCCGCTTCCGTTCTTTAGTTACGGGGGATCGTTCATGCTCGCGAGCTGGCTAGCCGTCGGCATCCTGATGCGCATCTCGGGCGAGGGTCGCGGCAGCGCACTTTCCCTGCGCCGCTAGTTCCGCTCCGCGCTTGTCGGGCGTCCGGCATCGTGGTGCGCGCTTTCTTCTGAGTGCATCGCGCGGGGTCGGCGAGGAGTATCCTCTTCGGGAGCTCTCGCCTGCTGCTTCGCCGCTACGCGGCTCGCTGCACCGCGCCGCCTTGCAGCGGCGCTGGCTCCGGCCGCTCCCTCAGAGGACATCCCTCGCCTCCCTGGGCGAGACTCACACCGCACGCGCACCTTCATGCCGTTCGCCGGTGCGCGACGGCGCGAGCCGCGCCGTTGGGGGGTGAGCTTTGCGAGCCCTCGGCCATCGCACGCATCACGCTGCGCGGTGCGTTTGCGCGGGCAATCCGAGCTTCGCTCGGCGCGCTACCGCGCGTTGGAGCAAGAGCGCGATTTTGCCACGCGTCCCCATCGCAATCAGGAGTCTCGATGGGAAGGAGGGCGAGGATGTCCTCTGAGGGAGCGGCCGCAGCCAGTGCGGCCGCAAGGCCGCACGGTGACGCGAGCCGATAGGCGAAGCGGCAGGCGAGAGCTCCCGAAGAGGACATCCTCGACCGACTGACCGGGACGAATCTCAGTGACTGCGGACACTGCCAGCGCACGGAAGGACGCGGTTCTCGGTCAAACGAGGCGTCCGCGCCCGAGCGAGGCCATCGGCTAAAACCCTGCAAACTCAGCCGCGCCCGCGTAAATTCAGTGTATGGCTTGGTTCCGCAAAGAGAAGAAGCCCCGACTGCCGCGGCACGAAAAACACGAGATTCCGCCGGACGCATGGGAGAAGTGTGACCAGTGTGGCCACACCGATCTTCGCGAGAAGTTCGTGCGCAACCTCAACGTCTGCCCGAACTGCGGCTTCCACCGGCGCATTCGCGCGAGCGAGTACGCAGCGATCCTGCTCGATGAAGGGACAGCGGAGGAGACCGAGCTCGACATCCGGTCGACGGATCCGCTCGGCTTCCCCGATTATCCGGCACGCCTAAAGAAAGCGACCGGCGCCGCTGGTGACGGCGACGCCATTCTTACCTTCACCGGTCAGCTCGGCGGAATGCCGGTGTGCCTCGCCGTCATGGATTTCGCGTTCATGGGCGGCTCGATGGGATCGGTCGTGGGCGAGAAAATCGCGCGGCTCGGGCAGCTCGCGATCGAACGCAAATACCCGCTCATCATCATCTCCGCCTCCGGGGGCGCCCGCATGCAGGAGGGAGTGCTTTCTCTCATGCAGATGGCGAAGGCCGCGGCAATTCTGTCGCAGCTCTCGGAGCGGCGCATTCCCTATGTCTCTATCCTCACGAATCCGACCACCGGCGGAGTGAGCGCCAGCTTCTCGATGCTCGGCGATGCAATTCTCGCCGAGCCGGGAGCAGTGATCGGATTTGCCGGGCCGCGCGTAATCAAGCAGACGATCGGACAGGAATTGCCCGAGGGATTCCAGACCGCGGAGTTTCTGCTCGAGCATGGAATCGTCGATTCGGTGGTCTCTCGATCCGAGCTCAAACGAACCGTTGGTCAGCTGCTTCGTCACATGAGCGGCAAGCCGGCGTCGGCAGGGTGGACGACCTCCTGACGCCTTACAGCGAAGCGATAAAGGCTCTCTTCGCACGCACCACAAGCAGCATCAAACCTGGTCTCGAGCGCACTCAAGCGCTCCTGGCCGAACTCGGTTCCCCGCACGAAGAGCTCGCCGCCATTCACGTTGCTGGTACGAACGGCAAGGGAAGCGTCGTTGCTACCAGCGAAGCACTCCTGCGCGCCAAGGGGTTCAAAGTCGGGAAATACACCTCACCCCACCTCGTCGATTTCCGGGAGCGCATAACGGTGAATGGACGTCCGATCTCCGAAGCGGAAGTGCTCGAGTTTCTCGAGCGCTGGATTCCGACCGCCGAGAGAATGGGAGCGACGTTTTTCGAGATCACCACCGCGCTTGCGTTCGACTGGCTGGCAAGGCAGGAGGTTGACTTCGCGGTTATCGAGACGGGTTTGGGCGGACGACTGGACTCGACGAACGTTCTCATGCCGCGCGTCGCCGCGGTCACGTCGATCGGACTCGACCACACGGACCTGCTCGGCGACACTCTCGAAGCGATTGCGGGAGAAAAGGCGGGAATCTTCAAGCGAGGGGTGCCCGCGGTAGTCGGAGAGCCGGGGGCCGCGATACGCGAGCTCCTGGTCGCGCACGCGAAAGCGCACGGCGCGGAACCGGTGATCGTTTTAGGCGACGCGTTCGGCGTGACGGACATCAGAGTCTCGGCGGCCAAAACATCGTTTACGCTGAGGCGCGGGCGGGAGGAGCGCCGCGTCGAAACCCCGCTCCTTGGAGAGCATCAGGCGCGGAATGCAGCGATTGCAATCGAGGCCGTGGCCTCGTTGGGAGAAGACTACTTGCCAGCGTGGAGCGAGATATCGAAGGCGCTCGCGGGCGTTTTTCTTCCGGGTCGTTTTCAGCGGCATGGCAAGTTCATCTTTGACGTTGCCCACAATCCCGATGGCGCCCGAACGATCGCCGAGACGATCCGCAGCGCAAAACCGCCGCGACCGCTGGCTGCGATGGTTGCTGTTCTTGCCGACAAGGATTGGCGGGGCATCGTTCGCGAGCTCGGATCGGTGGTAGATCGTTTTCTCTTTACCAACGCTCCGTCTGCTCCGGCGGAGCGCAGTTGGGATCCAGCCGAAGCGTTCTCGTTCGCCCTCGACGAGGGTTTGGTGGGGGAGCTCGAGCCTGACATGGATGCGGCGATTCTGCGCGGGCTCAAGGACTCCGGAACGCTCCTCATCACCGGCTCATTTCACACTGTGGGCGACGCGATGTCGCGCTTGCAGGTGTCTCCGTTCGCCGCGTAGCTTTCCTCTATGTCACAGGGAGCTTTACCAGGATTTCGAGACTTCTACCCCGAGCAACTGGCCACCCGCAATTACCTCATGTCGGTCTGGCGTGATGTTGCGCGAAGATATGGATTCGTGGAATACGATGGTCCACCCCTGGAGCCCCTCGAGCTGTACACCAAAAAGAGCGGTGAAGAGATCGTCGGCCAGCTCTATAACTTCACCGACAAGGGCGACCGACAGATCGCGCTCCGCCCCGAGATGACGCCGACGCTGGCTCGGATGGTTGCCGCGAAAGCCAACGCTATGCGGAAGCCGATTCGCTGGTTCTCCGTACCCCAATTGTTCCGTTATGAGCGGCAGCAGAAGGGAAGATTGCGCGAGCACTTCCAGCTCAACGTCGACATTATTGGCGAAGCCTCAGTAGCCGCAGACGCGGAGCTCCTCGCCGTTGCCATCGACGTTATGCGCGCCGTTGGCCTCGGCCCGAACGATGTTCGCGCCAGGGTATCGGATCGCCGGCTGCTAACCGCTGTACTCTCGGAGGTCGGCGTCACCAAGGCGGAACTGCCGGCTGTCTTCGCGGCCATCGACAAAACCGGACGCGAGCCACGCGACGTTACCCTCGGCAAAGTCGAGAAAGCCGTAGCAAGTGAGCCAGCACGCGAGGGCGTCGCGCGCATTCTGGACAAGGCGGCGGATCTCAATGCGTTGGCAGGCGAGTTCCGGCACTCGCCCCGTGTGATGGAAGAAATCACGCACATGCGCGAATACACGAACTTTCTCGATTCCCTCGGCGTCGGCGACTGGATCGACTTCGATCTCTCCATAGTGCGCGGGCTCGCTTACTATACAGGCAAGGTGTTCGAGCTGTTCGATGCGAAAGGAGAGTTTCGCGCCATCTGCGGAGGCGGTCGCTACGATGATCTGCTTTCGACAATTGGCGGAGTTGACCTTCCGGCTCTCGGCTTCGGCATGGGCGACGTTGTCCTCACCGAGCTGCTTCGATCCCGCGATCTGCTGCCAACACCAGAGCTGGGGACAGAGTACTGGGTAGCAGCCGACGACGAGTCGATGTTACCCGATGTGATGACGGTGGCCGGGCGCCTGCGTGCCAAATCGCGGAGCGTCGAGTACGCGCTCAAGGCGCAGACGTTGGCTCGCCAGCTGAAAACCGCGTCGAGCGCTGGCGTGAAAAACGTGGTGCTTCTTCGCCGTGATGATTATGCAAATGGAAACGTGACCGTGAAGACGCTGTCCGATGGTTCCGAGCGGAGCGTGCAGCTCGAAGCATTCCTGAACTCTTTGTAAGAACACAAATGGCTGACGATAAAAAGCTGACGACGCGCTCCGACGATTTCAGCGCATGGTACAACGAAGTCGTGCTCAAGGCCGAGCTCGCGGATTACTCGCCGGTGCGCGGCTGCATGGTCATCAGGCCGCGCGGCTACGGAATCTGGGAGCGGATGCAGCAGCAGCTCGACCAGATGTTCAAGGACACCGGGCACGAGAACGCATACTTCCCGCTCTTCATTCCAGAGAGCTTCATGAAGAAGGAGGCGGAGCACGTCGAGGGCTTCGCGCCGGAAACGGCGGTCGTCACTCACGGAGGAGGGAAGAAGCTCGAAGAACCGCTGATCGTCCGCCCGACATCGGAGACGATCATCTACGCGATGTACGCCAAGTGGGTCCAGAGCTATCGCGATCTCCCAATCCTGATCAATCAATGGGCGAATGTGGTGCGCTGGGAGATGCGCACCCGTCTCTTTCTGCGCACGCTCGAGTTCCTCTGGCAGGAGGGGCACACCGCGCACGCCACTCACGCGGAGGCCGAAGAGGAAGCGCGGAGGATGCTAGGCGTCTACCGCGACTTCATGGAAGGTTACATGGCGATGCCGGTAGTGACCGGGGTGAAGACGGATGCGGAGAGGTTCGCCGGGGCACTGAAGACGTACTCGTGCGAGGCGATGATGCAGGACAACAAGGCGCTTCAGTCCGGCACATCGCACGACCTCGGACAGAACTTCGCCAAGGCATTCGATCTCAAGTTCCAGAGCGAGGCGGGCGAAATCGAATACGCCTGGAACACGAGTTGGGGCGTTTCCACCCGCATGATCGGCGGGCTTGTGATGACGCATGGAGATGACAAAGGACTTCGCGTTCCACCGCTGCTCGCGCCGATCGAGATCGTGATCGTTCCGATATGGCGCTCGGAAGAGGACAAGGGCCGGGTGAAAGCCGCGGCGCATCTTGTCAAGGAGAGCCTCCTCGGCTGGGAACGCCGTGTGCCGGGGCGCTTGCGCGTGCACGTCGATGATCGCGACGGAATCAAGCCGGGCGCCAAATACTACGAGTGGGAGCTGCGCGGAATTCCTCTGCGCGTGGAGCTCGGGCCACGCGATCTCGATCAGAACCAGGCAATCATGGTCCGACGCGACACCGGCGAGAAACGCGCAGTGACGCTCGCATCGATTGGCGAGGACGCGGCAGATCTGCTGCATCTCATCCAGGAAACGATGCTGATCGACGCGCGTGAGCGGCGCGAGCAGAACAGTATTCGTGGCGGCATCACCTACGATCGATTCCGCGAGGTGATGGCGGGCGACGGCGCGTTCGTGTACGCAGGGTGGTGCGGCGATGCAAAGTGCGAGGCGGCAATCAAGGAGGAGACCAAAGCAACGATTCGCGTTCTGCCTGACGAAGAGTTCAGATCAGCCGAGCCGCCTAAGACGTGCCTGAAATGCGGACAGCCGTCGACCGTCGAGGCGCTGTGGGCGAAGGCCTACTGACCCCGCGGGAATCGTCGGCGGCTAGAGTCATGGAGGCGACCGCGCACGAGGATGCGTTCCCACGCGACGCGTCGGGACTGCGGTGCGAGAAGGTGTCGCTCGATGTCATCGCGAGCGCGGTCGGAACTCCATGCTACGTTTACAGCGCAAGCGCCATCCGCGAACAGTATCGGCAGCTTCGCGACGCGATGGGAAATCTCGATGCGCGACTGCACTACAGCGTGAAGGCCAACTCGAGCATCGCGATTCTCGCGCTCCTTCGCGAGCTGGGCGCGGGCCTGGATATCGTGTCCGGCGGTGAGCTGTATCGCGCGTTGAAGGCGGGCTACTCGGGACGCGATATCGTTTTCAGCGGTGTTGGAAAGACGCGCCGTGAGATGGAGGAGGCCCTCAAGGCTGAGGTGCTTCTCTTCAACGTCGAGTCAGAACAGGAGCTGAACGTTCTCGACTCAGTTGCGAGCCGGCTC
>Ga0209488_10004360_pt1 | contig 11083 bp, 6 predicted proteins | sample Rivendell_Oct201_8_FD_188349 | JGI IMG/M metagenome (GOLD analysis project Ga0209488, IMG submission 188349) | Vadose zone soil microbial communities from the Eel River Critical Zone Observatory, Northern California, USA -... | ecosystem: Environmental > Terrestrial > Soil > Vadose zone >... | reverse complement strand
CTCAGGAGCGAGCGGTCGTAGGTGCATTCCTCCACCACGACGTTATGGAACGCGTACGAATAGGCGTCGACCGTGCTCGCCCGCACGCAGCCCGAGGTGCTTTCGCCGCAGATGATCAGGCTCTCGGCGCCGAGCTTGCGCAGATGCGCCACCAAGGGCGTGCCGAAGAAGCCGGAGGCGCGCTCCTTGTAGATCACGAGGTCGCCCGGCATCGGCGCGAGCTCTTCCTTGATGTGATAGAGCTCCTCCGGCTCGCGGCCCATCCGGCGGTGGGTCGAACGCACGCCGTCGGTGTCGGCGTGACGTGTCGTGTAGATCACCGGAATGCCGGCCTTGCGGGCGGCGGCGAATAATTGCCGCGTCGGCTCCAGTGCGTTCCAGGCATGCTCGCCGCAGGCGCCCGGAAAGCGCCGGTTGACCTCGCGCACCGGCCCCGGGCCGCCCTGGTAGGCCTTGTTGTAGAGGTCGATCGCCAGCACCGCCGGATTGCGCCCGACCCGGACCTCGCGGCGATAGGGCTCGTAGATCTCGAGAACGTCTTCGCCGACGATGTCCTTCCAGCAGTGGTCCTCGAAATCGCGCGCCATGCCCGCCTCCTGTCTCTTGCTTCGCGTCATTCGTACCGCACGTTGCGGCCGAAATCGTAATCGGCCGCGATATCGGCGGTGAATCGCTGCCTGCGGCGCGGCCGCCCGTCAGGCGGCGCGAACACCTCGCGCAGGAATGCGCGCTGGTCGGCCCAGGCGGCCTCCGCCTGGGCGCGCCGATAGCGCCCCGGCATGGTGTCGTTGAGCCAGCCATGGGGCGAGTCGGGATAGACGTGAATGTCGTAGGCCTTGCGATGACGTTCCAGGCAATCGCGCAGCCGCCGTATGTCGTCGAGCGAGATGAGGTGATCGGTCTCGCCGAACATGCCGAGCACCGGACAATCGATCGCCGCGATGATCTCGTCGAGCGCACGGGGATATTTGGTATTCGTTTCCCACTCGCGCGGCTGCGCCGCGCCGTACCAGACCAGGGCGGCGCCGATCGGGCGTGACGCCGCGAGCACCAGCGGAAGGCGCGCGGTCTGGCAGACGCCCATGACGGCGATGCGCGATATGTCGGCTTGCGGCAGCGTCGCCAGCGCATCGATCGCGGACGCCAGCGCCACGACCGCCTCGGGGTCGCTCACGTCGCAGCCGGCGTCGCCGCGATGGAGCGCCTCCTGGTCCGGATGCTCGAAATAGAGGTCCGGCGCGATGGCGACGAATCCATCGCGCGCGAAGCGCTCGGCGAGGTCGCGCGTGTGACGCACGAAGCCGTAGCGCTCGTGAATCACGACGACGGCAGGCACCGGCGCGGCGACGTCGGGCACCGCCACGAAGGCCGGCATCCCGCCGCAACTGGTTGTCCAAGCGCGAATGCGGACGTCCGCCATCGCGTCGCTCATGGGCGTGCCGCCTCGCCGAGGAAGCTCGCATCGATGAAGCCTGCCAGCGGCGGCGGCTCGGTGAGCTCGCCCATCGCCACGAAGGCGTCGAGATTGGCCTTCAGCCCCTCCGGAAACAGCGCGCCGTCCGGCGCGATCACCCGCAGGCGAACATAGAGGTCATAGGTCGACGCTGCGATCTCCGGCGTGGTCTTGGTATATTTCGCCAGGATGGCGATGACCTCGTCGCGATTGGCCGGGTCGTAGAAATATCTCGTGGCGCGCGCGTGGACGCGCAGGAAAGCCAGGATCTCGGCGCGGTGCCGCGGCGCCCAGCGGGTATCGATCAGGATGTTGTTCTGCGCCCAGTTCGGCAGATATTGCGGGACGCTGCCGAGATCGACGAAGCCCTGATCGAGCGCCGCGAAGTCGTGCGGATTGGTCAGGATGGCCGCCGCCACCGCGCCCGACACGAGCTGCGCGAAGCGATTGGGCGTGCCGCCCCCGTAGAGGAGATCATAATCCTGGTCGGCGAGGCCGTTGCGCCGCGCCATCACGCGCAGGAAATAGAGCGTCACGTCGGTCAAGCCGCCGACGCTCAGGCTCTTGCCCTTGAGCTCGCCCCAGTGTTTCGTGCCCTTGGCGGCCACCATGCGGAAGGGCGCGTTCGAGGCGGCGCCCGCGACGATGCGGATGGGCGCGCCGCGCATGATCGCGCGCAGCGTCTGATCGGTTGCCGCCTGCGCGATGTTGAGCGAGCCGGCCGCCAATTGCTGCAACACGCTCGCAGCCGAGCCCGCCACGATCGTGTCGACGCTGAGACCCTCGGCCTCATAGTATTTTTTTTCGTTCGCGATGTAGTGCGGGATGCTGAAGGCCGTCGCGCTGGTGATCCCGAAGGTGATCGCGCTCGCGGCCTGCGCCCCCGCACCGAGGGCTTGGGTCGTGGCGGCGATGGCGGCGATCAGGAAGAAATGTCGCGGAAGAATTCTGGCGTCCATCGCGCCATGATCGCCGGATATCGCGGGCCCGACAAGGCGGCGCCCCGATGGCGATTCGCGCCTCGCCGGCCACGCGCGGCGCCATGGATCCACGCCGTCGAGCGGGATTGAGGGGCGTCGGCGGGGGCGGAACACGCGGCCCCTGGCCGTGCGTCACCACACGGCGCACCGAGGGCACGGGAGCGGCCCCGCCGCCCCGCCCCCGGATCCCGGAGGCACCATGTAACTATCTGATAAATAAAGATTAAAACAGACTGATGCCGACTCGACACACGCGGATTTTTCCTCGCGCCCAGGGGGCCCATGTGTGGATACTTCGATTGCCGCACCGGAACCCGAATGGTATTGATATCCTGGGTGGAATACCGCGCCACCTCAGGGCGCGGCGGGGCAGGGAATATGCGTTTCCGATCATTGCTGACCAAAGTGCTGCCGGCCGTGGCCTTGTGTTGCGGCGGTATCGGGGCCGTGATGGCGAGCGAGGCCTTTACGATCATCGATGCGATCAACCAGGCCGTTCAGACCAACCCAGGCGTGGGCGAGAGCGCGGCGAACCGCCGCGCGACCGAGGCCGGGTTGCGCCAAAGCCAGGGCGTCTTGCTGCCGCAGGTCCGGCTGAATGCCAGCGCCGGTATCGAGCGCTTCAACCAGCAGGACGTCATTCCGCCCCCGCAGGGCAACAAGACCTGGATGAACGCGCGCACCGGCTCGATCGTCGTTCGGCAGATTCTGTTCGACGGATTCTCCTCGCTCAACGAAATCTGGCGCCAGGCCGCGCGGGTCGACGCAGCCGCCTACCGGGTGCATGAGCAGACCGAGCTCATCGCGCTGGACGCCGCCGAGGCCTATATCGACATCATTCGTTTTACCCGGCTGATCGTCGTCGCCCAGGACAATCTGACCGCGCATCGGCGTCTCCTCGCGAATGTCGAAGCCCGCTTCAGAGGCGGACGGTCGGGCGAGGGCGATCTCGAACAGACGCGCGAGCGCGTCGCCGCGGCGGAAGCCGCGCTGGCGGATTTTCGAACCAGCCTGGATCAGGCGCGCGGGACCTATCGCCGGGTGGTCGGGCTCGAGCCCTTCAACCTTCGCCCGCCGGGACGCCTGGGCGGTCTGCCGGCCACCAAGGATGACGCGCTGGCGACCGCGCTCCGCTTCAATCCGACGATCCGCGCCGCACAAGAGGATACCAACGCCGCCAAATACGCCTTCCATGGGACGACGGGCAGCTTCCTTCCCAATGTCGCCTTCGAAGGCAGCGCGTTGCGGGGCGAGAACTCCGATACGATCTTCGGCCGGCGTTCGGACGAGAGCGCGAAAGTCGTGCTGAGCTGGGATATTTTCCGCGGCGGCCAGGACAGCTGGAAGCGCGCCGAGATGGCGGAGCGCTACACCGAAGCCACCATGGCGCATGCGCGATTGCAGCGCGGCGCTTTCGAATCCCTCGACAAGGCCTGGGCGGCGCGCACCCTCACGTCGGACCGCATCGCGGCGCTGCTCCGCCAGGTGGCCGCCGACCGCCTGGCGATCAACGCCTACACCAAGGAATACGAGCTCGGACAGCGCTCGCTGATCGATCTGCTCAATGCCGAAAATCAGCTCTTTGGCGCGCTGATCTCGCTCGAATCCACGCGCGCCGTCGCGGTTCTTGCCGACTATCAGCTGCTGGCCGCGATGGGACAGCTGCTGGCCTATCTGAAGGCGCCCGCCCCCGTCGACGCCGCCCCGCTCGATACGGTGCCGGTGGGCATTTTCCCGGTCAAGCTTCCGCCCTTGCTGATCAACCTGCCGAAATCGGGCTCCGAGCCGCTCAATGTCGCGGTGCCTTCGCCCTATGTGTCCCGGCCCCTGCAATACGCCGCGGAGTCCGCGGCCGACGTCATCAACCGGCGCTGGGACGGCTGGGCGTCGTCGCCCCCGCCCGGACAGTGGTCCGGGCAGTCGGAAGCCGCGCAGGCGAACGGGTCGATCGGACTGGACTGGCCGTCCAGGATGCTGGCCGCTCCGCTGCCGTCGCGCGCCGCCAATTAAGGTTTAACGCGCGCGCGCCCGGGCGTCGCCGCGGTTTCGTCGATTTTGCAGTGCAAGTCATTGGGTCGGCGGGATAATCCCGGCATGCGGGGCGTTTACGCTTTTCCGAGTTCGCGCGAGATTCCGGCGTCGATTTCGGGTATTCCCACGTGATCCCGCTTTCGCCTGACGCCGTGAAAGGACGACCGCCTTGTCCGTACAACCGCTGGCGCACCCGGTTCCACCCGAGGAGACGCGCGAGTCCCCACGACCGGCGGGCGACCCGCTCTCGGATGCCTTGATCTATCTGGCGGCCCATCATGGCCGCGCGCTCAGCCGCGACGCGCTGATCGGCGGTCTCCCGATCCTGGACGACCGCCTGAGCGTCGCTTTGTTCGATCGCGCGGCCCGGCGCGCCGGGCTCGAGGTCGAGGCGGTGCGGCGCGCGCTGGGCGATATTCCGGCGCTGGTGCTGCCGGCCGTGCTGGTCTTGCGCGACGGCAGCACGCGCATCCTGGTCGAGCAGGCGGCGGATCCCCGCAAGGCGAAAGTCGTCGATCCGTCGGCCGGCCCGCAGGCGGCGCCCCGGATGCTGGGCGCGGACGCCGCCGATTATCTCGGATACGCCTTCCTGGTCCGGCCGCTGCCGTCCACCGATGCGCGCGCGGTCGCGGCCGGCGATCTGCCGCGCGACCATTGGTTCTGGAGCGTGGTCGGCCGCTTCTGGTCGAACTACAGCCACGTCGCGCTGGCGGCATTCATCATCAACATGCTGGCGCTCGCCTCGCCGCTGTTCATCATGAACGTGTATGACCGCGTCGTCCCCAACAGCGCCATCTCGTCGCTGGTCGCGCTGTCGATCGGCCTCACCATCGCGATCGTCTTCGATTTCGTGTTGCGCACCGTGCGCAGCCGCATCATCGACGTGACCGGCAAGAAGATCGACGTGGTGCTGGCGGCCAATATCTTCGAGCATGTGCAGGCCGTGAAGATGGCGCAACGGCCGAGCTCCGTCGGCATCCTCGCCAATCAGCTGCGCGATTTCGATTCGGTGCGGGAATTCTTCACCTCCGGCACCGTGGTGTCGGCGACCGATCTCCTGTTCGCGCTCCTGTTCGTCGCCGTGCTGTTCATGATCGCCGGCCCGCTCGCCTGGATCCCGATCGTGATGCTGCCGGTGATGATCGGGATCGGCCTGCTGATGCAACGGCCGCTCGACCGCGCCATGCGCCGATTGCAGGCCGAATCGGCGGCCCGCCACGGCGTCCTGGTCGAAGCGCTCGTCGGCATGGAGACCATCCGTGCGATCGGGGCCGAGCCGCGGATGCAGACCGCCTGGGAGCGCTCGATCGCCGCGACGGCGCGCTCGAGCGAGGACGTGCATTTCTGGGCCTCGATGGCGCTCACCGCGTCCGGCACCGCGCAGCAGATCACCAGCCTGCTGATGGTCGTGGTCGGCGTTTTCCTGATCATCGACGGCAGCATCACGGTCGGCGCGCTCGTCGCCTCGACCATGCTGGCGGGACGCGTGCTGGCGCCGATCTCCGGCATCGCCACCGTGATCACGCGCGCCACCCAGACGCTGATCGCCCTCAAGGCGATCGACCGCGTCATGGGGCTGGAGCGCGAGCGGCCCGCCGACCGCAACTACGTGTCGCGCCGGATCGGCCATGGCGCCATCGCGTTCGAGGGCGTCACCTTCCGCTATCCGAAAGGCGCCGAAAACGCGCTCGAGAAGGTCTCCTTCAAGATCGCCGGCGGCGAGCGGGTCGGCATCATCGGCCGGGTCGGATCGGGCAAGACCACCGTCGGCCGCCTGATGGTCGGCTTCTACGAGCCCGACGAGGGACGCATCCTGGTCGACGGCATCGATCTGCGCCAATACGATCCGGCCGACCTGCGCGCCGGCATCGGCTTCGTGCTTCAGGACACCGATCTGTTCTACGGCAAGCTGCGCGACAACATCACCTTCGGCAAGCCGGCGGCGACCGACGAGGAAGTGCTGTCGGCCGCCCGGCTGTCCGGCGTGGAATCCTTCATCGCGGGCCATCCGCTCGGCTACGACATGCCGATCGCGGAAGGCGGCTCCAGCCTCTCGGGCGGCCAGAAGCAGGCGATCGGGCTCGCCCGTGTGTTGATACGCAAGCCCGGCGTGGTGTTCCTCGACGAGCCGACCGCGCATTTCGACGTGCGCAGCGAGGCGGAGTTTCTCGAGCGCCTGAAGGTGCTGGCCCAGGAGAAGCTCACGGTCATCATCTCGACCCACCGCCTGTCGCTGCTGTCCTTCGTCGACCGCCTGCTGCTGTTCGAGCGCGGCCGGCTGATCGCCGACGGTCCGCGCGACAAGGTCATCGCCATGCTGCAGGGCGGCCCGCGCACCGCGCCGGCGCCCGGTCAGGAATAACGATGCAACAGACCGATTTTGCCTTCGCCAACGACGTCCGCGCCGCGGTCGATCTGCGCACGCCGCGCACCTCGCGCATGCTGCTGGCGTCGAGCCTCGCGCTGCTGGTGAGCGCGCTGGTCTGGGCGCATTTCGCCGTGCTCGACGAGGTCAAGCGCGGCGCCGGGCGCGTGGTCCCGTCGCGCCAGATGCAGGTCGTGCAGTCGCTCGAAGGCGGCATCGTGAGCGCCCTCGAGGTTCGCGACGGCGACATCGTGCGGCAGGATCAGGTTCTGGTCCGCATCGCCGACACCAAATTCGCCTCCGAGCTCGGCGAGGTGACGGAACGGCGCGGCGCCATGACGGCGCGCGTCACCCGGCTGGAGGCCGAGCTCAAGGGCCTCGTGGCGCCGGATTTCTCCGACGACCTGCGGCGGACCGCGCCCGGCGCCGTGCAGGCGGAAACCAGCGTGTTCGAGACGCGGGCGCGCAAGCTCGCCGACGACACCGACGTGCTGACCCAGCAGGAAACCCGGCTGAGCCAGACATTGACGCTGCTCAACCGCGAGGTCGAGCTCACGCGCCGGCTCTACGAGCAGAAGGTGGTGCCCGAGATCGAGTGGCTGCGGCTCACCCGCCAGGCGACCGAGATGCGGGGCCAGCTCGCCGAGACCCAGGCCCGCAAGGTCAACGTCAAGACCGCCTTCCGTTCCCAGGCCGACGAGGATCTGGCGAAGTCGCGCGGCGACCTCGCGGTGCTCGAGGAGAACATCAAGTCGGCGCAGGACCGCGTCCGGCGCGCCGACCTCAAGTCGCCGGTCTACGGCATCGTCAACAAGATCAACGTCACCACGATCGGCGCCGTCGTGCAGCCGGGGGCGAGCCTGATGGAGATCGTGCCGCTCGAGGACACGCTGCTGGTCGAAGGCCGCATCCGCCCGCAGGACATCGCCTTCATTCGCCCGAAGCAGGACGCCGTGGTGAAAATCTCCGCCTATGATTCCAATGTCTACGGCTCGCTCAAGGGCAAGGTCGAGCGGATCAGCGCCGACACCATCGCGGAGGACAAGGGCCCCAAGGAGGAAAAGGAGACCTTCTATCGCGTCACCGTGAGGACGGAGACCAACCATCTCGGAACCGCGGAAAATCCGCTTCCGATCATCCCCGGCATGATCGCGACCGTCGAGGTCCTGACCGGCCAGAAGACCGTGCTCGATTATCTGATCAAGCCGGCCCGCATGCTGCGCGACGAAGCGCTGCGGGAGAGATAGGCGCGTCCCGGCGCCGATTCCCACTATTTCGGGCCTTTCAGAGTCTTATTGTTTCAGGTTGAACCACGGGTTCCATCATGGCCGGGCTTGTCCCGGCCATCCACGTCTTTGTCATGCTCATTCAATAAGACGTGGATGCCCGCGACGAGCGCGGGCATGACGGGTTCCGGATTCCACCGCTGTTTTCGGGTGAAATGCATTTGATTCAAATTTGAATGAAATGCTTGCGTAGCATTTGAATGAAATCCTGATCGCAATTGATTGAAATGCGCGCCGTTGCGGCAGCGCCTGACTCACCCTGCCCGCACTATCCGGCCTCTGCGGGCCGCCCGTTTAACCGGGTGGCAGCAGCGCCGGCCGTATCCCTCGTCCCGAACACAGATCCGGGACGAGGATCGGCATCGCCAAATGCCGGCCGACGTCCCGGACACCAGGGACGTCAGACATGTCGGCGATCAAGCGGCGCGCCGCGCCGCGTCTCGTTACGAGCGTGCTCGCGATCGCGGCGCTTGCGGTGGCATGCGGCGGCGCGAGCGCCAGCGGCAGGAAGCCGCGCGCGGCCGATCAGACGACCGGCTTCGGCGAGCTGATGCGGATCTCGCCTCTGCCGCTGTCGGACGCGGCCGCGCCGCCCGCGGCCGCGCCGGCGCTCTTCTTCACCATCAACAAGGTCCTCGCCAAGCTCGACGGCCAGCGCGATGGATTGCCCTCCGACCAGGTGCGCCTGGCGGCGCGGGACGACACCGCGACCGACGCCCCGGGCGCCCTCCCCCGCAGGTCGGGCGCCGAGCCGTTCGGGATGTTCGCGTTCCGCGCGCCCGAGGGGGTGCTGTGGACCAAGTGGCGCGGCGTCGCGGCGGACATCGCGAAGGACGTCGAGGCGATGGCCCGGTGCCGCGCATCGGCCGCGCAATGCTCGCCGGCCGCCACGCGATTCATCGCCGTGATCGACGACGTCCGCCGGCATGACGGCCGCGCCCGGATCGAGACCGTCAATCGCGCCGTCAACGACGCGATCCGCTACACCAGCGACATGGAACAGCACGGCGTCGCGGACCTCTGGTCTGCCCCGCTCGCGACTTTCGCCTCCGGCCGCGGCGACTGCGAGGACTATGCGATCGCCAAATACGTCGCGCTGCGCGAGTCCGGCATCGCCGCCGAGGACATGCGAGTCCTGCTGGTGCGCGACCTGGCGGTGCGCGAGGACCACGCGGTGCTGGCGGTCCGCGAGGGCGGGCGCTGGATGATCCTCGACAATCGCAGCATGGCGCCGATCGCGGACGGCGACGTGCGCAATTTCATGCCGCTGTTCGCGCTCGACCAGGAGGGCGTGAAGTTGTTCGCGGCGCCCTATGTGGAGCGCGCGATCGGCAACGACGCGGGATTCGTTCCGGCGTCGTCGGACGCGGCCGGTTCTGGCCCGGGCACGTTGCCGCGGCTCTCGTAAGCGCGCGCGCCGGGCGCTCCGTTACCGTCTCACTCCCATCAGCCCAAGCGGCACGCCGCGTCGCCGTCAGGCGACGACGTGCAGATCGGTCGGGTGCAGCGCGACGCCGGCCTCCAGCTGCGCCATCGCGATCGGCGAGCCCGCGCTGCCAGTCGCGCTGTAATAGAGCGTCTGGTTGGCGGTGTCGAAGTGGAAGCGCTCGCTTCCCGACGCGAAAGTAGCATCCGCCGACGTCCCGAATACCGAGCCCAAGCTCAGATTCTGCCCGGCAAACAGCTCGCCGCCGAAGCCGGCGGCGGAAACGGCGATGACGTCAGACTCGGTCCCGCTGTTCGAGCTGTTGTGGAAATCGGTGATCTTGTCTTGACCGTCCACCGGGCTCAGGAATTTGAACGTGTCGTTGCCGGCGCCGCCTGTCAGCGTGTCGTGACCGCCGATCCCGCCGTATCCGCCGAGCAGGCTATCGATGGGATTGACGGTCATGACGTTGTCGAGCGCGTTGCCAGTGACGTCGATATGCGCCCCGCCCGCGAGCGTCACGTTGACAAGGCCCGTGTCGAGCTCAAGGTGAACGCCGGTCACGCCGTCCGAACCGCGGAAGGTGAGGTTGTCCACCGAGTCCAGGATGGTCCCTTCCGCCGAGTAATCCTTCGACGCCGGTGATCCGAGATCGACGATGTTGCCCGCTTGCGCGTGAGCGACGGCGTCGCCGATCGTAGCGTGGGTACCGAGGACGGTGTCCGGGTTGATCGCTCCGAGTTGCGGACCGGTGCCCTTCACCAGATCGACCGGATTGGTGTCCAGCGTCTTGAGCGTGACGTCATCGACCGCGACGCCATCCGCCACGTCAATGTTGGTGAACCACAGATACCGGTTGCCGCCGATGTCGCCGATGTGGTCGGCGCCGTCGTTGCGAACCTCGCTGAACACCCAATGGCCGAGCGAGTCGTAGACGTTCATCGCCACTTCAAGCGCGTGGTTCTCGCCCTCGTAGAATCCCCACTCGAACGTATACCAGCCGGCTGTCGTGATTTGGGCGTGGTTGATGGTCTCGAGATCCTCCCGGGGCTGGAAGTTCGTATTGTTGTCGGCCGCCACCAGAAGCTCGTTGGTCGAGGTGTCGTGCGAAACGTGGAAGATGAAGTCTCGTTGGAATGTGCCGTTGCTGCCGTTCGCTGCGAGCGACACGTCGAAGCCCTCGCCCGCGACGATCAAGGCGGGATCGAGATAGATCGCCGCGGTGCCGGCGAAGCCACCGTTGAAATCCGCCCGGTATCCGTCGAACCGGGTGTAGGGGCCGCTGTCCGCCGGATCGCCCGGCGGGTTGGTGTCGGGGCCCTGCGTGAACACCGCGTAGAAGCCGTCGCCGTCAGCCGAATTGACGTTGTGCCAGCCGCCGTTGGCGGTTCGCACCGCATCGCCCGCCGTCGGGTCGTTCGGACTGTCGATGATCCCGGCGGTGTCGGCCGCGAAGGTCTGGTCGAACCGCGTGAGCGCCGCAGCGAAGCTCGGACTGTTCGCGTCGAGCTCGAAGGTGATCGCCGGCGTGCCGGCGAACTG
>Ga0209488_10004358_pt1 | contig 11085 bp, 8 predicted proteins | sample Rivendell_Oct201_8_FD_188349 | JGI IMG/M metagenome (GOLD analysis project Ga0209488, IMG submission 188349) | Vadose zone soil microbial communities from the Eel River Critical Zone Observatory, Northern California, USA -... | ecosystem: Environmental > Terrestrial > Soil > Vadose zone >... | reverse complement strand
CGGTCTCCAACCGACAGCGTGAACCCCAGCTTGGCCTGTCCAATATTATCTCCGGGGCCAAAACACGTGCCTGAGTATGTGCCTCCCAAGCCGGCCACTCGTCTCTTGCCGTCTACTTCTCGTCGCCGGGCGCGGGCGATGCAGCGGATAACACGAGCGATCGCCATGAACCATTCCGGACTTTCCGGGTACCCACGGTGTAAATGCCGGGCCCGGCCGCGCTTCCTGAATGGGTACAATCCCAGTGTTGCCGATTTTCTCATGGAAATGATGCGGATATTGCTGCGACCACTCCATCGGTGGGTCTGGCTTGATGCGGCGCGGCGAGCGCGCAAGCTGCTCTGTTTCGCCGAAACCGAGGCAGATGGCGGGCGCCATCTGGTGCGCGCCGCCGAAGTGACACCCGATCCTTTGCTGCGGAGACTCTTTCTGTTCCATGCGCGCGACGAGCAGCGCCATGCGGAGCTGTTTCGCCGTCGCGGCGCCGCTTTGCTGCATGCGCTCTCTGCGCCTCCCCGATGTGGCTATCGGGCCGACTGGCTAGCACCCGGTGAGCGCGGCCTTGATGACTTGCGAATCGAGGAGCTGGAGGATGGCGCTCTGCTTGCTTTTCTCCACCTATCGGAAAAGTCCGCCGCGACGGATTTCGCATCGTATCGCGATGTATTGCAGCGCGATCCGCCGACCCGCGCGGTCTTTGAGGAAGTTCTTCGGGACGAGGCCTACCACATGAATTACACGTTATCGCAGCTCGTGCGCGTGTCAGCGCAGCGCCACCGCCTTCTATTGTGGCGCGCCCGCTTGAGTCGTCTGTGGAAGGGTTACTTGCGGGTGGCGATCGCACTGGCGGGCGTCATCAGCGGGCTGGTCCTGACGATTCTGTATTTTACCTTGTTGGTCCCTTTTGCCCTCCTCGCCAAACGCCTCGCTTGGCGGGAGCCGACTGGCTGGTTGCCGGTCTCTTCCGAGCGCAACGCTTCACTCGATAGGCAGTATTGAAGTGAAGATTCTGGGAATTTCGGCTCACTATCATGATTCGGCGGCGGCGCTCGTGATCGATGGGGTGCCGGTCGCAGCGGTCCAAGAGGAGCGGCTGTCGCGGCGCAAGAATGACGCCGCCTTTCCACTGTTGTCGATCGAGTGGTGCCTCGATCACGCTGGCATCGAGGCGGGAGCCCTCGACGCCGTGGTTTTTTATGAGCGTCCGATGCTGAAATTCGATCGCATTCTTACCTGTGCGCTGCGTGCCTTCCCGCGCTCTTGGCGTGCATTCCCGAAGGCGATGAAAAACTCGCTGGGCGAGAAGGTCTGGGTGCGCGGGGTCATCTCATCGTATTTGGGCGTGCCGGCGCGCAAGGTTCTGTTCACGGAGCATCACCAGTCGCATGCGGCTGCCGCTTTCCTCACGGCGCCCACGCCTCGGGCGGCGATCTTGACGACCGACGGCGTCGGCGAATGGGCCACGCTGTCGATCGGCCTCGGCGCGCGGCGTCCCGATGGTGCCGCCTCGATCACCCTGCTGCGTGAAGTCAGGTTTCCCCATTCGCTCGGAATGCTCTACTCGACCTTCACGGCCTATCTCGGCTTCGCCGTGAACGAGGGTGAGTACAAAGTCATGGGGCTGGCCAGCTATGGCCGCCCGACACTCGTCAATGAGGTCCGTCGCCTCATCCGCCGCACGGCGGATGGGGCCTTCGCCCTCGAACTCGACTACTTCGAATTCCACACCACTGCCCAACGCTCCTATTCATCGCGGTTTATCGATCTGTTCGGCCCGCCCCGCAGCCCGTACGAACCGATCGATCTGCAGACCGCGGAGGGAAGGCGGTTTGCGGACTGCGCCGCAAGCGTGCAGTTCGTACTCGAAGACACGCTGCTGGGAATCGCCCGCGCTCTCCGCCAGGAAACGGGTTTGCCCGATCTGTGCATGGGCGGTGGGGTGGCGCTGAACGGTGTCGCCAATGCACGGATCCTCGCTGAATCGGGCTTCGAGCGGTTGTTCGTTCCGCCAGCTCCCGGTGATGCCGGCTGTGCGCTGGGCGCCGCGCTGTATGCCGACCGGATTCACTTCGACAATCCGGATCGCGAGGTCCCGGACCATCCGTTTTGGGGACCGGCGGTGGACGGATCTGCGCTTGCCCAGTTGGCGCATGAGGATCGCCAGGTGTGCGATGAATTGGACGACTCAGAATTGATCGATCGGACTGCCGACGACCTCATCGCCGGCCGCGTCGTCGGGTGGATGGACGGCGCTCTCGAATTTGGCCCGCGTGCCCTGGGACACCGCAGCATCCTTGCCGCGCCGCACGCGGCCGAAATGCGCGATCGGCTCAACCGCGACATCAAATATCGCGAGGAATTCCGGCCGTTCGCGCCGGCTGTGCCGATCGAGGCTGCGGACCGCTATTTCGAGTTGCCGCCCGGTGGGGCGCGTCTCGCACGGTTCATGTCGGGTGTTTTTCCCGTGCGGCCCGAGTGGCGGACAAGGCTGGCCGCGATCACGCACACCGACGGCACGGCGCGATTGCAAACGGTCGAGCAGAGTATGGCGCCCCGGCTGCACGCTTTGCTCGAGTCCTACGGACGGCGTAGCGGCATACCGGTGCTGCTCAACACGTCGTTCAACCTCGCAGGAGAACCCATCGTCAATCGCGCCGTCGAGGGGTACTCGACGTTCCGACGCAGTGGAATCGACGTATTGGTCGCCGGCCGAACACGCGTGGTGAAACGCGCGTCATCAGCAATGCAGCAGGAGAAAATCGCGTGCTCAAGAAGCGTGGCAAGATAGAACGCGGCCTGATCGTGTTCGGCAGTGCGGGCGGATCGATCGTGGACCTCGCGCGTGGAATGTGGCGAAGCGGCCCTGCTAAACGGTGGCTGCTGCCGCTGGCCGTTTTCCTATGTGTGATAGGACTCGTGCTTATCGTCGCGGCAAGCGTGGAGGCGCTGGCTCCGTTCGTCTACTCGATCTTCTGACGGATGGAGGCCTTACGGGATCTGCTTGCCTGCCCGGCCTGCGGCGGCGCGCTGGCTGTTGGATGGCAGTGTCGGGGATGCGGCGCTCACTACACGGCCCCCGACGGGATCCCGGATCTGCGCCTTGGCAGCGACACGCGCACCGACGCCGTACGCCGCTTTTACAAGTACGCCCCCTTCCCCGGCTACAGGCCGCGCGACAGCTTGGCATCGCTCTACGCGCGGGCTGAACGCAGCAAGTTTGCGCGGCTGCTGGACGAGGCGATTCCCGGTGACGCCCGGGTTTTGGAAATCGGGTGCGGCACTGGGCAGATGAGCCTCTACCTGACACGCGCCGATCGGCTGGTTATCGGCGCGGACCTGACACGGGCTTCACTGCTGCTCGGCCAGGGCGCAGCGCGGCGCTTCGGACTCACGCGCGTGCAATTCGTCGAAACCGATTTGCGCCGTCCAGGATTGCGAGCTGGCGCATTCGATGTCGTCTACGCGTCGGGCGTCCTGCACCACACGCCGAACCCACGCGCATCTTTTGCCCGCATCGCCGCGTTGGCGCGGCCCGGGGGGATCATCGTCGTCGGCCTCTACAACGCATTCGCGCGCATCCCGCTCCGGCTGCGGCGTTTCGTCGCCCGGCTATCCGGGTATCGATGGATTCCGTTCGATCCGGTGCTGCGCGAACGGGACGACGAGCCGGCGCGGCGGGAGGCATGGCTGAGGGATCAATATCAGCATCCCGAAGAGCATCGGCACACCCTGGGCGAAGTGCAGAATTGGTTTGACGAGAATGGCATCGAGTATGTTCGGGCGTACCCCAGCGCACTCATCGGCGAGACTCCGGACGATCTTCTCACCGCCGCCGGCGATACATGGCGTCCTGAGGCGTGGCTGGCGCAGCTCGGCTGGATGAGAAGCCTGGGACATGAGGGCGGGCTGTTCGTGACCGTCGGCCGCCGGACGACATGAGCCGGCGCCGCCTTACCGAGGCCTCGTTGGCCGGCCTGGGCATCGCTTTGATCGTGGCAGCGCTCGCGGCGGGCCAGGGCTGGTGGGACCGCCACTTCCTGCCGATCTTCGCGATCGAACACTCCACCATGGTTGCGGCGGAGCAGGCGGTGCGCGGGCTCATTGCCGTGGTCGGTGCCGCGCTCTTGCTCGTCCTCCGCCGCCCGATCGCCGCCATCCTGAGACGGGCGACCATCGGCGGCGCGCTGCGGATCCTTCTCGCGGTGGTGGTGGCGCTCGGTGCCGGCGAGCTGATCCTGCGCGCCCACCCGCCGTACGCGCACGATGCCGATCCGCTGGAGCGGGAGCCGCGACGCCGGGCCGACGCGTGGCTCGGCTGGGATTTCGTGCCGGCGCGATCGGTCGTGGCGGAGGAGGCGGGCCGGCGTGTGTCCTACAGCTTCGACGCCGCCGGGCACCGGGTGTCGGCGCCCGGGGCCGCGGTCGACGCCGAGCGGCCGACCCTTCTCTTCACCGGCGAATCCATGATCGCCGGATTCGGCCTTGCCTGGGAGGAGACGATTCCGGTCCGCGTGGGCGCGCTGCTCGGCACACAAAGCGCCAACCTGGCGGTGTCCGACTACAGCAACGACCAGTCCTATCTGCGCCTGGCGGCCGAGCTCCCGCGCTATCGCGAGCCGGTCGCCGTGGTGACGCTGTTCATGCCCTCGCTGTTCGATCGCAATCTCCTCGACAATCGCCCGCACCTGGCAACCGGACTGGTCTGGCAGCCGGCCGACCAGCACTGGCGTCTCGCCGCGCTGCTGCGCTGGCTCATTCCCTACCGTAGCAACGCCGCCGTCGAGCAGGGCATCACGCGGACCCGCGACAGCCTGCGCGCGCTGGTCGATCTCGCTCGCGCAAGGGACGCTGAGCCGCTAATCGTTGTCCCGCAATTCGGTGCGGAGAGCGCGACCGAGGAGATGCTGCGGCGGCGCATCCTCGATGAGGCCGGATTGCCGTACGTGCACGTGAAACTCGATCCGAGCTGGCATCTGCCAGGCGATTTGCATCCCGATCCACGCGCTGCCCAAGCGATTGCAATCGCGGTCGCAGCGCGGCTGCATGGACGGACGGATGCCTCCAGGGCGCAACGACCATCAAATCAGAGACTATCGGGCCGATGACCTGTTCAGGGCTGCAGCGGCGCGTATGAGCGTCTTGAAGGCAGCTTCATCTATTTCATCACCCTCATGGAGATCGATAGCGCGCCTGGTGTTGCCTTCAAGGCTGGAGTTGAATAGTCCTGAAGGGTCCTTGAGCGAAGCGCCCTTGGAGAAAGTCAGCTTCACGACGCTCTTGTACGTCTCGCCGGTGCAGATCAGTCCATCGTGAGACCAAACCGGAACGCTCCACTTCCACTCCTCGACCACCTCAGGGTCAGCCTGTTTGATGAGAGCGCGGACATGGGAGAGCGTCATGCCCCTCCAGTCGTCCAGTTCCTTGATCCTCGCGTCGATCAGCCGGGAAGGGGATTCGCCCTTGGTCGTTGCGCTCTTTTTCATATTGTTTGCATCTCATTCGGCTGTTTTTCTATCTTGCGAAGGTACCAATCACCAATCATCCGCGCCAGTGGCGGCTTGGATGGCGCCGTGTTCAGTGAAGGCGTACGGGTGATACTTGCGCGCTCCTGGTGGGCCGGCAACGGTTCGTATACGCGGTCTGCCCCACGTGCCGGAGCGTGACCGGGTTCACACTGCACGCCCGCCAGCGCCGTCGCGCGCGCCAGAAACGGGCGTGCTTCAAACTATCGCAGGCTCGTGAGCCAACTTGGGGGGGCGCGCCGCGCCTGTTCCCGTCAGTACCTTCGAGCCTGTTCACGGTACCGCAACGGCGATTGACTGAAAATCGCAGCTTATGCCAGTCACCGGTACGGCGGGGTTCGCCCATTCCCGCGTGTGCAACGTCGTATCGCTCACCATCGCGATCGTGGCGCTATGGTTGAGCTGCCCGCGAGCCGCACCGGCCGCCCAGCCGATGAACTTCACGCACCTGGGCGCCGATGCGGGCCTGGCCCACGGCGGCGTGATGGCCATTGTGCAGGATCGCTGGGGATTCCTCTGGCTCGGCACCGAAGATGGGCTGGATCGCTACGACGGCTACACGTTGCAGCACGCGATTCGGCAGCGCGGCGTGCCAGGCAGCCTGCCCAACAATTGGATCGCCGCGCTCGCCACCGATGCATCCGGCAGGCTGTGGATTGGCACGGACGGGGGCGGAGTCGCGTGGCGCGACCCGATGACCGGCCGCTTCGTCCCGCTGCGTCCCGTGGCCGGACTGCCCTCCGTGTCGTCCGACGAGAAAGTTCGCGCGCTGCATCTCGATCACAACGGACACCTTTGGATCGCGACGCGCACCGCCGGACTGGTGGAACTCGACGCCGCCTCAGGGCGCGTGCGTCGTTTCAAACACACTGACGCAGACGGCGCGACGCTGAGCGACGACGGGATTTTCGCCATAGCCGAGGGGCGCAATGGTGCGCTGTGGCTTGGCACACAGCGCGGGCTCGATCGGCTCGATCCCGTGAGCGGGCGCGTCGAAAGACTCGGGTCACGTGTTGGCGCCGCCCTCGGCGTGAGCGGTTCGGTGCAGGTGAACGCCGTGCTGGAAGATCAGCATGGCGACCTGTGGGTAGGGACGGACGCCGGACTGGCGAAAGTGGAGGCCGCGGGCGAGCGCATCCGGGGCTATCGGAGCAAGCGAGACGCGTCCGGGAGCTTGCCCAGTGACCGAGTGCAGGCGCTCCTGGAGGATGACGCGCGGCGCTTGTGGATCGGTACGGCAGCGGGACTTGCACTCTTCGATCGGCATGCAGATCGGTTCGATACGTACCGCCACGAAGCAGCCGATCCCGCGAGTCTGCCGGACGACTATGTCATTTCCTTGTATGAGGACCGCACCGGCCTGTTGTGGATCGGCACAAAGACCAAGGGCGTGGCAAAGTGGAATCCACGTTCATGGTCTTTCGGGCATCAGCTGGGCGCTGACCCTGCGGGCACCGCTATTACAGCGTTCGCCGAGGACGGCAAAGGAACCCTGTGGCTGGGGACGTTCGGTGCCGGCCTGAGTGCCATCGACCGGCGCACCGGTACTGCTCGCCCTTATCGACATCAGCCGAGTGATGCCCACAGTCTCCCGGATGATCGCGTGATGGCGTCGGTCGTCGACCATTACGGGACACTGTGGGTGGGCACCATGAGCGCTGGCCTTGCGCGGCTCGAACCGGGATCACAGACCTTCCACACGTACCAGACCGATCCCGCCGATCAGCAGTCGCTGCCCGCAAATGGCGTCATGTCCTTGTTCGAGGACACCCATGGAAACCTCTGGGTGGGGACCTACGGGGGCGGCCTGGCGCGTTTCGATCGCGCCAGCGACAGCTTCCGGCGCTACGCGTCGACAGCGGCCGAAGAGGGCCTTTCGAGTGACCGCGCGACGGCGCTGGCCGAAGACCAAACCGGCAAGCTGTGGGTGGGTACCGACGGCGGCGGGCTCAACTTGCTCGATCCGGATACGGGAAAGGTCGTCCGCTTCGCCCACGAGCGGGATGACACCGGCACCCTGAGCGCGAACACGGTTTACGCGGTGCACGTCGATGCAAGGGGCAGCGTCTGGGTGGGCACGCGAGGCGGCGGTCTCGATCACGTTATCGGCTCGGCGCGCCACCCTGAAGGCATCCGGTTTCGCAATTACTCCGAGAGCGACGGGCTTGCCAATGACACGGTCTACGGCATCGAGTCGGATTCGGCCGGTCGGCTATGGTTGAGCACCAACGGCGGTGTGTCGCGCTTCGAGCCCGATAGCGGCGCGATCCGCAATTTCCGTCAGAGCCAAGGCTTGCAGGGGAACGAGTTCAATTTCGGCGCGCATTTCCGCAGCGTCACGGGCGAGTTGTTCTTCGGTGGTCCCAACGGCTACAACGCCTTCTTTCCCGAGCGCCTGTTGTATGACGAGATTCCCCCGCCAGTGGTGCTGACGGCGTTCCTGAAGCTCAATCAGCCCGCCCAGACAGCGGTCGTCCACGAGCAGTTACAAGCTATCTCCCTGGGCTACAAGGACGCGGTGGTAACGTTCGAGTTTGCCGCTCTCGATTTCGCTTCCCCCGATGACAATCGCTACCGCTATATGCTGCAGGGATTTGACAGCACCTGGGTGGAAGCGGGTGCCAAGCGCAGCGTGACGTATACGAATCTGGCCGCCGGTAACTACACGTTCCGCGTGCGCGCGGCCAACAGTGATGGAACCTGGAGCGATGCGGGACTGTCGCTTCCCGTGAGGGTAACGCCCGCGCCGTGGGCGACCTGGTGGGCGCGCGTAGTCTATGGGCTGCTCGCGGCGCTGGTGATCTACTGGTTGTGGTCCGTCCAGCAACGCAAACTGCGGCGCGAGGCGGAATACGCGCAGCGATTGCAGGTGGAGGTACGGGACCGCACGCTCGAGCTCGCCGAGCGCAATCGGGAGCTCGAAAATCTCAACCTGCAGCTCAAGGAAGCCAGTCTCACCGACCCGCTCACGGGGCTCGGCAACCGGCGCTATCTGCAGCAGATGCTCACACAGTTCGTGAGCGCGCCGGCTCCCCCGGGAGCGAAACGTGACGCCGCAACCCCGAGAATGGTGTTGATGGTGATCGACCTGGACTATCTGAAACCGATCAACGACCTGCACGGCCACCAGGCGGGCGATCGGATCCTGACGCAGGTAGCGGATATCCTGCGCGATTGCTGCCGCACGGGCGACTACGCCGTGCGCTGGGGCGGAGATGAATTTGTCGTTGCCTACCTGCAGGCCGATCTGAGCCATGCGGAGGGACTCGCCGAGCGCGTTCGCTCGCGTGTCGCCAAACAGATCTTCCGCCTGGGCGATGGCCGAGTTGTCAGAACCAGTTGCTCGATCGGGTTCGCACGCTATCCGTTCGTCGCCGAGGCACCGACGCTGTTGTCCTGGGAGCAGTGCCTGAGTCTGGCGGATGCAGCGTTGTTCCACGCCAAGAAGCGGCGCAACGCCTGGCTCGGGTGGGCCGGCACAGCCGCCGCGGCCCACGTCGAGGATCTGCTGCAGTCAGTCGAGACAGACCTGGAAACGCTCGAGCGCGAAGGCCGGCTCGATGTGCGGCGCACGCAATCTCAGTCTGACGACACCGTGGACAAGCTGCGAGTGGTAGCCAGGCGCCGCACCGATTGACGCGCGGCCCGACGACCCAGTCGAGCCCGCATTTGACAATGCGGTTATGCGACCGGTGTCACACCTTGGATGGACAGCAGGGCGACTGGCTGGGGCCGGGCGACTACCCCTCTGTGATCGAATGACAGTCGCGTCACTGAGGCCGTGAGGGCCTGCTGACGTGGTGACGATGTCTCGGGGTTTCAGAGTTTTGCTTACAAGGTAGTCTGTCATGCGAAGGATGCTTAGCCGCTGGCTTTTGGCCGCCACAGTCGCCGGTTCCGCACTGGTGCTGGCCCAGCCGACTGGGCCTCATGCGACGCCGGCCAGCTCCTATATCGTGCAATCCCACGGCACACAATCGGCGGCTCGCATCGTCAGAGGTGTTGGCGGTCGCATCACACACGAGCTGCCCATCATCCACGGCGTGTCGGCGATGCTCACCCCCGCGCAGGCTGCCCGCCTGAGGCAGCTGGGGACCGTTGAGCTGTTCGCCGATTCCACGGTCATGACGGAGGATCACGAGGGTTCCTCTTATTCCCGCACTTCTTCCTCGGGTTCCGGCGGTGGCTACTCCAGCCCGATCGTCCCCAATCAGGATGCCCGGGTGGAAATCGGCGCAGATCGCCTCGGAGCCCAGGGCTTCAACGGCACCGGCGTGACCGTCGCGGTGCTCGATTCCGGCCTCCCGCCTTCCTGGGTCCAGTACGCTCAGAGCAACAACATGGGCCTCGTCGCCTACAGCGCCGACGGCAGCCCCTTCCAGGACCGCAGCGGCCACGGCTCGCACGTGACCACCATCGTCGCCAATCCGATCCGCTCGGCGAACGGCCAGCCCCTCGGGATCGCGCCCGGCGTCAGGCTGGTCTCGGTGAAAGCGTTCGACGCCAACGGCACCTCGACCTACACGACGGTGCTCAACGGGCTCAACTGGATCTTCGCCAACCGGGCCGCCTACAACATTCGCGTGCTGAACCTGTCGTTCGCCGCGAAGTCGCAGTCGTTCTACTGGAACGACCCCATCGACCAGGCCGTGATGCAGCTGTGGCAGGCCGGCGTGGTGGTCGTAGCCTCGGCGGGCAACTGGGGGCCCGCAGCGCAGACGATCGGCGTGCCCGGCAACACTCCCTACATCATCACGGTCGGCGCGATGACCGACAACTACACGCCGACCAGCCCGCTCAGCTGGCGGCTGACCTCCTTCTCGTCCACCGGGCCCACCTTCGAGGGGTTCGTGAAGCCGGAGATCCTGGCGCCGGGCGGCCACATCATCGGCATCATGGAACCGACTACGGCGCTCCTCGCCCAGCTGCACCCCACGTTTCAGCTGCCCGTCGACAACCTGTACGTCATGTCGGGTACCTCGCAGGCGGCGGCGGTGGTCAGCGGTGCAGTGGCCCTCATGCTGCAGGCGGATCCCTCGCTGACGCCGGATACGGTGAAATGCAGGCTGATGTCTTCCGCGCGCCCCGCGGTCGACGCGAACAATCAGCTCGCCTACAGCGTATTCCAGCAAGGCACCGGCGAGATCAACGTGTATGACGCGGTCTATTCGCAGAGCACCGGCTGCGCGAATGCCGGTTTGAACATTGCAAGCGACCTGGCCGGAACCGCGCATTTTGGTGGTCCCGGGCGCCAGGCGGCCGACGGCTCCTACTACGTCGTAGACCAGAACGGCTCGCCAATCAATCAACAGGGCTACCTGTGGAACAACGGCTATCTATGGAACAGCGGCTATCTGTGGAACAGCGGCTATCTATGGAACAACGGCTATCTATGGAACAGCGGGTATCTGTGGAATAACGGCTATCTGTGGAACCAGTCCGCTACCGCATCGCCCGCCAACACGGCCGCCATCAACATGTGGGTCACTCAGGAATAGCACAGCCCGCACGTGTATTGTCGAGCCGTGGCGCCGCACCGGCCCACCGTTGATTGACGCCGCGG